>JAEEGL012407835.1_pt1 | contig 109578 bp, 99 predicted proteins | sample 9134231 | NCBI WGS metagenome assembly JAEEGL01 (sample SAMN16246548, study PRJNA631951) | gut metagenome | biome: gut microbiome; feature: rumen; material: fiber-attached | host: Bos | place: Iran: Karaj | collected 2018-10
CAACGCCCAGTCAGCCAACCCGAAACGCTCCAAATACTCCATCGCCATCTCTCTTCTCTTTTTCCGCCCCACACCTTGGTAAAACAGTGGCAGTTCCACATTCTCCACCGCCGTCTTGAACGAAATCAGATTGAACGACTGAAACACAAAACCGATCATCTTGTTGCGGTAATGGGCAGCCTCTTTCTCACTCAAATCCTTAATCAATTGACCATCAAGATAATAAGTTCCTTCGTCGTAGTTATCCAATATGCCCAGAATATTCAAGAGGGTGGATTTTCCCGATCCGGAGGCACCCATAATCGACACAAACTCCCCTTGCCCGATTTCCAGATCCACACCTTTCAGCACATGGAGGGGCTGGCCGTTGTTATAGGTTTTATGTATGTCCTTTAACTCAATCAACATATTGTATTACATTATTTTAGCACCATTAGAAAATCCGTGCACCCGACAAGGTTAATGGCTATGATAAGTCGGGTGCAACGGAAGTCAAATTAAAGTATCTGTATGCCGATTTCCCATTTCGGCAGGTCTATGCCATTTTTCATAATAGGCGTAATGCGGTATTGTCCGTAAATAGCACAGAATTTGGTGAATCCCACGCGCAGGCGCACGCCGCAATCCAGCTTGTTCAAACCTTCGCGGTAATAACGACGCTCCACATGAGTAAAAGTGTGTTTATCCAATTGGGTTTTGGTCTTCAACCGGCTGCCCGTAATCCAATCGCCAAACACACCTGCCTCAATATAGCACTGGGATTTGGAAATATTCGCCAGAATGAAACGCTGCGTGAACTCCAAATCAAACTGCGTGGTTTTCAGATTGTGCTTTTTGATTATCTCATCCGGATTCGGATAAAGCACTGGTTGAATGAGCATATTAGATCCCTGCGGATCGGTATAATCCCGCAAGGCATACCAGGAGGAACCGAACCCGAGGCGGAAGCCCAATCCATACACTCTTGCCACCTGCCAGTTGTTGACGAAACTGAATGACAGCGAGCGAGATACACGGTCTGTCGTATGAATATTGCCCGTAGGTGCCCACATGGCGGGCAACATGAAGGATGTGTTAAGCACAAACTCGTATGAATACATCTTTTTTCTGTGTTTGAATATGTCTTTCTCTGGTTTGGCTGCGCTTCCACAACCCCGAAAATCACTATGCATGATCGATTCGCCCAATGTAATGGCAGTATCGGCAGCGGCCACTTTATCCTTGCCCATCACATACTGCGCATATTGATTGCCGTACCACATGTTTACCGTTTGTCCATTTTCCAACATACTTTTTGGAATGCTGAAATAGATCTTATTACTGTCTATTAGATCATGACCATCCACTAGGAAACTCGTACCAAGTCGTTTTACATCATAGAAATCCAGGGTCCCATCACCATTCTGGATGTTATAGAAAAGTTTACCCGTGTTTTTGCTATCAACAGGGATAATATACAGGTAATCATTGTCTTCCGTCATCGTAAAGGCGGCTTTTTCCTCTTTCTTGCCGTCGGTGAAATAGCCGGCTTGCGGCACGCCGTAGCCAAAGGCATAGTCGTAGTAAGGATAATGATTGGCGGATTTCTCAATCTCTTCCAGCAATTGTTTGGCGGTCCACTCAGGGTGCATCTGCTTCACGCAGGCGGCAAAGCCCGACACCATCGGAGTAGCGAAGGAAGTGCCCTGTGAAAAAGCATAATTTCCTTTGCCCATGGCCACCATATCGTGACCGCATGCCACCACATTGGGTTTGCGGCGACCGTCAGCGGTGGGACCAAACGAGCTGTAGGATTCACGACAATCCAGCTCATTCACCGCGCCAACTGACAGCACACCATCGGCATCGGCAGGGGTGACCAGCATTTTCCATTCCTTCTCATCGCCCTCGTTGCCCATGGCGGTGCACACGAGGATGCCTTTGCTGGCGGCCGTGGCAGCGCCCTTGGCCACGATGGAGGTCTTGCCGTCCATGTCTTTCAGATTATGCAATTCCTTGCCATAACCCAGCGAACTGCTCACAATGGAAGCGCCGTTCTGGTCGGCCCACTCCAATGCCTGCACCCACCAGACCTCTTCTTTTCGCTTTTCGGCTTCCACCTCCGTGCGCGCCAGCAGGAACTCCGCGCCGGGAGCAAGGCCCAACATGGTAGTATCGTTCATAATGCCCGCGATGCAACTCAGCACCATACGACCATGCGCATTATAACCATACACATTCTCTTTTCTGTTGGCAAAGTTCCAGGTCTTGATAATCTGGTGATTATCACGCAGATGCTTGAATGCGGGGTGCGTGTCAACATCCGGGAATCCGCCATCAAACACCGCAATGCGCACGCCTTTTCCGTTGATGTTTTTCTGTTGGAACTTCTCTCCCTCCATCAAGGACACCTGCTTCATGTCAGGATACAGTGCGCTGGTCTGCGTAAAAACTGGTGCTTGCGTGGTGCTCGCTTCGGAGGCAATCTCCTGCACACGGGCCACAAAAGGCAACTCCCGCACCAGGGCAATCTGATCCTCCGTAGCGGTTACCGCCACCGCATTGAGCCAGCGCGACTCACCAATATATTCGGTGGTGGCCGCATTCACAGCATTCTCATATTCCTGATTTACAGGATAGTTGGTAATATCATACAGGTCCGCATGGTTCACCTGATAACGCTCAATGGCCTTGGCGTCAAAATAGGTGTACGGATCAAATGTGGTGTTGTTCTTGTCGGTGAAAAACACCCAATACATGTTCTGCGCCTGGGCGAAACCGAGGAAAGTGCAGAAAACAATTGCGAACAGGAATATTTTTTTCATATTGTTTGTGATTTTTGATCGGTCTTTGGTAGTTGGTAGTTGAGAATAGCTTTTATATTTTAGGGCATTTCAATGTGAAAATTTCCTCTTGATTTTGATAGTTTAAGAATAACGATAAGATGATCGTTTTTATTGGCAGGGATATTATTAATTATGTGTTTCCCTTGGGATATTTTAGTCTCAGAAACAATCATCTTCCCGTCCTTTTTCACACTTAAGAGCATTTCCCCTTTTTTCAGTTTGTTATTAACAACCAAAGACGGATTGTCGTGCGTGGCGTTAAAACGACCATGTATGGTGCCATCACAATAGCAGAAATGACCATTCCATGTGTTTTCTTCATTATTTCTGAAACTGAGAATCTCACGAACAGAGTTAGCGTTTTCCCAATCAATTTCGTTTATATCGCTAACATTATTATTGTGACAAGCAGTCATGCATAACATGGCCATAAAGAAAGCTGCACATAATGTGAGTAATGTTGTTTTTTTCATATTGATGTGTTTTTTGTGATATATTATGTGAAACATCATTGTGCCATTGCCACAATTTCCTGAATATCAACACCTAACAATTTCAAATTTTTGATAAATGCAGGTACTTCCTCTTCCATGAACTGTTTCTTGCGCAGGTTTTTGATTTTCTCAACCGCATCTTCCGCCACGAAGAAACCGATGCCGCGCTTGTTGAGCAGTATTTCCTTGTTCTGCAGGTAGTCGTAGGAACGCATTACCGTGTTGGGGTTCACCTCGAACATCACGGCCAGTTCGCGTACCGACTTTGCCTTGTCGCCGGGTTTCCAGGCAGCGGTCAGGATCTGTTCAAAAACCCAATCCACCAGCTGCATCCAAATGGTCTGTGTGTTGTTGAAATCTATAGCCATCTTATGCCTCCGTTTCTCTTAAGCGCAGAAAACTCAACGCATAGAAATAGACAATCGCAACACCCATACACACATGGGCCATAATCTTCATCGTACGATCAGACATACTTTCTGAGGAAAAATTCCAGATAAAATCATGGAAGGAGGCATCCTTCGGTATCAGAATCAATCCGTTCACCCAAACAACCATGAATATCAAAAAGAGAAATCCCAACCCGATCAGCATACCGACTCCAATGGTGGACAGAGTCGTCCTCTTGCGGAAATACACACTTCCAAAAAAGAACACAGCCAATGTGGCATATATAAGCAGTATCCCTGTCCCAGATGGGAATGAACCAGAATTCAATATAATCCCTTGGTACCCACGCGCAATCAAATACAAATGTGACAATCCGAGTCCGATGGCGCAAGCTACCACCAAACCAACTACATAATAGATATTGGCCAGCAACATATTCGTGAGCACTTTTTCTCCGTTAGAGGCAGGTATGGAAAGATAATGGATTTTAGAGGAATTACCATGCAGATTTCGGAACAAACGCTCCGGATAAATCATCAGAAAAATAAACATGCACAATATGGAAAAATGCATATTGCCACTGCCATTTTGAATGGTGCCTAACAGCACAAGGGCAGCCAAAATACCGAACTGAAACAGGTCGGTTTTCCAACTTTCAATAAAATAGGACTTTAAAAGATTTATTATATTCTTGATATTCATAATTGCAGATTTTAAGATTATTGTTCATTTTCCGTTTCCTTATCCACCACTACCACGCTGTCGGTATATATAATGATTTTTTCCGCATCCTTGTGCATCTCTTGTATCTCTTCCACGGTCTTGATTTCACCCTTGTGATACGCCTTCCGGATTTCCACCGTACCCGTGACCACTACTAGCAAAACACCTACTAATAATGTGATAATCAGAATTTTATTTGTGTACTTTCTCATAATGTCGATTATTTAAAAAGGTTAGCAATTTCGTTTTTATTAGTGATGGCCGCATTGAAAAGCAACTCAAGGTCAAGACTGGACTCCAAATGGTTCACATTTTCCTTCACCTGATAATTGCCGCGCGGAGACTCTTCGCTGTAAAAGATTTTGCCTTCGGCACTCTTCATATTGTCCACATCAAAGAGCAGTTTCTCCGTAATCTCAAACGAGGAGGCGTTGAGCAGCATGTGGCCGTTGTCGAGGATGGCCACCATGTCGATGAGACTGTGCAGGTCGCGCACCTGATGGGTGGAGATGATGACCAGGCGGGATTCGTCGGCCGCCGAAGCCATCAGCTTGCGGAATGTGCTCTTGGAGGGAATATCCAAACCGTTGGTGGGCTCGTCCATGAAAAGTACCTTGGTGTTGGTAGCTAAAGCAAAGGCAATGAGCACTTTTTTCTTCTGCCCGTGCGAGAGTTTGTCCATATATCCGTTCTCCTTGTCCAACTCCAACTCACGAAGATACTCTACAAACTGATCATGATTAAAGTTGGGATAAAACGGAGCGTAAGCAGCCTCAAACTGTTCAATCTTGAGGTGCGGCACAAACATCTCTTCCTGCAGGAAATAAATATCGTGTAGGGTTTCGGCCTTGCGCAAAGTGGCGTTCTCACCCAAAATAGTCGTCGTGCCACTGTCAGGAAAGCGCAATCCGGACATGATTTTCAACAATGTGGTCTTGCCGGCGCCGTTTTTGCCCAACAGACCGTAAATGTGCCCCGGCTCCATCGTCAGGTTCAGATCCTTAAACAAAGGTCTGCTCTTGACATAACCGAACTGAATGTTTTCTAATTGTATCATAATGTAAAAAGTTTAGTGTTTTACTCGTTTAGTGTGTTAGTGAACTAATACACCGCAAAAGTAATACACCTTTTCTTTTTGTCAATAGTTTTTAGAAAATTTTTTCTTGTTGATTTTCAATTATTTACAAAGCACATGAAAAATTTCTCAGAAAAAGAGGGGTGATTTTTCGGAGAAAATTGGGGTGTGAGGGGAAAAAATTATTTTTTCACCATCTTCCAATAATGATGATTGAACGCCACCACATTGCGGTCGGTGACCACAAAACCCAGACTACTGTATAACCGCTGGCCTTTAAGGTTTTCGGGGTCCACCAGAAGGGTGATTCTCAATTCAGGGTGGTTTTGTTCCGCCCAAGCAATGCGCGTGCGCATCAACTCCCGGCCAATGCCATGGCGGCGATATTGCGGCAGCACCGCCAAGGTGTCAATATAATACTCACCGGCACCCGCTTCATCGGGCATAGCGTCCAAATCCAGTTCTCGGAAGGCGGGCAACTCGCGGAAGGTATTATTGCGCAACTGATGATACTGCTCGCCCGGATAAGAAATCAGCGCTCCCGCCACTACACCATCCACTTCCGCCACCAACGCATGACGATAACTGTATAGCGTGTCCTCCCGCGCGGCCAACGGCGCCAACCCATTGGCAATCTGGGTGTTCAGATCCGTTTCTTGTTCAAAAATCTCAAACCCGATGCCCTCGCACACGCAACGCGCGAGGAATGCGGCCTCTTTCTCACAAGCGGGACGGATGGTGAATGTTTTCTGGCTGTGATTCTCCATGCCAATATGCACCCCTTGGGTTTTCAAACTTATTTCTTTCTGAAATAGATTTCCATCGGCACTCCGGAATAGTCCCAATGCTTGCGAATCTGATTCTCCAGAAAACGCTTGTAGGGATCCGTGACATACTGCGGCAGGTTGCAGAAAAACGCAAAACTGGGGTACGCCACGGGCAACTGCGTCACATATTTGATGCGGATGACCTTGTCCTTGTTGATGGGCGGCGGTGTGTTCTGGATAATCGGCAACATCACATCGTTCAACTCAGAAGTGGAAACCTTGCGCGTGCGGTTTTTATACACCTCTATAGCCGTTTCCAAAACCTTGTAAATGCGCTGTTTCTCCATCACAGAAGTGAAAATGATGGGTACATCATTGAAAGGGGCAATGCGTTTTTTGATCAAGTCCTCATACTCTTTATGGGTATGGGTATCTTTTTCTATCAAATCCCATTTGTTCATCACCACCACCACGCCTTTGTGGTTACGGGCGGCGAGACCGAAGATGTTAAGATCCTGTTGGTCAAATCCTTGCGAAGCGTCAGCCATGACGATACACACATCAGCGTTCTCAATGGAACGCACGGCGCGCATCACAGAATAGAACTCCAAATCCTCTTCCACTTTGCTCTTTTTGCGCAAACCGGCTGTGTCAATGAGATAAAAGTCAAAACCGAAGTTGCGATAGCGTGTGAAAATGGTGTCGCGGGTGGTGCCGGCCAACGGCGTGACAATATGACGGTCTTCACCCAAGAATGCATTGATAATGGAGGACTTGCCCACATTGGGCTTGCCCACGATAGCAATGCGCGGCAGGTCGTCCGGGGCATGTTCAATGTCCTTGGAGAAATGTTTCACCACTTCATCCAACAACTCGCCGGTTCCACCTCCTGAAACAGCAGAGATGGGGAACACCTGTTCCACACCCAAGGCATAGAATTCGGCATAGTCGAAGAAATTGCTCGGACTGTCTATCTTGTTCACAGCCAGATAATAGGGCTTCTTAGAACGACGCAAAATCTGGGCCACTTCCTCATCCAACGGGGTCAAACCCTCACGACCATCCACCATAAAAACAATCACATCGGATTCCTCAATGGCCAACTGCGCCTGCTTGCGGATTTCAGATTCAAAAATATCGTCGGAACCCACCACATAACCGCCAGTGTCGATGACGGAAAACTCATAGCCGTTCCAGTCCGACTTGCCATAATGGCGGTCGCGGGTAACGCCGGCCACAGAATCCACAATGGCCTCGCGGGCTTTGATAAGCCGGTTAAACAAGGTTGATTTGCCCACATTGGGCCTGCCGATAAGGGATAATATATTGGACATTGGAAATTGGGTGTTTGGTGTTGGATATTGGATTTGGGTGTTGGCGTTAAGGAACAAAAAAACTATGAACTTTGTTGGTAATCCGTCTTGCGTCTTGCGTCGTACATCTTAAGTCTTCTGCTTTTTCTTTTCCGCTTTTAACTTTATAAACTTTACGAACCTGTATAACTTCTACAGAATATTGGCCAGTTGTTCTTTCAGTTTCTCCAGTTCGTCTTTCATGCGGACCACAATTTGCTGGATATTGAAGTCATTGCTTTTGGAACCGAGGGTGTTGATTTCGCGGCCGCACTCCTGAACGATGAATCCCAGTTTCTTGCCATTGGCCTGCGGCTCTGCCATAGTCTCAAGGAAATAGTCACAGTGTTTGCGCAGGCGCACTTTTTCTTCCGTAATATCCAGTTTCTCAATGTAGAAGAAAATCTCCTGTTCCATGCGGTTGGGATCGAACTGCACTTTCGGACTGAGTTCAGCGATGCCTTTCTCGAACTTGGCGCGGAGGGTGGCGATACGATTCTCCTCAAAAGGTGTAACTTCGTCAATCATATCGCGGATGAGGCAAATGCGTTTCTCAAAATCCTTGGCCAGCACAGCACCTTCAGCGAGGCGGAAGTCGTTCACCTTGTCGCAGGTTTCCTGAATGGCGCTTTTCACGGCAGACCAGAGTTCGTCGGAAAGTTCTTCTTGCGGCGTGGAAATCACGTCCGGCATACGGAGCACTTGCAGGAAAATGTCACTCTCTACTGGATTTCCCAACTCCTTGGAAAGCACATTAAGTGTTTCGTAGTAGGATTTGGCAAGTTCGGGGTTAATGGAAACCGTGGATGCCGCATTCTTTTCGATGGAAAGGGTGAAGTCGATTTTGCCTCTTTCCAGTTCGTGGGAGATGAGCGTGCGGATCTCATTCTCGTTGTTGCGGAACAGCGGCGCGATGCGCGTGTTAAGGTCGAGTTGTTTGCTGTTGAGCGTGCGTATCTCGATGGTGATGGATTTGCCGGTGACCTCGATGGCGGTGCGCCCGAAGCCGGTCATGGATTTTATCATAGTATCAGTTTTTTGCGCCGCAAAAATACAAAAAAAAGGCAGGCCAAAAGCCTGCCTTATATACAGAATAGTGGTTAGCAAAGACTAATTTGCCCTTTTACCAGCGGCGTAGTTGATTTTAAGCGCGTTGTTCTTACGAAGTTCTTGCTTAATGGTGTTCACGTAACGCATCTGAACATCCTTATCCACTTTCAGGGAGAAAGTCAGTTTGTCGCGGTCTTGTGCGTCGCGGGACTCTTTCTCAGTTCCGATAAAGTCGCGCACATCGGCCACAAGCTCTTCTGCCTTGATGGTCTGGTCGTTCAATTGCACGGAAACCTCACCGGGGGGGAGGGTGTTCTCGTTCTTGCTGATAGGTGCGCCCACATAGATGTTGGCCACGAGTGATTTCTTCTCAAGCTTCTGGATTTCAGTTGCTTGAGGCGGAGTGAAATGCACTTTCAGTGAGGCCTCACGCATGGTGGTAATCACCATAAAGAAGAACAAAAACATAAAGATAATATCAGACATGGAGCCCATATTGAGTTCCGGCGTCTCTTTTTTTCCGTTCTTTTTAAATCTTGACATAATCTTTCAAATTTTAAGGATTATTGTGCGCCGCCCTTGCTCCAGTCCATAGGCGGAGCCTCAGAGATGCTCATCGGAATAGCGGCGGTAACGGCTCTTTGCGCGGCGGAATCGAGTGCGTCATACTTCTTTCCGAAATATTGGAGGGAAGTCTCGTCACGCAATTCGTTCACGGCGCGCTGAAGTTCGTTCTGCACCTGCACATACATATTGTAGCTGGTGCCCTGGTCGTTGGTCAGGGACACAACGCCCTTGGACACGGCAAAATCACCGATACCTTCAATGGGTTTGTTCACCTTTTCCGGAAGAGAAGGGTCGTTGGTGGGGTTTGAGAAAAACTCCTTGGCCTTATCTTTCAATTCCGAAACCGGCATCACTTCACCATTGACGGAGATCTGGTCGAGATAGTTCACCAATACGTTCAAAACGTTACGCTTGTTGATATCGGCCTTCACTTCCTCGGTGTCGTCCGTCTTTGGGGGCGGTAACTTACGAGGAATACCTTGTTCGGTATTGATGGAGGATGTCAACAAGAAGAAGGTCAACAGCAGGAAGGAAATATCTGCCGAAGCACCTGTGTTTAATCCCGGTGTTTTTCTTGTACTCATGTTATCTTCTATTTTTAACAGCGCTCATAATGCCTGTGACGAGGATGGCCAGGAGAGCACCCAACAAACAAACATATACTGTGAAACAAGCTGCGTTCACCATCTTGAAACCGTTGACTGACAAGCCCATCTTGATAGCGGAAGGACTCAGCACGGAAGAACCGATGACATAGCCGATGAATACGACGAGGGCGAACAGAGCCAGCACAATGAGAATCTTATAGGAAGACTTGAACTCTTTGAACATCTTCACCAATGCGAAATAGAGCAACAGGAAGAGAGTGAGTCCGCCGAGGCAGTAACCTATGATCATAAACAGTGTCTGCAGTTTGGAGCTGGATTTGAAGCTCTTAAGATCCTTCTGCATGTCTTCCAAATCGGCGGCTTTCTTGTTAGCGGAAGCGGTGGCATTGATCATGTCGGCTCTGGAAACAAGGGAGTTGGCGGCTTTCATGTAGTTGCAACCCTCCAAATAGCTTTGTTTCAGGGAAGCGTATTCACTTTCGATTTTGCGGAGATAACCTTCCAAATCTTTGAAAGTGTTCACCTTATTGAAACCGTCAATGTATTCCTGTTTTTTGTCGCATTTGGCGAAGAGGCCTTCTGCGCGGGTCGGGAAGTCGGCTTTGTATTGTTCGAAATTGTTCTCATCCAAGCTTTTCAAATCCTGGAGATATGTATAAAGAATGTCTTTTTGGAGTTGGACACCCTTCAAGGAGTCATTCAGATTTTTCATGTCGCCTTGATATTTGGTGACCACATCGGGAAGGGATTCGGGGGTTGCAGAGGAAAGGTCGGCCATCATCGCAGGATTTTCGGCCTGGACCAAACGAGCTTGAGAGAATGCATCCTTCTTGTCATCATCAAATGTGAAAGCGAAGGCAAGAGCCAGGATACAATCCAAGATCGCGACTGCAAATATTATGATTTTAATGATTTTATCCTTCATTATAATATAGTATTTATAATAAGTAACGAGGTTGTTTTAGAAAATGGATTATTTGTTCTTCACCAAAATATCCATAAAGGAGATGGTGGCATCTTCCATATCGTTCACAATGCTGTCAACTTTGGTAAGCAGATAGTTGTAGAACACTTGGAGGATCATGGCGGTGATCAAACCGAACACGGTGGTCAACAAGGCCACTTTCATACCGCCAGCCACGATGGTCGGGGAGATATCACCGGCGCGCTCGATGTCATCGAATGCTTGCACCATACCAATCACAGTACCCAAGAATCCCAAGGAAGGAGCGATGGCGATGAACAAGCTGATCCAGGTAAGGTTGGTTTCGAGTTTGGCCATTTGAACGCCACCGTAGGAAACCACAGATTTTTCAACAGACTCAAGACCTTCGTCATAACGGTCGAGACCTTGATAGAACACAGCGGCGAGAGGGCCTTTGGTGTCGCGGCAGATATCTTTTGCCTTCTCAACACCACCATTCTTGAGAGCATCCTCAATCTTGGTTAAGAGTTTCTTGGAATTCACCGTTGAGAGGTTGAGATAGAATATACGCTCAATCACGAAGGCAAGACCTAAAATCAAACAGATGAGCACCGGGGTCATCCACACGGCACCACCCTGGATGAATTTCTCTTTCAAAGTGTAATGCAAGCCATGGTTCACAGCATCATCAGGATCTTCTGACAATTCTGCCTGTGCGGCTGCGGGAGCAGCAGCAGAGTCAGCAACTTGTTCTGTCGTCGCTTTGTCTGTTTTTTGATCATTTGCGGCAAATGACACGTTTGCAATACCGAAGGTTAAGAAACCTAAGACGGCAAGTAATGAGACTACTTTTTTCATAATACTTTTTAGTTTAAATTTTTAATGATTAATATAACACTTGATATCTAATTGATTTTCAAAAAATTTCTTTTAAACTTTGTGGCCTCCTCCAAATCTAACCCTTGCTTTTAATCCAATAATTATGAATGGTAAAACGCCCTCCCGACACATGAAAAAACACCACATTATTTCAAGGGTGTAAAAGTACATTTTTTTTTAAGATGTTTTATAAAAAAATACCATATTTTTTCCCCAAGTGATTTTTTTGTTTTTTTAAGAGTTTCTATATTAAAAATTTTTTATTTTTGCGAGCTTTAAGAAAAGTTCGAATTTTAAACCTTAATTAATAACTTAAATTTTCAAAAAAATGAAAAAGACATTTTTAGCATTAGCAGTTGCTGCAGTTGCTGCAGTTTGTTTCACCGCTTGTCCTGGTCCTCAAGAGAAGACTACGGCTGATTATCTTTCCGCTCCGAAGAACGGTTGGGTATTGGAATCCGCTCTTTGCTCACCCGCTTATGAAATGCTGAGTGGCGAACTCATTGGCGACCTCGTGAACGGTTATCTGTATGATTTCGAGAAAGACGACATCATCACCTTCACCGCTGAGGGCGTTCAGACCATTAAGCCCGGTAACCTTCTTCCTGCTGAAGACCAAGATGGTTACACTCAAGATGTTGCTTACCTCTGGAGAATTGATGAACAAAACGATGGTTGGATCTTCATGCAAGTTCCTTTCTTCTATGATGAAGTTCAAGAGTATGTTCACATCCTTACTTTGGATGAGAACCAGTTCAAATTCCTCTGCACATTCAATGATGATGAGCAAGGTGCTAAGGGTACTTACACCCTCACTATGAACTATGTTCCTGCTAAATAATTTTAAACCCATAAATTCTTATTAAAATGAAAAAAGTATTTTTAGTTTTATTGTGCGCAGGCCTCTTCGTTGCTTGCAACAACAAGAACAAACAAGAAGAACAAGTTGTTGACACTGTTGCTGTTGAAGCAGTAGAAGAAGCTCCCGTTGAGGAACCTGTTGTCGCTGAACAACCCGCTCAAGAGCAAGCCGCTCCCGCTAAACAAACCACTACAAAACCGAAACAAACGGTTAAGGAGCACGCTCAGAGCGCAGCTGAGAACGTAGCTAACACTGCTATCGATCAAGCTGAAAAACAAGCTACCCAACAAGTTGTTAACACTGGTAAGAAAAGAAGATAATCTTATCTCACCAATATAAAAAAGGGCAACCTCATCGGTTGCCCTTTTTTTGTATATTTGCAGTCCCCAATACAATATTCGTTAATATTCAAAAACACAAACACTTATAATGAAAAACACTCCTATTCCCGCAGCAATTGTTGACAAAATAGTAGCCGAAAGCGGCATTCAAGAAGTTGGAAAAGCTTCCATCCGCGAGGTGAAGAGACTCATTAACCAAATAGAAACCGCCAGCGGCGAGGAATTCGTCCGCATGGAAATGGGCATTCCCGGACTCCCTGCCTGCCATGTTGGCGTGGAAGCCCAAATCGAAGCCCTCAAAAAAGGCGTCGCCGCCATCTATCCTGACATCGAAGGCATCCCGGAACTCAAAAAAGAGGCCGCACGCTTCGTGAAAAACTTCATCGACCTGGATGTGAACCCCGAAAACTGCATCCCGACCGTCGGTTCCATGATGGGCGGAATGGCCGGCTTCATGACCTTCGTGCGCTGCCGCAAAGAACGCGACACCACCCTCTTCATCGACCCCGGCTTCCCGGTGCAGAAACAACAACACCGCGTGATGGGACTCAAATATGAAACTTTCGATGTGTATGAGCACCGCGGCCAGAAACTGCGCGCCAAACTGGAAAGTTACCTCGAGAAAGGCAACATCCACACCATCATGTATTCCAACCCGAACAACCCATCATGGATCTGCTTCACCGAAGAGGAACTGCAAATTATCGGCGAAATGGCCAATAAATATGATGTGTTCGTGTTCGAAGACCTCGCTTATTTTGGCATGGATTTCCGTCAGGACATCTCTAAACCAGGTGTTCCCCCATTCCAACCGAGCGTGGGCAAATACACCGACAACTACGCGCTGCTGATCTCCGGTTCCAAGGCATTCAGCTATGCTGGCGAGCGTATCGCCCTGATGATTATGTCCAACAAACTCTTCAACCTTGAGTTTGACGACCTGATGCCTTATTTCAAGATGAAAAAACTGGGTCGCGCCATCATTTACGGTACCGTCTATGCCATCAGCTCCGGTGTTGCCCATTCCGCTCAATACGCCATGGCCGCCATCCTGAAAGCTTGTAATGACGGCACTTACAACTACCTCAACGATGTGAAAGAATATGGCGAGAAAGCCGCTATCATGAAGAAACTCTTCACCGACAACGGTTTCGTTATCGTCTATGACAAAGACGGCGACAAGGATCTGGCTGACGGATTCTACTTCACAGTGGCCTACCCGGGCATGAGCAGCGATGAACTGCTGCACGAATTCCTGTACTACGGCATCAGCGCCATCTCATTGGTGACTTGCGGCAGCGAACGCACCGAAGGCCTGCGCGCCTGCGTCTCCCTGACCCCGCGCCGCCAGTTCCCCATGCTGGAAGAACGCTTGAAACTGTTCCACGAAAACCATAAATAGCGTTTTAAGTTGAGCGTGTAGAGTTTAGAAATGATGAATTTTTAAACTTTGAAATTTGAATTATGAATTCGTACGATTCCCTTCCATCCCCCTGCTACATCATGTCCGAGGCCTCTCTTGAAGCCAATTTGCAACTGCTGAACCTGGTGCAGCAGGAGGCTGGGGTTTCCATTATCTGCGCGCTCAAAGGCATGTCTTTTTGGCACTCCTTCCCACTGATAAAACACTATCTGGCGGGCGCCACCGCCTCCTCGCTAAACGAGGCACGACTCATTTCCGAAGAAATGTGCTGCGATGCGCACACCTACGCGCCCATATATCTGGAAAATGAATTTCCACAACTGCTCATCTATAGCAGCCACTTGACATTCAACTCGTTAAGTCAGTGGGACAAATACAAGGACACGGCACTCAATTGTCCCAAAAAGGTAAGTTTCGGTTTGCGGGTGAATCCTGAATATTCTGAAATTGAAACTGATCTGTATAATCCCGCCCTGCCGGGCTCACGCTTAGGCATCTTGGCCGAAGACATGCCCGAGAATCTGCCCGAAGGCATTGAAGGTCTGCATTTTCATGTGCTTTGCGAAAACGACAGCTATGCGCTGGAGCATTGCTTGGAAGCCTTTGAACAGCGTTTCGCCAAATACATCCGCCAATGCAAATGGGTGAACTTCGGCGGCGGACACCATATCACCCGCGCGGATTACAACATCCCGCACCTGATCCAACTGCTGAAGGACTTCCGGAACCGCTACCCGAATCTGGAGGATGTGATTCTGGAGCCGGGCGAGGCCGTGGGCTGGCAAACCGGCGTGCTCACTTCGACTGTGGAAGACATCGTGGTAAACAAGGGCATCAAAATTGCCATGCTCAATGTTTCCTTTGCGTGCCACATGCCCGATTGTCTGGAAATGCCCTATAAACCGACCGTTTTAGGGGCACACGAACCCACCGAAAACGACAAATTCGTCTATCGCCTCGGTGGTTGTTCCTGTCTGGCCGGCGATTACATCGGCATGGGAGATTTTGCTTTTGACGAACCTCTGGAGGTGGGTGACCGCATTGTATTCGACGACATGATTCACTACACCATGGTGAAGACCACCTTCTTCAACGGCGTGGCACATCCGGCCATCGGTATGATTCACAAGGACGGAGAGTTTGAACTGCTCTCTGAACCAGGTGATTACGAATCCTACAAAGCAAAATTGGGTTGATGGAATACACATTCAAACAACGGGAACGGGAGGGGAAAACCGAGGTTTTTGATCCCATCCGTAAAAAATGGCTGGTGATGACTCCGGAGGAACGGGTGCGCCAGCAACTCATCCTGTTTCTGCTGAATGTGAAAAAAATTCCCGCTTCACACCTTTCCGTAGAACGGGCTATCACCGTGAACGGTCTTACAAAGCGTTATGATTTGGTGGTTTTCGGTCAGGACATGAAACCGCACATGGTCATTGAATGCAAAGCACCGCATGTGGAACTCACCCAAGAGGTCATCGCACAGGCGGGACGCTATAATAAAACACTGCGCGCCCCCATTCTTGGCGTAACCAACGGAAGCGCGCATTTTTTCTTCACCATCGATTTTGACACGGAAGAAATCCGACCGCTTACAGATCTTTAGTCTCTGAAAAACTGTCGGACACGGTTGAACACACTGCGTTCATTTTTTCCTGGCTTGGGCACAAAATTGTCGTGTGTGCTCAATTTCTCAATGATTTCTTTCTCTTCTTTAGTCAAACTCTTGGGTGTCCAGACATTTACATTTACAATCAAATCACCTACATTACGGGAGTGCAATTCGGGCAATCCCTTGCCTTGCAAACGGAGCACTTGACCGCCTTGCGTACCGGCGGCGATTTTGATTTTCGCCTTGCCGTTCAGCGTCGGAATCTCTACAGAAGAGCCAAGGGCAGCTTGCGGGAAACTGATGTAATAATTGAGATACAGATTGTTGCCGTCACGCTCAAACACCTCATGGTCAGCCACTTCTATAGCCACTATCAAATCACCGTTCACTCCGCCATTGGCAGCCGCATGGCCTTTTCCACGCACAGTAAGCTGCATTCCGTTGTCCACACCGGCAGGGATGGTGAGTTTGATCACCTCTTCGCCTTGCACAATCCCATTGCCATGGCAGTGCGGACAAGGGTCTTTAATGATCTCGCCGGATCCGTTGCACTGCGGACAGACAGAGGCCTGTTGGATAATGCCAAACATACTGCGCTGTTGGCGTACCACTTGACCGCGTCCTTTACAAGTAGGACAGGTCTGCTTGCTATGCTCATCCTTTGCACCGGTGCCGTGGCAATGCTCACAAGCCACATATTTATTGATTTTAACTTTCTTCTCGGTCGGGTTGGCCACCTCCTCCAAGGTGAGTTTTACCTTGATCCGGATATTACCGCCCTTGCGCACGCGTTGGGCGCTTCCACCTCCCATACCTCCAAAGAGGTCTCCGAAACCAAAACCTCCACCAGCGGCACCACCGAACACATCCGCAAAGTGCGAGAAAATGTCGCTGATATCAAAACCGGAGAAATCGGACGCGGCTCCACCCATGCCAGCATGACCGTACTGATCATAGCGTGATTTTTTGTCCGGATTGCTTAGCACATCGTATGCTTCCGACGCCTCTTTGAACTTCTCTTCCGCATCTTTCTTCTCCGCATCAGTTCCGTTCACCCAGCGGTCAGGATGGTATTTCATGGCACACTTCCGGTATGCCTTTTTTATATCTTCCGCACTGGCGCCTTTTTCTACGCCCAGCACTTCGTAATAATCTCGTTTTTCTGCCATAAATAATAGTTTTTAGGTAATGACTGTCCTATAAAACTGCCATTACAAAATGGTCATAAGGAGGATTATTGGCCGACAACGACCTTGGAATATCGGATGACCTTGTCTTTGATTTTGTAACCCTTCTCGGTAACATCAATCACTTTACCCTTGTCTTCTTCCTTTTCTACCGGAAAATGGGTGACCGCCTCATGAAAATCCGTGTTGAACTCTTCGCCTTTGGCGGCTATCTCTTCCACATCAAACCGTTTCAGCAATTGAAGCATCTTGTTGTAAATCAGGTTAAAACCTTCTTTTATCGCATTGATATCCTCCACCTTCTCATTGGCGGAAATGGCCCTTTCAAAATCATCTATGATGGGTAAAAGATTCACAAACACCTTTTCGGATGCGGTGGAAATCAAATCCAGTTTCTCTTTGCTGACACGCTTTTTATAATTGTCAAACTCAGAATACAGACGCAGGAAACGGTCATTCAACTCTGCCTTTTCCGCTTTCGCTTTTTCCAACTGGTCGGTAAGTTCCTGAATTTTAGCTTTATCCTTATTGTTCTTCTTTGAAAATATGCCACCTTTCTTCGCATTGTCAGTTTCCTCCGACAAATTGTCAGTTTGAGGATTCACCTCCTCCTGCACCTCATTGTTCACTTCGGGGGTCTGTTCTTGTTCAATATTTTCTTTTTCGTCCATAAAACACTTATTTATAATTATTTAATAATCCACGCAATTACAGCGGTCACGCATACGCACAACCGCCAATTGTTAATGCTTGCAAAAAATTTGCCAAAAATAATTATGAGTTAAATATATTTTATAATTTTGCGAAATCAAAACACGCATCATCAAAAAATCAAATATGAAAAGAATTATATGCCTTTTAGTCGCAACCATCGTTTCCATTACCGCTTCCGGCCAATGGGTGAGTCCGGGCAACGGCACGAATTATAATTTGTCCTCATTATGCGTAGCTGCATATGGGGCAGTCAGCATTTCGCAAAACGGTTATTATCAAATTCATCAGGACATCACCATTTCCGCCAACGATATCTTATTTTTGGAAGGCAATGCTACTGGTATTCAGATTGATGATGGTATTACCATAACCATCAACGGTGCCATCATGACCGAACCCCGTGTCAACCCTCTCTCTATCACCGGCGATTCCACGGGTACATCCTTTTTCACGCTCTGCTTGGGAAATGCCGCCTCGGGCTATTTTTCCAATGTTGACTTTCAATACGGACAACATATCCAATTGTTAAATCCCGTTCAGGTTGAGTTTGACAATTGTGAATTCACCCATTTCAGTGATGCGGTTATCAACATCATGAACTGTAATCCAACCATTCAAAACTGTTATTTCCACGACAACCAGAAAGCGGCCATCGCATCGGCTGTGAACACAACCAGTTCTCCAAAAATTTTAAATAACATTTTCTATAACAATGATTTAAGCAACGCCAATGTGCCACAAATCAACTTAGGGGCAGGTGGCGCCGATACCATTTATATTGTAGGCAACCATATTGAAGGCGTGGCGCAAACCATGTCAGGCGGCATCGGCATCATGAATATGGGCGCTAGCAACACCTTATTGCTGGTTTCTAACAATGTGATTGAAAACAACCGCTACGGTTACACACAAAACGGAACAAACATCTACGCCATCATCGAAGACAACATCATCCAAAACAACAACTTGGAAACAAACCCTAACAATGGTGGAAGTGCTATCAGCATATACGGATCAACCACCTCTTGCGGTGCCAAAATCCGTCGAAACCTCATCCATGGCAATTTGTGGGGCATTACCGCCATTTACAACCACAATATTGACATGGGCACCGTTGAAGATCCGGGTGGAAATATTCTTTATGACAACGCGAATAACAATGTGGAGTATGAACTTTACAACAATTCCAGTTGCAACATGAGTGCCATCGGCAACTACTGGGGTGGTAATGATGCTTCTCACGCGGAGGATGTGATTTATCACCAGCCGGACAACAGCAGCTACGGATTGGTGACTTTCGAGCCCATTATGGAGTTGAATCCGGACATTTTGGATTACAGGATCCTGTTAAGTTTAAATCCACAAATCACGAACTTTGATGAGGATTTTGTGTTTTCTTTCTCCGAATATGGAGACACCCTCTATTATGAATTCGGTTGTGTGGTTCCCGATCTTTCTCACATTCAACCCACCATCACGCTTCCTGTGGGAGTGTCTTGTACACCTAATTCTGAAGCGGTCGTGAATTTATGGTTCCCGGTGACTTATACAGTAACCACACCTGACGGCACTACCAAAGACTGGGTGGTGGAAGTCAGAATATATGGTGGTGTGGAAGATTACGAGTATCTGCCCGTCACTCTATCTCAAAATCCCGTCACCAACGGCATCTTATCCATTCGGAACGAGACCGGCAAAAATGTGCAAGTGGAAGTCTATTCAGTTGCAGGACAAATGCTCTACCAAACCCAAAGTGCGGAAGAGACGCTTGACATCCCCACCGACCGCTGGAACGACGGCATTTATTTGGTAAAAGTGCGTCAAGAGAAAAAAGAAAGAGTATTTAAAACTTTGGTGTTCTGATTTTTAGAACATAGAACCTAGTTGCCCTCCTGCTCAGTATGGCGTAGCACCACATTCACGGCGGGATACTTTTCGCGAATATGTTTGGCCGCTTGTTCGGCGAAATAAACCGAACGGTGCTGGCCGCCGGTGCACCCGAAACTGACCATCAAATGATCGAAACGGCGCTCCAGGTAATTGTCCACCGCCTGGTCCACAATAGCAAACACATGTTTCTTAAACTCCTCTACGACAGGATATTGCTCTAAATACTCCACGATGCAAGCATCTTGTCCTGTATTGTGTGCAAAGCGTTTTTCGCGTCCGGGGTTGGGCAATGCGCGACAGTCAAACACAAACCCACCGCCGTTAGGCGAAGGATCTTGCGGAATGGATTTCTTGAACGAGAAACTCTGCACCAACACGGTTAATCGCTCACCCGGCTGATAGGGTTTCACAAAATCCGAGTTGATAATAAAATGTAGCGCTTTTGTCAATTCCGGCAGCTGGATAGGCAACGACCAACTGTCCAAAATACTTTTAAGATTGCGCACTGCATAGGGCACGCTGAGCAAAAAATGACTTTTACGCTCAAAATAGCCCCTGTAACCGTATGCGCCCATCGCCTGCATAATGCGAATCAGCACAAAACCCTGAAAATAAGAAATGAATTCTTTCCTGTCCACAGGCATATATTCGGCAAGGGTATCCAAATAAATGTTAAGAAGACGCTCTCTCAACTCAGGGGTAAGATCCGCCTTGGCATCATACAGCAAAGAAGCCACATCATATTGCAGCGCGCCCCTTCTTCCTCCTTGATAATCAATAAAATAAACCTCATCATCCTTTACCATGATATTTCGGGATTGAAAATCACGATAGAGGAAGAAATCACTTTCCGCCGTTAGAAGATACTCCATCAGTTTGTTGAAATCATCTTCCAGAAGTTGCTCGTTGAAGGGAACATTAACTAATTTTAAGAAATAATACTTGAAATAGTTGAGATCCCAATGCATCGACTGACGGTCGAAGGCGGCGCGAGGGTACGCCACCGAAAAATCGAGTCCCTTTTTGGCGGACAATTGCAATGCGGGAAGAGCGCGCACCACTTTTTCGTAATAGGCAACGGTGTCATCGGAAGGTGTGCCGTCATCGCGACGATGTGCCATGCGGTAATCATACAAGGTTGTGGCTCCCAAGTCGCTTTGCAGGTAATGCTGTTGGTCAGGATTAACCAGAAACAGTTCGGGTACAGCAAAACCGCAATCGGTGAAAAATCGGGTATAGGTGAAAAAGGCGACATTTTCCGCCACATCATCATTATAAGCGCCAATGAGGGTGTTGCCGTTTTGCAGATGGACACGGAAATACTGCCGGTGCGAGCCGGATTGCGCAAGAGGTTCGCAGCGCACAACCTCCTGACGGGTGTACTCAGCCGCCATTTGGGAGAGAGTCTGCTGATGGGATATATTCATAAGTGGACAGGTATGGTTTTTCAGTTGCAAAGGTACAAAAAAAAGACCGAGTTTGCACTCGGTCTTCTGGTGTCTCAGCTGGGATTCGAACCCAGGACCCCATCCTTAAAAGGGATGTGCTCTACCTGCTGAGCTACTGGGACATCCTTCTCATTGTTTGAGGTTGCAAAAGTACACTTTTTTTCATATCAAAACACCTCTCCTTTTCTTTTTTTGCTTCATTTTAATTAAATCGTTGATTTTTAGCATTTTAATAAAATGTCATTTTATTGGAACACTCTGAATAAAAAATGTATATTTACAAACAACACATTGATTACCAAAGTGTTAAAAACAATATGAGAAAAATGACATAGAACGATACAAAAAACCTAAGGAATCGGTCAAAAAGCAGTAAAATACGGCAGTTTTCGTAAAAATGAGCTGTCAAAAACTCAACTCAAACAAAAATGCAAAAATCATGAAAAAACTTATTTTGAATCCGAAAACAGACACGGTCACATTATGCGTACCGCGCACATGGGTGGGAAAGACGGTCATCTGTTTGCTCCAGGAACCGCTTGAGGATGAGAAAATAGAAATTGTCGGGGAGGCCAGTGAGAACTCCATACTGTATCAGGCGGAGCATTTCCGCAAAATAGCGAAGCGCAAGCCCCGCAACAAGCGACTTAGGCGAAGGTATCTTTAGTGGAGGTTGGCCCCAATCAGGTGCATGAACTCCTGACGGGTGTTCTCGTTTTTGAGGAAGGCACCGGTGAATTCGGATGTGGTGGTCACGGAGTTCTGTTTCTGGATACCTCGCATGGACATGCAAAGATGCTGCGCCTCAATCACCACAGCCACGCCAAGCGGATTGAGCACTTCCTGAAGGCAATCCTTGATCTGAGTGGTCAGTCGCTCTTGCAGTTGGAGGCGGCGGGCATAGCACTCTACCACGCGGGGTATTTTGCTCAAACCCACAATGGTGCCATTGGGAATATAACCGATATGGGCTTTCCCGAAAAACGGCAGCAAGTGATGTTCGCAAAGGGAGTAAATCTCAATATCCTTCACTACGACGATTTGTTTGTAATCCTCGTGAAAAAGAGCGGATTCCAAAATCTTTTTTGGATCCTGGCGGTATCCGTGCGTCAGAAAGTCCAGCGATTTGGCTGCCCGCATAGGGGTTTTGATAAGTCCCTCGCGCTTGGGATCCTCTCCCACATTCTGCAATATATTTTGGTAACTGTCAGCCAGAGAAAGCAATTCCGATTCGGAAAGTTTAGGAATGTTGTTGATAGAGTCTGTGATTTTCATTCGATATTATAAAAATGGATTATGTGTTTTTTCGTAACCAACGGTGGTGTTCGGTCCATGCCCGGGATAGATGACGGTATCATCGGGCAGGGTGAATATTTTTTCCTGTATCATCTGCACCAGCAATGCGTGGCTGCCGGTGGGAAGGTCGCTGCGCCCCACGCTGCCCTCGAAAATAAGGTCTCCGCAAATCACGAAATTGTCGGCGGCGCTATACAGGGAGATACTGCCGTCGCAGTGGCCTGGGGTGTAGAGCACTTGCAGGCGCTGTGCTCCGAAGCACACCTCGTCGCCCTCATGGAGAAACTTGGCAGGTGCGGGCATGTCGTCCACAGAGAGTCCGAACGCCATGGCGTAAGCGTATGATTTGTTATAAATGGGCATGCCGGCCTCATGACACCACACGGGTGCGTTGAACTCACGGGCACACCAGTTGTTGCCTGCTATATGATCAATATGCGGATGCGTGTTCACAATGCCAACCACCTTCAACTGGTGCGTCAGCACATATTCTTTGAGTTGCGCATCTTCATAACTCTGACAATTGCCGGGGTCAACAATGAGCGCCTCGCCGGTGTCATCATGCAACACCAGAGTGTTCACTTGTATGGGGTTGAAATGAAAAATGCGAATCGTCATGTTTCCCGTCTTTTGTGTCAAATTCCGTATAAAATCTGCTAATGAAATGCGTTTTTTACCCATGTTAGAAAGGTCGTTCCGATTTCGGTTCCGCAACATACAGTTCCTTCACTTTCTTTCCCTTGGAGAAGATAACGCTGTAGTACAAATTCCCGTTGGGGCCCCAACACGACCATTTCCCGTCGCGCAGACGGCCTTTAAAACTCCCCTGAAAATGTTTCACACCATTATCATAGTATTCCGTGAACGGGCCATCCTGAACATCGTTCACGAAGTTCTGCTCGCGAACTTTCTTTTCCAACACATTGTAGAAAGACCATTTTCCTTGTTTCATGTCATTCACATATTTCCCTTCTTTCAAAATCTTTCCGTTTTGGGCATACTCTTTCCAATACCCGTTTTTCTGATTGTCCTTATAATTCCCTTGGCGGGCAAGTTTGCCTGTTTCCTCCCAATAATATTGGTACAGACCATTCAGTTTGCCGCTTTTGTAATGCATGCAGTATTTCTGCGCGCCGTTTTCATACCAGCCAGTCCATTCCCCATCCATTTGCGCGTCTTTGAAATAGCCTTGGTCCTGCACTTTGCCGTTCGGAAAATATGCTTTCCAAAATCCGTTTTCCATATCTTGGCTGAAAGGTCCCTCGCGCTGCAGTTTACCGTCCTCATACCATGCTTTCCACAAGCCCTCGCGCTTGCCGGCCACATAATTCCCTTTTCTCCATACTGAACCATCATCGTAATAATAGGTCCACTCGCCCACCTGCAAGCCCTTGTCAAAACTGCCTTTGCTGCCTATGGTGCCTTTGTCATTATAGTATTTCCATTCTCCTTGCTGGAGGTCATTCACCGAAGAACCTTCCATCTGTTTCTTTCCGTCACGGCTCCACCAGCAGGCGTATCCGTTGAGTGCGCCTTTCGTATAGTCGCCTTCAAAATATTTGTTTCCGTCGTCATAATATTCCACCACATGGCCGTCCACACTGTCTTCCACATAATTCACTTCTTTGAAGAGGCGGCCGTTCGGGTGATAGAATGTCCATTTCCCGGAACGCTTTCCATCGGCGAACTGCCCTTCCGTTTCCACTTGGCCTGAACGGAACCAGCTTTTGAACGGTCCGTTTTGGGCATTGTACTCCTGGGCCAGTTTCCTATCCTCATACCACACTTTCCAAACGCCAACCTTCTTTCCATCCTTATAATCACCTTCCGTCCATTTCACTCCATTGTTGTGATAATAGATCCAATGTCCCTGTTCCAATCCTTTGGATTCCACGCCAGCAGACATCAGTTTGTTGTTGCTCCAATAGGTTTTCACCGTATCCTGGGCCCCGAGAAGGAGTGTTGTCAGAAGGCAAAAAACGAAAAATGTTATCTTCTTCATAAAATCAATTTTTAGGAGGGGCAAAAGTACAAAAAAATACTATCTTTGTCCCTCGTTTTTAATAAAAGGTTTTTATGAAGAATTTTGTAAAATTAGCGGTCATTTTATTTGCGATGCAACTCCTTGCATTGCCCGTATCGTTTGCGCAAAAAATAAAGCCGGCAGACGTGCCTTCCGAGGTTTCACAAGCTATGGATTTCCAATATCCGTATGTGAAAGTTTCCGCATGGCAGCTTGAATCTGGCGTTTATATTGCCACATTCAAGGATGAAGGTTCCGTTGGAAAAGCGTACATCTCGCCCGGTGGCGAGTGGATTCGAACCACCTACGACATCAAAAAAGACGAGCTTCCGTCTGTCATCACTGAATATGTGAAAGCCAATTATCCCGACTTCGTCATTAGCAATTCCTTCTTGGAAGAGCAGGAAAACGCTCCGTTGCACTATATGGTGGAGGTGAAGCAAGAGGGCATCGGTTTCAAACCCTCGCAACTTTCCTTCAGTGACAAAGGCGAACTCCTCTCCCGCACGGATCCCGACAACTTCAAAAATCCAGTGGAACCCAAAGAGGAAAAAATAGCGGAAAACAATCCGCCGAAGCAGAATGCGGAACCTAAGAAAACCGAGAAACCCGCTCCAGTGAAGGCAGAACCGAAACAGACCGAACCGAAGCCTGCAAAACCGGAAAAGGAGAAACCGGAAAAGCCAGAGAAAGTCAAACCCGAGCCTGTGGTTACGGATGAACAGGGCAATGTGGCTATAGATGAATCCGAAGTTCCCGAAACAGTCAAGAAAGCTCTGGTGAAAAAAGTATTGCATCCTCAAGATTTGAATTGGTATGAGATTGACAACCAATATGTTGCCAAATGCGTCAATGCCGATAGAACCACAGCCGCCTATTTCTCCAAAGAGGGTGTTTGGGATAAAACGATAACCGCCCTCCCCGAAGAGGCGGTAACCGGTCCGATGCTGAAGCACCTCAACGATTTCTATAAAGGATTCAAATTCAAAACCGCTATCAAGGAGACGAGAGCCGACAAGAACGACAAAACACTGGTGGAATTTTATGAGAAAGCCAACTACAAGGCCAAAATTCCCACTACGGTTATCTTCGACAAAACCGGCAAACTGCTGCGTACAATTGATGCGAATCCCGAAATGGTATCCTCCGACATTAAAGGTAACGAGAAAGACCAATTGGACAAATACTACGCTAAGATGAACATGTCGCTGGACGAGAAGAAAAACAGCGCCGCCGACATTCCCGAAAACATCCAAGCCGTTTTCAAATTGAAATATCCGCGTGTTACGAATGCGGAATGGGTGACCAACGACGATATGAATTACGAAGCGCACTACTACAGCGCTCGCGGCAAGGAAATCTGCATCATCAGTCCTATTGGAAACATTGTGGAAACCCGCCTGCAAGGCAAACCCGAGAACCTTTCCGCCACTATCCAAAGTTTCCTCAAAAAAGAACACAAAGGTTGCAAAGTGCTTGATTATTACAGTGTTAAGCGCATTGCCGAAAAATTGAATTTATACAAAGTCACCATCCAAGAAAAGAAATCCAAAGAGGTTATCGATTTGTGGTTCAATATGAACGGCAAACCGTTCAACGGATAGTATTATGAAAAAAATCCTTCTGACTATCGCTGTATGCTGCACGGTTTTCACCGTTTTCGCACAGCGTTTCAACTCCTTCTCCAATGACCCGACCGTCACCGTGGAGGAAATGAAATCTTATTTGTCCACCGTGTCCAAAGACCGGCAGAAAGAGGCCAACGACATGCTGGCGGAATTCACCGCTTTTTGGACCACCTCCATCGACTATGAGAACCAACTGGCGTTCATTCAGGAAGCCAACGCTTTGTTGCGCCACAAGTTCCGCCCCATTCCGCAGTTCCAGTCCTACATGCACGCCTACATGGCCTTTGCGTCCAGCGAATATGCCGCTGAAACGGAGACCTGGGTGAAAATGGTGGAGTATCACGCCACGCACAGCGTCACCTTGTTCCAGAAAAACATGCTGCTCTATGAGCGGTTCTTCAGGAATAACATTCTGAATCAGGAAGATAATGTCAAATGGGTGGTGGACGGACAAGCGGAGGTAATGGGGTTTGACCAAGAACCCTATTTCGATTTCAAACGAGTGGATTTGATAGGACATTCTACCAAAGACAGTTTGACAGTGGTTGATGTCAGTGGGCGCTACTATCCTGCCAGAATCAAATTCAACGCCACCCAGGGCACCATTTACTGGGATCGCGCTGGCTTGCCTGATAATGTGAAAGCCGAATTGAAATCTTACGAAATTGATATGCGTTTTCCGAAAGTGGAGGCCGCCAATATCACCTTTCATTATCCAAAGTTGTTCAGCCGCCCTATTATGGGCACTGTTATAGACAAAGCTGTGCTGCCCACTTCAGAAGAAAAGGCCACTTACCCCCGTTTCATCAGTAACGATAAAACAATAGCAATCAACAACTTATATACGGATGTGAACTATGTTGGCGGATTTGAGTTGCGCGGCGCCTCCATTTACGGAACCTCATCCGGCGACACCTTGGCGAACATCACGATTCTTCGCGATAAGAAACCCATCATCAAGGCCGCCTCCAAAAGCTTCCTGATTCGTCCCACCAACCTGCTGTCAGAGGACGCCAAAGTAAGCATTTATATTGAAGAGGACTCCATTTTCCATCCTGCCGCCAATTTCAAGTACAACAATGAAACCAAAGAACTTCTCATTTCCCGCCCGAAGCAAGGGGTTGGCAGATCCCCATTTTTCGACTCATACCATAAATTGGATATCACGGTAGAATCTATCCAATGGAACACCAACGAGCAGCGTATCGAGTTCCGACCCATTGTAGGCAACACCAGTGAGCAATCCGCATTTTTCGAGTCTCAAAATTATTATGATGAGTCCGTCATGCACGAAATTGCCGGCGTAAACCAAGTGAATCCGCTCTATACCCTTTGGCAGCTTTTCTACTCCGCTGGTTATGAGGATGTCACCATTGAAGATGTCATCCGCTGGTTCAACAAACCGCCTTTGGACATCAAGGCCATGATGCTCGACTTCGCCGCCCGCGGATTCATTGAGTATGATGTGAACAACAACCGCATTCACTTCCGCCCTAAGATTTCACAATATCTTAATAATCAGGTTAAAAAGAAAGACTACGATTATATTCGTCTGGAGTCCAAGAACCATTACGCCTCCATGGATTTGCTGACCAATGATTTGAAAATCACGGGCTGTGAGTTCTTTGTGCTCAGCGACCCGCAGATTGTGAATGTGTATCCGATGAACGAATTGGTTACGGTAAAGAAAAACCGCGACATGACCTTCTCCGGACGCGTCATCGGCGGTCTGTTTGACTTTATCGCCCACAACTGCGAGTTCAACTACGATCGTTTCCTGGTCGATATGAATGTCATCGACACCTTGATTATGTATGTGGAGGACAAGAACGGCAAAATGGACATGTACGGTGACTATCCGCTCCGTCAAGTGCAAGGCCGTATTGAGGAACTCTCCGGCGTACTTTATGTGGATGCCCCGGGCAACAAATCCGGCATGACCGACATTCCCGAATACCCCATCTTTGAAGCAAGAAAAGGCGGTAAGGTGTTTTATGACAAACCTTATGTGCTCGGAGGTGTCTATACGCGTGATCGTTTTTATTATGCGGTCAACTCCTTTAGAATCGTCAACTTGGACAACTTTGTCATAGACTCCATGAAGTTTACCGGATCGCTGGTGTCGGGCGGCATCTTCCCCGACATTTCCGAACCGTTGAAAGTGCAGCCCGACTTCTCCTTCGGTTTCACCCATCACACCAACGGATTGCCTATGTACGGGACAAAAGGTTCATACAAGGGTGTTGTGGATTTGAGCAACAGGGGATTGCGTGGTAATGGAGAAATCGACTACATCACCTCCCACACGGTGTCCGACAGTCTTGTATTCTATTTGGATTCCACCAACGGTTCCGCCAACAACCACATTGTGGCCGAACAACAAGGCGGTGTGGAATTCCCACCCGCCAGCATGGATGACGGTTACTTGCACTGGGAACCCTATAAGGATCAAATGTTTGTGCACACCATCAAGAATCCGATGAGCGTGTTCAATGAAACTTTGCTTACTGGCAACTCCAAAATCACGCCTTCCGGAATGCAAGGAACCGGCATTGTGAAATTTGGCAGAGCGGACATCTCCTCCAGATTGTTCGACTTCAAACATCACGAATTGCTCTCCGACACCGCTGATTTGCGGATTTATGATATCAGCAAAGGTGAGGACATCGCATTCTCCACCGACAACTACAATTCCCACATCAATTTTGAAACCCGTAAAGGTCATTTCAAAGCCAACGGCACCGCTTCCATTGTTTATTTTGTGAAGAATGAGATTAAAGCCAAGTCTTCTGAGTTTGAATGGGATCCCATCGACTCCACCTTGTTGCGTTTCAAATGGGATGACCCATACAAGAATGTGGATATCGACAACACACCGTCGCGCGAGCTGGTTGATATGCAAAGTCTTGACAATGAATTATATGCGGCAGATCCAGCTGTGGGATACCACTTCCCCGCCCTCAGTGCGGAGTTTGACTTCACCAAAAATGTGATTTTTGCCCATGGTGTGCGCTACATCAACGCTGGCGACGCTGCCATCATTCCCGCGCATGGAGAAGTGATTATCCGCGAGAAAGCGTATGTGGACCCGCTACCCAAATCGCGCATTTTGGCGGGCAGGGACAACAAATTCCACGAGCTATACGACTGCTACACCCGTCTCCAGACCGCCACAAAGTTCTATGCCAATGGTTATTATGATTATGTGGACGAGAATCAGCGGGTACAGAAAATTTATTTTGACACCATCTATTTCAACAAGGAAACATTCGGTGATGCCAAGATTCCGGCCGAGATGAACTTCCAGTTCAGCGACCAGTTCGGGTTCAGCGGGCGCGCCGAGTTGCACAGCACACAACCCTTCCTGTCCTATTTTGGTGGTGTTGAGATCCGCCATGGATGCGACTCTATCCGCCATGCGCCCATGAAGATCTTGCAACAAGTTGACCCCAACAACATTTTGCTTCAAGTGCACGACCGCACCAAGGACATGGACGACCGGAAAGTGGTGGTGGCCATCACATCCTCCAATAAGACTGGTCGCATCTACACCGCATTCGGCGAAGCTAAAGATGAGTTCAACGATGCCGAATACATCAATGTTTTCGGATACATCACTTACGACAAAGCCACGCACGAATACAAGGCCGCCTCTTTGGAAAAACTGCAGGATCCCACTGTGCCTGGCAACATCATCACACTGAACACCGACAATTGTGTGGCCACGGGTACCGGTACCATTGATATGGGAACCAAGTTGGGTCGTGTGAATTTCGTCACCAATGGTACCATCATCAATTATATAACTGCCGATTCAGCGGAAATGCATCTGACCACCTCCATTGACTTCTTCTTCAACGAAGAGTCCATGAAGAGCATGAACAAGGCATTGGACAACGCCACCTCGCTGGACTTTGTGGATGTTTCCTCCGATGAGGCGTACGACATGGCCTTATACAACATCCTTGGCAAAACCGAATACCAGCGCTATACCCGCAATGTGGCACTGGGCACGCAACGCCGTCTGCCCGAAGCGCTGCAGGTGAAGTTCCTCTTCTCCAACATCGATTTTGAATGGGACAAAGACCAATCCACCTTCAAATCGCAAACCACGCTTCCGTTGATCATCTGCGGTGCCAAAACGATATACAAGATGGTTCCCGGCCGCATCGTGATTGAAAAGAGGGGTTCGCGCAACAAACTCTATCTCTATTTTGAATTTGACGACCAATACTATTATTTCCAATTCGACAACAATGTGGTTTCGGGCTATTCTTCGGACAAAAACTTCAACGAAGCCATCAAGAACACCAAACCGAAGAACAAGTCGCTGGCACCTGACAATGCCAAAGGTTTGCCATCGTTCTCTTATAAGTTAGGCAACCTCGGTTGGAAGAACAAATTTGTGAAGAAATACTATACGAACTTAGAAGAGGAAGAGTAGGATGAAACCTGTTTTGATTGCTGGACCTTGTGCCGTGGAGAGTGAACATCAACTCTTCACAACCGCCGAGCTGCTGAGTCAGGAGATAAAGCGGACTGGAATAGCGTTGGACTATTTCAGGGCAGGTGTATGGAAACCGCGCAGTAACCCGAACAGTTTCAAGGGTTTGGGTAATGAGGCATTGCCATGGTTAGGGGAGGTGCAGCGGAGGTTCGGATTCCGCGTGTGCACCGAAGTGATGACTGCCAAACAGGTTGACGCCTGCGCCAAGGCGGGCATTACGATATTGTGGGTGGGCGCGCGCACGGGCGTGAACCCCGTCGAAGTGCAGAAAATTGCCGATGCGGTCAAAGAGAAACCCTTTACCATCCTTGTTAAGAATCCCATCGTACCTGACCTCAACCTCTGGATCGGCAACATCGAGCGTTTCTTACAAGCGGGTGTCTCACAAGTTATCGCCGTGCACCGTGGTTTCGCCAACGGTAATGAGAATGTGTATCGCAACGCCCCTTGCTGGGAAATCCCTATTGACTTGAAAGTTCACTATCCCGAACTGCCCATTTTGTGCGATCCCTCCCACCTTTGCGGTAATGTGAAATGGATTCCTCAAGTGGCACAACTCGCTTTGAATTACGGATTTAACGGACTTATGCTGGAAACACATTATAGTCCGGCAGAAGCCCTGAGTGATGCCTCCCAGCAACTGACTCCTGCCCAATGGGGCGACCTCATCCAATCACTGACCTTTAAAACCGACATGCCGAATGCGGAACTTATCAAACAACGCGCACTGCTCGAGCATGTGGACACCCAACTGAGCGAATTGCTGGCCAAACGCATGGAAATCGTGGACGAAATCGCCCGCATCAAAAAAGAAAACAACCTGCCAGTAGTCCAGCCCAAACAGTGGCAGCAGGTCACGGAACGCTACCTAAAAGAAGGACTGGATCCTGCTTATCGTGATTTTCTGGCACAGTTTTTGGAACTATTGCACCAAACATCCATACAACGACAACAGTAAAGATGCACGGCCGTGCATCCCAATCTTAAACAAATAAAGGCGTACGGCCGTACGCCTCGACAATATGAAACATAACAACTGGATTATCTTCTTATACCTTCTCATCGCTTTTCTGTTTGGCGTTTCCGTGGCAGTCAATTTCCTGCCTTCGCGGAAAACGGTTTTGTTGAACACGCAAAACAACAAACTCAACGAGGTGATGCAATACATTAACCAATATTATGTGGATTCCGTCAACATTGATTCTGTGTATGACCAAGCCATAAGCAGTGTGCTGCACAGTCTGGACCCCCACTCGGCTTACGCCACGCCTGCAGAAAACAAAACCATGATGGAGTCGCTGAATGGCGCCTTTGAGGGTGTGGGCATTCAGTTCAACATCATGAACGACACCGTAATGGTAATCTCCACCATATCAGGTGGTCCTGCGGAAAAGGCGGGCGTGCGCGCCGGCGACCGAATTGTCACCGTAAACGGCAAATCCATTATAGGAACCTCTAATGAACAGGTTTTCAAACTGTTGCGTGGTAAAAAAGGCACCAAGGTGAAAATAGGCGTGATACGCCCTGGGTTCAAAGACATCTACGCATACGAAATCACCCGCAATGTCATCCCCACCTATACCATTGATGTGGCATACATGACAGATCCGCATACCGGTTATATCAAGATGAACGAATTTGGAAGCACAACCGTGAAAGAGTTCCAAGACGCCATCTACAAGTTGAAAAAACAGGGTATGACCTCCATGATTCTGGACTTGCGCGGCAATTCGGGCGGTTTTTTGGATGCCGCTATCGGCGTGTGTGATGAGTTTTTGGGCAAAAACCAAAAGATTGTGTCGGTGGAAGGATTGAAAGTCAGACCGGAGATTATCTATGCCACCCATAAGGGCAACTTTGAAAAAGGCAAGTTGGTCGTTCTCATTGACGACTTCAGCGCTTCGGCGGCCGAGATTGTGGCAGGAGCGGTGCAAGACAACGACAGAGGTATGATCGTGGGACGCCGTTCCTTTGGCAAAGGATTGGTACAAAGACAGTTCGACTTATCCGACAAATCCACCATCCGCCTTACCACCGCGCGCTACCACACCCCCAGCGGACGCTGTATCCAACGCGACTACAAGAACGGCACGGAGGCCTATTACGAAGAAATTTACGAACGCCTCGCCCGCGGCGAGATGGAAAATATCGACAGCATCAAACAAGACAAGTCCATCGCCTATAAGACCGTAGGAGGACGCACCGTGTATGGTGGAGGCGGCATCATGCCCGACTATTTCGTGCCCATCCATCAAGGCAATGACCTCGACGGCTATTATATGGTGGCCAACACTGCCGCATTGGTGCAATTCGCCTTCAACTACACCAACGACCACAAAACCGAACTGAAAAAACAGTTTCCCGATGCCGTCACCTTCAGGACAAAAGCCTCTTTCTCAGACAAGGAACTGAACCAAATGCTCAACTATTATACCAAACTCACGGGTAAGAAAGCTCCCTATCTCACCGCCAACTCCAAAAAGGAACTTAAATTGTGGATTAAGGCCTTGATTGGGCGGAATCTATATGGTAATGACGCTTTCTATCCCGTCATCAACGAAACGGACGAAACCATCCTCAAGGCCAAACAGGTAATCAAAAAATAAAAAAAAGGCAGACATTAGAGTCTGCCTTTTTTATTCGTTGTGAAACTAATTACTATTTCGTCACTCTCTCCAACCATTTCACCATGCCGAGCATGATAGCCATGGAGAGGAAGCAAACCACTGCGAACACAAGCCAGCAGTATTTGATCGGCCATGCGTTGTACATCACAGGTCCGAGCCAAATCAGCAGGTTGCCGATAGCGGTAGCGCCAAGCCACAAACCCTGGCACAAGCCCACCATGTGGCGCGGAGCCACCTTGGATACGAAGGAGAGACCCAGCGGAGAGATAAACAACTCTGCTACAGTCAAGAAGAAATAGGTAACAAGCAATACCCAAGGAGCGGCCTTGGCAAGGCCAGCGGCAGCCATCTGGGCCAAGTCCATAGCACGGAAATCAGTGCCGGAAGGATAGTTGTTCACGATGGAGATAATCATCAGGAAGAGGTAAGCCATACCGGCGATTGCCATACCGATTGCAATCTTGCGAGGCGTGGAAATGGGTTTGCCTCTACGCGCCAAAGCGCCGAATATAACCATGATGATCGGGGTGAGCACAATCACGAAGAACGGGTTCAAAGCTTGCCAGATTTCAGGGGCAATCTTCTCCGTTTGGACAAAGTCGCGGGCAAACACAGACAGGGACTGGCCATTCTGGTGGAATGAGAACCAGAAGAACACAGCGATACCCAGCACAGCGAACAAAGCGTACAACCGTTGTTTGATTTCCTTTGCCATGGCGAGTTTCTCCTCTTGGGTGTATTCCACCACTTGGGCCTGCTCTTTCTTGGCGGGTTGCGGCAGTTTGTACTTATTCATAATGAAAATCGTCAGAGAGATAAGCATGGCCACCACAGATGCGATGAAGGAGAAGTGCACACCTTGGTTGAACACGGTGATGTAGTCGGAGCAGAAAGCGGCGGTGTCCGTGAAATTGTAACCACTTTGGAGCACGGCCTGCATGGTCTCCGTGAACTTCTGGGTTTGCTCACCGTTAGCCAGGAACTGGTGGCAAAGACCGGACATGTCGGCATTATACACCAAATGGTGCGCTTTCAGCCACCACTCGCGCAAGAACGGAGCGATAAACGGGGCGAAGAAACCGCCAATGTTGATGAACACATAGAAAATCTGGAAACCGGAGTCGCGGCGATCTTTGGCTTCTGCCAGTGCTTCGGGGCCTTTCTTAGCGGCCTCGGCCTCAAACTCATCGTACAATTTACCTACGATGGCCTGCAGGTTGCCTTTGAACAAACCGTTACCGAATGCGATGAACAACAGAGCCATACAGGTGATGATGAGGATAGTCCACCAGCCAGCGCCGCTGTCGAGGATAGCGCCCTCGGCAGTTTTGCTGAACAACGGAATAGCCATAGCCACATAACCGATAGCCATGATGATCAAACCCCATTGGATGGTTTTGTTGTAGTTCTGCGTCTTGTCGGCAATGATACCGCCCACCAAACTCAGCACATAGATACCGAAATAGAAGACGGAATAGATGACGCCGGCGGTGCCGTCGGGCAGACCGAACTTGGAAACGAGGAAGAGCAGCAGCACGGCGTTCATAATGTAGTAGCCGAAGCGCTCACCCATGTTGCTCAAAGCGGCGGCAATCAAACCCTTCGGGTGATGCAGCTTGGCTTCACGCACATAGTAAATCAAAAACGGTATGATGACAATCGTACCGATGATGCAAATTAATAAAGCTGTATTCATATTTTGAAAATTTAAAAAATGATCTATTACAGATATTGTTTAACCTTTTCCACAATGAGGTCCTTGGGAACGAGGCCCACGAGACTATCAACTACTTCTTTGTTCTTGACAAACACCAGCATAGGGATGTTCATCACGCCAAACTGCATGGCGAGATCGTTGTTTTCGTCGGTGTCGCATTTGCCGATGACGGCCTGGCCTTCAAATTCGGCGGCCACTTCTTCGACAACCGGTCCGAGGTGGCGACAAGGTCCGCACCAGGGGGCCCAAAAGTCAATCACCACCAATTTGTCCCCATTAATCAGGGTTTCAAAATTGCTTGAATCAATTGCTAATGCCATAATATTAAAATTTAAAGTTAAAAAAATTCAAAACTCAAAAGTTAAGGGTATATGAATTGAAGTCGCAAAAATAATAAAATTTGGAATATTCAAAAAGATGAATACATTTTTTGAGTATCTTTGCCGCTGCAAACACATGGTTTGCGATAATTTCTAAACAATGACTTTATAGCATTTTATGGAAAAAAAGAAGATTGACATTTTACTTGGTTTGCAATGGGGTGATGAAGGAAAAGGCAAGATCGTGGATGTGGTGACCCCGAAATACGATGTGGTAGCCCGCTTCCAAGGCGGTCCGAACGCCGGACACTCATTGGAGTTCAACGGCATCCGCCATGTGCTCCACATTATCCCGTCCGGTATTTTCCACAAGGAGAAAATCAATATTATCGGTAATGGTGTGGTGATTGACCCTGTAACTTTTGAGGAGGAAATCAACGCGCTGATAGCCATGGGGCTTACCCCGACCGACAATCTTTTCGTTTCCAAGAAGGCGCACCTCATCCTGCCCACACACAAACTGCTGGATGCGGCTTACGAAGCACAAAAAGGCGACATGAAAATCGGCTCCACCCTCAAGGGTATAGGACCCACCTACACGGACAAGACTGCCCGCACCGGTCTGCGTGTCTGCGACCTGCTTTCGCCCAAATTCCTGGAAAAATACAAACAAATCCAAAATCAACATCTGCAAATACTTGACAGTCTGAACTTTGACTACAAGCAGAAATTATCCGAACTGGAACAGAAATGGATGGATTCGCTGGCCATGCTGAAGTCTTTCACCTTCATCGACAGCGAATATGAGATGTACGATTATCTGCAAAGCGGGAAATCCGTGCTGGCGGAGGGTGCGCAGGGCACAATGCTGGACCTGGAGTTCGGCGCCTACCCGTTCGTCACCTCATCCAACACCATTGCCGCCGGCGCATTCACCGGACTCGGTCTTGACCCGCACTTTGCCGGCAAGGTTATCGGCATTGTGAAGGCCTACTGCACGCGCGTGGGCAGCGGCCCCTTCCCTACGGAGCTTTTCGACACCACTGGTGAGACACTGCGCAAGCAGGGCAACGAATACGGCGCCACCACCGGCAGGCCGCGTCGCTGCGGCTGGCTCGACCTCGTGGCCCTCAAGTACGCCCTCATGATCAATGGCGTTACCGACATCGCCCTCACCAAAGCCGATGTGATGTCCAACTTCGAGACCATCAACATCTGCACCGCATACAAGGTGAACGGCGAACTCACCACCAAGATGCCCACCGACAACGACGCCGAAATCGAACCTGTCTATACCCCGCTGAAAGGTTGGATGCAGGATATCAGCCAATGCAAAAGCTACGAAGAACTGCCCCAAACTTTCAAGGACTACATCCGTTTCATCGAAGAGGAAACCCACACCCCGATTTCCATCGTTTCTGTGGGTCCCGACCGCGACGCCACCATCTTCAGAGACTAACCCACGCGTATGCGCAAACTGACCCTCCTCCCCTGCCTGCTCCTTTGCTGTTTGCTGCTCCTCACAAACGGCAGAGCGCAATCGTTGGCGGATGAGAAACAGTTTGTTGACGCCCTTCAGAATACCCTTCAACAACAATATTCCCGTTACCAAAACCGGGAAGCACCCATTTGCTCTCTCCGTTTCTATTTGGAGTCTGTCAACGACTATATCCTGGCATCTTCTATGGGGAGTTTAACCTCCAAACAACACCACAGTTACCGCACCTTAACAGTGGAACTACTCGTGGGCGACCCATTAAGCGGAAAAGTCATTGCCGCTTCTTCCGAAAAAAACATTCTGCTGCCGCTTGACTATAATTTTCCAGCAGTGGAACATATTATTACCCACGAGGTTCAGCATGTTTACCTTAAAGCTGAAAAAACATTTTTGAACAAACAGTTTTCGGAGAAAATGGGCAAACCTACGGATTATGATGCGTTCCCGCTGACAGAAGCGCCGCTTGTTTCAGAAATCCAACTTGACTACTGCTCCGGATTCCAAATGGAAGAATGGGAAAATACGGTTAAGGCATACTCCGATCTTTGGAACGCTTTTGGTCCACAAGTGTCGGGAACGGCCACCCTGCATTACACTTGCACTCATTCGATAGACATCCGCAATAATGGGTTTCAGAAAACTCACAATCAAAATGTTACACTTCTAACTCTTACCGCCTCCCTTACGGATGAAGAGGGTTATACCATACCTTGTGAAAAGCTTTTTCTGGTGGAGTATCCTTCGGATCTTCCTGAAAAAAATGCCATTCTGCAAGAAGAGACCGCTTTGTTCGACATAATGCAACGACAGGCCAATGCCCCTATGGTCGTCACGACAACCACATGCCCTGTTTTGTTCTCCAGTCAGGCGGCCTCTCTGGTTCTTTGCCATGACTACCTTTCTGGCGATCCCGCATCCTTGTCAAATCCCATTTTGAGCGCTCGGCAGGATAAAAACCAACTTTGGGTGGAGTGCACTCCACACTCCTCCGATAACGACTTGTTTAAAAAGTTATTACAAACGATTAAAAACCAGAATAAGGAATACGGCTATTGGATTCAGACTATTCATTATTCGGAGTCGGATGGCTTTGTGCCGCAACTGGTATTTCGCGTCTATGCTGACGGCAGGGCCAACGAACTGGTGCGAGGCCTTTCCATTCCAAAAAACCAGCATTTTTGGAACCAAGTGATGGATGGTGGCGATATTTCCGATTTCAATATTGCTCCAAACTCCATTACAGCATCCGCACCTGTGCGCTGCACCGCACCCTCGGTATTGTGTTATCTGATTGATATTCAGCCGATTTCAATTCAACCCAAACATACCCTTTTGGCTCCTGTCTCCTTTGACGAGACTCCTAGTCCGCTGGCCTTCCCCTCTCTTGCGACCCAGGTTATGCAAGATGAGATTCAGCGTTTTTTCACAGACAGCATGCTGCTGAAAAATCCCAAACCTTACGATGTTGAGTATTTAATTTCCGATGCAAATACTTATACTGTAGAAAGTTCCATGGGAAGCACGCTCTCCGTATGCGAGCAACCGACACGACATCTCAATACCCGCCTGTTGGTGGGTGACAACACGCTGAATAACGAAAACCTCTATTCCTGTCCGAATACGGTATCACGCAATCTGCCATTGGACAACAATTACGCGAACATGGTCCAAACTGCGCACCAGTGCACGGAAGACGCCTACCGGCAAGCGCTCACGGATTATGAGGAAAAGGTTAGACTGACAGCGCATGTGCCCAGTGATGGGAAAGATGCCGTGAAAGACCGTTCTGACGCATTCAGCAAATCTTCGCTTAACGAAAAACCGCTGGAAGAAATATCCCTTTCGCAAGTGGAATATTTGGCAAACGATTTGTCTGCCAGATTTTTACATGATAATCCAACGCTTTATAGCTCCGGAGTCACCACTTATGTGTATCAAGCCAATGCGTATTTCACGAATGCGCAAAACATCCAATATATCCGCCCCTTCCATCTTCTTTGCATTCAGCTTCACGCGTCCGCGATAACGGAGGATGGTGACACGCTGCACGATAACACCCAACTGCTGTTCCGAGATTTTCATGATCTGCCTGATATTGAAATCTTGTACCAAGAGGTGGATTTGATTGCCCATCGCCTTCAGGAATGGGAACATGCGCCAAAACTCACGGAGTATTACGATGGTCCCGTACTGCTGTCAAAAGACGCTGTTTCTGAGCTGCTCCCTTACTTATTAATAGAAAGCGCACCCTCATTGCTTAATGTCCGGACTCCCATTAACACTCAAAACTATACTCCCAACTTTTGGATGAAGATGCTCAACAAACAGATTATGAGCAATATGTTGAATATTTCCGCCAATTATGAGCAGGAAATAACGGCGGGCGTACATCTGACAGGGTATCAAACTTTGGATGCGGAAGGATTGGAACCCAACAAGAAAACCGTATTGGTTCAAAGAGGGAAATTGCTGGAACTGCTCTCCAACCGAACTCCGACCAAGAGCGGAAAATACTCAAACGGACATCAGCAGTTATGTCTGAACAACGGGTATTTGGTCACGGCATTAGGGGCAGGCATATTGGAAATAACCGGAAACAATACATTGGACGAACGAGCGCTGACCAAGGAATTGCTCAAGCAGGCACGCGCAGCGGGAAACAAATATGCCTATCGGATTGAAAAAATGGGAAAACAGCAGGATGCCGATGGTCACATTAGACTTGTGCCGCTATATGTCAGCCGAATCAACATGGCCAACGGCGAGGCATTTCCCGTTCGGGTATCCCAAACTGAGTCCGTTGACTTCAACCTGTTGAACAGGATATCAGGTATTTCAAGAGAGCGTATTGTGTTCAACAAACTTCTTAAACAACTGAACACCAAACAGATAAACAAGCAAGATATATTCTGGGGTATTCCATCTTCCATTATTTCGCCATCATTTATTTTGTTAAAGAATTTCCAATTGATGCCTCAAGAATAAAATTGTTGAAAAAAAATGCATCGGAGAGGCAGACAAAAAAACTTTTTATTTATTTTTGCAAGGTGGTTGGGCAATAAGGGATATTTGGTGAAAATTATTATCAACTAAAATATAAGGAGGCCTTATTTTGTTAAAGAACAGATGCTTAATAGACCCGGCGGATTTCACACGCGAAGAATTTCGCGAAATCTTTGATTTGGCACATCAGATCATTGCCGATCCGGAAAAATACAGTAAGAGTTGCGAAGGGAAAATCTTGGCAACTCTTTTTTATGAACCGAGCACACGCACGCGCTTCAGTTTCGAGGCAGCCATGTTGCGTTTGGGTGGCAAGGTAATCGGTTTTTCGGAACCGAACTCCAGTTCCACCGCTAAAGGTGAGAGCATTGCCGACACCTTGCGCACCATTGAGTGCTATGCGGATATAGCCGCCATGCGTCACCCCAAAGAGGGTGCCCCGCGTATGGCAAGCCATTATATCCACATGCCGCTCATCAATGCCGGCGATGGCGGTCACCAGCACCCCACACAAACGCTGACGGACATCCTGACCATCGAGCGATTGCGCGGCAATGTGGAAAACAAGACCTATGGTTTCTGCGGTGACTTGAAGTTCGGTCGTACCGTGCACTCCCTAGTCAAGTTCCTCAGCAACTATGAAGGGGTGAAGTTCATCTTCATTTCCCCCGAAGAACTTCGTGTGCCGGAATATATCCGCGAAGAGGTGGTCAAGAAAAAAGGCATTCCCTTCGAGGAGGTGGACCAAATGGAACCCTATATGGGTCAACTCGACTTCCTGTACATGACCCGTGTGCAGCGCGAGCGTTTCTTCAATGAGGAAGACTACATCCGTCTGAAAGACCGTTTCATCCTGGATGCCGAAAAAATGACCTATGCTCGTCCTGACACCTACATTCTGCACCCGCTCCCACGCGTGAACGAAATCAGCACCGAGGTGGACAGCGACCCGCGCGCCCAATACTTCAACCAGGCCCGAAACGGCATGTATGTGCGCATGGCACTCATCTGCAAACTTTTAGGAATCTATTAAAATCATCGACTATGTTAGAAATCAACAGTATAGAAAGAGGTATTGTCATCGACCATATCAAAGCCGGATATGGCATGACCGTATTTAACTACCTGCATTTGGAAAACGCCGACTACAATGTGGCCCTCATTATGAATGCCTTCAGTTTGAAAATGGGCAAGAAGGACATCATCAAGATCAATGAGGTTATTGATATCAACTACGACTTCCTCGGCCTTATTGACCCCAATGCTACGGTAAACATTATTGAAAACGGCAAAACGGTGAAAAAGGTGAAACTGGAGGTTCCTGAAACCGTCACCAACATCATCCATTGCAAGAATCCACGTTGCGTCACCTCCGTGGAGCACTACTTTGACCATGTTTTCCACTTAGTGGACAAAGAAAAACGCTCCTACCGGTGTGAATACTGCGATGATATCGTAATTCCATACCCCAACAAATAAAATTTGGTGGTATCAAAAAAAATTGTATCTTTGCAGCGTCTTAACAGGGTCTCTTGGCCGAGTGGTTAGGTACCGGTCTGCAAAACCGTTGACTCCAGTTCGAATCTGGAAGAGACCTCACAAAAAAACCAGAACACGATGTGCTCTGGTTTTTTTATTATGGAAAAAAATTATTACTATTCCCCTTTCAGAATATCGGCTATATGCATGATCTCCAAATCCACCCCATGCGCCAATTTATAGGCTTCGAGATGCTGCAAACAACGGATATCCGTTGAGGTGATATATTCTGCTCCCATGCTGTATATCTTGCTGATAATCTCACCCGTAAGTGCCTCAGAAGCGGAAGGGTTCACTTTTGAAAAACGACCGTTTGCGCCACAGCAACCGTGAATGTCGTCATCCATGAGCAACTCTAGGCCCCGTGTGTTGCGCAAGAGCGTCTCCGGCGCGTTGTTTGCCGGATACACATTACGCGCCGAACAGGACTTGAAATAGAAAACCTTATGCGGAAAATAGTTGCCCAGGCTTTCCACCTGCTTTACATTCACAATGTAATCGCACAACTCTCGCACATTGTTCGAAAAATTGGTCAAATCCGTAGGCGTATAAGCGTTTTTCAACAAATGCTTGTATTGGGTTTTCACATAACCGGCGCAGGAGCTGTCAGGAATGACAAAAGGGATATTCTTATCGCAATTATCCATAATCTTGATGGCCAAATCTTTCGCATATACGATTTCCCCTTCCAAGTAAAAGCGGCAACCGCAGCAGGTCTGCTCATCAAAATACTGGCACAGGTCACCCAAACGCTCCAAGACCGTCAACGCACTATATGCCGTACCGGATTGGAACATGTCCATCTGGCACGGAATATAGAGATTGACAATCTTACTTTCGGTCATATATAGTTAGGTCGGTTAATGGGTTTTGCTTATTAGGAACCACATTTGGAATAACCGCAGTTGGAGCAAACCAAACAGCCCTCTTTAAACTCCATGGTGTCAAGTTGGTGGCAGTTAGGGCACTCCACACCTTTTTGTTTGGTCCCGTCCTGAACGAATTTCTTAAGGGCACGGCATACACCATTACGCCAAGAGTTAATGCTCTCCTGACGGAAGTTAAGACCGGAAATGATGCTTACAATGTTGTTCACCGGAATGCCGTTGCGCAACAAAGCGGAGGTCAGCTTGGCATAGTTCCAGAATTCCTGATCGAAGCAACGATCCAAACCACGGAGTATCACTTCGTAACCTGCCTTGTCCAAATATTTGAAATCATAGGACTTGCTTCCATCCTCGTGACGGTTTTTCACGATAATGCCGTGATCCACCCACTTGGGCAGAATGAAACTCTCCTCACCCGTCTTTCCTGTGAAAATCTCATACGGCTGTCCGTTATACAATCCGATATAGGCCACCCAATCCTCACTGTTGTTCTTGAAATGGATGACATCGGCCTGCAGCTCTTTCGGACGCTTAAAATTCTTGGGTTTTTCCTGCTTTTCGGATTTCTTCTCATCCTTGCTGGCGGTAATCAGCACGCCGTCACGAGAACCCTCACGATATACGGTGAGGCCCTTGCAACCCACTTCCCACGCCTTCATGTAGAGGTCGGCAACCGTTTGCTCGTCTATATCACTGGGCAGATTCACCGTCACCGAAATGGAGTGGTCCACCCATTTTTGCACAGAACCTTGCAACTCCACTTTCTTGATGTAATCCGTATCGGCGGCAGTTGCCTTGTAATACGGTGATTTCTGCATCAATTCCTGGAGTTCCTTCTCGCTCATGGTCATCATCTGCTCGTATTTGTAACCTTGGGTTTCTGCCCAAGTGACAAATTTCTGGTGGAATACGATGTACTCCTCAAAACTGTCGCCCATCACATCCTTCACGGTATTTTTCTTAATGGACATGTCGTTAGGGTTCACTTTTCTTCTGCGCTTGTAGTACACATTGAAAGCGGGCTCCAGACCTGAAGTGGTTTGGGTGCAGATACTTACGCTTCCCGTAGGGGCAATGGTAAGCAGAGCGATATTACGACGGCCGTAGCGGATCATATCCTCATACAATTTCGGATCGGCCTTTTGAATTCGTTGGATGAAGGGGTTGTGGCCCTCTTTGATGCAACTGTAAACCGGGAAAGCGCCACGCTCCTTGGCCATGGTGACGGAGGAACGGTAAGCGGCTAAAGCGAGTTGCTTGTGCAATTCGGTGGAGAAGGCGTTGCCCTCATCGGAACCGTAGCGGATGTTCAAAGCTGCCAGCATATCGCCTTCGGCGGTGATGCCCAAACCGGTACGGCGGCCTTTAGTGGACTGCTTGCGGATCTTAAGCCACAATTCTCTCTCCACACGCTTCACATCCTCACTTTCGGGATCGCTGTCAATCTTAGCCAAAATCTGGTCAATTTTTTCCAACTCGAGATCGATAAGGTCATCCATCAAGCGTTGGGCGCACTGCACATGCTCTCTGAAAAGCGGCATGTTGAAATAGGCCTTGTCAGTGAAAGGATTCTCCACATAGCTGTAGAGGTTCATGGCAATCAGACGGCAGCTGTCGTAAGGGCACAACGGAATCTCACCGCAGGGGTTGGTGGAAACAGTCTCAAAACCATCGGTTTTGTAGCAATCCGGCACCGACTCGCGCTGAATGGTATCCCAGAAAAGGATGCCCGGTTCAGCGGATTTCCATGCATTGTGAATGATTTTTTTCCAGAGTTTGGGAGCGTCTATTTCCTGTTTATATTGCGGATTTTCAGAGCGGATAGGATATTGCTGCGTGTAAGAGGTGCCTGTTTTGGCGGCTTTCATGAAGTCATCATCCACTTTCACGGAAACATTAGCGCCAGTGACTTTCCCTTCTGTCATTTTAGCATCTATAAACTTCTCAGAATCCGGGTGTTTGATGGAAATCGTGAGCATCAGGGCGCCGCGGCGGCCGTCTTGGGCCACCTCACGGGTGGAGTTGGAGTAGCGTTCCATGAAAGGCACCACGCCTGTGGAGCTGAGGGCGCAGTTCTGCACATGACTGCCGGAGGGACGGATATCGGAAAGGTCATGGCCAACACCGCCACGCCGTTTCATCAGTTGCACCTGCTCCTCATCCATTTTCATAATGCCGCCATAGGAGTCGGAGTTGGCGTCATTGCCAATCACAAAGCAGTTGGAAAGGGAAACCACCTGGTCGCGATTGCCGATACCGGCCATCGGACTTCCTTGCGGAATCACATATTTGAACTTGTCAAAAAGGTGGAAGATCTGCTCTTCGCTCATCGGATTCACATAGCGTTTCTCGATGCGGGCGAACTCGGATGCCATACGATGGTGCATGTCTTCCGGCGTTCTTTCCATGATGTTTCCATTGCTGTCCTTAAGCGCATATTTGTCAATCCATACGCCAGCCGCGAGCTCATCTCCACCGAAATATTTCACAACATCCGGGAAAATCTCACTCTTCTGGTAAACCGTTTTTTGTGGTTCTTCGGTTTTTATTTTATTTTCTGCTTCCACATTCATCTTCTGGGTCATTTGCTGCATAACCTGTTCACGAGAATGTATAAGCTCGGCGGCAACTTGCTGTTGCACATCCACGGTTTCCATCGTGTTGGTTTCCTCCTCTGCTCCAAAAAGGGATAAATCATTGTTCATAGGTGCTCCTGGTATTATAATGGTTTGTTATTATTCTAAAGGAAATAAAACCGGACAACAGCAAACATTGCCCTGACAGAGTTATACAAGTTGTTGTTTAATAAATAGTTACGAAAATGGTTTCGCTAATAAAACGAGTTTTCAAAAATAGAAAAACGAGACCATATCCGACAAGGGGATGGCATACATAATATCAACAAAATGAGGTTGATATTTTTTCTTTTTGATAATGAATGGATTAAAAAAAAGTGCGAGAAAAAGATGTTTTTGGCACTAGGTTTTTCGGTTTATTTTCCCATGACTTGAACATCGGGGCTGATGCGTTTTATCAGCCCTTGCAAGGTGCTTCCAGGACCGAACTCTACGAACTCGGTAGCGCCATCTTCGATCATCTTGCGCACGGATTGCGTCCATCTAACGGGACTGGTGAGTTGGGCGAGCAGATTTTGCCGTATTTCCTCCGGGTCGGAGGCGGGCAAGGCCGTGACATTTTGATAGACGGGGCAAGTGGGCATGCTGAACACACATTGCCCGATGGCCTCAGCCAGTTCCTCTTGCGCGGGTTGCATGAGCGGCGAGTGGAACGCGCCACCCACATTGAGTATCATCATCCGTGAAGCACCGGCGGCTCGCAACTGCTCCATCGCCTTCTCCAGTCCCGCCTTGGATCCGGAGATGACCAACTGCTGCGGACTGTTGTAATTGGCGGGAACCACCACCTCATCCTGAATCCCAGCGCACACTTGTTCCGTGACGGCATCGTCGAATTTCAGCACCACCGCCATGCCGGACTCTTGCTTCTCACAGGCCTTCTGCATGGCCATGGCACGCTTGGACACCAGCGTCAAGGCATCTTCAAATGTCAGGCAGCCGTTGACCGCCAGGGCCGTAAACTCACCCAAAGAGTGACCCGCCACCATGTCAGGCATCCCCTCCGCCAAGCACCGATAAGCGATGTAGGAGTGCAGAAACACAGCTGGCTGCGTGACTTTCGTCTGCTTCAAATCATCCTCTGTTCCGTGAAACATAACATCAGATATGGGAAATCCCAAAATCTCATCCGCTTTCGCGAAAAGCTCTTGCGCCAATGAATACTGGTCATATAAATCTTTTCCCATACCGGGAAATTGAGCGCCTTGTCCAGGGAAAATGTATGCTTGCATTATAAAAGGGTGAATGAGGTTAAAGGTGAAATTTGGTAAAGTTGGTAAAGTTTATAAGGTTGAGAGATTAAAGATTTGTTGTGGTGATAAAATCGGGTGCAAAAATACATTTTTTCAACAGACTCCATGCTCTGAGCCCCAACGCCCAACACCCAATTCAAGATGACCAAATTCTGCTGAAAATTTCGTATCTTTGCCGCCTAATCCGCATTCTCAATGAAGCAATATCAAGATCTTCTCCGCACCATATTGGAAACCGGTTCCTATAAAGCAGATCGCACAGGCACAGGTACTTACAGCATCTTCGGACATCAAATGCGTTTCGACTTGTCACAAGGTTTTCCGCTGCTGACCACCAAGAAGTTGCACTTGCGCTCCATTATATACGAACTGCTCTGGTTCCTGCAAGGCGACACCAATATAAAGTATTTGAAAGACCATGGTGTTTCCATTTGGGACGAGTGGGCGGATCCCAACGGCGACCTGGGTCCTGTTTACGGCAAGCAATGGCGCTCATGGAGCACGCCCGATGGCGGAAGCGTGGACCAGATAAGCCAGCTTATTGAGCAAATAAAGAGCAATCCTGACTCGCGCCGACTCATGGTTTGCGCCTGGAATGTGGGCGAAATCGACAAAATGGCGCTGCCACCCTGCCATGTGCTGTTCCAGTTCTATGTGAACAACGGCGAGATATCGCTCCAACTCTACCAGCGCAGCGCGGATGTGTTTCTCGGCGTACCCTTCAACATCGCCTCTTACGCCCTTCTGCTGATGATGGTGGCGCAAGTGTGCGGCCTCAAACCAAAAGAGTTCATCCACACCTTGGGCGATGCGCATATCTACTCCAACCATGTGGAACAGGCCAAGTTACAACTCACGCGCGACCCGCGCCCGCTGCCCACCATGCGCATCAATCCGGAAGTTAAAGATATATTCCGTTTCCAATACGAGGATTTCCAATTGGAAAATTACGACCCGCACCCGCATATCAAAGCCGATGTGGCCGTTTAACCTCATCCAGACAATAAAAAGAACATTATTCAGTTATCATATCAGTTTTCACAAACCTATATCATTATGAAATCGATAGACCAATACAATTTCAGCAACCAAAAAGCACTCATCCGCGTGGACTACAATGTGCCGTTGGATGACAATTTCAATGTAACGGACTCCACCCGCATCATCCGGACCAAGGAAACCGTCGGCAAAATCCTGAACGACGGAGGCACCGTAATTCTGATGTCGCATCTGGGTCGTCCCAAAGGGGAAGTCAACGACAAATACTCTTTGCGTCACATTGTCAGCAAGGTTTCTGAAATTTTAGGTCAGGAGGTTGTTTTCGCCGGCGATGTGCTGGACGATGCCACCGCCAATACCATTGCGGGTTTGAAACCCGGTTCCATCGCATTGCTGGAGAACCTGCGCTTCCATGCCGAGGAAGAGAAAGGTGATGTGGACTTCGCCAAATCAATCGCCCGTTTGGGTGATGTATATGTGAACGACGCCTTCGGCACCGCACACCGCGAGCACGCTTCCACAGCCACTATCGCACAATTTTTCCCGGGCAAAGCCTTTGCCGGTTATCTGCTTTACAATGAGGTGATGAGCTTGGAAACCGTGCTGAACGGCGGCGAGAAACCCTTCACCGCTATTATCGGCGGTTCCAAGGTGTCCACCAAAATCAACATCATCACCAACTTGTTGCCCAAAGTTGACAATCTCATCGTGGGTGGCGGTTTAAGCTACACCTTCCTGGCCGCTATGGGCTACACCATCGGCAACTCGCTGTTTGAGCCCGACATGCTGCCCGTGGCCAAAGAGATTCTCGACCAGGTGAAAGCCTCCGGCAAGAACTTCTACTGCCGTCTGGACACCATCTGCGGTGACAAATTCGGCGATGACGCCAATGTGCTGATTACGGAAGACAACAACATCCCTGACAATTGGGAGGGACTGGACATCGGCCCCAAGACGCAACGCAGTTTCGCTCAAGTGCTTAGAGAGTCCAAGACCATCCTTTGGAACGGTCCTGTGGGCGTGTTTGAGTTGGAAAAATTCAGCAAAGGCACCAAGGCCGTAGCCATCAGCGTGGCGGCTTCCACCTTGGCCGGCGCTTATTCCGTCATCGGTGGCGGCGACTCCATCGCGGCTGTCAACAAGTACGACCTCGCCGACTTCGTGTCCTACATCAGCACTGGCGGCGGCGCCATGCTCGAATACCTCGAAGGCAAGGAACTGCCCGGCGTAAAAGCATTGAACGATTAATCGTAGAGGCGCGATTATCGCGCCCCTACAGTTTTACGAACCTTAAAACTTTACAAACCCAATAATGCCAAACCCAAACTACTACTGCGTCATCATGGCCGGGGGCGTCGGTGCCCGTTTTTGGCCGATGAGCAACAGCCAAACTCCGAAGCAGTTTCTGGACATTTTAGGAGAAGGACAAACTTTGATACAGAAAACCTTCCGGCGTTTTACGAAAATATGCCCGAAGGAGAACATCTATATCGTTACCAGCAAGAATTATAAGGAAATAACCTTGAACCAACTGCCGGATATAACGGAAGATCAGGTGATTCTGGAACCTTACCGCCGCAACACGGCCCCATGTATCGCCTATGCGAATTACAAAATCAAGGCCAAGAACCCCAATGCCGTGATTGTGGTGGCTCCTTCCGACCATGTGATTCTGAAAGAGGATGTTTTCACCCGCGTGATTGAAAATGGCTTGGCCGCCGTGGCCTCCAACGATTGGCTGCTCACCATTGGCATCCGCCCATCCTCGCCAAACACCGGTTACGGTTATATCCAATACATTGAGGATAAGAGTTATGACAAAAACGCTACCATCTATGCAGTGAAAACCTTCACGGAAAAACCCGAACTGGAAATGGCCAAGAGTTTTCTTGAAAGCGGCGATTTCTTGTGGAATGCGGGTATTTTCATGTGGTCACTTCCGGTTATTGAAAAGGCGTTTGAACAATATCTTCCTGAGGTGAACGACCTCTTCAAACAGGGCGAAGGACTCTATAATACGGAGAAGGAAAATGATTTCATCGATCAGATTTATCAAATCTGCAAGAATATCTCCATCGACTACGGCATTATGGAAAAAGCCCAGAATGTGATGGTATATGCCGCCGAATTTGGCTGGTCGGATTTGGGAACTTGGGGATCTCTCTATGAACTGCGCAAAAAAGACCAAAACCGCAACGCCATCTCCGGTAATCATGTGCGCACCTACGACACCAGCCGCTGTGTGGTCAATGTACCCAAAAACAAAGTGGTGGTGCTCCAAGGTTTGGAGGATTATATCGTGGTGGACAATGGCGATGTGCTGCTGATTTGTAAAAAATCGGAAGAACAGCAGATTCGCCAATATGTGGCCAATGTGCAGATCGATTTCGGCAACAAATATGTATAAGATTTTGTAACCTTCTTATTATGAAAAGAATAAGGATAATCAGACTTGTGTTCACAGGAATGATTGTCCTTTTTTGTTTCCGTTTTGCCGCGGCTCAAACCGACACGGCGCAGCAACCTGCCCGCTGGCTGCCAGAGGTGCAAATTGGCGGCTGGTACTCTAAAATTGAGACCAGTCCCGCCGCCGTGCAAACGCTTACCGTACACCAGATAGAGCATTTGCCGGCTCTGCAACTGTCGGATGCGCTGAAATACATGTCAGGCGTGGTGGTCAAGGACTACGGCGGCACCGGAGGCATGAAAACGGTTTCAGTGCGCGGGTTGGGCTCGCAGCACACGGGCGTGGCCTACGATGGCATGGCGCTCACCGACTGCCAAACCGGACAGATAGACTTGGGAAAACTCACTCTCGACAATGTGGGTACCCTGACACTCACTACTGGAATGGATCAGGACATCTTCAAACCCGCAAGACTCTTTTCCTATAGTAATTTACTGAATATCAACACCTCCAACATTTTCCCAAACAGACCATTCAAGATGAAATTGGCCCTTACCATGGGTTTGTACGGATTTGTTTCGCCGCAATTGTTTTGCGAAAATCTGATAAAAAGCAAGAAAAGGGAAAATCGATTCGTGCTTTGGAATTTTTCGGCCAATTTCACCCATTCCAACGGACATTACCCCTACATCCTGCATTACGGTGGCATTGCAGACAGTGTTTCCCGCGAGCGAAGACAAAATTCGGACATCAACGCCCTGAATTTGGAGGCGAATGTGAAATACAGCATAAACGCTGACCAACAGTTTTTGGTGAAGTGGTATTATTACGATTCGGAGCGCGGATTACCCTCTGCCACCGTATTTTACAACCTCAACTCATCGCAGCGGCTGTGGAACCGGAACACCTTTGCGCAAGCACAGTATTATCACCATTTCGGGAAAGGTTGGCGATACCAGATTGGCGGAAAATTCAATTACGACTACACTCGCTACCTTGATCCTGAGTATTTGAATGCAGAGGGCAAATTGGACAATCACTACCATCAATATGAGGGCTATTTAACCAATGTGGTCAACTACACGCTACCCAAAAAAGACCGGCAAGCCGATTTTTCCGTATCGTTAGCCAATGACCTGTTTTACAATCAGTTGAATAGTTCCACCATGGAATACATCAATCCGGCTCGTTTTACCTCCATGACCTCCTTGTCGGTGCGTGGCGGAAAGAAAGTGTTCACCATTGTAGGCAATCTTCTGTTCACCACCGTCAACAACATGTCGCAGGGCGAGCAACTGGGCAAAAACTACCTTCACCTCTCTCCGGCGGTCAGCGCCTCCCTGAATCTGAAAGATCGTGTGACGCTTCGCGCCTTCTACAAAAACATCTTCCGTATGCCCACTTTCAACGACCTCTATTACCGTGAGGTGGGCAACCTGAATTTGGAACCGGAAAAAACGCACCAGTGGAACCTGGGCGCGGTGCTGGAACAACAGCGGATGGCTGCGAGCAAAGTCTATCTGTCCGCCTCTTTGGACGGCTATTTCAACATTGTGAAGGACAAAATCGTGGCGTTCCCGTCGCACAACCTTTTCTCCTGGACCATGCTTAATTACGGCACTGTGTGGATTGCGGGGGCAGAGGCAAACGCCAATCTGGAGTATCAGTTTGTCAAAAAATACTACTTGCGGTTCAACGGAAACTGCACCTATCAGAAAGCGGTTGACCGTACCGACCCGACCGGCAAGACCTTCAATCACCAGATTCCCTATACGCCCATATGGTCAGGTTCCACAAGTCTTGGATTTGAAACTCCCTGGATTACCATTACTTACGCCGTCATTTTGTGTGGCAAGCGATACGCATTGGGCGAGAATATCCCCGCCAACGAGGTGCCTGGTTATGTGGACCACAGCATCACATTAAGCCATGAGTTCGACATTCGGCAAACCAAGCTTGGACTCAAACTTGAATTGCTGAACTTGGCCAACCAGAACTATCTGATTATCCGCAACTATCCCATGCAGGGGTTTGGCCTGCGCGGGCGTATAAGTTGGGGATTCTAATAACAGAATGGTTATAATCCGAATTCCTTCTTTATAACCTCAACATAATCCAGCTTTTCCCACGGGAAGAATGTGACTGTCTTGCCGTTGACCTCATCTTCATACCAATCGCGACCAAAATGTCCGTATGAGGCGGTAGGTTGGTAAATCGGGTTCTTCAATTGAAAGCGTTCTATGATATTATAGGGACGCATATTGAAAATAGTGCCGATTTTTTTGGCGATTTCACCGTCATTCATGGACACTTTTGCCGTGCCGTATGTGTTGACATAGAGACCCACAGGGTCGGCTTTGCCAATGGCATAGGCCACTTGCACCAGCACTTTGTCGCACAACCCCGCTGCCACCATGTTCTTGGCAATGTGACGGGTGGCGTATGCTGCCGAACGGTCAACTTTGGAAGGGTCTTTTCCGGAGAAAGCACCACCGCCGTGCGCACCGTATCCTCCGTATGTGTCCACGATAATCTTGCGGCCCGTAAGACCGGTATCTCCGTTGGGTCCGCCAATGACAAACTTGCCGGTAGGATTCACCAACAATTTATAATCATCTTTAAATAAGAGTTTTACTTTGTCAGGACAACCAGCAATTACACGCGGAATTAAAATTTCCCGGATGTCCTGTTCAATTTTCTTCAACATGATGTCATCATCGGCAAACTCGTCGTGTTGTGTTGAAAGCACGATAGTGTCAATGCGTTCGGGTGTGTCGTTGTCGGAATACTGTACGGTAACCTGCGATTTGGAATCAGGACGGAGGTAGGTCATCAACTTGCCCTCTTTACGAATGGTGGCCAACTCCTGAACCAGGCGATGGGCAATCTCAATAGGCAGGGGCATGTAGTTGTCCATCTCGTTGCAGGCGTATCCGAACATCATGCCCTGATCGCCAGCACCTTGCTCTTCCAGGTTGGCGCGCTCCACCCCTCGGTTGATGTCAGCCGACTGGCTGTGGATGGCGGACAGGATGCCGCATGATTTATAGTCGAATTGATAGTCGCTCTTGTCGTAACCCACTTCCTTGATAACCTCTCTGGCGACATCATCAATAGAAACATAGGCGTTGGTTTTCACCTCGCCGGCGCACACCACCAATCCGGTGGTGGTTAAGGTTTCGCAAGCCACTTTTGATTCGGGATCCTGTGCCAGGAACGAATCCAACAAAGCGTCTGAAATTTGATCACACAGTTTGTCCGGGTGTCCTTCAGATACTGATTCAGATGTGAATAGATAGCTCATAACTAACATGTTTTTTGAAAGTTAATAAAAAAAGACAAAGGAAAACGTGTGGGAAATGTTTGTTTTTTAGCATTTTTTTATGTGGTTGCAAGCAATACAAATCTGTCCACGTTTTCTGGCGGCAAAGATACGCTTTTTTTTTATATTTGCACCCTCGAAACAGAAATAACTAAAAACGCAATACTATGGCAAAAGTTCTTATCATCGGTGCCGGCGGCGTGGGAGCCGTGGTGGCACACAAATGCGCTTCCGTGCCGGAAGTGTTCACCGAAATCATGCTCGCCTCCCGCACCAAATCCAAATGCGACAAGATTGCCGCTGAAATTGGAGGCAACCGCATCCAAACCGCCCAGGTGGATGCCGACAATGTGGAGGAAACCATCCAATTGCTCAACAGCTACAAACCTGACTTGTTGATCAATGTGGCGCTCCCGTATCAGGACCTTCCGCTGATGGACGCCTGTTTGGCCACTAAAACCAACTATATGGACACCGCCAACTACGAGCCGCGCGACAAAGCCAAATTCGAGTACAGCTGGCAATGGGCCTATCAAGACCGTTTCAAAGAAGCTGGCATCATGGCCCTGCTCGGTTGCGGTTTCGACCCCGGTGTGACAAGCATCTACACCGCATACGCCGCCAAACACTATTTCGATGAAATCCATTATTTGGACATCGTCGATTGCAACGCCGGTGATCATGGCAAGGCATTTGCCACCAACTTCAATCCTGAGATCAACATCCGCGAAATCACCCAACGCGGCAAGTATTGGGAAAATGGCCAATGGGTGGAAATCGATCCCATGTCCATTCATCGCCCGGTGGAATACCCGAACATCGGTGAGCGTGAGTCCTACCTGCTCTATCACGAAGAGTTGGAATCTTTGGTTCGCAGCTATCCCTCCATCAAGCGCGCCCGCTTCTGGATGACCTTCGGACAGAAATATCTCACCGTGCTGAATGTGCTGCAGGAAATCGGCATGACCAGCATTAAACCGATTAAATATCAAGGAATTGACATTGTTCCGTTGCAGTTCTTGAAAGCCGTTTTACCGGAACCTTCCTCTTTGGGTGAGGGTTATCATGGACAGACCTCCATTGGTTGCCAAATCAAAGGTATTAAAGATGGTAAGGAGCGCACTTATTATGTTTGGAACAACTGCGACCACGCCGCTTGCTTCAAAGAGGTTGGCGCACAAGCCGTATCCTACACCACTGGCGTTCCCGCTATGCTTTGTGCCAAAATGATTCTCACTGGCACTTGGAAAGGCACCGGCGTCTTCAATGTCGAACAGTTCGACCCGGATCCGTTCATGAAGGAAATCGGCGGCTATGGCCTGCCCTGGAACGAGCAAATCGACCAACCCCTGCCCGTGTACAAAGAAGAGAAATAATAAGGGTTAATTTGTTCTTAAGGTTTTTAAGATTCTTAAGATTAAAAGATTACAAACTTTACAAACCTTACGAACTAACCTCTCTTCTCCAAAAAAACTAAGCCCCTTTCAGGATGTCCTGTCAGGGGCTTTTTTAAAAATATGAGTGGTAAAATTGGGGGTTATCTCTTCACAATCTTGGCGGTTTTGCTGCCGCTCTTCACAAAATAAACACCTGAAGGCAAATTGTTTACATCCAAAGTGGTGGTTTCTTCCTGGGCCACGGTGCTCATAATCACGGCGCCTTGCAGGTTGTAAATCATCACATCGTCATTTACATTGGTCTGGATACGGATGCTTTCGGTGCAAGGATTCGGATAAACGGACAGTTTCTGGTTGTCATAGTTGTTCACGGAAACCGGAGTGGGAACCGGAGTGACAGGATTTGTCCACACATAGGCATAATCCCAATAGTCACCCCATGTAGGATCTACAATCCATCTGCTCTCTCCCTTTTGAGCGCTCATGTAGCCACCGAATTTCACATAGTCACCAGCATGTACGACTTGTATATCTGCAGCGTCAGCAAAACTTCCATTGACATTATACACCACATAATCCGGAGTGATTGTAAGTGTATCATTACCATTGAAATATTTCAAATCATTCAGCCAGCTTGCTGTCCCTTCATAGCTGAAGCGTGGGTCGGCATTGGCGATGTCATCCAAAATAGTGGAAACCAGCACGGATTCGCCGTCGAAGCGGTATCCCCATGCCGTTGCAGTGGAAAGGTCGTTCCAATCCACGATAAAACGCACCTCGTTGCTGCCCGTACCAACCCAATATTGGATTTCAGAAGCGTTGATGGTAACATCTTGAACTGGAACACCGGGAATTTCAACGGGTTCGATCGGTGTGGTCCAGGTGCTTGTCCAATTCTCATCCATATCGGCGCAGTCCCAGCCGCCGAATTTGAGATAATCATTTGGGTGGAAATACTCCAAATCAACAGTGTTGGCATAACCACCATTATGGTTGTAAACAACATAATCGCCAAGAGCTATTTTGAATGTGTCCGAACCATCAATATAGATGAGATTCGTAAGCCAACCGGGTGTTCCTTCAATGCTGAAACGGGGATCTGCCGTAGCAATGGCATTCAGCATATCAGCGACCAGCAGAGAGTCTTCACTGAAGTAGAAACCCCATGCCAATGCGGTATCGGGTTCGCACCAATTGACGATAAAGATGGCTTGGTTGGAACCTGATCCCACCCAATATTTCACATAATTGGCATTGATGGTGGCGTCTGTGTTCTGAGCCTTTGCCCCGAACAATACTGCACAAAAAATTGCGATAAAAAATAGAACTTTTTTCATAAGCGTTTGTATTTAATGTTATTTATTGTTTGTAGATAATGTCAAATATCAAAAAATCCCGTTGCGTGCAGCGGCGGGAATTATCTCAAACGAAAAACAACATGGAAAAAGATTCCAGTTTTCGCAGAAGCCTATCTCCCGAAGCTTGCAACGTGTTGATTCAATGGCAGGTTTTCTGACTTGTTCTCCTTCGGAGGCCTTCCCATCGCACATGCGACAGTGACCGTCTTTTTTCCTAAGGATTTTATGAACTCACAGCAGCGGGTACTGTGCAGGATTCTCACCTGCTTCCCTCTCAAGATTTCCTTGGAAATCTTTCACCATAAAATCGGCGGCAAAAATAATAAAAATCAAGAAATATCCAATCTTTTTTCTACCTTTGCACCCTAATTTAATGATACAATTATTTATTATCTTAAAATATTGTTTATGAAAAAAGCATCTCTCTTAACCCTGCTTGTCGGTCTGCTCTCTCTGGGCACGACATTCGCCTGCACCAACTTCATTGTGACGAAGGGTGCCAGCAAGGACGGCTCCTGTTTTCTGACATACGCCGCCGACTCCCACCAGCTTTATGGTGAGCTCTACTACCGTCCGGCCAAAGACTATCCCGCCGGCACCATGATGGATGTCATCGAATGGGATACGGGCAAACTGCTGGGACAAATTCCGCAGGTTGCGCACACCTATTCCGTCATCGGCAACATGAACGAGTGGCAGCTGGCCATTGGCGAAACCACCTACGGAGGCATTGAGCAACTGGAACACGGCCAAGGTATGATTGACTATGGTTCCTTGATTTACATCGCATTGCAGCGTGCCAAAAACGCCCGCGAAGCCATCAAGGTGATTGCCGAGTTAATGGCAACCTACGGCTATGCCAGCGAGGGCGAATCGTTCTCCATTGTTGATCCAAATGAAGCTTGGGTGATGGACCTCATCGGCAAAGGCGAAAAAATGCTGGATGCCAAAGGCAGAATCGTGAAAGGTTGGAGCAATGGCGCTGTTTGGGTAGCCCGCCGCATCCCCGACGGATATATCAGCGGCCACGCCAACCAATCCCGCATCTCCACTTTCCCGCTGCGCGACGGCAAGACCTCCATCACCAGCAAGGAATTGGACAAGATTTTCCTGCCTACCGTGGAAACCGTTTATTCTGAGGATGTTATCTCCTTCGCCCGTCTGAAAGGACTTTATCCTAAAGATCCGAAAACCGCTCCCGATGCCGAATTCAGCTTCTGCGACACCTACAATCCCATCACTTTTGACGGCGCGCGTTTTTGCGAAGCCCGTGTGTGGGCATTTTTCAACCACTGCAATCCCACTGAAATGGCCAAATATGAGGATTATGCCCGTGGCGACAACCTCAAACACCGCTTCCCTCTGTGGATCAAACCCGCAGACAAGAGCAAAATCGACGCCCAATTCATGATGCAGATGATGCGTGACCATTTCGAGGGCACTTCTATGGATATGACCAAAGACCTCGGCGCAGGCCCGTTCAACTGCCCGTATCGTTGGCGCCCGATGACATGGGAATACAATGGCAAAGGTTACATCCATGAGCGCGCCACTGCCACACAACAGACCGGATTCTCCTTTGTGGCCCAATGCCGCAACTGGCTTCCCAATGCCTTCGGTGGTATTTTCTGGTTTGGCGTTGACGATGCCGCCAGCTGCTGCTATGTGCCCATGTTCTGCGGTATCAACAAGATCCCCAAAGAATACGCCCAAGGCAACGGCTCCATGGTCGAATACTCCGATGACGCCGCTTTCTGGACCTTCACCAAGGTAAGCAATTATGTTTATACACGCTACAGCGACATGATCAAGCATGTGAATGAGAAACAGGCCTATTGGGAGGGCAAATTCGTGAAAGACATTGATAAAATGTCCTCGCAAATGAAAGACATGTTCGGAAATAGTCCTGAAAAAGCACGGGAAATCCTCAATGATTATTCCAATACGGCAGCCAAAAGCGTATGCAAAGAATGGAACAACCTTTTCATCTACTTATTGGTGAAATACCATGACGGTAATGTAAAGAAAGAGGAGAATGGCAAATTCAAAGTGTCTGACACCAAAATACCGCAATGCGCATTCCCCGACCAGCCGAAATATCGCGAGGAATGGTATAAGATGATTGTGAACGACTGTGGCAAGAATATTGAAGCCAAGTAAGTCGTCATCATTTTGAGGATTCCGCCACGCGGCGGAATCCTGCTGTACCACAACAAAAAAACGGAGGCATCAATCGATACCTCCGTTTTATTTTTACGATTTTAATCGTTAGCCAATCAATGCCTGATAACCGGCGGCATCCAAAAGGGTGTCTGCCTCAGCAGGATCGGTAACTTTGATCTTGATAATCCAGCCTTCTCCGTAAGGATCGGTGTTCACCAATGCAGGATTGTCTTCCAACGCGGTGTTGAATTCCACAACCTCACCGCCAACAGGCAACATGAGATCGGAAACGGTCTTAACGGCCTCAATGGAACCGAAAACTTCATTCTGTCCCAGCGTCTCACCTTCTGTGGTGATGTCAAGGAACACAATGTCACCCAGTTCATTAGCAGCAAACGCAGTGATGCCTACGTATGCGAATTCACCTTCCATTCTCAACCACTCATGGTCGTTGGAATACTTCAAATTTTCAGGAATATTCATACTTGTAAAATTTATAAATTAATAAAAATCGTTATTCGTTCATCGATTACTACACTGTCATAATCTCTTTCTCCTTAGCATCCATGATCTTATCCACTTTGGCGATGGCTTCGTCGGTAGCTTTTTGGATATCGGTTTCCAATTTCTTGATTTCATCTTCGGGAGAACCTCCGTCTTTCAGCTTTTTGGCCTCATCGTTGGCGTTGCGACGAATATTACGGATAGAGACTTTGGTTTGCTCGGCTTCTTGTTTGGCCTTTTTCACCAGTTCTTTTCGGCGCTCCTCTGTAGGCGTGGGAACCACCAAACGGATGAATTCACCGTTGTTTTGCGGAGTAAGGCCGATGTTAGCCGCCAATATCGCTTTCTCAATCACGGGCAGCATGTTGCGCTCCCAAGGTTGAATCACAATCTGGTGGGCGTCGGGTGTGTTGATGTTGGCTACCTGATCCACTGGCGTGGGGTTGCCATAATAATCCACCTTCAACCCGTCCAGCATTTGCGGGGAGGCCTTACCGGCGCGTATTTTCTGTAAATCCTTATCAAAGAATGCCACAGTGGAATTCATGCTATCTTTAGCGTTTTTCAAGCAGGTTTGTGTATCCATAAGAGTATTGAAAAATTAATTTTTTACGGCTGCAAAAATATATAAAATTTTTATTGTTTGATGATGGCAATATTCTGCTTGAGCTTATTGGTTTTGCTCAGCGTTGTTCTGTTGCTGCTTCGCCTCAGCAATCTTGGCCTTTATTCTCTCAATTTCCGCCAACTGTTTGGCGCGCTGTTTCTTTATTTTGTTCAACTCTTTCTCCATAAAGGTCTTGTTCCATTTATAGGCAATAAGATAATGCAGAATCACGATAAGGACCCACACAAGCGTAATGCACGAGAATGCCTTGAGAATGGCTCTGCTGATATAGGCATCCGTTACAATAGCGTTAAACAAGGTGAACCACAACACCCAAACAATCAAGTTCACCACCAAAAAAACGGAGAAATGGACTTTGAAGACAACACGGTTTTTGGACACATTAATCATGCGCGCTTCCTCTTCGGCGGAAACAGTTTCGGAAATATTTTTTACTTCTTCAGACATAGTTTTTAGTTTTTAGTTGTGAGCCGGCACCATGTGGCGGCTTACATGAATTATTGTAAAAGCGTGCCGATAGGTTCTCCATTCAGCACTTTTAAAAGATTTCCAGGTTTGTTGGCATCATAGACATAAATGGGCATGTTATTTTCTTTGCAGACGGTAAATGCGGTCATGTCCATGATTTTCAGATTTTTCTGGTATGCCTCATCGAAGGTGAGGTTTGAGTATTTGGTGGCGGTGGGGTCTTTTTCGGGGTCGGCGGTATAGACACCGTCCACGCGAGTGCCCTTAAGCAAGAGGTCGGCTTTGATTTCGACGGCACGGAGTGCGGCGCCGGAGTCGGTGGTAAAGAAAGGATTGCCTGTGCCGCCACCGAAGATGGCCACAGTGCCGCTTTCGAGTTCTTCAACAGCTTTGCGCCAGGAGATGCGCTCGCCCACACTTTCAATGGCGAAGGCGGTGAGCACTTTGGCTTTCACGCCCATCTCCTCCAAGGCGGCTTGCATGGCCATGGCGTTGATTATGGTGGCCAGCATACCCATCTGGTCGCCTTGGCGGCGATCGAAACCCTTGGACGCGCCCTGCACACCCCGGAAAATGTTGCCTCCGCCAATCACTACGCCCACCTGCACTCCCAAATCCACAACAGACTTGATCTCGGAGGCATAGTGATGCACATTCTGATATTGTATTCCATAGCCGTCATCCCCCATTAGGGACTCGCCACTGAGTTTGAGAAGTATTCGCTTGTATTTCATATCGTTTATTATTGAGCGCAAAAATACAAAAAAAAACTCTCCCCTATTGGAGAGAGTTTCCATATGAAAGAAAAATAATTATTACTCTTCTTCGGCTACAACATTGAGTTTGATAGTCACCTTGTTGAAGTCCTTGTGCAAGTTCACTTGAGCGGTGTACTGGCCAAGTTCCTTGATGTGGTCTTCGTGCATGACGATCTTTCTGCGGTCAATGTCGATATCGTGTTGCTCTTTCAGCGCGTTGGCAACGGCGATAGAGGTAACGGAACCGAAAATGGTGCCTTTCTCAGAAGCCTTGGTCGGGATGGTAACCTCGAGACCTTCAATCTTGCCAGCGAGAAATTCAGCTTCTTTTCTGATTTTTTCTGCCTTGAACTCGCGTTGTTTCAGCGTTTCAGCCAGCATTTTCTTCTTTGCGGGCGTTGCCAGTTCTGCCAATCCTTGAGGGATGAGGTAGTTGCGTGCATAACCGTCTTTAACCTTTACGAGGTCATCGGCATAGCCTAAATTCTGTACGTCTTGTTTCAATATAATTTCCATGTCAATTCCTCCTATTAGTTAGATTTTAAATTATCGGTTACAAACGGAAGCAGGGCCAAATGACGGGCTCTTTTCACGGCCTGGGCCACTTTCTTCTGATATTTCAAAGAAGTACCGGTGAGACGGCGGGGCAGAATCTTACCCTGTTCGTTCACGAATTTCTTCAAGAATTCACCATCTTTGTAGTCGATGTACTTGATACCGCTCTTTTTGAAACGGCAGTATTTTTTCTTCTTAATGTCAACTGCTACAGGAGCAATGTATTTAATGTCATTCTGTTGTGCCATAACTATTCTGCTTGTTCTGTTTGGTTAGACTCATTGTTAACTTCCTGAGGTTGTTCCACAACGGGGGTTTCCTCTTTCACTTCTTCCTTAGCGGCGGCTTTCTCTTTGCGGTTGGCGCGTCTCTTCTCAGCGTAAGCGATGGCGTATTTGTCCATGCTCACGGTCAGGAAGCGCATGATGCGCTCGTCGCGGCGGTATTGCAGCTCCAATGCCTCCACTACAGAACCTTCTGCTTTGAATTCAATTAAATGATAGAAGCCGGAAGACTTCTTTTGGATGGGATACTCCAACTTGCGGAGGCCCCAGTTCTCTTGATGCACGATCTCAGCGCCTTTGTCGGTGAGAATCTTCTCGAATTTTTGAACCGTTTCCTTCATCTGTTCTTCAGACAAAACGGGCGTCATAATGAAAACGGTTTCGTACTGATTTGCCATAATTTTTTAGTTGTTTTTGTTAAAAAATATGTTTATAAAATTGGGGTGCAAAAGTACACTTTTTTTCTTTTGCTCGGACTTGTCTAAAAAAATATTATTTTTGCGTTTTGAAAACAAATTTTTTAATTATGGAACAAATAGATTATATCCAAAACCTTATTTATGTCATTCGAGGTCGTCGCGTGATGCTTGATTATGACCTTGCGCGCATTTATCAAGTGGAAACTTCCCAACTTAAGCGACAAGTTCGCCGCAACATAGATCGTTTTGAGGGGGAAGATTTCATGTTCGAAATTTCAAATGAAGAACTCTTGAGATGCCAAATTGGCACCTCAAGTTGGGGAGGTAGCCGATATGGCGCTTTTGCTTTCACAGAAATAGGCGTTGCTATGCTTAGCGGAGTTCTTAATTCAAAAGTTGCAGTCGAGGCAAATAGAAGAATCATGCGAGCGTTTGTTAATTATCGCCATCTTGCGGAAATACCCCTTGCTGCAACTTATATGGATTTGAGGAAACAGATTGAAGACATTAGGAAAGAGATGTATGACTTACTTGCAAATCAAGACGAAATAAATGAAAATATTCAAGCGCAACTTGAGACTATTAGCACCGCTCTTACCGAGCTTCAATCCAAAGAATTCTCTGGGGACACTCCAACCTCATATCGTCCCATCGGTTATATTCGTTCACAGGAAGAGTAGGGATAACTTCACTCGAACTGAACCGCATTCACAGGGGTGATTTTCCTGCTCACCACCCAGGCGGGAATCAGCAACACGGCCATGCAAACCGCAAAAACACCGGCGTTCAGCAGCAAAACCTGCACCCAATCAAAATGAATTGGGACATAATTGACATAGTATGTGTCGGGGTTCAAACGGATAAAATGGAATTTCTGCTGCAAAAAACCCAGAAGCAGGGCTATTGCGTCGCCGATCAGCATGCCTTTCAACAAAATATCGCCAGCCACTAAAATGAATGTGCCCACCACCTGCTTGGTCTTCATGCCCAATGATTTGAGTATGCCGATGGTCTGCGTTTGCTCCAATACAATAATGAAGAAAATGGACATCATAGTTACCAGACAGACACAAGTGGTGATGATAAGCAATACAGCCACATTCATGTCGAACAACGCAATCCACTCGAAAATCTCCGGATAAATCTGCTTGATGGTTTCCGCCTTCATATCATAATCGATATGGTGATGGATGTAGTCGCCAATCTCATCGATCTTGTCGTAATCGCGGGTAAGCACTTCCACGCCGCTCACCAGACTGTCGTTCCAATCGTTGAGTTTGCGCACATGACGCAAGTCCACCAGCGCAAACATATTGTCGTATTCGGGCAATCCGGTCTCATAGATGCCTGAAATCTTGAAACTGCGCTGGCGCGGCGGGTCCTGCACAAAATAGGTGTGCACCTTGTCACCCACTTTCAACCGCAATTTGTCCGCCATCCGCTTGGAAACGATGATGCTGTTGGATGCCGTGGTGTCTGTAGTGGAAAACCCTTCTCCCTGAATGATGTTTTTCTGAAAAAAGTCCCATGAAAAAGTCTTGTCCACACCTTTCAGCACCACGCCTTCCACCTGGTCGTCGGTCTTGATGATGCCGACTTTCGTGGCAAAATTCTGAACCTCAACCACATCCGGATTGTTTTTCAGTTGCAGGATACAGTCGCTGTGCTGATTGATGGGCACCTGCTCAAACGAATAATTCTGATCGTAATGGGTGATGCGGATGTGCGAACCCATGGCGATGACCTTATTGCGAATCTCCTGTTTGTATCCCGATGTCACCCCAATGGCTATCATCATGATGACCAGTCCCAACGAAACGCCACCCACCGACAAATAAACAATCGGGCGGGAAAAACGGTCGCCTTTGTCTTTCAGAATCCTTCTGGCTAACAAGAAGTTAAGGGAAAATCGGGACATGCCTGCCGGAAATGCTACAAGTCAACGGTAATACCAATACGCGCAAACATGGGTAAAAATTTGGCGTAGTAGTCATTCTTGGTCTGCACCGGATAGATGATATACTGGGCCTCTAAACCAACCATCTCATTGATATGGGTTTGAAATCCGATACCCAGGGCCAAAGCATGGATGTTTTTACGGATTGGTTGGTCCAACAGCAAATTGCCCAACTCATCCTGCTCGTAGGTCGGATAGTTCAAAAACTCATACCCGACATGACCGATAATATAGTTGGCGATGATAAATTCGCCGAAGGCGGAGGCGCCGAACGCATGGGAAACCTTGTCGGCATAGTAGTTGAAGGTCATCTCATAGCGCGGGCCCACACCGAAACGCAACCATGGTTTGGCATACACACCGCCTTCCAAAGCAAGGGCCAACTGGGAACCGAAATTGGAATTGATGTTTCCACCAGCAAAAAAGGTCAGTTTTTGGTCGTTGGGGTTTTTGGCTTGGGCGGCTTGTTTTGCTCCGGAGCGCAAGGTCCGGGGAACGCGTATGGATTGTGCTCCGGCGGAAAAGGCGAGCACAAGAGCCAGTATTAGGGTTGCGGTTTTTTTCATAATGCGGATTATAAATATAATGTACAGACGCGATATATCGCGTCTGTACATTATTATCAATGATTATTATTAGAATTTATTGCCAGCTGCTTGACAAGCCGTAATGGCCACCAAACTTACGATGTCTTCCACAGAACATCCGCGGGAGAGGTCGTTGATCGGAGCTGCCATACCTTGCATCACAGGACCTACAGCATCGGCACCGGCCATGCGCTGCACAAGTTTGTAAGCGATATTGCCCACCTCAAGTGACGGGAATACCAGCACATTGGCTTTGCCGGCCACAGGACTGCCCGGAGCCTTCTTGGCGGCCACTTCGGGAATAATGGCGGCATCTGCTTGCAAATCACCATCGATCAACAAGTTGGGATCCATTTCCTTGGCGATGCGGGTGGCATTCACCACTTTGTCCACGAGTTCGTGTTTAGCGGAACCCTTAGTGGAGAAACTCAACATGGCCACTCTCGGCTCAATGCCAGCGATGGTGCGGGCGGTTTGGGCTGTAACCACAGCAATCTGAGCCAACTTGTTCTCGTCCGTATTCGGATCGGCAGCGCAATCAGCGAAAACCATGATGCCATCGTCACCCCATTTCTTGTCAGGGAAGCACATGATGAATGCGCCGGAAACGACGGAAATGCCAGGGAGGGTCTTCACAATCTGGAAGGCAGGACGCAAAACATCACCGGTGGCGTGCTGTGCGCCGGTAACTTCACCATCAGCATCACCATTCTTAATCAGCAATGTGGCCAGATAGAGCGGATCTTCCACCAACTTGCGGGCCTCTTCGATGGTCATGCCTTTTTTCTTGCGGATCTCGCAAAGCATTTCAGCATAATATTCCTTTTTCGGGTTGTCCATCGGGTCGATGATTTCGGCTTTGCCGATGTTTTTCAAACCCCATTCTGCGGCCTGTGCCTCAATTTTGGCTTTATTGCCTAACAGTACGATGCCAGCATATCCTTTGTCCAGGATGATGTCAGCGGCTTTCAATGTTCTTTCTTCTTCACCCTCTGCCAAAACGATTTTCTTGTTGGCTTGGATGGCATTTGCTTTGATTTTGTCAATTAAATTCATCGTATCTTATTATTAATTAGTTTATTAAAATGTCTTTTTATTGCGCCTCTTTCATCGCCTCATTGAAGCAATGGCGGCAGAGGGGTTCATAAGAGTCCTTCTCGCCCAGTAACACTTGGCCTTCTGTGGCCACAATGCGATGTGAGTATTGCGCCAAATCACCGCAACGCGTGCAGATGGCGTGCTGCTTGCTCACATACTCCGCCACCGCCATCAGTTTGGGCATCGGACCGAACGGATTACCCAAGTAATCCATATCCAACCCGCTGACAATCACACGGATACCAGCATTGGCCAGCGTGTTGCAGACCTCCACAATGCCGTCATCAAAAAATTGGATTTCATCGATAGCCACTACCTGGACTGATTCCATGTTCACATAGAGCAGAATTTCGGAGGAGTTATGCACAGGCGTGGAGACACGAGAATTTTCATTGTGCGAAACCACATCCGTCTCGTCGTATCTCGTGTCTATAGCGGGTTTGAAGAGTTCGATTTCCTGCTGGGCGAACTCCGCGCGGCGGATTCTACGCAACAATTCCTCCGTTTTGCCGGAGAACATGGACCCGCATATCACCTCGATCCATCCTTTTTTTGTGTTCCTATTTGCTTTATTTTCCAAAAACATTTGACAGCCCGATTAAATTTTGTATTTTTGGCCGATTTTTTCTGAGCCGCAAAATTAACAATATTTGCGCACCTATAACCATTAACTCTTCATAAAATGCAAAATTCTTTTAAACAAATTAATGAAATAATTGATAATCTTTTGGTTATCTGCAATGAGAATTGCCAACTCCCGAAAATCGAGAAGGATATTTTACTCGAAAAACTGCGCAAACTGTACCTCCAGTCGCAGTTGATTGAGGAATTGGAGATTCCCGCTAAGATAGAAGAAGAGGAACCCGAATATGAGGTTCACAAAGGAATGGAAGATGATGTTGATTTGTTTTTCGATACCGAGCATGAGAGTTATGGTGCGCCGCAAACACCTGAAGTGGCAGAAGAACCTGTTCCCGAACCAGAACCCATCCCGGTACCGGAACCGGTGAAAGAACCGACTCCCGAACCCGTAAAAGAAATCATTCCCGAACCGGTAAAAGAGCCCGTATCAGTGCCCGTTTCCAAACCGGTAGTTGAACCGGCTCCGGAGTCCAAACCTGCGCCACAGCAAGAATTGAAACTTGATTTGGAAAAACAACCTGAGGTGGTGAAGCCCAAAACAGCCGCCCCACAACCTTCCAAAGTGGCGCAAAAACCGGAACAGGTCATTGAACCCGAACGGTTGAACGATGAGAATGAGGATGACTTGCTGCAATTTATTCCTCAAAAAAGCGCGCCGAAAACCGCGCCGCGCTCCCTCAACGACTTGTTCAACAAGCAACAGGAAGACCGTTCCCTGGGCGTACAATTCCAACACGCCAAGGTGGGCGACCTTACCAAAGCCATCTCCATAAACGACAAGTTCACTTTTATCAAAGAACTGTTCAACAACAAAGGAGAGGATTTCAGCGCCGCCATCCAGCAATTGAACCAGTGCGCCAGCATGGATGAGGCTTTTGATTGTCTCGAGAACTTAAAGAAAAAGTATTTCTGGGATTCCACGGCAACCGCATATCTCTCTTTATGCGACTTGCTCAGAAGAAAATACAATTAGTCATGAGTCGGGGATTTGTTAAGGAAGGCGACCAGGAAGAAACGCCAATGGTGCCGCCTCGGGCATTTCTTCCTCCTGGGGTGGTGAACTATGTAACCCCTAAAGGCATGGAATTGCTGATGCAGGAACGCCAGGCGATTCTCGACGAGCGTGATGCCATCGACACCGGCGGGCAGGAAACCGACGCGCGTGTGATGCGCAACTTCCTGAATGCCAAGTTGGAATTATTAGAAAACCGCATTAAGATTGCCAAAGTGACCGAACACAAGAACAATGGTGAAGTGGCTTTTGGATCCATCGTGCAGTTGCGGATGAATGGAACTGAGATGCAACTCCAGATCACGGGTGTTGACGAAGCCAACGCCGCCCAAGGCAAAATCCCGTTCACCTCACCCATGGCCAAAGGACTTTTCGGTCACCGCATTGGCGATGTATTCGACATCACCATCCCCACGGGGGTGAAAACAGTTAGAATACTGGATATAAAGTAGTAACCTATAATCAGGTCTGAAAAAAAAAAACCGCTTACCTATATTTCATATTTACAGATAAGCGGTTTTTCTTCTATTGGTTTGAGTCTTATTGCTCTTGGCGATGAACCAATTTGTCGTCAATGAAGATACGGCCGCAGGCCTCACAAACGATAATCTTTTTGTGCAACGCAATGTCGAGTTGGCGTTGGGGCGGAATCTTGCTGAAGCAACCGCCACAGGCGTCACGTTCAATCTTCACGATGGCCAGACCGTTGTGCGCGCTTTTGCGGATACGCTCGAAAGCAGTGAGCAAACGCTGGTCAACCTTGGATTTCAGCACCTCCGCTTGAGCCAGCAACTCTTCCTCCTCTTTCTCGGTATCGGCTACGATGACCTCCAACTCGGCCTTCTTTTGGTTCAAAACCTCTTCGAGTTCCTCAAGTTTCACTTTCGTTTCCTCGATCAGGGCTTCTTTTTCCTCAATTTCGGCTTCATATTTCACTTTGTGTTTCTCAGAAACCTGAATCTCCAATTTCTGGTATTCAATCTCCTTGCTCAAAGATTCGTATTCGCGGTTGTTGCGCACATTGTTCTGCTGCTCCTCATATTTCTTAATAGCGGCGAGAGATTCCTCTTTCTTCGTGTTTTCAGAAGAGATTTTCGTTTTGAGGTTCTCAATCTCATCCTGGAATTTGGCGATACGGGTGCGCTTGCCTTCGCATTCGTCCTCGTTGTCGCGGATTTCCTCCGGCAATTCACCACGGATCATACGGATGTCATCAATTTTGGTGCAGATTTGCTGGAGATTATACAAGGAAAGTAACTTCTGCTCAATGGAAAGTTCCTCCGCCGTATTTTGGTTGATTTCGTGCTTTTTCACCTCAACCACGCCGTCAGAGGTTTTTTCTACCGTAACATCATCTTCTAATGCGGGTGCCTCAACTACAGGTTTCTCTGCCTTCTGGGCTTTAGTGGCCGTTTTTTTAGCGGGCTCTTTCTTTGCTGTTTCCTTTTTGGCAGCTGTTTTCTTGACTGTTTCTTTCTTGGCAGCGGTCTTCTTTACGGGCTCTTCTTTTACGGGTTCCTCTTTCTTCACAGCGGTTTTTTTGGCTGTAGTTTTTTTAGTTTTGGGTTCCTCTACCGTTTCCGCGACCTCTTTTTCTGTAGCTTTCTTTGTTGCCATATTATTTTCAATTATTTGATTATCAAATACCTATAAATACAAAACTTCTAAAATGTCCATTTTAGAAATAGCGGCGGCAAAGTTACTAAATTTTTCTTTTAATGCCTTATAAATTATTTCTTTAATAAAAAACTCACCTTCATAGTGTCCGATATCGGCGATAAGCATCCTGTTTTCGGCCTTGAAGAAGTCGTGGTATTTGATGTCACCCGACACATACGCGTCGGCTCCGGCGCGCAATGCGTCCTCAATAAAGGAAGCGCCACCGCCGCCGCACACCGCGACCGTACTTACAATCTTGCTCGTATCACCATGATAACGAAGCACTTGAAGACTCATCTTGGTCTTTACATAGTGCAAAAAATCCATTACCGGCATGGGCTCGGGCAGTGTGCCAATACGACCAAGCCCGTTATGTTCAGCCATTTCCTCCGCCTCCGAAGGCACCAGCACACGCACATTCCGCAAATCCAGTTTCTCAGCAAACACATCGTTTCCGCCACCCTCGGCACTGTCAATATTGGTGTGCATGGAATAGAGTACCATATTGTGACCCAGCGCTTTGCATATCACACTGCCTACCCGGTTGGTGGGCTCTATCTTGCAGATGCCACGCTTGAGCATCAGCGGATGGTGCGAGATCACCAAATTGGCATTCATGGCAAGCGCCTCCTCTATCACCTTTTCCGACATCTCAAAACAAACCAGCGCACCGGTGATTTCTTGCTCCACATCGCCACACTGAACACCGCAATTGTCAAAATCCTCCTGCAAACAGAGCGGAAACCGCTCCTCCAAATAGTTCGTTACTTCTTTGATTTTCATTTTTTTCGTTTTTAGGGTACAAAAATACTAAAATACCTTGAAATGCGATACTACCACCAAATGCACTCATACACCTCCTGTACCCATTTCACCCTTTTACCCTTTGCACCCCTTGTACCTCTTGTACCCTAAAAAACCGTATCTTTGTCGCTCTTTTAAAATATGCGATTTATGAAATATGTAATCATCGGTGGTGTGGCGGGAGGCGCTTCCGCTGCCGCCAGACTGAAACGACTGAACGAGGATGCCGAGATTGTGCTGTTTGAGAAAGGCGAATACATCTCCTATGCCAATTGCGGCCTTCCCTACTATATCGGGAACACGATCGAGGACCGGAAAAAACTGTTTTTACAAACCCCTGTCTCTTTCGGCAACCGCTACGACGCGGATGTGCGCACCCTGAATGAGGTGACGGCCATCAATCGTGACCGTAAAACCGTATCTGTAAAGAATTTGCGCAATGGCAAAGAGTACGAGGAAGACTACGACATCCTGCTGTTGTCACCGGGTGCGGAACCTGTGAAACCCCATGTTCAAGGCATTGATCTGCCCAACATTTTCACCTTGCGCAATGTGGCCGACTGCGATAAAATCAAGATGCAAGCCATTGACAATCTCACCGACAATGCTGCTGCTGTCGTTATTGGCGGCGGCTTCATCGGTTTGGAAATGGCGGAAAACTTGCGCAAAATCGGATACCAAGTAACCGTAGTGGAAAAAGCGGACCATGTGCTTACTCCTTTGGATTGGCCTATGGCAGCTATTGTCCAACAACATCTTGTAGATAAAGGAGTTAATGTAATTACAGGTAACGGACTCTCTTGCTTTAAGGATCATGACGGCCAACTGGCCGTTGTTCTCGAAGACAACACCGTACTGCCTTGCAATCTGGCTATTCTCAGCATTGGTGTGCGTCCGAACACAACTTTGGCAAAGGCCTGCGGACTCAAAATCGGGGAAGCGGGCGGCATTTGGGTGAACGAGTACCTGCAGACCTCCGATGAGTGCATCTTTGCTGTGGGCGACGCTATCGAATATCCGCATCCCGTGACGGGAAAACCTTATTGCAATTTTTTGGCCGGCCCCGCCAACCTGCAGGCACGCACGGCGGCCATGAATATGGTGTATCCGCAAAGCGTTCAGTATCAAGGCTCTGTATCAACCGCCATCGCCAAGATTTTCGACTTGACGGCGGCTTGCACCGGCCTTTCGGAAAACACTTTGAAAAAGCTGGGCATGACTTACCAGACCGTCATCACGCATCCGGCACCGCACGCCACTTACTACCCCGGCGGGCAGCCCATTCACCTCAAACTCAATTTTGATCCCGAAAACGGACGCATCCTCGGCGCACAGGCAGTGGGCACACAAAATGTTGACAAACAGATTGATGTGATTTCCCTACTGCTCAAGCACCAGGGCACGATTTTCGATCTGGTGAACAGCGAGCACGCCTACGCTCCGCCTTACGGGTCAGCCAAAAGTCCAGTCATGTTCGCCGGCATGGTGGCCGAGAACATCTACGCCCATTTGATGAATCCGATACAGGCGGCGGAATTGGATGAAATCATTGACCGTAACGAGGATTTTAATCTCATAGATGTGCGTGAAATTCAGGAATTTAAGACCGGAACCATCCAAGGTGCCGTAAATTATCCCGTGGATGAACTTCGCGAATTTCTGGAAGATATCCCTCAAGACAAAAAGACAATCGTTTTCTGCGAGGTGGGCCTCCGCGGTTATGTGGCTTCCCGTATCCTCATGCAAAGCGGGTTTGACACAGTCTATAACCTTATCGGCGGCATGAAGACATACCGGTTGGTGGGAAAACACAATCAATGATAGAAGAACGGGTACAGGGTGAAAGAGGTAAAAGGGGTACAGGGTACAAGGGTGCATGGCTGAAATGGGTACATGGGGAGCATTAGGTTGTGCTGTGTTGCATTTCAAGGTATTTTGTATTTTTGCAGCCCTTTTTGAAAATTATAAAAATAAAGAAACAACAACATATGGCAGAATGTAATCACGACTGCGAACACTGCAGTCAATCGAATTGTGAGAAAAAAGATTTACGGGAAAAACCGAATCCCAAAAGCAATATCAAGAAAGTGATCGGTATTGTGAGCGGTAAGGGCGGCGTTGGAAAGAGCTCTGTTACAGCACTTTTAGCCGCACAACTGCGTCGCAAAGGATACCGCGTGGGCATCCTGGATGCCGACATAACCGGTCCCTCCATTCCTAAAATGTTCAACCTCCACACCATCATCAGCGGTACGGAAGACGGCGTGCTGCCCGTGGAAACGGAAAAAGGCATCCAAGTCATCTCCGCCAACCTGCTGACCAACGACGAGAAAACTCCTGTCATCTGGCGCGGACCGCTCGTGGCTGGCATGGTAAAACAGTTCTGGACAGAAGTGATTTGGGACAATATCGATTTCCTGTTGGTGGACATGCCTCCCGGAACTGGCGATGTGCCGTTGACCGTGTTCCAAACCATGGCTGTGGATGGCATCATCATGGTGACTTCTCCACAAGACCTCGTATCCCTCATTGTGAGCAAAGCCGTAAATATGGCTGGTATGATGAACATTCCGGTGCTCGGACTGGTGGAGAACTACAGTTATGTGAAATGCCCGCACTGCAACGAGAAAATCCAAGTGTTTGGACAAAGCCACGCCGAAGAGGTGGCTAAAGAATTCAACCTCAAATTGTTGGCCCAAATGCCTGTTGACCCCAATCTGGCACAGTTGGCAGACAAAGGGGAAATGGAAAATGCCGAAGTGGATTACTTGGACAATGTTATCGACATGCTGGAAAGCATGGAGGCCTAGTTCATTTGTCTGGACTGGCAAATAGAATAGAAAACATCTTCCTCCTGAAAGGTTTCTAACTCAACAGTTTCCAACAACTTATCGGAAAGAAGGGACGGCAAATCCTGCGTAAGTCCCTGTCCGGTGTATTTCAACACGGCTTCTTTTCTTGTCCAAAGGCGCATAAACGCCTGATCGGGACAAGGGTTGCTGTGGATTTCCTCAAGCTCCCGTTCATTGCAGCATTTGAGCAACAGAGACTCCCTGACTTTGCGGTTTTTCGCCTCAATATCGCACCCTACAGGACCTTTTTCATCTATCACACAAAGAATGCCGTTTTGGCAATGACTGAGGTTGAAATGGATATGCGGGTACTCTTTCAATACTGGTTTCCCGTGCTCCAAATAATCGAAAGAAACCTCTTGAGTGATACCGAAATCTTTCTCCAACCCTTCTTTGAGAAGCAGGAAAGACTTGGCACATAGCACTTTACTGGAAAAGGGCGTAAAGTTCAACACCTGTTCACGCCGCCATGCGGGAAGCAAGGGCAACATCTCCTGCTCCAGTTGTTGCGGTGTGATGGTTTCAGGATGTAGAAAAAGATAGGATTGCATAATGGGCAAAAATATTTGGATATAGCAACCTGCGGAAAGTTTAAAGAGGTGCGAAAAAAAACATTTTGTATTTTTGCCCTTCCAAAAACCATTACCTGACATGAAAAAATTTGGCTTCATTCTGGCCCTCATCTGCCCCTTTATCCTGTTCGGATGCAAGCATAAAACACAGGAAAACACGGAGGAGAATAATTATGATTATCCCATCACCATCATCAGCGATACGCTGAAAACGGATGTTTCAGACCAAACGGAACTGTTTCCACTTTCGGAAGATTTCATGGAATCTTTCCTGGAAAAACATGATGATTATCAAGGATATAAGATAACCGCCAAAATCCCATTCCCTGAAGAATGGGGACTGCTATGCGTGGAGCGTCTGCCGGAAGGAAAAGAATTGTGGCTGTTGCAGTCACAATCGCGCGAGTGGATGTACCTGGTTATCACCTCCGGATTCGGAACGCAGCGCATTCTGGATCTGATGCCTGTGGCACTGAACCTCGCCAATGAGGCAAACGATGTGCTGGAAACCGAGGAGTGGAGCACCATACGAAACTCTGACGGCTCGTTTGCTGTATCCAAAAACTATGAGTGGGTGCGCTCCGTAAGTCACGCCACTCGCCAACAGGTGATGGAGAATCCTGAGAAATACCACCGCGAAAACCATGTCACCGAAGTCTTTACCATCAACGATATGGGCCGGTTCGAGATGGTGGAAATCAACGACACCTTGCCTAACTACGACGCAGTTGTGTTTTTCTACAACCGCAACGACAAACCCGAAATGTGGGACGAGTGCGTGGAACGGTTAGAGGCCTTCTGCGAAGAGAACAAAATCCTGTATGAGGAGGCGTATCAGAATTATAATCAAGTGGTTATACAAAACTACGATTTCAGTTTTTCCACCACAGTGGACATTACCCCATATGTGGGCAACACCTTCTGCGGCATGGTGATGATCAAAAGCGGCGAGGAACCGAAAACCATCAACTTCGGCAGTTTTGAATACATGCAGATGTCCTTGCGACGCTATTTCCACCTTATGGAAAACGAAATGAACCTATAGCGATGCAGAAACGGTTTCTCGAACATTTATCCAAACTGGTTGGCGACCCACACGCGCACAGCTACTTGCTGGCTGTCAGCGGAGGTGCCGACTCTATGGTTATGGCACATCTGTTTCGGGATGCCGGTCTGAACTTCGCCATGGCGCACTGCAACTTCCACCTCCGCGGCGAAGATTCCAACCGCGATATGCGACTGGTGGAAAATATGGCAAAAAAATGGGAAAATAAACTGTTTGTCAAAGAGTTCAACACGCTTGAACGGCAAAAAAACTCTGGAAAATCCATTGAAATGGTGGCTCGTGACTTGCGCTACCAATGGTTTGAGGAGATCGCAACGAATTATGACTACATTGTCACCGCGCACCAAGCGGATGATGCGGCGGAAACCCTGCTGCTGAATCTCTGCCGCGGCTGCGCCCTGAAAGGCCTCACGGCTATTCCCGAACAAAACGGACGCATCATCCGGCCTCTTCTCAACTTCTCCGCACAAGAAATCCGCGACTACGCCCGCCAAAACGGAATTCCCTTTGCCATCGACTGCACAAACAGCGATGAAACCATCAAGCGCAATCGCATCCGTGCCTCTGTGATTCCCATTCTCAAAGAACTCAACCCAAACCTCATCGACACCATCTCCCACAACCGTGAGATTCTCTGCCAACAATTCGACATTTACCAGAACAGTATTGGGTACTTCAAAACCGTATTGGTTTCGGAAAACAATGGCATGGTGCGAGTTGACCGGTCAAAACTTCAAAAAATTGAGCACCAAAGCGTTATCTTGTACGAGATTCTGTCGGATTATGGCTTTGGCGAGGACACCGTTTCCGAACTCTGCCGTGATGCGAAACAGTCGGGAACGCAATACCACTCCCCTACCCACACATTGCTGGTTAACCGTGATGAATACCTCATCCGCCCGAATGAAAAAAAATCTTCCAAATATCTGGTCCTGAATTCTTTAGAAGATATGAACGCGTACTTTTCCGTTGAACTGTTACGCAACGATGGGAATATCTGCTTTGAGAAAAACAATCATATTCTCTATCTGGATGAAAAGGATTTAACTTTTCCTGTGATTATAAGAAATTGGGAATCAGGTGATTATTTCTATCCGTTGGGTGGAACTGGCAAGCAGAAAATCAGCGACTATTTCACCGACCACAAATTCGACCGTTTTGCCAAAGAGCATACCATGTTAATGGAAATCAACCATCAAATTGTGTGGATTATTGGGCACCGGTCAGACAATCGTTATAAAATAGACCTCAACAACACGAAAAATTATTACAAAATACATTATAATGGAACCTTTTAACACAAAACCTGACAAACCGCAAAGAACCTTTCTTCTTTGGTTTTTGGGCATCTGCACCATGCTGAATGCCGGGATGAATGTCATATCTTTCTCCATGTATGCCTTCTTCCCGAATTTCATCCAACAATCTATGGAAATGGTGAAAAACATGCCCATGTTCAGCGGCGAAGAATATCAGGAAACCTTCGAAATATTTCTTTCCATTGCTCCAAAACAATACATTTTGTTGATTCTAGCAGAATTAGCGTCCTTTATCGGTGCGCTCATCATGCTTTGGAAACTCAGAAGCATTGGCTTTCACATATACACCATTGGGCAGATACTGGAATTCTGCACATTGAACTTCATCATTGGCGGGAAACTGGCCATGCCGCTCTCCGCGGTTCTGATGACGGTGCTCATCATTGTGATGTACGCCACACAGCTGCGATACATGAAAGACCGCTTTGAAGACAAGGAAACAGAAAAAAACATAGAACAAACCGAAAATAATGAATAGAGAAGACTTTCCCATATTAACCCAACAGGTTTACAACAAACCGCTGGTTTACTTTGACAATGCCGCCACCACGCAGAAACCGTCATGTGTAATTGACGCATTATCAGATTATTACAAAACCATCAACAGCAATATACATCGTGGGGTGCACTGTTTGAGCCAGCAAGCCACGGAGGAGTTTGAGATAGCGCGCAAAGCGGTGCAGAACTTCATCCATGCCGCACACGATTACGAAGTGATCTTCACTCGTGGCGCCACGGAGTCCATCAATTTGGTGGCCGCCTCGTTCGGACGCACATATATACAAGCGGGTGACGAGATCATTATATCAGAGATGGAGCACCACTCCAACATCGTGCCTTGGCAGTTTTTGTGCGAAGACCGCGGCGCCAAACTCAAGGTGCTGCCTTTTGACGAAAAGGGTGAACTCTATTTGGACAAACTGGAAGAACTTATCACACCCAAAACGAAAATTATTGCTATCACACATGTTTCCAACACTTTAGGAACCATTAATCCGGTAAAGGAAATCATCCGTATCGCGCACGGGCACGGCATTCCGGTCATGTTGGACGGGGCGCAGGCGGTGGCGCACGGCGCTGTGGATGTGCAGGATCTGGATTGTGATTTCTATTGTTTCTCGGGACACAAAATGTATGCGCCCATGGGCATTGGCGTCATGTATGGTAAAGAACGGTGGCTCAATGAGATGAAGCCCTATCAGGGCGGTGGAGAGATGATCAGCACGGTGACCTTTGAGAAGACCACCTACAACGAATTGCCCTTTAAGTTTGAGGCGGGCACGCCGGCGGTGGGCGATGTGATTGGCCTGCGCAAGGCTATTGAGTACATGCAGCAGACAGGCATACAGCGCATTGCCGACTATGAGCAGGAATTGTTGCGTTATGGAACACAGGAATTGCTCAAAATCAAGGATTTGCGCATTATCGGACAGGCAGCGCACAAAGCGGCGGTCATCTCGTTCCTGGTCGGCAATATCCATCCCTACGACATGGGCGTGTTGTTAGACCATCAGGGTGTGGCTGTGCGCACGGGACATCACTGCACTCAGCCCATCATGGACCATTTCGGCATTCCAGGCACCGTGCGTGCTTCGTTTGCCCTCTACAACACCAAAGAAGAAATCGACACACTGGTGCGCGCCGTGGACAAGGCCGCACAAATGTTGCAATAAACCCAATCACTATGAAATACGCACTCATCACTGGCGGAAGTTCCGGCATCGGACTGGCCTATGCGGACGCTCTGGCGGCACGGGGCTACAACACACTCATTGTAAGCAATCGGGACGATCTGAACGCCGAAGCACAGAAAACACTGCAAGCGAAACATCCCAACACAACCGTTTCCACCCTCATGGCCGACCTGGCTGTGGCAGGCGCCGGCCAACAGTTGTTCGACTACTGCCATGAGCACGATATGGACATTGAAGTGCTGGTCAACAATGCCGGCATGTTCTACTTCGGAGCCGTAGTGGAAAAGCCCATGGCATTGACCGACAAAATGTTACAGTTGCATGTAACCACACCCACCGACTTGTGTGTGCTGTTCGGTAAGGAAATGAAAGACAAGGGACACGGTTATATCCTCAATGCCGGCTCTATTGCCGGGTTTATGAGTTTCCCAACCATTGCCGCCTATGAGAGTTCCAAATCCTATCTGGTGAATTTCTCACGCGCCCTGGCATTCGAACTGAGCCATTACGGCGTGAAGGTCTGCTGTGTGTGCCCTGGCGCAGTCGATACCGACCTGTACAATCTATCTTCCAACCTGCGCAAGTGGCTCTGCCGCATCGGGGTGATGCTCAAACCGCACCAAATTGCCAACCGCGGACTCCGGGCTTTGTTTCATGGCCGTAAACGGAAAATTCCAGGATGCATCAATTATTTCTTCTTGTTCTGTTGTTTCCTGTTGCCCGGTTTTATAATCAACATGGTCAAAAAGAAATTTGTTTAACACATGGTAATAAAAAAAGGACGCCGTTTGGCGTCCTTTTTCTTTCTCTCATATCAAGCTTATTTTACAATAAACTTGTATGTGGCTTTTCCGCTATCCTTGCCTTGCAGGTTCAAGAAATAGATGCCGCTGGACAGTGTGCTAACGGGCAGTGTGTATTGCTGCATGCCACCATTGTGGTTGAACACTTCGGTGAGCACCACTTTGCCAGTAAGGTCAACAACTGTAGCGTTAACATCTTGTGCTTCGGCGGTCAGCTTCACGAACAAATTGTCGGTTGCAGGGTTCGGATACAGTGCAACATCTTCAAAATTATGATCGTCAATACCCATCACGCCAGCGAAGTTCATCTGGAAACCAGTACCTTGGATATCGTTATCGGCAACAAATTTAACCACCACATCCTTTGACGGGATATTGATGAAACCGTGAGGCATGTTGTTAATGTCGAAACGGGTAATGAGGGCTTTGTTCTCATCTGCAAAGTCGTAGAATTCTACATAATCACCAACTTTAAGATCAAATTTTGTGAAAATAACATCATAACCGGTGGCGTATTTCAGATTGCGCAATCTGTATTGGCAAACGGAAGAAGCGCGGTATGTGTCATCGTTGTTAAGAGCGTTGTTCGGTTTCTCAGTAATGGTTCCACTGTAAACATTGGAGAATTGAATCATATCGCTACAGGTATTGATGTTGTAGTTGGTCACTTCAAAATCAAGCACGAAACCATAACCTGTATTGTCATCACCATTTGAGGTGAAAACGATGAGAACACTATCAGCATTCACCGTCACGGCGCCAGGAAGGTTTTGTCCCGGGAAATCACCATGGGTGCTGCCACTTGTACTGGAATAATCGTTGCAAGCAGCCATTTTATATTCGCCAGAGTATTCTTGCTTGATTCCGCTAGCCACAGTACCGCCGTTGTAGATGGTCACTTTGTCACCATTTTTAACTTTCAGTTTGGAGAATTTGAATTTGTAGGAAGTGGCATTGGGTGCTGCGATAACCCACTGTCGTTCAGAGTTGGGAGCATATTTCACATTACCTGCGCCATCACTGATGGTACCGCGATCGGCGGTGACTCTTCTGAAGCTGGTAGCCGGTTTGGCAATAGCGTTAGTGTCGTTCGGATAAAGATGATACATCATATCCTCGCTGAACTGATAGTTGAAGTTGCCATAACCGGAGGAGTTCATGTTCTTAAGACGATAGAAACCATTGTCGGAACCACCCCAACCCCAATTCACATGGAAATAATGGGTGCTGTCAATGGTGGTGTAACCGTCCACAATCCATGCGTGACCACCTGCACTTTTGCTTGCACCGGAATAGAAAATAGGACGATTAGCATCCAATTCTTCCACTAATTGATTTTCCCATTGTCTAAGAAGAGTAGCGTTGTTTGTATCGGCCACAACATCTGTGATGTGTTGGAATTGAGCAAGTTGTGCGTAGGAGAAATAGTTCTGCAAAGCTTGCAGCGCCAATTCGGATTGGGTACCGGAACCATCCCATCCATATCCCATTTGAGTAGCAACGCCATTATGATAAAGCAGGCGGGCCAACGAATAGTTGTAAGATGTAAGATTGTTCGGAATAGCGTCATAATTATAGGTGGCCGTACCGAAATTAGCGTATTGGGGAGGATATGTGTAAATCAAATTGCCATCGTCATCATATTCTCTGGGAATATAATACACACTACCGTAGCCGGATTCCGGATAACGATAATAGAACATGATATTGGCCATGGTAAGAGCGACACAACCTACAGGAGCTCTTTTATCATCGTTGTAAGAAGCTTGAGGGTTGAACGGACATTCTGAGTTGTAGAACGGAGACTGGTTCCAAGTGGTGGTTACCAGAGGTTCCACGCTGTTATTGGACTTGGGAGCACGGATCTGGAAATTATCAGACAGATAGCGCTGCCATTCAGCATTGGCGGATTTGGGAGCGGGGTTGGCCATCACCTCGGCAATCTGGGTTTTGTACTTGCCACAAATGTATGCAACTGCCGGATTGTTCGTGAAATTGCTCTCAAGTGAGTAAGCCAACACAGGAGAAACCTGGTCGGTAGCGGAAATCATAATGAATCCCTTCTGACCAACTTGAAAACGGTAATAAACCGGCGTGCCATTTTCCGCATATTCCGTATATACAAGTTCAATGGAATAATTCTGGGCTTCCATTGAACCAATACGTTCGGAAAGGAAGTTCTTGGACACTTTAACAGCATCACTTACCGGCACCACATTGGATGAAAAGCCGAAAGTAATCACTGCCAACAATGATACTAAGAGCATAAATTTTTTCATAAGCGTTTAATTTTTAATATTTTACTTTAATTACTATCAAATTTAGCAGTATAATTCAATGTACATTAACATTCAAGTTGGCAAAAGTACAAATATTTTTTTATACAATCGCCTTAATTAAATATTTTTAATTCTTTTCAAATTTCTGATCGGATTTCTGGGCCACGGAAAGGCATCCGTACAAACCAGCCGTTTCGGTGCGCAGACGGCGGTTGCCCAACTTGATTTCACGGTAATGATGCGCCCTCGCAAACTCTATTTCCGCAGGACTGAAATCGCCTTCGGGGCCAATCAGCAGAATGACATCCTGGTGCTGGAACACCTCGTTCGCCAACTGGCAGGTGTTCTCATCGTCGCACCAGGCCATGTATTTGTCGGCGACTGTATTTTCCTGCTGGGCAACAAACTCCTTGAAACCAAGCATTTCCATTGGCGGAAGCCAGGAGGTCTGGCACTGTTTGAGCGCGGAAATGGCAATGCGCTGCATACGGTCCATGTTCACGCGTGCGCGCTCCGAATGGTCGCAGATAATGAAATGGATGGACTCAATGCCGATTTCCACACATTTCTCCACCAACCACTCAATGCGGTCTATGTTTTTGGTAGGCGCAACGGCCAAATGCAGGCGATAAAAGGGTTTGTCGTTTGCCTCGCGCACCTCCACGAGTTCCACCATGCAGGCCTTCGGGTTTTCAGCCATGATGACCGCCGTGGCCTCATGTCCCTTGCCATCCGTCAGCAACACCTGGTCGCCCGCGCGATGACGCAACGCGCGTACACAATGCTCCGATTCTTCCCGACTCAATGTGACCACATTCTGTGTCAGGTCTGGATGATAAAAATACTGGTCAAATATCATTTTGCGGTTTGATTATATGTTTTTTTCGGACAATTCCAACCAACGATTCGATTTTTCATCCAACAGAGGACCGATTTCCGCATAACGCTTTCCCCACTCGGCAAATTCTTCCGGACTGCCTTCGCCCGCACTCATCTTTGCCTCTATCTCCGCCTTTTCTTTCTCCAATTGCTCTATTTCCGTTTCCAACAACTCCAATTCCTTTTTTTCCTTAAATGTTAACTTATTTTTAGACGGCTCACGCACTGGCTTTTCCTCCACCGGACGGTTGGCTTTTTCCACCAGTTTCTGAATCTTCAGTTCTTTGTCTTTCGCCTGGCGGTACTCCGTATAGTTCCCATAATAATCCTTAATCTTTCCATCTCCCTCAAACACAAAGATATGGTCCACAAGTTTGTTCATCAGCCAGCGGTCGTGGGAGACGATAATCATGCACCCTCCGAAATTAGTGAGAAAATCTTCCAGCAGGTTCAGGGTGTCGATGTCAAAGTCGTTGGTCGGCTCATCAAGGATGAGAAAATTAGGATTTTTTAAGAGTGTGATGAGCAGATGCAGTTTGCGTTTCTCGCCACCGCTCAAATCGTCGTAATAGGTGTATTGCTGGCTGAATGGGAATCCGAAATGGTTTAGAAATTGTGAGGCGCTGATATAATTCCCGTTATCCATACGGATAACTTCTGCATGCTCTTTCACCAGTTCCAACACAATCTTGTTACCGGTATAAGTCATGCCGTTTTGGGAAAAATAACCGAACTGGATAGTAAGTCCTGGGGTAATCTTGCCGCCATCGGGCTTGATTTCGCCCATAATCATCTTCAAAAATGTGCTTTTTCCAGTGCCGTTCTTGCCGACAATGCCGCATTTTTCTCCTCTTTTGAAAATGTAGGAGAAGTCTTTGATGATGGTCTGATCGGGATAGGAAAAATCCAGATGGCTGATTTCCAATATTTTATGTCCAATTCGTTCCGACTGAACCTTGAAGGCTTCCGGAGCGGCCTCCACCTTGCGGTCCATCTGTTCCTGCAACCGTTCAAAGTTGTTGATGCGGGCGCGTGCCTTGGAGGTTCGCGCCTGCGGAGAGGTGTGCACCCACTCCAACTCGCGACGGTAGAGGTTGCGCAACCGCTCGTGCTCCGCCGCCTCGTTGGCCAGACGCTCCGCTTTTTTCTCCACAAAATAATCGTACTTGCCTCTATAATGGTAGAGATTGCCGTTGCTCAACTCAAAAATGTCGCTGCAAACCTTGTCCAAAAAGGCACGGTCGTGCGTCACCATCAGCAGTGTGATGTTGGCGGTGGAGAGATAGTTCTCCAGCCATTCGATCATCTCCACATCCAGATGGTTGGTGGGCTCGTCAAGGATCAGCAAATCGGTGTCGGCAATCAGCGTTTTAGCCAATGCCGCTTTTTTGCGCTGGCCGCCGGACAATTCATCTATGTTTTTGAAAATATCGTGGATGCCGAATTTGGAAAGAATCTCCTTGATTTTGGATTCATAATCCCAAGCATTCAATCGGTCAACCTCCAGAATTGCCTGATCCATGCGGCTTTGCGGCACCTGGTCGGCGTGTCCCTGCTCCAGCAGCGACACACAGGTTTCATATTCCTTTACCGCTTTCACAATGGGTGTGTCCTCATCAAAGAGGGCGTTAAGCACGGAATCCTCCTCGTTGAAATTGTCCATTTGCGGAAGATAGGAGACCACAATGTCGTTGCGTACCACCACATTGCCGCTGTCGGGCACATCGCGCCCGGCGATGATGTTCAGCAATGTGCTTTTTCCTGTGCCGTTGCGGGCAATCAAGGCGCTTTTCTGCCCCTTCTCCAACCCGAATGTGATGTCGTGGAAGAGTTGCTTCTCGCCCACAGACTTGGAAACATTATTCACAGTAAGGTAGTTCATCGGGTCAAATTTTAAGAGGGTGCAAAGGTACAAAAAATGATGTTTTTTTAGTACTTTTGCACATTAAAACAAGAAGTATGCGGATTGTAGTTCAACGATGCAGCAGGGCAGAGGTCCGGATAGATGGGGAAGTCGTCGGTCGGATAGGCACAGGTTTTGTCCTGTTGGTGGGAGTCACGCACAGCGACACCAAGCAGGATGCGGAATATTTGGCAAAAAAAGTCGCCGGAATGCGCATTTTCAACGATGATGAAGGCAAAATGAATCTGGCCCTGAAGGATGTTCAAGGCCAGGTGTTAAGCATTTCGCAATTCTCCTTGCATGCCAATCCGCACAAAGGCAACCGTCCGAGTTTCATAAAAGCGGCCCCACCGGAGATGGCAGAGCCGCTGTATAACTACTTCAACACCTTGCTGCGCGAAGAATATGGACTTGTCGTGGAAACCGGACGCTTTGGCGCCGACATGAAGGTGGACTTCATCAACGACGGCCCGGTCACCATTCTGATAGACAGCGAAGACAAATAGTTTTTCTATTACGCTTTCACCGCAATACTTTCAATCTCGACCATAACTCCCTTGGGCAGGTCGCGAACCGCGAAAGCGGCTCTTGCGGGCGGGTTCACCAAGAAATATTGGGCATAAACCTCATTCATCGCGCCAAAGTTGGCGATGTCGCTCAACAGACAGGTAGTTTTCACCACATCCTCAAACTTATAACCAGCTTCTTGCAGAATAGCGGCAATGTTCTTCATAACCTGCTCGGTTTGGGCTTTAATGCCTTCGGGAACAATCCCAGTAGCGGGGTCAACGGGTATCTGACCTGAAATAAACAACATTCCATTTGCCTCTACGGCTTGGCTGTAAGGACCGATGGCAGCGGGGGCCTTATCGGTGTGGATGATTTTTTTCATAATATAATCTTTTGAAAATTAGATATTTAGATTTTTTTGAATTGAATTGGCAAAAATAACACTTTTATTCTTTTTTCCTATCCGTTTTTTTTATATTTTTGCGCGTAATAAAAAATAAATTTTATGTCTTTTATTACAGATCGTATTGCCCTTGAAGGATTGACGTTTGACGACGTTCTTTTAATCCCTTCTTACTCAGATGTTTTACCCAAAGAAGTAAGCTTAAAAACCCGGTTTACCCGCAATATTATGCTCAATCTGCCCTTTGTTTCCGCCGCCATGGACACGGTGACGGAGGCGAAGATGGCCATATCCATTGCCCGTGAGGGTGGTATTGGTGTGATTCACAAGAACATGTCCATTGCCGAGCAGGCCAAGCAGGTGGCTTCCGTGAAAAGAGCCGAGAACGGCATGATCAACTCGCCGGTCATCATCACGGCAGACAAGACCGTGGGTGACGCTTTGCGCATCATGGCCGAGTACAAGATCGGCGGCATTCCTGTTGTGGATGAAAAGAACAAACTCATTGGCATTGTCACCAACCGTGACCTGCGCTTTGAGAAGCAGTTCAACAAACCGATTTCCGAAGTGATGACAAAAGAGAACCTCATCACCACCTCCCGAAACACGGACCTCAACAAAGCCACAGACATTCTGCAGCAGTACAAGATTGAGAAACTGCCGGTCGTGGCTGAAGACGGCACCCTGTTGGGATTGATCACTTACAAGGACATCACGAAGGCAAAAGACAAACCGTACGCCTGCAAAGACGAGCAGGGGCGGTTGCGCGTGGCCGCGGGCGTGGGCATCACGGCTGATGCGGTGGAGCGTGCCGAAGCATTGGTGGAAGCCGGCGTGGACGCGCTGGTGCTGGACTGTGCGCATGGCCACTCGCAAAATGTCGTCAATGTGCTCAAGGCCGTGAAACAGCACTTCCCCAGCGTGGATGTCGTAGTAGGCAACATTGCCACGGGTGAGGCCGCCAAGATGCTGGCCGACGGTGGCGCCGACGCTGTGAAAGTGGGCATCGGACCCGGATCTATCTGTACCACGCGTGTGGTGGCTGGTGTGGGCGTGCCCCAACTGAGTGCGGTATATGGTGTCTATAAAGCCCTGCAATCCTACAATATCCCATTGATCGCCGACGGTGGCATCCGCTATTCCGGCGACATCGTGAAAGCCCTGGCCGCAGGCGGCAGCTCTGTGATGCTGGGCGGTTTGTTGGCTGGCGTGGAGGAATCTCCCGGCACTACCATCCTCTTCAACGGTCGTAAGTTCAAGACATACAGAGGCATGGGCTCCCTGGAAGCCATGCAGCACGGATCCAAAGACCGCTATATGCAAAGCGATGTGGAGGATGTCAAGAAACTTGTCCCGGAAGGCATTGTGGGTCGTGTGCCGTACAAAGGCGACCTTTACGAAGTCATTTATCAGATGGCCGGCGGTTTGCGCTCGGGCATGGGTTATTGCGGCGCGCACAACATTGAGGAACTGCACAACGCGCGTTTCTGCCGCATCACCAACGCCGGCGTGCTGGAAAGCCATCCGCATGACATTACCATAACCTCCGAAGCACCCAATTATTCATCGGAAGCTAAATAATTGATTATTAATCCTTTAAATTAAAATATTATGAAAAATATCGTTGTCGGTACCGACTTTTCCAATAGCGCCATGACCGCCATGCGTCATGCTGTGGCATTAGCCATCAAATCCAACGCCACCCTTCATCTGGTTTGGGTTAAGACCCCCGGAGCACAAAGCGTAGAGAAGGAAAACCACGAAGATAATTTTACCTCCCATTCCCAAAGCAAACTGCAGGAATGGGTTGACCTCTGCAAAAAAGAATCACCCGAGAGCCAAATCAACAGCGTTATTCTGGAGGGCAAGGTGCACCAGGAAATCACCCGTTTCGCCAACAACTTGCCTGAAGCCATCATCGTGATGGGTGCGCACGGCGCATCCGGATTCGAGGAGGGCTACATCGGAAACAACGCCTACCGTCTGATCAACGACGCGGAAGTTCCTGTGTTGATTATGCGTGAGAACATCCAAATCAACCGCGATTTGCACAAGATTTTTGTTCCTATTGACATTAGTTTCGAGACGCTGCAGAAGATGAAACTCTCCATTGAATTGGCTAAATCTTTTGCCGCCCAGGTTTACCTGTTCGGTGTTGTTTATCCTAACAATGTGGAAACCCGCCATATCATCAATGTGCAACTCCGTCACGCCGCTGACATGTGCGACGAGGCCAATGTGCGTTATGATGGGGAGTCTTTCACAGTGAACAACAACGATGTCTGCAACACGATTCTGAAACGCGCCGCCGAACTTGATGCCAACCTGATCACCATTATGCGTGAGGAGCAGGAAACCGACTTCACCGCATCCCGCAATATGCGTCAGATTTTGAGCACCTGCCCGATGCCGTTGCTCATCATCCCGAATAGAAATGTGTTTTCTGTGGGGCGTTAATTTTGAATTTTTTCCATAATTATAAATTTGTAGAGACGCACGGCTGTGCGTCTCTACATTATTTTAACAATATGAAAACCACCAAAAAACGATTATTGCGGGCCGGCAACATGCTGAACCCGACTCCCGTGGTGATGGTATCCTGCGGCAGCACGCTGGAGGAATACAACATCATCACCATCGCGTGGACGGGCACTATCAGCTCCGATCCTGCCACATGCTACATTTCCGTGCGCCCCACGCGCCATTCATACGACATCATCAAACGAAACGGATGTTTTGTTATAAATTTAGTTAACAAAGAGTTAGCGCCTATTGCCGATTGGTGCGGCGTGAAATCGGGGAAGGATTACCATAAGTTTCTGGAAACCGGTCTCACGCCCATACATGCGCATCAGGTGGACGCGCCCATGATTGAGGAGGCACCCGTCAATATCGAGTGCAAGGTGACGCAGATAATCCCCATGGGCTCACACGACATGTTTATCGCCGAAGTTGTGGCGGTGCACGCGCAAGAGGCGCTGTTCAACCGCAAAACGGACGCCTTGGAGCTGCAACGCGCCAATTTGGTGACCTATTCGCACGGACATTATTACGATTTGGGCAAAATGTTCGGCAAGTTCGGTTTTTCAGTAGAGAAAAAGAAATAAAATCAAGAATCCTTGTGAACGAAAAAAACAACATCGGCGCGCTGTTCAACCGCATCGCCGGCTCTTACGACCGGCTGAACCATCTTTTGTCGCTCAATATTGACAAAAAATGGCGGAAAAAGGCGGTAAAGAGACTCGTTCCCTGTCAGAATCTTTTAGATGTGGCCATCGGCACGGCCGATTTGGCCATTGAGGTTGTGCAACAGGGCAAAGCACAGCATGTTACCGGTATTGATTTGTCAACGGAGATGATGAAGATCGGGGCGGAAAAGGTGGCCAAGCGGAACATGCAGGGGCAAATCAAGTTTGTGGAAGGCAGTGCCCTGGCGCTCCCCTACCCCGACGGGCATTTTGACGCGGTAACTTGTGCCTACGGGGTCCGCAATTTCTCCGATTTGGACCAAGGCCTGCGCGAGATGCGGCGCGTGCTCAAACCCAGCGGCCAACTGATGATTCTGGAATTCTCCTATCCGAAAAACAAGATAATCGCCTGGTTCTATGATATTTACTTCTCCAAAATCCTGCCCAAAATCGGCCAATGGATGAGCAAGGACAAAACCGCCTACGGTTACCTCAACCGCAGTGTCAAGAATTTCATCTGGGGAGAAGCAATGGCCGAACGCCTGCGGGCAGCGGGATTCCGTGATGTGGCATACAAAACGATGTCGTGCGGGATAACCACGGCCTACGAAGCGAGAGGGGAATTGGAAATTTGAAAAGGGATATGAGGAATGGGGGTTTAGTCTTGAAACTTGAAAACAAGGCCCTATCGCCAATGGCTAACGGCCAAGATTTTCACCAGCATTACCTACATGCGCAAGTATCTCCTCCTCGCTCAAGCCTGTGGCCTTGGCCACATCGGCGAGAGAAACACCTAAATTCAAGAAGTTTCGCGCAGTTTGGATGAGCGCCTCCTCTTTACCTTGTTGCATTCCTTGCTGCATCCCTTGCTCATATCCCTCTTGTAATGAGTGACGGTGCATGCATTCCAACGCGTCCTGCACATCCTCGTATTCAAAGATGCTCTTCTCGTAATCATTTTTTTCCATAGTTGTGAGTCTTGACATTTGACATACTTCAAACAACTTCCGGAACTCTCCCGCCTCCTCAGGCATATCCTTCAGCGACATCCCTGACATGTTCTTCAGGGCATATCCCCACTTGTATGCAGGAGATTTCTCATCCGGAAACTGCGCTGCAAATTTAGACAATTCCATGAAAAATAGGATGATTTTCTTCGAAAAAATTCGGTTCTGGTTGTCCTTCAGGTGCACCGCCCAGAAATATTCCTCCCTGCCCATAAACTCCGGGGCGTTGTAGTCGAGGATATTGAACGAATAAACCGGCGGGATGTCGTACCGACGCGCACCGCGACTGGCCTCGTTGCTGATGATGCGGCTGATGTATGTGATCACCCTGTCGGCGAAGTAGTCCTGTCGCGCTCTCTGCATCTCGATGATGAACCGCTGGCCTCGCTCGTTGGTGCAGTAGATGTCGAAAATCAGTTTCTTCTCCGCCTCCGCAAGCCCTATATGCTCAGTGGGCAGGAACCGGATCTCACGGATAACCCCCACATGATCGGAGATGCAGTCGTTGAGAAAAGCGATGAGGATGTCCTTGTTCTCCTCGCTGGCAAAGACACGCTTGAAGCCAAAGTCCGTTAACGGATTGATGAACACATTGTTTGTTTTCATAATAATAAAAATTTTGTTTTGTTTTTACAGTTAACAGGCGGCTTCGACTGGCTCAGCCGCCATGCGATGGAGCAAAGATAACACATTGTTTTGCTCGGGCAATGGGAATCCTGAAATTTTTTTCGATCAGAAAAACAGCAACATACAAAATTCGACGGCGTCAATTTAACAACCTGTTGTTAAGGCGGTTACGCGATTTTCGGAGTAAAAAGGACATGGGTGGTAATTGGGGAATAAGAAATGAGGTGTTCAGACTTGAAACCTGGAACCTGAAACCAAGGCCCTATCGCCAAAGGCCAACGACTAAACACACAAAAAAGGGAGCAAGATTCCTCCCGCTCCCGTATGGACAAAAATTTCGGAATGTGGTTCCGATGAAGATCCTATTGTTTGGTCACCATCCGGACATGTTGTCTTTGCCCGTTGTCTTCCACGACCACAACGGCATACGCTCCTGCGGGCAGGCCTGACACATTCAGCGCCGTTTCCGTGTCCTGTGTTTCATCTGCCAAAACAAGGGCTCCGTACATATCGTAAACCTCTATGCGGCAAAATCTCGAACCATCGCCTCGGATATGCAGCACATCATGGCAAGGGACTGGAAACATCTGCACATTCTCCTTCTCATAATCCTCCACTCCCACGCAGTCCTCATGGTAGGTGAAATTGGAATAACTTGACCATATCGGTGCCGACTGGTATGTTTCCGCCGTGTGGCAGGGAACAATAACCAAAAGGGCTTTGTTGGTTTGGAAAGATTGAGGCATGTGGTTTTGAGGTGGAGTCTCACATTTCATAATTAAAGTGTCCAGATATCCATTAGCTCCATAATTACCATCAATGGTACCATATCCATCTGTGAATGCATCACAACCAATATAGGCCACTTCTGACGGGATTGTGATTTTCTTTAGTTGAGGGCAGCGATAAAAGGCATTATCTTCTATGCTGACAAGATGCTCGGGCAGGTTCACCACAGATAGATTGTTACAACAAGCAAAAACGAAACTTCTGAGAACCGAGATGGAGGATGGTATATCAACCTGACGGAGCCTAGTATTGCCCTCAAAAGCCTTCTCCCCAATCTCCACAATACATTCGGGAATATCAACGGAAGACAAAAGCGCATCGGTAAAAGCACCATAGAGAATGTGTGTCACATTAGGCATTACAATATGCTCAACGGTCGATTCATAAAATGCTGCCATGCCTATGATGGTAACCGTGGACGGGAGTATGACGGTGTGCATGCCATTCTGTTCGTAGAACGCCTCGTTGTCGATGGTCGTGACAGTATATTCAATGCCGTCATGGGTCACGCTTGACGGTATGGTTATGAGTGAGTCGTAGTCATATACAGGATAGACAAATCCGGGCTGTCCGACCTCGGAAGCATTATGAGGATGGGGCAAGGTATGGTATATGGAATCGTGGCAGCGCGTCACGGCCACCGTATAGGGTGTTGCCGACGAGGTGATGCGGTAGTACAGCGTGTCACCATCGGCGTTCACGGAAGTGAAGTCATACGGGGGATAAGAGTAGGTCTGTCCCCATGCCGCGCCGCCGCACAGCAGCAGCAGGGCAAAGATTGCTTTGGTAAAAAATGTCCGTTTCATAATACGATATGTTTTAATTGAAAATTGAAAATTCAGAATTGATAATTGATAATTATTAGGGCAAAGGTAGTAAAAGATTTGAGACGGAAGACTGAAGACTTAAGACCGGAGACTGTACCCTGCTCACCGATCGCTGTACCTTTTCATCGTTTCACCACCTTCACATTCCGCACGGTACCGTCGGTCAGGGTGACGCGCAGGATGTACACGCCCGAGGGCAAAGAGGAGGTGTTGACCGTGGTTTGTTGGGTCGCATTATTTTCCGTCCGAACGGGAACATTCCGCCCGAACATGTCCGTCATTTCCACGCGGGCGATCTCGCCGTCCGTCGCCGTGATGTGCAGAATGTTGTCCGTAGGGTTGGGTTGGACAACGACCGCGCCGGCATGTTGAAGAAGTCCTCACTGGTCAGTCCAAAGGTATCCGTCGTCATGGCTGTTAGAGCGTCGCCTACATATTGTATGGAAAGAGCAGCTGACACACTGCATTGAGAACCAGCACCTTGGCAGTCCTCGTGAATCCATACCCCATGTCGGAGAAGGCACCCCGGACATTTTACCCCATCGTGTCCGACCTGCATGTATAAAAAAGTTGAACCTGCGGTTTTTCCACTTGACGGGACAACAATCAGTCTGTTTGTGTTTTCTGCCAAAGGTTTTTCTTCCGTTTGGCATGCTGCTGCCATCACACAAAGCAGAATAGCAATTCTTAATAGTGTTCTTTTCATAACAATATTTTTTGGTATGCTTGTTTTTTCAAAAATAACATTAAAAACAGATGACATGCAGCAATCGGTTTCGAAAAGTGACCAAATTTTGACGAATTCTGATATTTGTTACACAATAAAACATGTTTCACAACATTCTTTTATTATATAAACAACATGTATTCAAATACTTGAATCAAATACAATTCCTTTTAGAACGCTTTCCCATGGCGACTGTTGTGTAATCATTATTGTGTAATTTTTCGTCATTTTTGACGAAATCATAACGGGTTTACACAATATTTATCCTTTAATATTTGTATTTTTGTCGCACAAATAGCAAACAATGAAAAGGAATGTCGTTTTTCGGATCCTATCCCACTTGGCCGTTTGTATCGCTGTCATCCTGCTTTTCGGCAGGAACTGCAAGATGCGCATGGCGGCATATCCCTGCATGTACAAGGAATACCTGAGCGGAATCATCGTAGTGGCAATGACCTATCTGACCGCTTTTGTCCTCATTCCGCGCATCTTTTCGAGGCACAATACCTGCAAAGGCCTATTGTCGCTGCTGACCGCCATCCTCATGGCGACCTTAGCGGAAATGACGATTGTCTATCCGCAGGTCATCAGCCTGCTCATGCGGCAATTTCCAAAGAACACCGCCATCCTATATTTTGCAGAAGATTCTTTATCCGTCTTTTTCCGGAACACTGGCATCGTCTCTTTCGTCTTGATTTACAAAATGATGCTGAAAGAGAAAAATGAGAACCGTCAACTGGTCAGGTTGTCGGTCAACCGTCACAAGGAACTGTCCTTGACAGATAACCGCCGCATTTTCCAAGCACCGCTTGACACCGTCGTGTATTGCGAGCAGATTCAGAACTACACAAGGTTCCACTTGTTGGATGGCAGTATTGGCTATTTGCACTGCCCTTTATCGGAAACCGTTGCACTCTTAGACAATTATGGTGTTCAGATTTCCAGAAGTGTTTTTGTGATGCTGGATAAAATTGTTGCGTATGATGGAAACATCATGACTGTAGCAGGAGAAAACAACATAAGTTTAAAGGTGACGGACGCTTATAGGGGAACTGCCGATGCGAGAACAAGCCGACTGGACAACCTGAACAATAATACACCCTCCGTACATGGTGGTGAAAATTCTGTTATTAACGGAAAAAACAACCGACAGCAGACCCTCATACAAACTTTTATTACGGACAATCCCGGTTGTTCCGAAAAGGATATCATGCAACACACCAGCCTGTCCCGCAGTTCCGTGGCCAAATATATCGCCAAACTCAAGAAGCAGGGACTCATCCGGCATGTTGGTTCCAACAAGACCGGCGGCTACGAGGCGGTGGAAGGGGGATTATAGACGTGAGATGTGAGATGTATCCAAAGGCCAATAATACCTTCCTCTTTCCCGACTTTACACTTTGCTAGAATCCCGTCCAGAACATCTCCCAGAATTTGTGCTCCATCTCTTGCCAGGTTTGGCGGGTGGCGCCGGCAAAGTCGGCGGTGTAGCGGTTCAAGACCTTCTGGGCTTCTTCCTTTTTACCATCCTTGAGTAAATTCACGGCCTTCTTTTCAAGGTCGGGCAACTCATTAAAGGCTTTTTCCTCGTAGCGGGCCACATTTTTCAGCAAATAGTCCTTGGTGTTGCCCCAGCGGATTTGGGCCAACTTATTGGCTTTCCGGTAGTGCCAAAGCACGGCGTTTTCGTTATATCCAAAGTGTCCACAAATATTGAATCCGGCAGGCAGGGAGGTTTCGCCAGCATAAATGGGGATGCGCGGACTTTGTCCGGGATTCTCCAGCGAGAACCAGCACAAGCCGCCCACCTCATCGGGCAGCCAGCTGCGGCATTGGATGATGGTGGAATAGGAGCACCACGACATGGCCACGCCGCGGTAGAAAGTCACCGTGCCGGGTTTAAGCATGTTGTACATGGCACGCTCGTTGCCATCCATCCAAGGATTGGCGTTGGGGCACACCACCGTGTCAACCACAATCTCGCCATCCACTCTGCGCTTGCGGGGATAGAGCAGGTTTTGGGTCTGGTCCAGTTCCGGGCAACCCTCATAGTTGGCACGGAAAAGTTCCATCACGCGCTGCGGGGAGACCTTCTCGTCGGGCTTGATGGAGAAGGGCAGCTCGTCGGCATCCAAGGAAAAGTGCTGCGACGGAGCCAGTTGCGTGAATATATACCACTCGCGTTCCTTGAAGTTTTTGTTGCCGGAATAGGATGATGGGAAGGCCTTCCACCAGATGAAATCGCCTTTGCCATCCCAGAGACCGTACTTCTTGGCAACTTTCTCAATATTGTCGGAGCACATGAAATAGTCTTTGTTTTTGCGATCGAGTTTGCCGATGCGGGCCACATTGCAACTCACGGCCACCTCATCGTCGGGCACGCGCTGGGCGGCCCAGATGCCGCCGATCTTGTCGGGGCCCTCGCCAAGGATTTCCATCTGCCAAACCTCTTTTTTATCGGCAATAGTGATGCACTCTCCGCCGTCGCCATAGCCGTATTGCGCAATCAGCTCGCCAATCAGACGGATAGCGTCGCGGGCGTTGTCACAACGCTGCAGGGCAATGCGTTGCAGCTCCTCAATCAGGAACATGCCCTTTTCATTCAGCAGGGTGTCTGGACCGGAGAAGGTGCTCTCACCCATGGCGAGTTGCTTCTCGTTCATGCAGGGATAAGCGGTGTTCATATAGGCATAGGTGTGCGCGGCCTCAGGGATCTCGCCCGCCAGCGTCACATTTTCCATCGCGTTGGGCGTGCTGGTGTGCATGGTGCCTTTATACACCTTGTGCATGGTGCCGGGCTCGTGGTCCGCGGCGGGTTCCATTTTCACCCAAGTGCGGTATTTGCTGTCGCATGTGTGTGAGGTAATGACGGAACCATCGGTGGAGGCCTTGCAGCCCACCATGATGGAGGTGCAGTTTGCGCCCACGAGTTCGGTTTCCTGGGCAAAAGTGAATGTCGCAAAGAAGCAAGCGACGATGGTAAGGAGGAGGGGGTTGAGTTTCATAATAATATTCTGAATTCTTTTAAATTACAAAAATACACAAATAATTCAAAAACATTTCAATATTTTCACAGAAATGTCATCTTCTATTCCTCTCATATTAAGTGAAGGCCATATTACCGTTGCTTCACAAATTTGGCATGGCTGGTTCCCCGGTCTGTAGTGATGCGAAGCAGATAGGTTCCTGCTGACAGCGCCTTAACATTGATAATGCTTTGCGAGGAGGTGAGCACTCTGCGACCGTTGATATCGAACATTTCTATGGTACGAATGCGTTCATCAGGATTCTGAAGAATAACGGTGACATAATCCACCCCCGGATTGGGGAAAACACGGACACCACCTATTCGATTCAAAGAGTATTGCGGAATGCCTGTTCCCACAAACGGGTGTGCGAAAACATCGTTGTGATAGACACCAAATATGGCACTGCTGGAAGAGGAAAATCCCGTAAAGTGATAATCGTCGAGATAGAAATCACCGAATGTCTGGAATGCGCCCAACAAATCACCATTGGGTTGCGGTTGCAACAAATGCTGCCGCACTCGAGTGTCATTATAAAGGCGCACCGTGTCAATGAATGTACCGTCCGTACACCATTGTCCGATATAATAGGTGCAAAGTGACGGGGCTGATATATGGGACAACATGGCGAAAAGACGGTTACCCAATACAAAGTGCTGCTCATAGCGGTATGTACTGATGTTCATATCTCTGTATGTTCCCGCTTCAACACCTGATGTCACAAGTCCTTTCACATGGCTGGTTCCATAATTCCGGAATGCTCCGGTTTCCTTATCATAACGGACAAACAAAGGAAACTCGGTTTGGTTGGGATAACTGACTCTGTCGAAAAAGACACCCGGGGCAAATTCGATGACATCATCAACAGCGTGAGAACCTATATTTCCAATAACATATATGGAACTGTCTGAAATGGTAATCCCTCTGAACGAGGTGGTTATTGCCATGCGGGAGACATCTAAATTGGAGTTTTTGCGGGGCTGGCACAGATACTGTATAGTGCCTGTCGTGTCCATTTTGAAGAGGAATGGTACGCCGAACTTGGCTTCCATTTGACAACTCGCCTCCACCCAATGTGTGCTATCTACAAAAACACGGGTAGGATATTGTGTTTGGTTGTCAAAAGCTGGGACTCCCTTCCATGTTTCAACTTCGCCAGAAAAATAGAGGTTGTCATCCTCGTCCGCTGCAAATCCATATGGGTAAATGGTAAAAAAAGGCATCGTGTCCGCTGTCACGTCCCAGTCATGGCCAAGCGCTTGATAATAATCACCGACTGTAAGTACATTTTCCGCATGGTCAAATAGTTGCTTCTGCCATATTAATCTTCCTTCGGGACTGAACTTATAAACCGCATAGCAATTTAACGAATGTCCGGATTGATAGCTTCCTGGCAGGTAAAGGTCGTAATGCCATGTACTGTCCCCGCTGTAAACCCATACAGTGAATGGATAATCCTCGTTTCCAGAGTATTGTCTGAGTGACAAAAGATAAAAGTTGCCGTTGCAGTCCACATGAAGAGGAGATTTAAAATACATGCTATAATTCAGCAACGTCAAAGGTCGGTATCCTCCTTCTCCATCCCCTCGTTCCTGCGCATTGGCAAAAAAAGTACTGACCACATTGCCGTCCAAATCCATTTTGGTGAAAAACGTCCATTTCCCAGCCACGAAAGGCGGGCGATGCTGACTGTCTGGGGAATAGGATATGTCGTTGCTTGTTATAAGTGTATCATAGAACCACATCCATCGGCCACCTGCTTTCTCAAAAGAATATCCGCCTACGATGTAGATTGTGTCGTTGCGGAGTTCCATCCAACCAGGATAAAGGGCATCGTAGTATCGGCCCATTCCAACCATTTTCCGCCAGATTTGTTCACCCGACCGACTGTATTTGGCAATCCAAAAATTCCTGCTACTAATATTAATAATTTGTTCGGGCAATCCTTCTGCCAGATAGCCACCGCTACCTGCATTGCCAAAACTGGCACTACTTCCACAAATACCGAAATAGTAAATGTTACCCTCCGGGTCGGTTTCCATATTGAGGATTTCATTGCTGTTTGCTTGCCACTCCTGCCCTGTATATTTCTGCGCCCACATCCAATGGCCCACCGTGTCCTGTGCAACGGCTGCAATGGTGAAAGTGGCAAAAAGCAGGGTGCTTAAAAATGCAAAAAGGTGTTTCTGTTTCATTGGGCGAACTTTTTTGTTGCCGCAAAAATAATATTTTTCTGTCATCGCACACGCACCATTCCGCGAGACGCGCCAGCGTTGAGCGGAATCTACAACATAACGGAGTCTTTCTACATCATTGCCAATTTTTTGTACCTTTGCACGCCAAAATATCGCATTTATGGAAATCAAACCTATTATTGCCCCTTCCCTTCTTTCCGCCGATTTCGGCAACCTTAAAAAAGATGTGCAGATGCTGAACAAATCCAAAGCCGATTGGGTGCATTTGGATATCATGGACGGCGTGTTCGTGCCCAATATCTCATTCGGCATCCCCGTGGTCAAGGCGGTGCGCCAACTGTCGGAGAAGCCCCTGGACACACACCTGATGATTGTGCAGCCGGAGCGATACATCCACGCCTTCAAGGAGGCGGGTGCCGACATGCTGACCGTGCATTGGGAGGCGTGCACGCACCTGCACCGCACCATCTACCAGATCAAGGAAGAGGGTATGCTGGCGGGCGTGGCCCTCAATCCGCACACTCCCGTTTCTGGCTTGGAGGATGTGATCAATGATATTGATTTAGTGTTGATTATGTCGGTGAACCCCGGCTTTGGCGGGCAGAAGTTCATTCCGCGCGCCTTACATAAAATAGCCGAACTGCGCGAGATGGTTGAGCGCAACAACTCCGAGGCGCTGATTGAAGTTGACGGTGGTGTGTGTCAGGACAACATTGCCGACATCATGGCCGCCGGAGCGGATGCCGTAGTGGCCGGAAGCGCCGTTTTCAAGGCCGAGGACCCTAAAATCGCTATTCAGAATCTTAAAAACATCTAAAACATGAGAAAAATTGCCGTTTTTTTCTTTTTATCCTGTCTTTTTCTTAATGTTTTCTCACAAACGGTGACCTATCAGGATATTTTGAACCAGAAATCGGCCAAAGAACTGACTGGCCGCAACAGTGGTGACGATATTACCGCATATGTGGCCTCTAACGGCATCACTTATACCAAAGGTTCTACCATCACTTACGGTTATCCGACAAATGGAAAGTATTATATCTATTTCAAGGATGTGACGGGAAGTTGGTTGAATGCCATGGCGGAAGATGAGAACGCCAGTTCATCGGAACGAGCTTCCGATCGGGAGCGGGCAGAGCGGGTGGAAAACCGCGCCGGCGGTGTGGCCACTATCAAGAAAATCCAATGTGTGCCCATTGACCCATTTAACAGAAAAAACAGTGGGTGCAAGATTTATCTGGTGCTCAACCGTGGCGGTCTGGCCTGCACCAATTTTGAAGAAGCGCTTGCCGTCAAAGAGGTTATCACGAAAGCCAACCCTGACGATGTGGCTTCCGATGCCGCTCTTGAGGAACTGAAACGATGGAAAGAGAAATTGGATCTCCAAATCATCACCCAAGAGGAATATGACGCCAAAAAAGCGGAATTGATGAAAAAAATCAAATAAAACCCCATATTTATGTCTGAAAAACAAAGAAGCACTGCGTATTGCATGTTCGTCATCGGATCCCTGTTTTTTGTATTCGGATTCGTCACCTGGCTGAACAACATTTTAATACCCTACATGCGCACCTCATGTGAGCTTACCACGCAGGTGCAGGGATATCTGGTCACTTTCGCCTTCTATATTGCCTATTTTGTGATGTCCATACCCTCCTCTTTTGTGTTGAAGAAGACCGGATACGGCAACGGCATGGCATTAGGCCTCATTGTGATGGCCATCGGGTGCATGATGTTTATTCCGGGAGCCATGACGCGCAGTTATCCTATCTTCCTGATTGGCTTGTTTTTACAAGGAAGTGGTTTGTCGCTGTTGCAAACGGCCAGCAATCCGTATGTCACCGTCATCGGGCCAGTGGAATCTGCCGCGCGCCGCATGAGCGTGATGGGCATCTGCAACAAGGTAGCCGGCATGATCGGTATTCTCATCCTGTACAACGCCCTGTTCAAAGGCAAAGAGCAACTCATTGAAAATATCCAAAACACGGCTGCCGGTCCTGAAAAAGAAATGATGCTGCAGCAACTTTCCAATGGTGTTATTCTGCCCTATATCATTATGACCATGGTACTTATCGGCTTGGTCATCTTCATTAAATCCGCCCATTTGCCGGAGATTATTGAGGAAGAGAAGAAAATTGACGGTCACAAAGCCAGTATTTTCAGTTTCCCGTACATGTGGCTGGGCGTATTGGCCATTTTCTTCTATGTGGGCGCTGAGGTTATCGCCATCGACACGCTGATTCCGTACGGCGACTTCTACGGAATACCCACCTCCGTATCGCACTATTTCGGCATTTACGCCTTGATTGCCTTGCTGGTCGGTTATGTGTGCGGCATTTTGTTTGTGCCGAAAGTCATCTCACAGCGCAATGCGTTGATTATCCAATTGTGTCTGTCGGTTGTGCTGGTGATTGTGGCCCTGTGCACGCACGGAATCGCTTCCATTCTGGCTATCATCTGCCTCAGTTTTGCGCACGCTATCATGTGGCCGGCCATTTGGCCGCTTGCCATCCATGATTTGGGCGACCACACGGAGTTTGCCTCCGCCCTGCTGGTAATGGCCATTGTTGGTGGTGCCATCATGCCGCTGATTTACGGTAAGATTGCCGACATGGTGAACCCGCACGACGCCTACGCCTTGCTGTTTGTATCCTACGCCTACATCCTATTCTTCGCAACGGTGGGGTGTAAGATTACGAGAAAGAGAAAAAAAGGTGAAGTTGGTGCATAAGGTGCATGGGGTGTGTTGGAACGATGACTATGAACGATGGTAATGACTAATCCAACAACCAAAGGCCAAGAGCAAATAACCAAAATCAAACGACTAGAACCCCGAGTACAGGCATGATATGTCGCCGTCCTGGCGGATGAGCAGCATATACAGTACCAATGCGGCTATGAGGACAGCCGCCAATATCTTAACGATTCTCCTTTTCCAAAACATACTCTTTGATTTTCTGATAAATAAGATAAGCCCCGTATGACGAGTGGTGCTGGTAGTCGTTGAACGCGCCCAAACGACTGGAAAGGTCCGTGGCGTCAATGTACGGAACGCCTTCCTGCCGGCACAGTTGCTTTATGTTGCGGCAAACCGTTTCCAAATTGGCAACTTCTTCTGGGCAAGTCTTTTGCAATGCAATCCGATTATACGGGCCTATAACAAATGTGATATCCACGCAATGCTCTCTGCATAAGGTTATCATGGTGTGAAGTTCGTCGTAGCGGTAGGTAATGGAGGTATCCACAGACAAAGCGCCCAAATGAGGTTCCACCGGCAGCGCCACATTGTACCTGAAATCATACGCCGCGCTGTCAACTTTGCCGAAATTGGGATATTCGTCAAAACCCGGCCGTGTCCAAAAGTGGTGGAGGCTCTTTTGGAATTTTTTCGGATTCAAGTCGAAAATGAGGTCTTGATAGTATTTCCTGCGCGCCCTGTCCAGAACAAAATAGCCCCACTCCCCTACGCGATAGGACAAGGTGGCGTTTTTGCGGTTCACCTTCAGGATATCGTCCACCTGCCCGTTCTTGGTCCGGTTCGCCCGCTGGTATTCCACCGCCGAGACATAGCGGTCGAAATACTCCTTGTTGCTGTTGGCAAGTCTGTCGCTCCAATATCGGGGATTGATAAAGAAGAGAATTTTCACGCCTTCGATATTGCCATTGCTTTGAATAAGAGGAAAATAGGTGCAAGGAGTACGGCCTGCGCCCGCCACAACGGAGAACTTGCAGGGCAGTGTGGTGTCGGCGTTCAGGAAGTCATAATAGTTGCCATGTGGCAATGTGTTGCTCTCCGAAGTACCCAGCACCAGATACCCGTTGTTCCGTTTGATGCTCTTCAGGAACAGGTCAGTGTAGAGCGGATTGTTGTCGCGTAGTTCCTGATGGCGGATGGTGTAAAGTTGCTTTTCCGCTTCCGGTGCCTTGAAAGTGGGGATAAGCCACGACAACAGCATGAACACCAGTACTGAAATTAGTACCACGGAACCTATCCAGGCCAGAACCTTTGTTTGGTACAACTTTTTCATCAGAACAGCAGATTAATCATTGCCCACAACTCTTTTTCAGGATAGTTGAAGAATATCCATCCAATCGTAACAAAAACAAATGTGACCACTATCCCGATTATGCGATTTGTCCGAGTGGGTTTTATGGGATGGTGGAAGGTGAAAATCTTGTAAACCGACAGCCCCAGTCCGTGCCACAGTCCCCAGAGCACGAAGTTGAGCGTACTGCCGTGCCAGAGTCCGCATACCAAAAATGTCAGCAGGTAGGCGATGACGGAAACCACCATACGGAACTTACGGATAGGAAAGCGGTTCAGCAGGGATATAATGGGCTTAAACACATAAATTTTCAGGAAGGTGGAGAAGGTGATGTGCCACCGTTTCCAGAACTCCGCGATGTTGGCGGAGAGGTAGGGATTGTTGAAGTTCTCAGGCGTGCGGATGCCCATCATGTAGGCCATGCCGATGGCCAGGTCGCAGTAGCCGGAGAAATCGATGTAGATGTAGAATGAATAGAGCAAGGCAGCACACAGCACAGCACCCCATGGAGCCATGTTCGGGAGCAGCGTGTGGTAGTCGGTGGCGTAGGGCAGCATGAGCGGCACGAGGAGCAGGGTTTTCACCGCGCCCATGAAGATGCGGCCCACGCCTGCCAGCAGCATCCGTGCGTTGTAGCGCACATGGGTGTTTTGTACCCAGTAGTGGAAATTGTTGAATGTGTCGATGGGACCCGCCATGAAGGTGGGAAAGAAGAAGAGGTAGTTGATGTAGGAAAGGAAGTTTTGGCTTCGGACGGTTCTCTTGTGGCACTCCACCAGCCAGTGGATGAGGCGGAAGAGGATATAGGAGAGCCCAAGTTTCTGGACAGAGAAAAAGGGCTTCTTCATGGAGTGGGTCCAGAACTCGCCGAACCAGCGCCACACGAGCGGGTACTGGCGTACGGCGAAGAGGACGATGAGCAGGATGAGCACCAATGCCAGCAACCACCCACGAGGTTTGCGGTACAGGAGAAGGCCTGCCCCGAAGCACACCACTGCCACCACCAGCAGGATGAGCAGCGAGTTCGGGCGCACCAAACAGGTCAGAACCAGCGCGTTGCCCAGCAAGATGACGAAGTTGTTCAACCATCCTTTCTGGAATATCCATCGGCATCCCACAAACAGCAGGATGAACACAAGGATGCTGAAAAACAACTGGCCGCTATGGAAGAGCATTAATTTGATTTATTAACTGGAGCAATAATTAAAATAAACTGGAAATTGGGATTTTAGATGTTAAAACCAAAAAATATATCAATATCCGAACAATTTACCGTCCTATAATCTCTGCCAGCTCATCCACGCCCTTGGGCAAATGCGGGCCTAACACGCGGTGGCCGGTTTCGGTAATCAGCAGGTCATCTTCAATACGAATACCACCGAAATCGCGGTATTTCTCCACCACATCGTAGTTGATGAAATCGGCGAACTTGTGCTCTTTCTTCCAAATGTCGATCAAGTGCGGAATGAAATAGATGCCGGGCTCAATGGAAACAACAAAACCGGGTTTCAGTTCACGGGCCATACGCAGGGAGGCCCAGCCAAAGATGTTGCTCGGGCGCACAGTGTCGTCGTAACCCACATGGATTTGTCCGAGACCCTCCATGTCGTGCACATCCAAACCGATCTGATGGCCCAAGCCATGCACCATGAACAAAGCGTGCGCACCCAATTCAACGGCCTCTTTCACATCGCCTTTCATCAGGCCCAAATCTTTAAGACCTTGAGCGATGACTTCGCAGGAAAGACGGTGCAGTTCCTTGTTGTACATACCCGGGTGTGCGGCGTCAATAGCGTCCATATTGGCTTTGAGCACAATCTCGTAGATTTCCTGCTGTTTTTGGGTGAACTTGCCGCCCACAGGCAATGTGCGCGTGTAGTCGGAACAATAGTTCATCAGTCCTTCGGCGCCAGCGTCCATCAACAGCATATTGCCCTCTTGTAGGATGCCATTGTGCAGGTGGTTGTGCAGTGTTTCGCCATGCTGGGAGAGAATTACCGGGAAGGATATGCCGTTACCGTATGAAAGGGCGATGCCCTCTGCCAAACCGGCCAGTTCGCGCTCCGACTCACCTGCCACGCAGCGACGCATCACGGCGGTATGCATTTTCACACCAATCTCACAAGCTTTGTCCATCTCGTCAATTTCGCACTGCTCCTTGGCGGAACGCAACGCCACAATACCCTTAATCAGCTCTAAGGAAGCCGCTTCGCGAATATTGTTCACATTAATGCCAGTAAGGTTGGACAGCCAAATCTGGTTGTCGCCGCGATACATGGGTGTGAAATGCACCTTGCGGCCATCCTGTTGCGCCTTTTGGATGTATTCCGCCAACTTGGCCAGTGGCATAGTGTCTGACACGCCCACCTTTTCAGCCAAAGAGGCGATAGTGGGCTGGTCGCCCATCCAGATGATGTCGTCAATGGTGAAATCGTTGCCGAAAATGATGGACTTGTGCGCGTCAAAGTCGATGATGGCGGCAATGTCGGCGATGGAAAGGCCGAAGAAATAGAGGAAATCGCTATCCTGGCGGAAGTTATAGGTGTTGTCAGGATAGTTCATCGGGGCTTCGTGGTTGCCCAAGAAAACGGCGATGCCATGTTGTACGGATTGCGTGAGTTTCTCACGTCTGTTCTGATAAACGGTTTTTTCGAATAAAGGGTTCATTATTATTGGTTTTTTAATTAATAATTCGCGTTTTATGGATAGAGACGCACGGCCTATTTGTTGTTGAGACGCACGACCGTGCGTCTCTATCGATTATTGGATGATAATTTTCTTGTTCAAAATAAAATTCCCGCCCGTGACGCGCAGAACATACACGCCGGCGGTCAAATCCGGCAGATGCATGGTGTGTTCGTTCTGAAACATCCCGGATTCGGACCACACGACCTGACCGGCGAGGTTGAGAATCTGGAACACCGCATCCGTTTCCACCTCAACGGGGGCTGAAACGATAATATGGTCGGTAGCGGGATTGGGGTAAACCAACCAGCGTGATGGCATACAGAGTTCTTCTATACCATTGGGATTGAAAGCGTTAACCGAATCCGCACCCCAAATCTTGCCCACGAGTTCGGGAAAGTCGATAAAAGGGTTGCGGTTGTGCTGGAGGGTATATACGGCGTTATTGCGGGCAATTTCCTTTTCGCTCACGGGGTCCTCGTTGTGCCAGCGGATCAGCATATCAAGCGCCCAGGGTTTGAGCGAACCGCCGGAGAACATGGATTGGGTTTCCTGTCCCAGATTCTTGTCCATGTAGCAAACCGCCATGTAGAAATAGGAACGGGCAAGATCACCTTTGTAGGCATCGTTAGGTTCGAAAACTGTGCCTGAATAACCCGAAACCACGCAAGTTCCTAATTTGGAGCCGTTTGTGCTAGTCCATGAGGCATTGTTCACCTCTCCGAAGGCCAAGTTGCCGCGCTTTCCGTTCACAAAACCGTCGGTGGGATACACATGGAAAAGGTCTGTTTTCATAGGAGTTGCTTCGCCAAACCAGCTTTGCGGCACACTATGCTCACGATTGTAGCAATCGCCTTCGGAATTGTAGTTGCCACACTGGTTGGAACCAAAAGAATAGTAGTACGCGGTAGTGCCATTAGGGTTATCAGAATAGATATCCCACACTTTGCCATTGTCGGGACGAACATCGGTAGTATAGTAAGCATCCCATAAAGCGCTGTACGACAACGTAGTATGGTTTTTTACAATGCCATAAAGCGCAGTACGCAGAGCAGCGCCTTTCTTCTGATAGGCATTATTGTAATAGTTAGCCGGCGGCTGGGCGCAGAGAGTCGCCGTAAACAGCGAAAACAGAAGCACGAATTTGAAGCGCATATTGGTATATTTAGTATGCAAAAATAGAAAATTTCAAGACATGAAACTACGATAAATTTTCCGCACCTCAACGGCTTCTTTCACATCGTGCACGCGCAGAATATGAGCGCCTTTCATCAAGGCAATGGTGTTCACAGCGGTGGTGCCATTCAAAGCATTATCGGGGGTTGTTTCTAAAAGCTTGTAAATCATGGATTTGCGGGAAACACCAACCAAAATGGGCAGATTGAAGACCTTGAACGCATCCATATTCTGCAACACGAAATAGTTCTGTTCCAATGTTTTACCGAATCCGAAACCCGGATCCAGAATAATGTCATGCACATGGGCTTCGTGCAATTTTTCAATCTGTTGCCCGAAAAATTGCAGCATTTCAGCTATAATATCTTGATAATCGGTATGTTGTTGCATAATATCGGGTTTGGCGGGCGTGTGCATCAGACAATAAGGCACCTGCAATTGGCCAATCGTGGGGATCATTTCGGAATCAAAAGTGCCGCCGGAAACATCATTAATCATGTCGGCACCGTTTTGCACGGCGGCACGGGCCACAGAGGCGCGCCAGGTGTCCACCGACAACACGGCCTCTGGAAAACGCTCCTTCACCAACCGTACGGCACACTCTATGCGGTTAATCTCTTCCTGTTCGGAAATATCGGCTGCTCCGGGGCGCGTGGACATCGCTCCAATGTCAATGATGTCGGCTCCGGCGGACAGCATCTCCCCTGCCCTTTTCACAATCGCTTCGGCGGTCCGATACTGACCCCCATCGTAAAAAGAGTCCTCTGTAACATTCAAAATGCCCATAACCAAGGGAGGTGTCAAGGGCAAAAGCCTACCGCCGATATTCAGATGTTGAAGCATAGTATCATTTTTTTTACAAAAGTAGTGTTTTTTTTAAAACAGCGCATCCCACCATTCCGCGAATCGCGTTAGCGTTGAGCGGAACCTCCAACAGCTACCTCGTCCCTTTTTGGGGATTCCGCCGCAAGCGGCGGAATGGTGGTCACTACAAAAAAGGGGGCGCTTGCGCGTCCCCTATGTACTAATGCTTGTTCCGGCCTGTTTACTTTGCCAGGAAAGGATAACCGTAGTCCGTTGCCGGCACATAGGTTTCCTTGATGCAGCGTGCGCTGATCCAGCGGACAAGGTTGAGCATACTGCCGGCCTTGTCGTTGGTACCGGAAGCACGGGCGCCGCCAAACGGCTGGCAACCCACCACAGCACCCGTCGGCTTGTCGTTGATGTAGAAGTTACCGGCAGAATGACGCAGCATCTGCTCGGCTTTCTCAATTGCATAGCGGTCCTGAGCAAAGATGGAACCGGTAAGAGCGTACGGGGAAGTGGTGTCGCAAACCTGCAACATTTCTTCATATTTGTCATCCTCATACACATAAACCGTGATAACCGGTCCGAAGATTTCCTCGCGAATAGACTCATAATCCGGCGTTTTGGCCACGATAATGGTCGGTTCCACGAAATAGCCCACGGATTTGTCGTAATGGCCGCCTAGCACGATTTCAGCGTCTTTGGACTCTTTGGCGCGGTCGATGTAACCGGCAATGTTGTCGAAGGATTTCTCATCGATGACGGCGTTCACGAAGTTGGAGAAGTCGCGAACATCACCCATCTTCACGGTGGTCATCATGTCCTTGATGTGGTTCAATGTGGGTTCCCAGAGGGATTTCGGCACATACGCGCGGGAGGCGGCGGAACACTTCTGGCCTTGGTACTCGAAAGCGCCGCGGAGGATAGCCACGGCCAACTCGCGTGCGGGAGCGGTCTTGTGCGCAAAGATGAAGTCCTTGCCACCGGTCTCGCCCACAATCTTAGGATAGGTGTTGTAAATGTCAATGTTTTCGCCAATCAGTTTCCAGAAACTCTTGAAAGTGGAGGTGCTTCCGGTGAAGTGGATACCGGCCAAGTGCGGTGACTTGAAGGCCACATCGCTGATGACGGAGCCGCTGCCGGGCAGGAAGTTGATAACGCCATCAGGCAGACCTGCCTCTTGGAGCAGTTTCATGAGGTAATAGTTGGACAAAATGGCCGTAGTGGAGGGTTTCCAAATCGTCACATTACCCATGAGCGCCGGAGCCACATTCAAGTTCAAGGCAATAGAGGTGAAATTGAACGGGGTAATGGCATACACGAAGCCCTCCATGCCGCGGTATTCGTTGCGGTTGAGCGTGCTATGGTCGGAAATGGGTTGCTGACCATAAAGCTGGGAGGCGAAATATGTGTTGAAACGCAAAAAGTCGATGGCTTCGCACGGGCAGTCGATTTCGGCCTGCATCGGGCTCTTGCCTTGACCGAGCATACAGGAAGCGTTAAGGATGTATCTGTATTTCGTAGCCAACAATTCGCCTGCTTTCATCATGATGGAAGCGCGTTGGATCCAAGGCATCTCTTCCCAATCCTTCTTGGCTGCCATAGCGGCGTCGATAGCCATTTGAACCTCTTTCTTACCCACTTTGTGATAATTGGCCAGCACATGAGCGTGCTCTGTCGGCATTACCACTTTGCCCATGTCGCCGGTTTTCACTTCCTTACCGCCAATAATCGGGCATATTTCAATCACTTGATTATATTGTCTTTCAAGTTCTTCTTGCAATAATTTTCTTTCGGGGGTTCCGGGTGCGTAAGAGTACACCGGTTCGTTTTTGGGTTCTCTGAATACGAAATTTGCGTTGTTCATAGAATGGAATTTAAATTTTGAAAAAAAATATGTTTATAGGCTTGCTTTTTTAAAAAGCGGGGCAAATATACAAAAAAAGAGACAGTCCGGGCACAAGAAAAGACGCTGTTAAAATAATTTTTGCACATCGTTTTTCAAAATGACCAGTGCTTGGTCCACTACGGGTTTTTGGGCGGCAGCGATCAGCAAGGACTCAGCAAACTGCTGGTTGTCGGCGGTTTCATCCATCTGTTCTGCCACCGTGTTGATAATCTCGATGATGTCGTTCTTGGCATCGCAAATCTTGTTCCACACATCGTTGGAGATGTAGATTTGCTGGGAAAGGTTGTGCTCGAACTCCGAACGGATGGCGGTGAGCAGCAGATTCTGTTCCTGGGCTATGGTCAGTCCGGGAGCATGAATGCGCATGACCAACTGATTGGGCTCGATGCGTTCCAGATACAGCGCCATGCGCTCATACGCCTGCAGGCGCAAAGGCAGGGATATGCTCTTGGCCGCTTTGCCGTTGTCCAACGCTTGCGCTTTCAGCGTGCGCTCAGTGAACATCTTGGACACGAAAACAATGGCGATGAGGGCCAGACAGGCAACGATAATGATGGTATAATTCATATTTTCTGATTTTTGTCGGGACAACCCTATATGATTGCCCCGAATATGGAAAATCATGCATACGGGCGCCCACAGGGGCGCCCGTACATATTTTATTAGCCGCAATAGAAATATTCGTTCACCATCTTGGTCATCAAATCCGGATTCTTTTCGATTTCCTTGCGGATTTTCTGGTCCTTGAAGGCTTTCAGTTGCTTGACGATGTCATCAATCATTTCGCGGTTGAAAACGCCGTGTGCCTCAAATATGGCCCTGTTACGGCTCAATTCATCAGCTGACTCCCAGCAAGAAGCAGGCAGTTGGGCCAGACTCTCCACCAGCGCCTTGTTCTCCGGACGATGGATATCGACATCCACATATGTCTTTTCGGCGAACTCAAGGGCGCCTTCCATTTCAAATCCGTGGCGCGCGGCGCACACCAGACCGGCCAGCAAGAGATAGATGTCGGCGGAACCGTCCGGACAACGGAATTCTACGGTTTGTTTTTGCGTACGGTCTTTCTTCACCGGTTTCTCCAGCGGGTTAAGGTCAGCGAGAATATCGTTCTTGTAGTTCCATCCCAGCGGCACGCGCACGAGCACGGAACGGTTGCGGTCGCCCCAGCAAATGGAGGTAGGCGCTTCCTGATGCGGCACCAAACGGAAATAAGAGGTCGGGTTGGTGTTGCCAAAAGCGGTCAGGGAACCCGCACAGGTCATATAACCGGCGATGGCGGTCTTGGCGATGGAATTCAGTTTGCCTTTGGAGACATATTGGTTCTTGCCGTTGGCATCCACAATGCGGGTATGGATATGCAAACCGCTGCCGGCTTTGCCTGTGGTGATTTTCGGTGAGAAAGTCACATCCAAACCATACTGATAAGCCAGATTGCGGATAATCCATTTGGCGATAACCAACTGGTCAGCAGCATCTTGAACATCAGTTACGAGAAATTCGATTTCATTCTGCTCATAAATCTTGCCATCCAGCGTAAAATTGCCCACTTCGGAGTGACCGTATTTGATCAAACCGCCTGCCTTGGCGATATTGTACATGCACTCGGCACGGAAACTCTCGAATTTTGTAAACGGGGAAGACTCATGATAACCACGCTGATCCGGAATGGTATAGAGATCTTCGGCATCACCGATAACATAGTACTCCAACTCGCCCATGGCCTCAAAATACATGCCCGTCACTTCAGTGAAAGACTTAACTGCCTTACGCAGAATGTATTCCGGAGAATTTTCAAGTGGTTGTCCGTCCTTGTTGTAGTAGGAGCAAAGGAATGACAATGTCGGGATTTCAGCAAACGGATGGATGAAAGCCGTGGAGAAACGCGGGATCACATACAGGTCGGAAGAACCGGCGTGGATGAAAGCGGGAAATATGTTGGAACCGTCCACGCGCTCGCCATTGGAGAGAATCTGCTCCAAATACTCGCGGCTGTGCAACACGAAACCCAATGTTTTTATACGTCCGTCACCTGCCACATAATGGAAGTTGATCATTCGTATCTCATTCTCTTCCACAAACTTAATCATGTCTGCTTTGGTGAAATCTTTCGGGTTTTTCTTCAAAAAGGAAACCAGCGGATTCATGCTCATTGTTGTACTTTCTTTCATATCGTAGATGTTTTAAAATTATAATATTTCTTCAGTGTATTGGGGTGCAAAGATACCAATATTATTTCATTTCCGCCAATAAAAAAGAGGATGCGAAATCGCACCCTCTTTGAAAGTTTTATTCCCGGATTACCGATTAACGGTTGATATGAACCTTGTAAACAGCAGGACCTTGTGCGGTGGTCAGTCTGACCACATAGGTACCAACAGCCACATTCAGTTCAATCACTTCCGGATTGTTGATAGCGTTGCCGCTGTAGATCAGTTTGCCATACATGTCGTAGATGGCGACATTCTCAATCTCAACAGCGAAATCGTTGACGATGTGTACGCGGTTGTGCTCCGCATAGACTTTCACATGATCCTTCACATAATCTGCCACGCCAACCTGAGGCACGACGGCCGGAGTCTTGAAGGTGAAACCGTTAGACCAGCCACTTTCGTTACCATTGCCACAGTTTGCTTTAACTTGGAACACATAGTAGGTGTTCGGTTGCAAATTGGTGAGACTGTAAGCGAAACCAGGAACATTCTGTACCAATGTCCATGTGGGATCATTGATATTCTTGTACTGGATGTCATAGGAATCGGCACCAGGATGATACCATGCAAGGGTTGCGGAAGTAGAATCAACATTCTCAGCATGCAGAGAGGTCGGCACTATACAAATTTCTCTCTTGAAGGTTGCGCTGATGGTGTGGTTAGCCGTCACATTGTGGAAGATGTAAGAGGACACAGCGCCCACCGACATACCGTCAACCAGCACATTGTCTATCAGGTATCCGGCGCTCGGCGTGATCGTGTAGGCTGCGTTCTCGCCATAGTCCACCGTATTCGGACCCGTGATCGTACCGTGGTTGTCCGGTGTCAGCTTCGTGATGGTGTAACTCTTCTTCGTCATCGTGGCGGTCAGCGTACGGTTTGCCGTCACCGGCGGGAAGGTGTAGGTGTATGCGCCTGTTCCCTGGGCCACAGCGTCGTTCAGCACATTGGTGCCGTTCACCGTGATGGCGGTCACCTCATAGCCG
>JAEEGL016905825.1_pt1 | contig 109466 bp, 97 predicted proteins | sample 9134231 | NCBI WGS metagenome assembly JAEEGL01 (sample SAMN16246548, study PRJNA631951) | gut metagenome | biome: gut microbiome; feature: rumen; material: fiber-attached | host: Bos | place: Iran: Karaj | collected 2018-10
ACCTACAAGGAGCATAAGGAATATCGATACTCCGACTCCCATTTCCTTTACTACCATAAAGATACCGCCTGCGGCACCTAAAAGACACACGAAGGAACCACAGCTAAGATCGATATTACCACCGGTCAGCATACACATCAGCATACCGGTTGCCAGAATGAATACATATGCATTCTGAGTTATAAGAGCATTAAAGTTCAAAGGCGAGAACATTGAGCCATTTGTCAAAACGGTGAAAAAGATATATACCAGGACAAGGACTATGAGCATCGCATTTTTCTTTATTATTTCCATATATTTCTTCATGACTGATCTCCTCCTCCTTTACTTTTTCTTCTTGTTTGACAATACATCAAATATGATAGCTACCAGAACAACTATACCTTTTACAACCTTCTGATAGTTGAACTCCATACCCATGATGGACATGCCCATGTTAATGACACCCATGAGCAGAGCTCCGACTACAACACCGAATACATTTCCTTCACCACCGTATGCTGAAGCTCCGCCGATGAAGCAGGCTGCGATGGCATCCATCTCGTAAAGCTGTCCGAATGTAGGCTGAGCACCTACGGCTCTTGCTATGGTAAGGATACCTGCAAGACCAGCCATAAGTCCCATGTTCACATATGCGAAGAAGTAAACCTTCCTTGAATCTATACCTGAAAGTCTTGTAGCTTTTTCATTACCACCGACCGCATACAGATATCTACCCATTGTGGTCTTGGTTGTAATGTATTCATAAACCAGCAGAACAAGTGCGATCCAGATGAGTGCTACAGGGATTCCCTTGTAATTAGCCAGCTTATAGAAGATCCATATCATGGCTGCACAGATCACTATAAGTCTCAAAAGCTCACTTGCAAAAGGCTTTACATCATATCCCTTGGCCTTGGCACTTATCCTGTTCCTTAATACAACAGCAACGTAGATGATAGCAACAATCACGCCGGCTGCCATACATGTGATATTGATGTTTGTTCCGTGGAAGAAATCCGGGATATAACAATCGGCACCACCACCGAATACGTTCAGGAATGTTGTATTATCAACACCTACCGCATATCCCTGCAGAACCTTGTTAGCAAGTCCTCTGAAAGCATACATTCCGGCCAGTGTTGCTATAAAGGGCGGAACCTTGATATATGCGATCCAGAATCCCTGCCATGCTCCAACGAGGAGTCCTCCGATGAGCATAACTGCTACTGAAACCCACACGTTGATGTCTTTATCCATCATTACAGCGCCGATACCGCCGACGAAACATGCGACAGATCCGACTGCCAGGTCGATGTTACCACCTGTCAGGATACAAAGCAGCATACCTGCTGCCAGAACGAACACGTATGCGTTCTGAGAGATCAGGTTGTTGATATTCTGCGGAAAGAGTATCTTTCCGCCGGTATTTGCATAGAAGAAGATAACTACAGCTATCAGGGCAAATACCATCGTATATTTCTTTAAAATGTCTAATACTTTAAGATTCATACTATTCGCCCCTTCCCGACTGCAAGATGCAAGCCATAATGTTTTCCTGTGTAGCGTCTTCCGCTTTCATTTCTCCGACAAACTTTCCTTCGTTCATTATATAGATACGGTCTGACATACCTATGACCTCAGGAAGTTCGGATGATATCATGATGACCGATTTGCCGGCCTTTACAAGATCATTGATGATACAGTATATCTCGTACTTGGCACCTACATCAATACCTCTCGTGGGTTCATCAAGTATGAGGATATCAGGATCAGCAAACATCCACTTGGCCAGGAGAACCTTCTGCTGGTTTCCTCCGGAAAGGTTACCAACATTCTGTTCAACGGTCGGAGTCTTGGTCTTAAGCTTTTCCTTGTACTCCACTGCCACCTGATATTCTTTATCCTTATCGATGATACCCTTGCTGCTGACACCATCCATATTGGCAAGTGAAGTGTTAACCCTGATCGGATTTGACAATACCAGTCCGTTACCCTTACGATCCTCGGTAACGTATGCAAGCTTGGCATTAATGGCCTCTCTGGGGCTCTTTAATACGGTTTCCTTACCGTTTAACAGCAGTGTTCCCGTGATGTCTGCTCCGTAAGACCTTCCGAATATACTCATGGCAAGCTCGGTTCTTCCGGCTCCCATCAGTCCGTATATTCCGACAACCTCGCCCTTCTTAACGCTGAAGCTGATGTTATCTACAACCTTACGCTCAGCATATACAGGGTGGAATACCGTCCAGTCCTTGACCTCCATACTCGTTTCACCGATCTCAACATTGCTGCGCTTCGGGAAACGGTCTGTGATCTCACGTCCGACCATTCCTCTGATGATCCTGTCTTCATCGATCTCCATGCTGTGACAGTCAAGAGTTTCAACTGTTGAACCGTCACGGATGACAGTGATCTTATCTGCTACGTAAACAACCTCGTTAAGTTTATGACTGATGATGATCATCGTCATGCCCTGCTTTTTAAACTCAAGCATCAGATCGAGCAGAGCTCTTGAATCTGTCTCGTTAAGAGATGATGTAGGCTCATCCAGGATAAGAAGTTTAGCCTTTTTAGCAAGAGCCTTGGCTATCTCAACGAGCTGCTGTTTACCAGTTCCTATATCCTTGATCAACACACGCGAAGACTCTGATAATCCTACCATCTTGAGGTACTTATCAGCCTCGCTGTAAGTTTCATTCCAATTTATGGCGTTCTTTTTGCCCCTCTCATTACCGAGGAACATATTCTCACCGATAGACATCTGAGGCACCAGAGCAAGTTCCTGATGAATGATAACGATACCTTTTCTCTCGGAATCGGTTATCTTCTGGAACTGACATACCTCACCGTTATAAACTATATCTCCTTCGTAGCTTCCATAAGGGTAAATGCCGCTCAGTACATTCATCAATGTAGACTTTCCGGCTCCGTTTTCACCTACCAGTGCATGTATCTCGCCCTCTTCAACCTGAAGGTTAACATTATCGAGCGCCTTAACACCGGGGAAGGTTTTGGTGATATTCTTCATTTCAAGAATTATTTTTCCCAAAAGTATCCCTCCTATCTCCTTACTCATAAACAGGCGGGTTTAGCCCCGCCTGCATTATGAGATATTAAATATCTTTAAATTACTTTAACTGATCCTCTGTGTAGTATCCTGAATCGATGAGGATTGTCTTGTAGTTGTTAGCGTCTGCGAATACAGGCTCGCAAAGGAATGAAGGAACAACCTTAACTCCGTTGTCATAAGTCTTCTCATCGTTAACGTCAACCTTTTCACCCTTAAGGATCTGGCCAACCATCTTAACAACCTGTGAAGCAAGAGTACGTGTATCCTTGAATACTGACATAGACTGCTTACCAGCGATCATGTTCTTTGTATTCTCAATATCACAGTCCTGACCTGTTATGATAGGATATGATCCGTTGTAGTTAGCTGCAAGAGCGTTCTCAACACCGAGTGCTGTAGAGTCGTTAGAGCAAAGCCATACATCTACGTTTGTTCCATCTGCATAGTAAGATGAAAGGATGTTTTCTGCTCTTGACTGTGCTGTCTCTGTTGCCCATGAAGGAGTTGCAACTTCGTCAAATGTCTTCTGGCCTGAAACTACGTTAAGCTTGCCGCTCTCTACGTAAGGCTTAAGAACATCGTATGCACCGTTGAAGAAGAAACCTGCGTTGTTGTCACCGGGATCACCAGCTGTGAACTCAATGTTGAAAGGTCCCTGTGCGTTGTCGAGATCAAGAGTATCTTTTACGTATGTACCCTGAACTGTACCAACCTTGTAGTTATCAAATGTAGCATAGTAAGAAACTGCATCTGAGTTCATGATCAAACGGTCATAAGCAATAACAGGAATCTGCTTCTTCTTTGCACTGTCAAGAACGTTCTTGAGTGCAGAACCGTCGATAGAAGCGATAACCAAAACTTTGCAGTTTCCAGTTACCATGTTTTCAATCTGAGAAACCTGAGTTGCGATGTCGTTGTTAGCAAACTGAAGGTCTACCTGATAGCCGGCTTTTTCCAGCTGTGACTTCATGTTTGCACCGTCCTGATTCCAGCGCTGCAAGTCTTTTGTAGGCATTGAAACGCCAACTTTTACAGACTTTGATCCAGATCCATTACAACCGATGAATGAAAGAACCATTGCACCAGCAAGTAATACTGCGAAAATTTTTTTCATAAAAAACCTCCAAACGAATTTTCGTTGATGGTTTCATTATAAAATAAAAAAAGCAAGGAAATTTACCGACTTTCTGAAAAATTTTGGTATTTTATGCAAATTTGCCAAAAATATGGATTTTTTAACGCGTATTCATCTAGAATTTTTTGTCTTTAAAAAAATACTAATCGGAATTTAGTCCCTGTAAACCTCTCCAGAGGTGTGGAAGCCTGATTCTATGACCACTTCGTCTATGTTGTTTTTGTCAACAAGCTCAGGGGCAAGCATCAATGCAGGAATCTGTCCGTATCCGTTGTCTATCGTCGTAAGGGTTTCCGGTCCTTCCGCTATATCCTTACCGTTTGCAAGCAGAACAGCATACTGTGCCGCCTTTTTTGCAAGTTCGGTAATGGGCTTGTAAATCGTAAAGTCCTGGAGGCCGTGAACTATATTCTGGCATGCCGCAATATCCGCATCCTGACCGCAGATGAATACATGTTTTCCCGGTTTGTATGTCTGAAGCGCAAGTATCACACTGTCCGCAACCGCATCGTTTCCGCACACGACAACATTAGGCACCTTGTCCTCGGTTATCATGTTCACCATCAGCTGGTGCGAAAGGTCATAGTTCCATCCGTCAATGTAATACGTACTGTCCAAAAGCACGCCCGTATTTACAATTGATTTTTCCAACCCCTTCATGATCATCGCCATGTTGTAGTCTTCCTGTGGTCCAAGAATGCAACACCATTTTTTCAACGGAGTCCTTGCCAGCATGCCGCGACCCATCAGATATCCAACCTGCTCACTGTCTATTGTAATATAGAGGTTTATCGGTGCATTCAAAATCAGGCGGTCGTATGAAATTACCGGAATACCCTTGGCAAGAATCTTGTCTATCGTATCCGCAAGCAGAACACCGTCCTTTGCAACAATTACTATCACGTCAACATTTTTTCCCGCAAGATACAAGAGCTGCCTGTTCTGTTCCTCAACACTGTTACCGGCATTCTGAACAATAACATCAGCTCCCAGTTCCTTTGCCTCTCCCATAAAGACATCAAGGTCACGCTGCCATCTTTCTATCGCAAGGGTATCAATTGAAAAGCCAATTACAGGTCCCTTTTTCTTTTCCACCTCAAGCGCATTTTTTCCAGAAGATACAATTTCTGATTTGTTGCATGATAAAGAGAGAATCATTGCCAGACAGATAAAAATACAAAAACATTTATAACGTAAACTCATTTTTCCTCCGCATTATTCCTGAACTCTGTTGGTGAAAGTCCGTATTTATTCTTGAACAGCTTACTGAAATAGTTCTGATCATTGTAGCCCACATCGGCGGTTATTTCCTTTACCGATTTTTCCGTTTCCTTTAGCAGTTTGCATGACTTTTCAAGACGGCGATCGGTCACATAGTTGATGAACGTTTCCCCCGTTTCTTCCTTGAACAACTTGCTCAGGTAGAATGAACTCATGTTCACCTTTTGCGCCACAACATCAAGTGACAAATCCTGTTCAAGATTATCCTGAACATACTGTGCCACTTTCTTTATTACCGGGTTTTCCTTTTTGGTCCTTATCTTTGTGACATAGCTTGCACATTCAAAGAGACGCTGCTGGACAAAATCTTCAAGTTGATTCCTTTCATCACAATTAGAAAAGAATTCAAATATTGAATCAAAGGCCTCGTTGACATAAGAAGTTTTTTGAAGCGTATTGCTCAAATTGTTTGTGGTATCCCGTGCACGAATCAATAGCTCAAACATCAGGTTTTTGATTTTATTCAATGGAGCACCTGAATTGAACAGGGCGTTTATGTATTCCCCCGTCAGGAATTTTACACCCGCACCATCTCCAATGCCAAGACGTCCAAGAATCCTTTCGCAGAAATTTTCTATTTGAATCTGATTTGTTTCCCCATTCGGAGAATAAAATACAATGCCACCATCTTTGTCACTTCGGTTAAGGGCCTCAAGCGCCTGGTTGTAGGACTGCGACATTTGTTCCGTAGTCTGCTGCACAATGCTCACACCCGCACGCACTTTTTGACTGATGTTTATTGCAATCAAATTAAAAGCACGGTTCACTTCATTTTTCATCGCCTCTTCCGGTGCAATCTCCTCTGGTACGGCAATCGGGAAAAAGATTACAAGCCTGTTTGACATGAACGAACCGATCAGACACTTGCAATGGGCATTCAGGAGCGTCCTAAGGTTGGAATATGCCTTGAACTGGTTTTCCGCCGTAATTCCGGGTAGTTCCAGACAGCAGAAGCACCAGTGGGTTTCCGTAATGTTAAAGTATTCAAAGAAAGTTGAAACATCCGTATTCTTTTCGTTGCTGAAAATGCATGAATAAATGAAATCGCTTTCCACCATGGGAGAAATCAAATCCAGCTTTTTATGCAGCTCCTGGTCGGAAGTAAACTGTCCCCTCTGCTTGTCCACCTGATTCATGGCCTCCCGCACGGTCTGAACAACAAGATTGCGGTTTACGGGTTTCGTGATGTACTTGAATGCACCGATGTTGATTGCTTCCTGCGCATATTGAAAACGGTCGTATGCACTCAGCATGATGATTACGGTTTCCGGCTTGAGCCTTAAGATGCAGCTTACAGTTTCCAGTCCGTTGATTCCCGACATGTGGATGTCCATAAAAACGATGTCTATCTTTTCCTTTGTGGCAATTTCAATCGCTTCGGTTCCTGACAGAGCAGAAAAAACTTTTATCTGATCAGGAAAATCCTTGTTCATTATGAACTTAAGAGAATCAATCACAATCTGTTCATCATCGGTAATCAAAACATTATACATTCTTTGGTACCCTTATTATAAAAGTCGCTCCCTGTCCCGGCTCACTGCGCGGAATGTCAAACACATCGTCACGGTGGAAATAGAGCTTAAGGCGAAGAAGCACGTTTATTATTCCAATGCCATTATGCATCTCTCCATCCGAAAGCTTTTTATCTTCTTTTGTTTTATTCACTTCCGTAATGTTTTTATCTTCAGACAGCGTAATCTCATCAGTATGAATCGGCACCAAAATCCTCTGGCGAATATCCTCGTCAAACCCCGCACCGTTGTCGCTTATCCTAATCTCTACACATTCATCCAGACGCGTTACCTTTAGCTCAACACGTCCCATCGTATTCTTTAATCCATGCTTAATGCAGTTTTCCACCAGAGGCTGAAGCGTCATCGTAGGCACCATCTCGGTAAATTCACATTCCGGAACATCCTTGATGAACTCTAGACGCTTTCCAAAACGAACCTTCATGATGTAAACGAAATTATCCACCAGTCCAAGTTCTTCGTCAATCGTAGCCACCTGCTTTTGCTGCTGAATGTTATAGCGGAAAAAACTTGCCACCTGTTCGATAAAATAACTGGTTTTGTCAGCACCTTCCATCATCGCAAGCTGAACGCCCGTATTTAAGGTGTTGAACAAAAAGTGCGGATTGATCTGACTCTGCAATGCACGAAGCTGGGCATCCGAATAAAGCGCCCTCATCTCTATTTCCTTTTCCCTGAGTTCGTTTTCGGTCCTAGCCTTTTTCCAGATTGTCTCGATGTATTCACGTATGCTGATGATCATGCGGTCAAATGCACGGCAGATGTTTCCTATTTCATCGTGGGTGTCCCTCTCAAACAAAGGCACGTCAAAGTCACGTTCTGCAACACGGAGGGCAACGGCGGAAATGTCTCCCAACGGTTTTGTAATCGAAGTGATGATGATGTAGAGCAGGAATGTAACAAGCAAAAGCATAAAACAAAAGAGCGCAATGCTCCTCTGATGTACAATGCTTATTGAATGACGGTTGTCGGTATAAGAACGCGCATTCCGTTGAAGAAGAAGGTTGTTCAGTTCGGAAACCTGTCCTACAAGAAAACGGTAGCATTCCCTTGTTTTTGGATAATACTCTTCAAGCTGGCTGTCGTTGTTTGACCTGCGTGCGACTATCACCTGGTTGCTGAAATTTTCGTATGTATATGAAAGCTGGTAAACGACAAAGGATTTTTGTTCAATCACATCGGTGGAAGGATTTTGATGCAGGAGGGAACAATATTCAATTATCTTTGCCCTGTGCGTATAATAATTGTCGATTCCTTCAAAAGTACGGTATTGTACATAGTCTTCCATGGACTGCTCGGTTTCGCGAATGACCTCAAGATATGAATTCAATTCCGCGTTGGAAACATAGGCATCTTCGATCACATTCATGGCACGCAAGTCAGTCTTGAGCAAGATGAAAAGGCTTATGCACATCAGCACCAATGCAGAAATCACGCAAACCATTATCTTCCATCTGAAACTTTTGTCGGCAAGAAATTTTATAAAGGCAGGTTTTTTCATTTTCCACCCCTCAAAATTTCTACATCCGCCGCAATATAATTGTTTGAGTGCCCCGTGGTTCTGTATTCAATCAATTCCGTCATCGCAGTACGGCCGATTTTTTCCTGGTCGATGTAAACCAGTTCACGTATGGCGCCACGTTCAAAATAACGTAGCAGGGTTTCGTTGTTTCCCATTCCCAAAAGTTGAACTGATGATTCAAGATGAAACTCACTCAAAAGCTGAACACAACGTATGGTATCTTCTTCCGTGACACAAACCAAAAGAGGAGTCCGCCCAGAATTTGTATCTGACAAAACTATGGATCTGATTGCATCAATGATGTCGCCGTCAGTTCCGGAAACAGAAAGCGTCTGAAGTGACATGCCCCGGTAAACCGACAGAATGTTCTGGAAGCTGTTCATCATGTTGCTGTAGTTAGGATTGTTTTCCAGCTCATTGGCAAAAAGATATACCGCTCCGTTTTTATTCAGCAGGTCAATACATTCGTTTGCAAGGGTACGTCCCAGTTCAGAATAATTCGTGCCGATAAAACTTACCTGTGGAATTGACTGGGTATAATGTCCAAGAGTTATGACCGGAATTTCGGAACCATCAGTCCTACGGGGTGTCTTTATTGTTGAATAGTCCGTATCAACATAAGCGATTATTCCATCTGCATTAACGAATGTCGCATAGTTGAACAGTTCTTCCAGCGACACGTCATCTGCAAGAGTTTCGGGAACATACAGTTCTACTACGGTGTTATAGTCCGCGCTGATTCCATCCGCCCCCCTAAAGACTTGCTCCAGAGAGGAGATGTTGCTGGACTTACCCAAAACAAGAAAATGATAGTTCCTGTCTGTTCCATTTTCCTGGGCATTGTTACCACTGTTGAATGTACCCGGCAGAAAGAACATAAGAACAAGACCGCCGAATATCACCAAGAGGGCAACAAGTACAATTACTATCTGTGCATAGAGCCCAGGACCTTTTACGCCTTTCACTGCTGCTTCTTCGGTTTTCTAATCAAATTGATGAAGACTGAGTTTATCGCCTTGTAAATCAAAGCCAGAATAATCGTCAGGGCAACAACACAAACTATATACAACACCATGTACTGCCAACTTCTTACAGGGAAGACCTTGTACAGCATGCGGCAGGTCGTCAGGGCCATCAGGTTCATCATGTAGGTTTCAAGTGATATTTTGCCAAAGAACCTTGTAACCGGATTGCTTGAATGGAACTTCATCATGATCATGAAGACGAATATCACAAAGAAAATGACGTACGGCATCTGCAAAAGGAAGGTGATGAATTTTTTAGCGATGTCAGGACCGTTTCCGCTCCACTCCGTCCAATAGCCGAACACCCCTTGTCCCACATATGAAAGAACACATGTAGCAGCAGTAAGCACCAGAACCACAGGAAGCTTGACCCAATACAGTTTCTTGAACCAAGCGGTAATCTTTTCTTCGTTAGTGGCAAAGAGAAGACCAAGCCAGAATGCGATTGCAGAATTAACCCACCATTCGCCATGGAACCAGAACACCTTTTGTTCCATCCACCATTTTGGAGCAGGACCACGGAGCCACCAGTTTTTACTTCCGGCCCACCATGCAAAGTGACCGTTAACGGCAAATATCGCACCCATGATGATGACGACGGCAAACATGATGATTAGCCTGACCTTGTCACTCTTAATCTTTTTGTAAACAAGATAGAAAATCAGATAGAGAAGGATGATGACCACAACGTACCAGCAGTAGGTGTTGACCATTGTAAGACCAAGAGTATTCGTTATCCACTGGACGGGAGCAAATCTTGTTCCTGTTGCAAAATAGAAAATCGTGTACAAGACTACGCTTACATAAAACGGAACCACCAGAACCGGCAGCCTGTGACGCAAAAATCCCTTGAAGTAATCGGGCTTTGTCTTAAGGCTTTTAACAAGACCGTATCCAGAGCAGAAGAAGAATATCGCAACAAAGAGGAATCCGCTGTTTACGAAAATGCTCATTACACGGGCTTCCTGGAAATTCTGTTCCTGTGAAATGTGGTGCATGATTACACCTATTGCGGCAAGACCACGGACAGCCTTTGTTACATCAAGATCCATAAAGTCATCATGGAACTTTTTGAATCCCGCAAACTTTCCGCCCCAAAGAATGAGCAGAAGACAAACCGCATAAACTGAATACGTTATGATTTTGTAAGCCATTTTAACCTTCCTATGGTTTTTCCTATAATAGATTAAGTATAAACCAGAAAGAAGGAGATTTCAACTGAAATTTATGGGTTGCGGCAGGCAAGAAAAAAACCTAAATAAATCTATGAAATACAAATCTTTATGAGAAAACACATTCATTTATACTGAAAACAGTAGTAACAATAGTAAAAGAAAAGATGCTCCCATCGGAGTCTGCCCCACAACAACGGCTTCCGCGCTACGCTTGTGCAGATGTTGTTGCGTGTCAGCCTTCGATTCCGCATCTTTTCTTTTAATCCTAAACAAGTTAATTCTTGCTATTATGACTGTGTTTCCTCATTCACTATTGATTTTTCCAGATTAATTAACGATTAATCTTGCCTGCCGCAACCCATTTTAAACATAAGATAAAGATTAACATATAATCATAATAAAATATCTAATAAGTTATTGACTTGCAAGCTAATTATTTTTTACTATATAATTAATGTCACTATAATAAAAAGGAGATTATGATGATGAAAAAGTTAATTATGATTTTATGTATTGCCTTTGTGAATGTTTTTGTCGCAATGGCATCACCCGCCGCCATCAACTTTGACAATCTTCCAGATGATTCAAAATTAAGTCAGTTGCTGGTTGATTTTGGGAATGCCTACCCTGCCATAAAAAATCCGGATTTGCAGAATAAGGATAAAAAAACGTCACAGTTAAAGTCAGCCAAAAACCTTTACAACTATCTGAAAAAGAAGAAAAAGGCAAATTATGATGAAAAACTGTTCCAGCTTCTTGCCGCACGATGCCTGTATAATTTTGATCAGCTTAAGGCTTCGGAAGTGACAAAGCTTTTTACAGACATTGATTCAGCATATCCGGAAAAAGCCGAGCACCACTGGATTTATGGCAATTACCTTACCTCTGCATGTAAGACAATCGAGGGAAACAATGAACTGGAAAAATACATGGAGATGAAGGACTATTACATTTCTGAAGCCTTTATTCAGGATTATGCCTACTGTCAGTTCATGTGCAATACACCTTTTAATGCATATTACACACTTACAAACGGCGGATCAATTCCAGAAGAAAATGTAAAAGATCAGGAACTCTTACGGATAGTAAAAAACCAAATAAAGGAAAGTTCTTCTAAAGAAAAATATGATGCAAACACGGTATGGCATATTTCTGATTTGGAAGATGGATGGCATTATGTTTACAGCACAATGCTTGGCATTTCTTTTCCATGCAAGCCAAAATGGAACCTTCAATTGAATGAGTTTTCAGAAAGCAGCCCCGCAATATGTCTTCTTGGACCAAATGATTTTTCCATCGACGGACATTCAGTTGGTATCAGCGTTCTCATTATGGCTTATCCTGAATCAATCTATACAAGCAAGGAAAAAGATCGTTTGATGGCAAAACTTAAAATAACAAAAAGCGAAAAGCAGGAAATCTGTGGAAAAACATTTACAAAATACACAATTGAAGATCCTGCAAGCTATGCCGACATTCGCAATGGACAGATGGGCTATCTGTATGAAGCAACAATTAATCCCGGAAAACTGTCAACAGTAAAATGTGAACACCCCACAGACTTAGCATCTAAAGCAGGAAAAAGCAGCGAAAACAAATCCGAAGGAAATCAGACATTCTATGCAATAAAGCCATCCCAAAACCGCATTCAGGAACCGATGAGGATTTTCATTCTTGTTGATTCATGCAATGCACTCAAGGATGAAACAGACCAACTTCTTGAAGAAATGTTCAGCAAAGCAGTTTTCGACTAGCCTATCGTTTATTCGTGGTCAAAAACTAAAAGCACTGGGAGGATGCCGGCATTTTCGTCGTCTTCCACCCAGCCTTCAAACTTAACGGAATTACGCGAAAAATCAATTCTGCTGTCATCCATAATTTCAAGCTCTTCCAAATCCAATGCCTGCTGAACCCTATCTTTAAGATTGTATCTTCCTGCCAGTCCGTTTTTTACCGCCATTTCGTATGAAGACATAATGTCGTCAAGATTCAATTCATCAAGCGAATAAAGGACAATAAGGTAATCTGTTCCTGCAACGGAATCAAACTCTATCCATTTGTTTTCGGCCGGAAGCGCTATCGTGTTGCTTGAATAATCCAGTAATGCAGAAGTGTTCCTGTCGGGGAAAAGCCTTGTTGCCTTGCCTGTTGTTTCATCTGAAGAAAAAACATAAACATAACATGGTTTGGTGTTTGTAAGCTCAAGCCTGAATCTGTCCGTAAAACTGAATGTATCCTTTGCGTAATAAACGTCATCGTCCAATTCAACTTCAATGGTCCTGTCACGATATGCCATGGGAATGGAAAAACTGCCCTGGTAAATTGTCGTAATCACGGGCTCGGGTTCTGGTTCAGGTTGTGGCTCCGGCTGGGGTTCTGGTTCTTGTCCGGACCAATACCGTTCAGCCGCAAAACGCACGGAACTCATTTCGTAAGCAGCTACTGTAAATTTTGCAAAATCTTCGTATGCCACCCACTTGCAACCGTTGTCACCCCACTCTGGACCCCAGCTGTTCTGGAATAAAAATGAACCGCCGTAGTTGTCGTCATCATAAGCGACAACAACCATTGCATGAGCACTGTCTCTGTCTTCCTCCCATCTCTGTGGATACCATCTGTCACCATCATAGCTGTAAAAAGAACTTGGATAACCATAGAAAGAAATCACAACAGGCTTATTCTGGGAAAGGCTTTTTTTTACTGCCTGGATTTTTACATTGGGATCTCCCTCATAATAAGGAAAAAGAGTTGCATAGTCCCCGATTTTATACAGGTATTCTCCGTCATAAAGATTCATATCAAAATCTTTGAATTCAATTTGATTCTCTTCAAAGACCCTTTTTGGAACACCCTCGTATTTCAGGGAATAAAGGGCATCTTCGATATACATTCCTCTCTCTGCCATGGGGTTATCAGGATTACAATTACGGAATAAAAAATATGGAGAAAAAGCATTGTTTGCCGCCACCTGCCTTCCAACACGCCCCAGCCCCACTGAATCCGTTGCCGTCATTGCACAATATGTAGTAGCCCATGCCACACAAGTTCCATATTGCCCCTGATCACCAGTTACCGGAAGATATTCCCGCAAGTCCACAGCTGACGGGAGATCTTCATATTCCCTGGAAACAAGACGCGCCTTTCTAGGAATCTTTTCGTAGGCATCTGCATCTATTAAAAGACCGGTGGACTGCTTGACTTTTTTGTCACCACATGAAAAAAGAAACAGAGGTATAAGGCACAAAAATAAAAGCCGAAATCTTTTCATTTATTCAAAGCTCCTGTTCCTTACTCCCCTGAATCCAACATTGTCGCCCGCATATTCTGGAACAAATTTCTGACTGGTATTGTTCAGGCAGTATTTCTCATCGGCATCCCAGGCACCACCCATGGTCACACGGTATTTTCCACGCACGACATCAGAGCACCATTCCCACACAAGACCAAACACATCGTAAAGTCCGCTTGAGCACGCCTTGTTCTGTCCCACCGCATGAAGTGTTCCTGTTGAGTTTTTTGCAGTCCATGCGATATCATCCAACGACAATCCATTGCCCCAACTGGCATGTGCAATCTTCTTCCATTCCTTTTCCGTGGGCAAACGCCAGCCATTTTTTTCTGGATCTGCTTTTACATCATTTAAATCTGTCAAATCATAAACTGGTTCAAGCCCTTCTTTTTCGCTCAAACGGTTCAGGTATTTCAGGGCATCATACCATGACACATTGGTAACAGGTTCCGTCTCCCATGCGACATGCTGCTGTTCAGGAACTAAGTCATTGTAATGGCCCACAGTAACCGGGAACTTTGCCACAACAAGCTCGTCAATTTCAACACAGGGTGTACCATTTCCATTTTGACTGCCTGCCATGGAATTTCGCATTGATTCTTCCGACCTGCCTGCATTTTCTTCCTGAAGGTGATCAACTATATCCTCTGCCTTCATATGTGGATCAACATTAAATCCTAGTGGTGTATCTTTCTCCTGCTTCTTTTCCTTAGCGAATGCGGCCTTCGTTTGAATTCTATTTTTGATGATAATCGCCTTTTTACGAATCTGGGCTACCATCTTTTTTCCTTTTTCCGTGAATGCAAAGAAGATGATTCCCACAGCAACCAGGGCAGCAACTATCATTCCCAAAATGAACGGCCAAATCACCGATCTTTTTTTCTCAATGATTCTTGGTTCAGGCAGAATCTTTTCTTCATTTCCATCGACTCCATTCAGATAAACCGGATTTGAAATGTGCGGCTCACAATAGGGAGACTGACTGTTGTTTGTCTTGTCCTGAACTTCCCTGCGAACGGACTGCATTATGTCAACAAAACTTTTTTTATCGGACAAATGATCCAAAAGCGACTGTGTAAACGGACTGTGTTTGTTTCCTGTTCCATCATCGGCTGTCTTTCCATTTTCACAGGCAAAGGCAATCAGATAATCGGATACACTTGTGGTGCTTACGGAAACAAGTCCCCTTCCTGATGTGCCCCTTGATTTCCCAAAGGGATTGTTCCGGCATGCATCCAAAATCAATATCGTAGTTTTACAGCCGGTGTCCTGAGTTCGGGACATTATTTCATTTACATCAATCGCCTGCCTTCTTATCTGGTCATCATTGCTGATTGTATGATCAATAGGAAGAAGATAATTGACTCCCTGACTTTGAACTCCATGACCCGAAAAATAAAACAGTGCTACATCAGCTGTTTCGCTTTTTTTGTAGAATTCCTTAAGGGCCTTGTCCATGTCATCAATGTTACATTCAGTTTTCAAACTCGTTGTAAAATTCAACTCACGTAATTTTTGTGCAATTTCAGTAGCATCTTGAACGGGATTGTCCAGCGGTGAATTCTTATAGTTTCCGTTTCCAATTACAAGCGCCACCCTGCCTTGTGCCTGGACATATATGCATGTAAAAAATGATATAACAAGTAAAGAAAGAATTTTTTTCATATCATCACCACCAGTCATAATAGTAATCGTAATAAGGTTCAACATAGTATGAAGTTTTTTCATACCACTTACGGCTTTCTGCTGATTCAAGGTTCGGGTCTAATTTCTTAGCCAGATTGTACATATAGTCATCATCTCCCTTGAGACCGCGTTCAATTGCGGTTTCATAATACTCGGATGCCTTATGTACATCACCTTTATTCAGATAGTATTCACTCAACTTTTTTGCCGCCTGACGTTTTATTGCCGATTCATTTTGCCTCTGCTCAAATGCCATGCGACGGAATTTATCTGCCAGGGTTTTATCGTTGTTTTTCTTTTCTTCAACTTCCGCCCTTTTTTCATAATAGGTGATAAGAGTTTCTTCATAAATGTTTTCTGCCTTGTCTATTTCTTTAAGAAGGCCAACATCATTGTTCTGCTTGAACAATTCCCACTTTGCAGAAATAAGGTTTGCATCTGCCGCCTTTTTAATGTAGGACGTACCCAATTCAGTATAACCCTGTTCAAGTGCCGCCTTGCCGAATGCATAAAGAGCCGCGGTATCCCTTATTTCATAGTTATATTCGTTGACAGTATAGGTTTTCTTGTTTTTTTCGTAGGTTGTCTTTAACCACTGCGAATGAACATATCCGTGCAGACCATGATATTCAACTTCCGTCCAGACACCATTGTCAGAAAGTCGTGCTAGAACCTCATCCTCATTTATGCGCATGATTTCGGGTGCATCTTCTTCCCCTGCCACACGCAGAATCAAGCGGTCTCCGTCTCCAGTGTAAACACGCACGTAATCGATTTTATCTTTCTGAACGACATTTGGATTTATCTTGACCGGGTTATGCTTTATTTTGTATGAAACAACTCCACAGATTATTGCAAACAAACCAAGACAGGCTACCTCCGTCCACAGCAAAACCTTTTGTTTTAATGGACTAGGCCGATTCAATGCCTTTTCTATTTTTTTGGGAATGTTCTGCCATTCATTTTCCTTTATGGAAACATAAACTGCTTTTTCCGTAACACTGCTTTTTCCACCACCAAGATATACCACCAGCGGAAGTGGACCACCATGCCTTTCATCTAAAAAATCATAAAGCCCGATTTTTCCCGAAGATGTAAAATACGAAGTCCCACTCTTAAAGGCAAAATCATCCAGATTGTAAAAAGAAAGTTGAATGTCGTCCCTGTTCATCAAAGAACAAAACGCAATCCGCACGGGTATGTTTTTCTTAAAAGAATAGTCGCGTAGGGTATAAACGCTGCGCCTCAGAGCAGATTCCACTGATTTCTGATCCAGTTCCCCAACAGCAACAAAAACTATATCTTGACTTGTCATATAGGGATTATTCTATTATAGGTTAGGGAAAAAAGCAAGTTTCGGAATTACTGTTGCCCCCTCCTCATGGCAGCCTTTGGGCGTTGAAGAATTCAAGTGGGTCACGGTTCAGGGCTTCTGCTATGGCACAGATTCCCTGAAATGAAAGGTGTTCGCCTGCTTTAAGGCGGTTAATGGTTGCGATGGACAGGTTCGTTTTAAAGCAAAGCTGCTCTGCGGTGAAACCTGACAATGCAATAAAATATTTCATATTTGCCGAAACAACATCCTGGATTCTGAATTCCAGAAATTCTGAATAAGTTACATTTCTCGCTTTCATAGTATCTCCATTTAGCCAGTACAATGCCCCGGCAAGTTGGAATAAATCCGGCTTCAATCTGCAAGCTAAAGAGCTAGTTACCATTAATGCTTGATTCAACAAGTTCTTTCTTTTTCTTTGAAAGAGCTTCCAGCTGATTCTTGAGCTGTTCCTGCTCAGATTCAATTTCAGCATACTTTTTTACTAATTCCTGCTGTACAGACAGGGGTGGAACTGGAACAAGAAGATTATTCAGGAACTCGGCGCTGATTGTCCTTAAGGCCGTACCAACACTAAACTCCTTGAAAATCGTTCTTGCACTTTCTGATTCTAATAAAAGCTTAAAAAATACCGGTAATATTAAACTTGTATTTGGACGAATTACATACAAATTGCTTGCGGGTAAAATCTTTTGCGCTTCAAGATTTGATACAACCGCAACTTTTATATTGTCTGTAATCGCAAGTACCAGAAGAATGTCATCATTTTGTAATATTAGGGAAAGATCCTTTTGTGGAATCTCGCTCATGTGCTGCAAGTTTTTGGAAACCTGGTTTTCCTGAATGTCCTTGGAAGAGAAATAATAAAAATCTGTTTCCCCTTCCGAAACCAAAGTATCCAGAAAAGTGGCCTTATACTGCACGCCGCGATAAATCTTTTGGGTCACCAGGTCAGAAAGTTTCCTGTACTCTACGGTCTCATCTGCAAAAGGCAGTTTTGCTTCAAGAAGAAAGTTGTTTGGAAGAAGGCAATAATCATCTTTTCCAATATCTTCAACCTTGATGTCTGCAGCATTATGATTTTTCGTTTTGCTCATTTCGTAAATTGCAGTAACATGTTCGTCCATGAGGCAGCTTCCGCCATGACGTGATTTTCCGTGAACAGAACTTGCATTTACAAATTTCACCGTATCATTGTTGTGGCTCAAAACCAAAAGTGCAACAGGAACATTTGTGTTTATCAAGACAGAATCCGGCAGAGTAACAACAGCTTCAAGAAATCTATTTTTTACAAGGTACTCCCGGAAAGTTGCAAAATTCTCCCTAAAAAGAAGTCCCGGGAAAACTGCAGCAACTGCCTTTCCATTTTCATTAAGCAAATCAAGCGCTTTCAGAATAAACGCAACTTCTCCCTGTGTTGAAAAACTTTGCCCGTTTATATTTTTTGACTTCACATAATCAAGGATATGCGGTGCTTCAATTTTCATGTTGACCGGAGGAAAGGTAAAAATCTTATCGACTTGTTTAAGGCAATTTATGGCGAAAACATCTTCATTCCAGACTTTGACGTCCAGATTATTGACAGCCGAAAGAATGCTTGCAAAAATGAAAACTGATTCATCAATTTCAACACCTTCTGCAGACGCCACTCCAAAATTCTTTTTTGCATTGATGAGAAATGAGGAAGTACCAGAGCCCAAATCAAGAAGCGTATCTGTTGTCTTGAAATCAAGAAAGTATGCACACAAATCATTCATTTGCTGCGGGAAAAAAGTTGCATCTGTTCCATCATGACTGAACAATGCCCTGTATTCAATCTTCTTGTTAAGGTATTCAACCATGTCTTCCTGACTAACCTTTTCAAAAGAGTCCAAGGTACACTTCAAAAACCCTTCACCATGTTTTTCAAGATATGCTTTTATAAAAGAAGGTGCATTGCTTTGATCAAGTATTTCTGAAACTGAAAGGTTTACGCCAACCGAGGCCTTTTTTGCATAAAATGCAGTAAGCACTAAAAGCAAGTCAGAAGCTTTGTCTCCAACGTGAAAATTGAACTGCTGTAATGCTCTATCCACAAAATAGTGCTTGGCGTAGGACATATACCCTCCAAAAGACCCTTGAATAGTGTTTATCAAGGTCTTATGATTAAAATATACAGCAAAATTTTTGATTTGTCAAGGGTTTTTTCCTGATAAACGTTATTCAAAACGATGAATTTTTACGATTTGTCATTCTTTACCCAAAAAAAGTGCCAGAGTCCACGGTTTATCTCTGGAGTAAGATAAATAATATGGGTGTTTTTTGGATCCCTTAATTTCGCCTTTACCGCTTCAATAAAACAGTTAGAATATTTCATAGCACACCTCCGCGTCGTTGTTTAATTGAATTTTAAACTCAGGCTGTATCAGTTAACGATATTTGAAGTATTTTACAGAACAATTCCTTTGTGATAAAGCGGGACATATTTTGATTCAGTAAAATGCTCGTATCGCCATTCACTATGCCAATGACCAAAGAACCATTTTTTGAATTCAACCAGAGCTGTTAGATATCATTCCTTTCTCCCACTCATCCTTTCGTTTCTGCATTGTTTTGTAGAGGAGAGAGTTTTCATCTGTATATGATTTTTTTATATAATTCTGTACAGTTGTAATAATCTCTGATGGAAGACAAATCTTAAGACCACATAGTTCAGAAAGTGATTCTGCCTTATCCGTAAAGAAAAAAATCTCGCCTCTTTCATCATTAATCTCATTATCCGTGTTTGTTTGAATCTCGATATATTCCATCAATCCGAATTCAAAAGAGAATTCATAAACAACATTTACTATGTTAACCGGAAGTCCTGTCTCCTCTTTCAAAAGCCCTACTGGAGACCTTTTAGTTGGATAAGCAAAACATCGTTGTACTTCATGCCATGTGATATCTTCGCTTTTGCTTGTAAGATTTTCTGGTAGAATCATTTTTTATCCACCCCATTTCTTTTCTTTAAGGCATCGATAAATTCATTACTACTAAGATCACCTTTATAATGCTTGCGAATGATATCCTTGTTTTTCCGGACAAAGTTTTTCAGCTGTTCAATTTGCTCATCTGTGAGTTTGCATTTTTTACGACCTTCAAGTATTTCTGGCTTGCTGCTTATTGTCATACAGAGTGGGCGGATTTTGTTTTTATTGTAAAACCTAAGGACTTTTTTAAAGATGACATTCCCATATCTATCAACCACAGGCTCAAGAGGCCAATCAGGCAGGCATCCACAATTGCATTTTACCGGTACAACTGGTATTGACTCTGGATGAACTGTTGTTGAAAAGAAACCATATTCTTCATAAAAATATATTTGCTCAATCACTACAAAAAAATGAATCAGCATAATTTTAAAATCTTCAGCATAAGGTAGTTTCTTATCTACAAATCTAGCATACTTTTGGAGGGCAATCTTTATTTCCCAGTAACACTTCAAAGGCCTATAAAACTTTTCAATGATTGCAAAATAATCAAAGAGTTCCCTCAAAGATTTAGCGGCCAGAAAATATTTTTCAGAAGCCACACCCTTTATAACATCCTCTGTAAGTTTCTTAAGCTCGTAAATAAACCGTCTTGACAGTTTGTCTTTTGATTCTGTCTTGTTTGATGCCATTTAAACCCTCCATACACATGATTGATATCAGTTTATCAGGAGAGGATATCATTTAATGATATTTTTTGAGGAGATAACAAATTTATTTCTGCCACTTTTTATCGTCTGTACACGATAAAAAAATTTACAATAGAGTTCATAAATTCCTGCTGAAGGATTTTGTTTAGAGTGGGGCTTAACCTTTCTTCACCTTGAATTGGGTCTCGTACAGTTCGGTGTAGACTCCGCCGGCTTTTACAAGCTTTTTATGGGTTCCGCGTTCTGCAATCTGGCCGTCTTTTATGACAAGGATTTCGTCAGCCGCAAGAATTGTTGAAAGTCTGTGTGCAATCAAGATGCTTGTGCGTGCTTCGATGAGCGGGTCAATGGCTTCCTGTATTTTCTTTTCGGAAATTGAATCCAATGCGGATGTTGCCTCGTCAAAAATCAGAAGTGCAGGATCCTTGAGCAATACCCTTGCAATCGAAATCCTCTGTTTTTCTCCGCCGGAAAGCTTGAGTCCCCTGTTGCCGACCATTGTATCAAGGCCTTCTTCCTGTGTGGAAACAAAATCCCAGATGTTTGCCTTTTTGCATGCTTCTATCAGCTCGTCTTCTGTTGCATCAGGTTTGGCGTACAAGAGGTTTTCACGTATGCTTGCGTTAAACAGATAGGTTTCCTGACTTACGATACCGATGTTCCTGCGTAAAAATGCAAGGTCAAGTTTGCGCACGTCCACACCATCAAACAGAACTGAACCGCCCTCCACATCATACAGGCGTGGAATCAAATTGATGAGCGTACTTTTGCCTGAACCAGAAGGACCAACTATCGCAATGCAGTCGCCCGCATTCAACTTGAACGAAACGTCCGTCAGAATCCTTCGCTCGGGATTGTATGAAAAATCCACGTTCTTGAATTCAACTTCACCGTTAACGACATAACCTTCTTTTGAATCTGGAACCAATGCATCGGGTGCATTATGAATTTCCACCGGCATGTCAAAGTATTCGAATATGCGCGTAAACAAAGCCATGGAGCGAATCCAGTCAACCTGAATGTTCAAAAGTTGATTTACAGGGCCGTACATTTTAGCAAGAAGTGCTACAAAAACCGTTATGTCTCCGACCGTTATATTGCTGTCTGTCTTCATTATCAGGATGCCGCCCACAAGATAAAGAAGCATTGGACCTATGCTGGAAAAAGTCGAAAGCACAACTCGGAACCACCGACCTGCCATTCCTTCCTTTATGTTCAGCTCCATCATCCTGCCGTTTACTTCTTTATACCGGTCGTACTCTACGTCTTCCTTGCCAAAGAGCTTTACCAGAAGCTGACCGCTCACAGAAAGAGTTTCGTTCAAGATTCCGTTGACTTCATCGTTACATGCCTGTGCGTCACGGGTAAGAGACCATCTTGTTTTCCCCGCGCTTCTTGTCGGAATTACAAAGAGAGGAATCACAAGGACACCCAAAGTCGCAAGCATCCAGTTTTTCTGGTACATGGCAACCAGGGCCACAATCAAGGTTATCACATTGGAAAAAATCTGCGTAAGTGTTCCGGTAATTATCTGCTGGACACCACCGATGTCGCTCGTCATTCTTGTAACTATGTCGCCCTGATTGTTGCTTGTAAAAAACTTCTGGCTCATCTGCTGAAGATGACGGTACATCTTGTTGCGCATGTCAAAGGTGATGTGCTGTGCAATCCATGTGTTCATGTAGCTTTCAAGTACACCAATCAAATTGGCACCTAAAGTCACACCAAGCGAAAAACAAATTAAAATGATTAGCTGTTTAAGGTTCCTGCCGATAAGGCCTTCGTCAATGATGCGGCCTGTAAGCACTGCGGGCAAAAGTGAAAACACGGATGAAATACAGATTGCAATAAAGACGACCAGAAGCTGCTTCCAGTATGGTTTGAGCCATCCGAAAATTCGCTTTAAAAGTTTGCCTGTAACTTTGGGACGGTTGGCCTTTTCTTCTTCGGTCAAAAAACCGTTCCGCATGCCCATTCCTGGACCTCCTGCTGGCGGTGGCATAAACTCCCTCCTTAAGGATTTAACCTATTCGCTGAATGTTCCTTCTACTTCGCTCAACAATGCCTCGTACAAAGTACTTTTATCGCGGTTTGATTTTCTTATGGTTGCAGCCATTCTTCGAGCAATGCGCAATGTTACCCTGTATCCGAAAACCGGTTCCTTTTCTGCCAGTTCAAGAAATTTTTCACCGGAAAGTACAATCGTACTGCAGTCAGTCGTTGCAATTACGGATGCGGAGCGTGTATCCTGTCCGATAAGAGCCGCCTCGCCAAAAAAGATGTTCATGGTTGAATCAAGATTTGCAAGTGCTATGCGGTCGTTGGAAAAAGTATTCTGCTGAACCTGAACGCTTCCTGTATGAAGGATGTAAAAATCATCCCCACGGTCACCTTCACGGATTATCATTTCTCCCTTTTTGAAATTCTTTGTTGTAAGCCCGTCGTAAACTGTTTTTAATATTCGTCTGTCCTCATCCTTTGTCGCATCAAAATCCGAGAATATCTCCAGTTTCGTAAGCTTGGGGAGTATTTCTTCAAAATCTGCCATTTTTTTCATATTATTACTCCTCGTCCTCTGGATCGCCCTTTACAAAAATGGCCATCGTATTTGGTGGAATTATATAACCGTCACTCGGTGTAAGTACCGGCTGGTTGCTCTTAAGCAGCTTGACTTTTTTCAAGTTGCTGACGATTGTCTCTATGTTCGGGTTTTTCTGAGCCTCACGCAGGGCATCTTTTCTGCGCTGATAGAAGTTTCCGGTATTCTTCAGGACTCCGATTAAAACCGCATCCTTTCTTGCATTATCCTTGAATTCCTTGTACGGCTTTCCAATATAAGCTGATGGAATATCATCAATAATGATTCCGTAATCCGTGTTGTTTCCAACCAGTTCACGAAGAACATTGCTGAATCCTGTTCCGCTTGATGCTGATGCCAAAATCGAGCACTCATATTCCGTTGTCATAATGATTTCGTCACAGTGTGCCATCTCCAGGTGCTTTACGAATTTTGAATCTGTGAGCTCTGCCGCAATATAAAGCTTGGGGTTCATGTTGGACATAGTAAGTACACCCAAAACCGTTCTTGAATCAGTTTCCAGTTTGGAATATTTTTTTGACTGATCGGAAATGATTAATACACGCTCGGCTGTTTCCACCTGGCATCGTTTAAGTGTTGCTTCCTCAGAAAAATCTCCGGAAACATAATTGATACCCTTGTAGCGGCTTTCAGTCCTGATTTTTTCCATTTCTTCAGATGAAGCATCATTTACCAGAACTATCAGATCAGGAGTTAAATCTGGATTGGACTCAAGAATACTGTCCAATATTTTTTCAAAACCGTTGCGCCATCCGCAAAGCAAAAAATGTCCCTTCATCTTCTTTAACCTCACAAGACCTTTATCCTGTTTCATTTGAATGTCCATAAACAACGAAGCGATTTTACCTGTAACCGCACTCAAAAGGAGCATTCCCAAAACAAGCAGAAATAATGCAGCGATACGACCCGGCACCGATTGGACACAATAATCAAAATATCCCGCCAAAACGGAAACCAGCGTAAACCACACAGAATCGAATTTAGTTTCAATGCCGCTTTCGGTAAGAGTTTCTGATTTATACACCACGGAAGTAGCAATTACAAGGATGACAAAAATAATGGCATATCCCCAGGTAAAGGGGTTGAGTATGAGATATTTAAAATCGCGAAAAAACTTCTTACGCTTAGCCGAAGACTTCTTACTCATATTCTAAAATTATATCATACATTTTGGATTTGTTCAATTTTTATAATGCGGAAAACATGCTTCTATGTTATAATATCCTCATGAAATTTTGGAGCACCGATCATAACTTCAACTCATGCCACCGATTCATTTAATGCCGCACTGGACATGAGGAAGGAACTTGTCAAAATGAACGAAAAGTTTTTAAAGGAAGATTTCCCCGAACTGCATTTTGGAATCGGACTTCACTCTGGCCCCGTACTGGCAGGAAACATAGGTGCCTCCACAAGAATGGAATATACCGTAATCGGAGACACCGTAAACACCGCAAGCCGAATTGAAGGACTGTGCAAGACTTACGGAAGGGACCTTTTGATTTCAGAAAGCACCGCGAACCTCATACAGGGCAACATTCATCTTGATTATGTTGACGAAAGCGAGATCCGCGGCAGAAAGGAAAAGGTCAAACTTTACACTGTTTGAAATAAATCCATTTATCCGATTTCACGTATTCTCTCCACAATGCTTGCTTTGGACAGGCCTTTATAAGACATCAGCGGAACCAATATGCCAAGCAATGCCATTACAGGCAGCATCAGCATGACCGGTGTAATTGAAAAATTATCGGAATAGAACCAGAAGATGCCGTTTGCTATGCCATTAACTGCCGGAACAAAAAGCAAAGAGAGTATGAGGGCCACAAGACCTGATCCAACCGTATATATCATTCCCTCGATTATAAGCATTTCTTTAACCTGTTTTCCAGTCATTCCAATTGCCTGCAGAACTGCGATTTCATTCTTGCGTGCTATGATGCCGGCCATAACCGTATTAAAGAAGTTCAAGATTCCAACAAATCCGATAATCAAAGAAAGGATGCCTCCAAGAAGCGTGAACATGTTTTTAAAGTCATTGAACTCGCCTCTTTTTGTTGCCTTGCTTTCGTATTCAAGCGGGCTGCCCGAAGTTTCGCAATATCCCTTAAGATATTCTTCTGCAGCTGCCTCATGTTCTGCGTTTTTTGTATCAAATGCATAGAACATGGGGTTTAGTGTTTCACCGGTTATCTCTTTTAATGCTTTACTTCCAAATACCAAATCATATCCGAATGATCCGTATCGCGGACTTAAACCAAAAGGAACACTTACGTAAGCGCAGACTGTGTATTCTTTTTCATTGAAACCTTCAAAAATACCCTGTATACCAGCAGGATTATTGTAATAGTCTGTATCTTCTGGCATCTTGCCTGTTGCTTTATCAATATATTCAACTGATTCGGCTGTTGCAAAATATATCTTTTCCCCTATCTTTGGAGTGTTTTCATCAAGATATAAATTTCCGTATTCATCGGCATCAGTCATAATCGCTACATAATTCCCTCCTGTTTTTAACAAGGACGCATCTCCTTCAAATACTTCAAGTTTATCGATTAAGAAATCATCCATACCCTCAGCGACAGTATCCAGATAGTGAGCGTTTTTGTTTTCGGGACTAATGACTTCAATCGAATCGGATACTGTTCCTTTGTGGGAATCATACATTGCATCGCTTACCCTTATCACGGTTATTAAGTTTGTATTGTAGGCAACACCTCCATTAAGGATATCAACGTTTTCATTAATTACATCCATTTCTTCAGATGTTATAAAACCATCTCTTGTGCCCTGATATTTAAAGTAGTGCACATCACCTACCACAAAATCTGTTGCAACCGATGAATCCACCCATTTTTCAACGTCAAAGCCACCGACAAACATGCAAACTACATTTAATATGACTATCGACAGTGCCAGAGAAATGAATACAAGAAGCGTTTTCTTTTTGTTCCTCTCCATATTGGCAAACGCCATTTGAGTTACTTTTGCGCCCCTGGTGTTCTTTTTCTTTTTGTTTACTCCTGAGTTTTCTGTATATCTTAATGCTTCAACTGGAGATACTTTTCCTGCCATTTTACCGGGCTTTGTAACGGAAAGAAGTACTGTCATCATTTCAAACAAAGCAGCTGCTACGAAAATCAATGGTGATGAACTGATTGTAAGCGAGTTTAATGAAATCGAGCTTGTCTTTAAAACCGCGGGTGTAAGAACAGCACCAAGACCGTAACCCAAAATCAAACCGACAGGAAGGCCAATTATGCAAAGAAGGAACGCCTGATGACGTATGATTCTTTTTAATTGCTTTTGCGTGGTTCCGATTGTCTTTAACAGACCGTAAAACCGAATGTCTGATGCAACTGAAATCTGGAAAACATTATAAATAATCAAGTAGCCCGTAAATACTACAAGCAGCACAAAAGCTAGGAGCGGAATTATTGTTGAAAGCGGTCCGTCTTCAGATGATGTAACCGACAAATATCCTGGGTTAACTCCATACCTCACGTAGTTTTCACTGCTTGCATCAAGCGATGTAAACCCGCATTCCTGCTCGATTCTCTCCATCTTGTCAACAATGTTAAAGGATGAAGAAAACATGACGTTTAAGTCTGTTCTAATTGGATTATAGCCCTTTGCAACGATACTTTCGTTAAACGCGTTGACGTATTCTTTTGAAACATTTATAAAATGTACCGGAATGAGCGGATCATATTCCCAAAAACCAACGAGAACGAATTTATCCGTAACTTTTGCTTTTTCTTCTGCAACGCCGTTTATGTTATAAGTAAGTTCTATCTCTTCTCCCAATACAGGTTCTTTTCCAAGAAGTCTGATGGCTTCCTTGTCCATGATTATTTCGTTTTTGGCTGCCGGCATGTGGCCTTCTACTAACGTAATAAAGCTCCACTTTGCACAATTATCATCCATGTAGCTTATTTCTGCAGAGTGCTTTGTAAACGGGGAATCAACCGCGACTCCGGCAACCCTTCTTTCACCGTAGGCTTTTATGAGCTTATTGCTTATTAAAAGTTCTTCCTGCTCATCCGTAATTTCCTTAAATGTTGCGTGATTGCTTCCACCAAGCTGTCTGAAATTACTTGTTTCATACGATGCCTTTATTGACAAAGAAATCGTAAAAAGTGTTGTGAACAAAACCGCTGTCAAAGTGATTGCAATAATCGTAATGACATTTCTTCGTTTATTTGAAAGAAGAACTCTATGTGCTATCCTTCGTACACATTTTCTGTTGTTGACTTTCATAGCTCATTATCTCCTTTCAGATTCAGACACGATATGGCCGTCTTCAATTCTGATGATTCTGTCGGCAAGCTGAGCGATTTCGTCATTATGTGTAATCATAACAATGGTCTGTCCATACTTTTCAGCTGAAACCTTCAGGAGGCTTAATACATCCTGACCCGTTTTGGAATCAAGATTACCGGTTGGTTCGTCTGCAAGAATAATCGCCGGCCTGAATGCAAGGGCTCGTGCAATGGCAACACGCTGCTGCTGTCCACCGGAAAGCTGGTTGGGCAATGATTCTTTTTTTGAAGACAACATCAGCGTATCGATTATTTCGTCTACAAATTCCTTGTCAACTTTTTCGCCGTCAAGTTCCAGCGGAAGAACAATATTCTCATAGACATTCAGCACCGGTACAAGATTGTATGCCTGAAAAACAAAACCAATTTTTCTTCTTCTAAATATTGTAAGCTCATCATCTTTAAGATTGACAATTGGGATGCCATCTATTATTACCTCTCCGGATGTCGGCCTGTCCAAACCACCCAGCATATGAAGAAGGGTAGATTTACCGCTTCCTGATGTTCCGACTATCGCCAGGAATTCCCCTTTGTTGACCTCAAGATTTACGCCTGCAAGAGCATGAACGCCATTTTCTCCCTGTCCGTATACTTTTATCAAGTTTTTTGCTTCTAAGATGCTCATTTCATAACCTCGCTTAAAAAAAATGTACAGAAGTTTTTCTTCTACACACTCAGTATCTCACATAAATCTTTCCAGATTCTTTCACATATTAAATAAATTCTTTCAATTTTGAAAGATTTCTATTTCTTAAGGTAAACAAGAAACTCAGATCCTTTTCCGGGCTTTGAATTTACTTTAATATAACCGCCGTCTTTAGCGATAATCTCTCTTGCCAGATACAAGCCAATGCCAACGCCTTCTTTTTCGCGGGAGGATTGCAGTCTTCCAAACCTTGCAAAAATTTTGGGGATGTCTTCCTCCGCAATGCCGATGCCGGTGTCTTTAATGCTTATGCAGGCAAACATCTCTGTGGCCTTAACCGAAATTGATATGCTTCCTTTTTCCGTATATTTTATTGCGTTGTCAACAATGTTGCATAAAGCCTCAAGCGTCCACTTGTAATCAAAATAAGCCGTCACATTTTCTTCGCCAACAGAAAAATCCAATCCCTTAGCCTCTGCTTTTTTACGCATGGCAGTGTCTACTTCCTTTATTAGCCTTGCAACATCATCGTCCTTTGGTTCAACCATCAGGATTCCATTTTCAAGACGAGAAAGTTTAACGAGTGCATCTACAAGAAACCTCAGTTTTTCCGCTTCATTTTCTATTGCATCAAGGCTTTCACTTTGCTCCTGGGATAATTCTGTTTCCCGCAAAAGTTCACTATGCAAAAGCAGGTTTGTAATCGGTGTTTTCGTCTGGTGGGAGATATCTGCAATTAGCGTTTTAATTGTATCCCGATCCTTGCGAACATTTTCCGCAGAAAGTGCAGATGATTGAAGATAATCTGATAATTTGGATTCAATCTTTGATACCCTGTCTTCTGAAAACTGTCCCTCATGGAATTCGCCTTTTATGGCATCGTTCAGCATTCTTTCCACATTATCAAGAACTTTTTTGCTTTTATAGCTTTTATAAAAAGAAAACGCCAATGCCCCTATTGCTATGAGACAGGCAACTGTCAGCAGCAACTCATTCATTATCCTTTACCCACATATATCCAAGACCATAAACGGTTTTGATATAATCCTTGGCATTAAGCTTGTCCCGAAGCCTTTTTACAACTACAGAGAGAGCATTTTCATCAACGTATTCCTCTCCGTCGGTCCACAACCTGTCTATCAGGTCATCCCTGGAAAGTGTAATGCCTTGATTATTAACAAACATCTTTAAAAGACGCTGTTCCGTCTTGCTTAACGGGATTTCTTCTCCACAAGCTGTAAAAACCATGCGTTCAAAGTCAAAGGAATAATCTCCAATTGAAACAAGGTCTTTGCTTGCAATGGGTTCATTTTTTCTGAGCTGAGTATTTACCCGTGCCCTCAATACGCTTAACGAAAACGGCTTTGTAACATAATCGTCCGCTCCCAATTCAAGTCCCTTTACTACGTCAGAATCCGTGTCATTAGCAGAAAGGAGTATTATGGGATATGACAGGTTTTTTCCCCTGACCTCTTTTACAAGATCAAGGCCATTTCCATCAGGGAGATTGATATCAAGCAGGATCAAGGACGGATTTGTTAAAAATATCTGTTCTCTGGCACTTTTCAAGTTTTCGCAGGAAACAATGCTTCTTGTTTCATCTTTCAATGCCCTGCACAAACCTGCACAAAGATCCTTGTCGTCCTCGACAATAACTATTTGAAAATTCTTTTGCATAACAACATCCATACCATAATATGATATGTTTGGATGCTGAATCAAGTCCAGCATGACATTAACCGTCATTCCGAACTTGATCCGGAATCCAAAGAAAAAATGCTGAATCACCTGCGTACCCTGTCAGTCCGGCACGCGGGCAACAGGCGTTCAGCATGACAATACTTTATTTGAAGTATGAGTCAAAATCTCCGGATGCCTTTGAATTTGACTGGCTGGAATTTGAATTCTCGCTGTAACCGGAAGATGATCCCGCACTCTTCATGTTGCTGATGTCAGAATCCCTGTCATCATTTGGATTTACCGGCAAAATGGCTGCACAGATTATATAGGCAAGTATTCCAGGAAAACCAATCGTAAAGCAGCTCAATAAAACCCATATTACACGGATGATTGTTGAATCCAGGTCGAAATAATCTGCAATGCCACCACATACTCCACAAAATACTTTATCATTTGAACGGTAAAGTTTCTTAGCCATAGTTAATTCTCCTTCATATTGATTTTTATAAGGCCCATGCCACAGGTAGCACGAATGTGATTCTGTCTTTTGTTTTCACATTCAATTTTACCTATGCCATCCTTTTGTATTTTGTTAAATTGAATTGTCCCCAATCCAACTGTACCCTCAAAAGAGTATTCATCCTCGTTACCGCTTAGTCCCATCAAAAGCTTACCCATGCCACAGTCCACCGTAATTGTACCCTTAAGTATACCCTTGTATTCAAGGTTTCCCATGCCACATTTAACCTTACCTGTACCCCCATTTATACCGGTAACCAGCATGTTTCCTGCACCTACATTTAAGTCCAATCTTTTTGTCTTTATGGATACAGTTTTTGTAATCATGGAACCTGCACCCATTGACAGTTTTACATAATCAAGCTCGATATTCTCCGGAATCCTTATCAGGACGCGGGCAGGAGTCCTATCTTCATCCTTTTTGCGCATCCAGAATGAAAAATTACTGAACGATGCCACATTGCAGATTGTAAGCTTGCCAAGCCCCGAAAGCCCGAACGAAAGATTCTTGGGAGCAATGTTCTTGTATTCGACTGAAAATTTCGGTCCTGAAGTAATTACAACTTCCGCTGCCCCTATGGACACTTCCAGACTATGTACTTCTGATCCAGAGAATTCTCCGTAATGGCCTTCGTTTTCCTGGTTTGTCTCTTGTTTACGCATCGATGGTACACTAGCAATTTTTTCCTTAATGCTCTGTGCCACCTCCTGTGGTGATCCAAGCTGTTCAATTACATGCTCATCGTCATCTGCATCCTCAAAATATGCCCTGTAATAATCCATGGCTTCTTTTTGTTCTGCAACAGGAAGTGAATTTAGTTCCTGCTGTAACTCAGATAAAAACCTTTCTCTTGTCATCTGCCTGCTCCCAAAATCCCGTTAATTTTTTCCACATAGGCTGTCCAGTCTTTTCTATATGAATTTACTTCTGTACGCCCAAGCTCTGTAATCTTGTAATAACGGCGATTCCTGCCGTTAAACTCCTTATCGTAGGTTTCCAAAAGGCCTCCTGTCTGCAATCTCCTTAAAACTGGATATAAGGCACTTTCTGAAACGTCAAGTACACTCCGGACATCCTGCGTTATCTTATAGCCGTATGTTCCATCTGTTTCTTTTAAAACAATGGCAAGAACAACCGCATCAAGCAACGAGGTCCCGGTATTAAACATCATAGGCACCTCCTTTTCAGAATTATATTATTCAACTATGTATATTATACGGAGTATAATATTATAAAGTCAAGTGTTTTTTCAAAATTTTTGATGTTTTTTTTGTTTCCAAAATAATAAAAAGCTCTTTCCTGCTTCATAATAGTAAATATTGGTTGTTTTCAATCTTATGGCTATTATGTTGACAATATAGCTATAATATCATAAACTAATTGCACGGTGAGGCACTAAAAATGGAAACAGTACCGATATTCGAGGCTAAAAACAAACTGCCGGCCCTCATTCATCAGGTTGAAGATGGAGAAGGCCTAGAACTTACACGCCACAACAAGGGTGTAGCAGTCCTTATTTCCAAGGACATGTATTCCGAATTAAAAAACGACTCTTCTTTTGAATCGGCATTCAGACAGTTCCGGCACAAATACAGAGACCTCTACAATACGGAAGAAAGCCAGGAGTTGAATCAAGTTTTGGATCGGCCAAGACAAAATGATGAAGGAGAGGAGGTTGACTTATGGTAAAGCCCTTCTATCTTTTGGATACCTCCGTCATCTCCGAAGGTATAAAGGTAGACCCCAACCGGCTCCTTATGGAAAAACTCTTTGCAAAAAGCCGCTTGAGCCAAATCCCCTCACCTGTATGGCATGAATTAGTCTACGGAATGAATTATCTGTCGGAGGGAGCGCTAAAGGAACTGATACGAGATTATCTTATGACCGTAGTTGCCCCACACTTTTCGATAATGCAGTATGATGACCGTGCCGCCTGGATCCATGCAGACATAAGGGCTCGGCTGGAAAAACAGGGATTACCGGCCCCAGTTGTTGCCTGCCAGATTGCCTCCATAGCGGTTGCAAACAATATGATTCTTGTAACAAAAAATCCACAGGACTACAAAACCATTGCCGAAAATTCAACGCTTCAAATAGAAAACTGGGCAGAGTGATTTAACCCTTTCATTCCAGGCCCTATCCTCCTTTTTACCTTGAACAAAGGTTTATTTTCTTATATGTTATTCTAAGGAGGATTATATATGGCTAATAGATGTCCTAGTTGCGGAGGAACACTCCACTTCGACATACAAAAACAAAAATTGATCTGCGAATATTGCGAAAGCGAATTTGATCCTGCCAGCATCAAGGAAATGGAGGGAGCTGGAGAAAGCGAAGCATACGGAAGTGAAAGCTCTGATGAAAACGGAGAAACTATCGATGCAAAAATCTTTACCTGCCCCAACTGCGGCGCCGAGGTATTCGCAACGGATTTGGATGCAGTTGAATATTGCTCATACTGCGGAACATTTGTAACACTGGAAAGCAGGCTTGCAAAACTGCAAAAACCATCCTACATTCTCCCTTTCACTGTCACAAAGGAAAAGTGTCTGGAACTGTACAAAGAAAAACTCAAGAAAGCAAGGTTTTTACCAAAAGACATGCAGGTAGAAAATGCCCAAAGTTCTTTGCGTAATACATACATTCCTTTCTGGGTATATACAGAGAAATTCAACGAGGGGGCACATGCCTCTTTCAACACAAAGGAATCATGGACTTCAGGTAACACGGAATATACTCAGGAATATGACATAGACGTTATGCCAAACGGAACTATCGACGGAATATTCTACGATGCCTCTGCAACCCTGGATGACAGAATCAGCGAACAGATAGGAAACTTTTCTCAGGAATCACTGCAGCCATACAACAGCTCTCTGATGGCTGGCTCTTATGCAGATGTTGCAGACGTAAAGCCGGAAGTTTACAATGAAGATGTTTTCTTAAGAGGAAGCGTTGCCCTTGGTAAACAAATCAAGAGTAATATCTCAAATGAAGACAGCCTCAGAAGTACATTTCATCATGCATCATCACTTCGCGCCGTTACAACCAAACAAAACGCACAAGACTATGCAAAGCTGGAGCCAAAACTCGCCATGCTTCCTGTATGGTTCATGACTTTTAAGAACAAGAACAGGTTGTGCTATGCCGTAATAAACGGAAACACAGGCAAAATGTTTACGGAGATACCTTCTGACATAAAGAAATATGCTCTTGCTTCACTTTTGCTTTCTATCCCGATTTTCTGTATTTTTGAATTCCTATTCACACTTATGCCAAGCACCGTCATGCTTGCCACTGGTATAGTTTCATTGATTTTGATGATCTGCCGCCTGAGTGCATTGAAAAAACTCAGAAAACAGGAAAACAGAGAAGACGACAAAGGCTTCCAGACGATTTATTCCGGAGATACAGAACAGGCTTCTTCAGCAGAAACTAAGAGCCAGACCCAAAAATCAAAGAAAAAGTTTGACTTTATCATTCTTTTTTCAATCGCATCCATTTTGGGAACCGCCTACATGATAATCTCAAAAATGCCAAATGACATTCTTTATTATGCCGTTTCATTTGTGAGCATCCTGGCTACCTTCCTTTCTGTGGCATCAATGGTCAAGGCCCACAACCTTAGCTGTTCACGACCTATTCCTCATTTCTTTGACAAAAAGGGGGCAGCACAATGAAAAAATTTGTAACGCTTTTACTTGCTTCTTTTATGTTCCTTGTTCCTCTTACGGCACAGGAAGATGTAATTCCTCTTTCAATCGAAGACTCAGATGATTATTATTCTATCGAGGAAGATTTTCAGGACCTGCTTTCAGAAGTTAATGCTTTGCTTGTTTCCTTGGGAGAAGACGAACTTCCGGCAGATGCTGATCTTGATGACGTAATCGAAGTACTCGATAAATACGGTCTTCTTGATGAGGATGAATCTGGAGACGGACTTTACCTTGATGATGGAGCATCCAGCGTTGTTACCACAGGTATTGACGATGATGAGGATTTATCTGCAAGGCGTCTTTATACCAATGATGCAACAGGATATGAAGTCTTTATCGCAGATGATGCAGGCCTTCTTTCCGACAAAGAAGAGGATGACCTTCTTAATGAAATGATTCCTATCACACAATGGGGAAATGCCTGTTTCTATACAACAGATAAAGCCTTCAGAATGTCCACGGATGAACTTTCTGCAGAATTGTATGAACGGTATTATGGACCAGGAACAAGCGGTACAATATTCCTCGTCGACATGAATGAGAGGATGCTCTGGATCCACAGTGAAGGAGAGGTTTACAAAACCATAAACGACAACTATGCCCAGACCATAACCGACAACGTGTATAAACTTGCTTCAGCCAGCGATTACTATGGTTGTGCATCCAAGGTATTCGGTCAGATTGGAACCCTTCTTTCCGGTGGAAAAATCGCCCAACCAATGAAGCATATCAGCAATTATCTTCTTGCCCTTATCCTTGCATTGATCATCTGCTTTATCTACATGAAATCAAGTTCCAAGACCCAGGACGAAAAGGCACAGCCAAAAGCAGAGCCTATTTTCAACGGTACCCTTGCGAATATTTCTGTTACCAAGGGCAGACTCACTTCAAGAACCATCCAATCTTCTTCCGGTGGCGGATCAAGAGGCGGTGGCGGCGGAGGTCATTCCGGTGGTGGTGGCGGCCACAGATTCTAATTAAATAACATACCCAAGGTATTGCAGTCCTCCAGATTGTATTTTATTATATAAGTGATGAATTACAATTCTGGAGGATACCATGCAGTACAGAAAAGACAGATTTGGTAATGATATTTCTATACTTGGCTACGGATGCATGCGCTTTACCAAAAAAGGCATCGGATCAACCGATTTGGAAAAAACTGAAACCGAGCTGTTACGTGCCATTGAGCTTGGAATAAATTACTTTGATACTGCATACATTTATCCAGGTAGTGAAACAAGCCTTGGTCAAATCCTTGCAAAAAACAATCTACGTTCAAAAGTAAAAATCGCCACAAAACTCCCGCAATATTTAATCCGTAATTCTGAATCAATCGATAAATATTTTTCCGAACAGCTTTCACGGCTTCAAACAGATTACATCGATTATTACCTAATGCACATGCTGACCGACATTGATGCATGGAACACACTCAAAAAAATCGGAATAGAGGAATGGATTAATCAGAAAAAAGCCCAGGGCGCAATCAAACAGATTGGTTTTTCTTTCCACGGTGACAGCGACATGTTCCTTAAAATCCTTGATGCCTATGACTGGGACTTCTGCCAGATTCAATACAACTACATTGACGAAGTGACTCAAGCGGGTGTAAAGGGTCTCAAAGCCGCCGCAGATAAAGGCATTCCCGTAATCATCATGGAACCGCTTAGGGGTGGCAAACTTGTAACTATTCCAAACGATGCAAAAAACGTCCTTGCACAAAGCCCACGCAAATGGACTGCCCCAGAGCTGGCACTCAGATGGCTGTGGAATCAAAAGGAAGTGTCTTGTGTCCTTTCCGGAATGAATTCCCTTGAAATGATTGAAGAAAACTGCCGTATTGCCAGTGATGTTAAAGTTGATGAATTCACTCAAGAAGACTTTGAACTTACAAAAAAAGTTAAGGATATAATTCAATCTAAGACAAAGGTGGGATGCACAGGATGCCGTTACTGCATGCCCTGTCCCAAAAACGTAGACATTCCCTCAATTTTCGCCTCTTACAACAGCATGTACACAGAATCCAGGGTAAGTGCCCTTTCCGATTTTATTCGTGTCATGGGATTACGAAAAGACAGCGCCTTTGCAGACCAGTGTGTCGGTTGCGGAAAATGTGAACAACACTGTCCTCAACATATTGAAATACGAAAACAGCTAAAGATAGCAGATAAAAAACTAAGACCCTGGTACATCAGGATCGGAATATTCTTCATGCAGAAATTCTTTACGCCAAACAGGAAATAAATATTTTTTCAAAAAAACTATTGACATATTCTTTCTCGTGTGTTACTGTATTAGTGTCTTAATACAGTATTAATTCAAGCGAGGTATTTATGTTTGCTTACCAGTTTACAAATGATAAGCCCATTTATATCCAACTTATCGACGTTTTTAAGTGCAAGATTGTTGCCGGAAACCTTAAGTCTGGAGACAGACTTGATTCTGTAAGGGATCTTGCGGTTCAGGCTCAGGTTAATCCCAACACCATGCAGAAAGCGTTGTCAGAACTGGAAAAAGAGGGCTTGGTCAGGACGGAGCGCAATTCGGGACGTTACATTACAGACGATGAGACTGTAATCGACAAAATCCGGATTCAGCTTTCTAAAAATGAAGTAGAGGCATTCATCAAAAAAATGATGTCTCTTGGATTTACCAAAAAAGATGTCCTTAAGCTTATTGAAGAACAAGACTTTTAGGATACGGAGAAAACTATGGAAAACATTAACTTAGTTTGCAAGGATCTTTCAAAATCCTATGGAAAAACTCTTGGCCTGGATAATGTAAACCTGGCACTGCCAAAGGGTTCTATCGTAGGTCTTCTGGGCCCAAACGGAAGCGGCAAGACAACTTTGCTCAAGCTGGCAGCCGGTCTTCTTACCCCAACTTCTGGTTCAATTGAATTGTGCGGAATGGCTCCAAGTGAACTGACCAAAGAGATTGTTGCATATCAGCCGGACAAGATTTATCTGAATAACTGGATGACCGTAGAAAACCTGGTTTCCATGATGTCAGATTTCTATCAGACATTCAACAGGGAAAAGGCAATGGACATGCTTTCCAAGCTCAAGCTGAACCCAAAGGACAAACTCAAGACCATGTCAAAGGGTAACAAGGAAAAAGTCCAGCTTATCCTTACAATGAGCCGCGATGTTCCCCTTTACATTCTTGATGAACCTATTGGTGGTGTTGACCCTGCCGCACGTGACTACATCCTGAACACCATCATCAACAATTATCAGGAAAATGCAACAGTTATTATCTCTACCCACTTGATTTCTGATATAGAGAACATCCTTAACTACATCATCTTCTTAAAAGAGGGCAAAGTTGTCCGTTGTGGTGACGTTGACGACATCCGTGAAAAAGAAGGTAAATCAATCGACATTCTCTTTAGGGAGGAATTCAAATGCTAAACACTTTACAAAAACGAAATCCAGTTGAACGCACTGGGAAAATCTTCAAGTACAGCTTCATGCAGTATGCAAGGGTTCTTCTGCCTCTTAGCATTGCAATACTTGCCGTTACTTTTGTATTCTGCATTTTCTCGTTTATTCCTGGAGCAAGCATCCTAGATTTTAAGGACAATGAATTTACGGGATTAAACCTTGTAAATGTCATAATGATGTCTGTCACTTATATTTTCTTTGTTACCGTTTCCATCTGTACGCTGGTTATGATAAACAGAAATATCAAGAACAGCTACTTTGGAGATGAAGCATACTTAAGGATGACGCTTCCTGTAACAATCGGGGAACACATGGCTGGAACTGTATTGAGCAGCATGGTTTGGTACATCCTTTTGGGTATCGTATCTGTAATTTCACTTCTGTTTCTCTTTGGAAATCCGATTATTACCCACATCAAGGAACTTGAATTTGGCATTCCCATAAAATATGTCCTGATGTTCCTTCTCTATTGGATTATATCTCTGTTTACGCTGGTTTCTGTAATATTCCTGTTACACTCACTTGCTTCTCTTGTACATAAAGGGAAAATGGCTGTTAAAATCGGTAGTTTAATCGGTATTCTGGTTATTTTTGAAGTCTTTATGATACAATTTACACGCTACAGAGTTGCCAGAATTGTTCAATCAGAAAATGTATCTTTAGGATTTTACTGGCCGTGCATTTGCTTTATCGCAATAATAGGCATACTTTCCTATGCCGGTTCATACCTGATTCTAAAGAAAAAGTACAATCTTGAGTAGTTAAAAAACTGCCAACTCCTCCTAAAAAAATAGCCTGCCGGATTCCACAAGGGTTCGACAGGCTTTCCTTTTATACAAGTTGAATCATTACATCTTCAATTTGTCGTACATTTCCTCTATTGGAACCAATGCACCAGTAAATGGCGGAACTCCCTTTATTCCATCGCCCTCTTTGCGCGGAATTATGTGCATGTGAAAATGGAACACCGACTGATGTGCGCATTCATTAGTACAGTTGAAGAGGTTTACACCGCCGTATCCGCAGTCTTCCACAAAATGTCTGCTGATTTTCTGTACGGAATCCATTACATGTGCCATTTCTCCAGACTCACATTCCAGCATACTGCGCACATGTTTCTTTGGAATGACCAGGGTATGACCATCAACATCCTTGGCAATGTCCAAAAATGCATAGGTATATTCATCCTCATAAATCTTATAGCTTGGAATTTCACCTTTGATTATCTTGCAGAAAATGCAATCATCACTCATTATTTTACCTCCTATTCTCCCTTAAAACAAAAACGACCAGACTTTCTTCTCTGAAGGTGGACAAACTGGATTTACACCACAAGAATCGAACAACTCCCGTATCGTCATAAATTCAGCTCCCCTTTTAAGAAGCTCTGGTATTATCTGCTCCAATGCCTTTACAGTTTTATCGTTTCCTACAAAATCATGCAGTAAAACTATCATTCCATCCCGGGCATTATCCAAAACACCCTTAACCCTATGCTCAACACTGGCACTTTCTTCCCAATCCTCAACTCCATGACCGCATATAAACGGCATGTCTATCGTCTGGAACATCAGGTCATTTAATGCAATGTAAGGAGGCCTGAAAAACATGGGTTTAGTACCGGTGCATTCAGTTATGAGTGCATTTGTTTTCTCAACTTCTTCCTTCATCTGCTCAACTGTCAGCTTTGGAAACTCCGGATGAGTCCAAGAATGACACTCTACGCTATGTCCGTTCTTTACCTGCCTGTCTATCATAGGCCGGGTTTCATCGTTAATATTCTGTCCGATCAAAAAGAACGATGCCTTTACGTTATATTTTTCTAGTAAATCCAAAACCTGTACTGTAGTTGTGGTATTTGGACCGTCATCAAATGTTAAAGAAATCCTCAGTTTATCCATTTTTCCCTCTCTTTTTTTTAATCCTTATTCCCCCTCTTGTCAAGTGTATTTTTAACCCTTATTCTTTTTATATTTGTCAAATCTATAAGAATTTATCTACGTTATTCCTACCTAACCGTTGACCCGAAAATGATTTATCGGTATACTTATTCTACATATATATATGGAGGACATTAATGGCTAAGACCAAATATGTTTATTACTTTGGTGATGGTGATGCAGAAGGCGACGAAACAATGCGCCCACTGCTCGGCGGTAAAGGTGCAAACCTTGCTCAGATGGCAAAAGCTCCATTGAGCCTACCAGTTCCATCTGGATTTACAATTTCAATTGACGTTTGTCAGGAATACTACAAGCTCGGAAAAAAGTATCCTGCAGGTCTTGATGCAGAAGTTGCAAAATATCTTAACAGACTTGAAAAGTCTATGGGCAAAAAGCTTGGTGACGAAAAGGATCCTCTTCTTGTTTCCGTTCGTTCAGGTGCTGCAGAGTCAATGCCAGGTATGATGGACACAATCCTCAACCTCGGTCTTAACGACAAATCAGTTTTAGGTCTTGCAAACAAGACAAACAATCCACGTTTTGCATGGGATGCTTATCGTCGTTTCATTCAGATGTTTGGTAATGTTGCCATGGGCGTTGATCATGACAAGTTTGAAGCAATCATCGAAGAAGTAAAATCTCATCGTGGAATCAAAGAAGATACCGAGCTCAAAACAGAAGAACTTCAGGAAATCGTTACAAAGTACAAGGCTATGTACAAGAGGGAAAAGGGAGAAGACTTCCCACAGGATCCTCAGAAACAGCTTTGGGGTGCAATCGGTGCCGTATTCGGTTCTTGGATGAACCCACGCGCCATTACATACCGCAAAATCAACAACATTGACGAAAGAGTTATCAAGGGAACCGCCGTTACTGTTATGGCTATGGTTTTCGGAAACATGGGCGATACATCAGGTACAGGCGTTGCATTCAGCCGCGATCCTTCAACTGGTGAAAATCACTTCATGGCAGAATATCTTATCAATGCTCAGGGTGAAGACGTTGTTGCTGGTATCCGCACTCCAATGGATATCTCAGCCCTTGAAAAGCAGCAGCCAAAGATTTTTGCAGAAATCACAAAGATCCGCAATCGTTTGGAAAAGCACTACCACGACATGCAGGACATGGAGTTTACCGTTCAGGAAGGAAAACTCTTTATGCTCCAGTGCCGCAACGGTAAGCGTACAGGACCAGCAGCTGTTAAGATGGCAGTTGACATGGTTGCAGAAAAGCTCATTACAAAAGAAGAAGCTCTTCTCCGCGTAAAGCCAGATCAGCTTGATCAGCTCCTCCATCCGCAGTTTGATGCAAAGGTTCTTAAGGAATCAAAGGCACTTGCGGAAGCCCTCAATGCATCTCCGGGAGCAGGATGTGGTGAAATCGTATTCACAGCAGAAGATGCAGTTGTTGAACACAACAAGGGTAAGAAAGTTATCCTCGTCCGCAAGGAAACATCTCCAGATGATATCGAAGGTATGTATGTTGCTGAAGGTATCTTGACCTCAACAGGTGGACGTACATCACACGCAGCTGTTGTTGCCCGTGGTATGGGTACACCTTGTGTTTGTGGTTGTGCCGCTGTTGTATTCTCTGGAAAAGACGAAGTTACCATCGGTGACAAAAAGTTCAAGAAGGGAGACATCATCTCTATCGACGGTTCAACTGGTAAAGTATACGGAAACGAGATTCCTGTTACACCAGCTTCTGTTTCAGGCGATCTTGAAACATTCCTCGGTTGGGCAGATGAAATCCGTGCAAAGTCAGTACGCAAGACAAAGTCTGGAAAAACTGTTAAGGGATTCGAAGTTTTGGCAAACGCAGAACAGAACGAAGCTCCACAGGCATTCCGCTTTGGTGCAGCAGGTATCGGTCTTTGCCGCACAGAACACATGTTCTTCCAGGAACCAAAGCTTTCTTCATTCCAGAAGATGATTCTTTCTGAAGATACTGATTCTCGCAAAAAGAACCTCAAGGAAATTCTTCCATATCAGAAGAATGACTTCTTTGAAATCATCAAGGTAATGGAAGGACGCCCTGTAACAATCCGTCTTCTTGACCCGCCGCTGAACGAATTCATTCAGGCAGAAACACCTGAATTGGCAAAGGCTCTTGCAAGTAAGTTGGGATATCCTGTAGAAAAGATTAACGCCAAGTATGCAGAACTCAACGAACACAACCCAATGCTCGGACACCGCGGATGCCGTCTCGCAATCACATATCCAGAGATTTACGAGATGCAGGTAGAAGCCATTGCACTTGCTACTGTAGAAGCAGAAAAGAAGGGAATCAAGCACGATGTTAGAATCATGATTCCTAACGTAACTACATTTGCTGAACTTAAGCAGATTCGCGAACAGGCTCTTGCAGTTATCGCTGATGTAAACAAGAGCAAGGGAACAAACCTCAAGTTCCAGATTGGTTCTATGATTGAATTCCCACGTGCCGCATGTACAGCAGATCAGATTGCAAAATATGCAGACTTCTTCTCATTCGGAACAAACGACCTTACACAGACAACATTCGGTTTCAGCCGCGATGACTATGGTAAGTTCATTGATTCTTACCTCGACCAGAAGGTACTCTTCTCTGATCCATTCAAGACACTTGATGAAGACGGTTGTGGTACTTTGATCGGCATTGCAGAAGAAAAGGGACGCTCAGAAAAGGCTGACCTTCACCTTGGAATCTGTGGCGAACATGGTGGTGATCCTGCTTCTATCGAACTCTGCTACAAGCTTGGCCTTAACTATGTATCTTGTTCTCCATTCCGTGTTCCAGCAGCTCGTCTTGCCGGTGCACAGGCTGTAATCAAGGACAAGAAGGCTGCTTCTAAACCAGCTGCCAAAAAGGCTCCTGCAAAAAAAGCTCCAGCCAAAAAGGGAACTGCAAAGAAGGAAACTGTAGCTAAGAAACCAGCTGCAAAGAAAGCTCCTGCTAAAAAGACTGCCGCTAAAAAAGCCCCAGCCAAGAAGGCAACAGCTAAAAAGCCAGCTGCAAAGAAAGCAACAGCAAAAAAAGCTCCTGCTAAAAAGGCAACAGCCAAAAAGACAACAAAAAAATAAGTCTTAAGGCTTAAATGAAAGAAGGCCGTCCAATTTAATGTTGGGCGGCCTTTTTTATAAATAAAAAATTAATATCAAGCTCTGACTTTTTTTATCATCTGAACAAAATCATCAAACAGGAATCCAGCATCCAGTGGACCAGAACATGCTTCTGGATGAAACTGAACACTAAATGCCGGTATCTTTGTATATTTAATTCCTTCATTTGTTCCATCATTTGCATTAATAAAACTGACCTGTGCTCCTTCGGGAAGAGTTTCATTTTCTACTGCATAGCCATGATTTTGGCTTGAAATATAAACCCTTCCTGAGCTTAATTGCTTTACAGGATGATTTGCACCACGATGACCATACTTAAGTTTTACTGTTTTTGCCCCGTTTGCAAGAGCAAGTAACTGATGTCCCAGGCAGATACCAAAAATAGGAATGCCTGTGTCCAATAGTTTTTTAATTTCACTAATTATCTCAATGTTTTCCTGAGGATCTCCAGGTCCATTACTCAACATTATGCCATCAGGTTCATAGGCTAATATGTCTTTAGCAGTAACAGATGAATGAACTGTGATTACCTCAAGACCTCGCTTTAAAAGTTCACGGCGTATATTTCCCTTTGCACCAAAATCCCAAAGAACTACTTTTTTCCCCTGCCCATCCTTCATTGCGGCAGCACTGTCATTTTCTTTTGTTCCATCTGCACGGACAGGTACAAATCTGTATTCAGCACTTTCTGCAAATACCTGTGCTGCATCTTTTTCAATTTTATCAGCAGAACCTGTAACCGATTCCACTGCATGTTCAATCTTGTACCCTTTTATTTTTTCAAGTAATTGAGCCTTTTCTTGTTCATTATCCAAAGCAGCAAAGGCTTCTTTTGCCTCTTGACTGTCTCCGCTAATCAACATGGCATTCATTACTCCAGCTTCACGAAGTACCTTTGTCAATGCCCTTGTATCAATGTCATAAAGACCGATTACATTTTGTTCTTTTAGATAATTGTTTAAATCACCCTCATTTCTGAAATTTGAAGGATTTTCGCACCAGGAATGAACAATATAACCCTTTACATGGCAGGAGGAGCTTTCAAAATCATTAGGGATTATTCCATAATTTCCAATCAAAGGAAAAGTCTGGGTTACAATTTGCCCAAAGTAGCTTGGATCAGTCAATGTTTCAATATAACCGTTCATACCGGTGGTGAAAACTGCTTCTCCAACAGATATTCCAGTGGAACCAAAACCTTTACCTTCAAAGACAAGTCCATTAGCTAAGACTATACACGCTTTAGTTTCTTTCATACTGGAAATTTAATATATCATTTTTTCAACTTTTTGTATAGTATACCAGATTTTATAATCTTCAAATCATTATATCTCTAACTGTACCCATAAATTCTTAGATTTTATTCAAAAAAGTGAAAATTCCTCTAAACAACTTTCATTTTATCTGTTATAATTTATTAAGATAATGGATTTGTTTATATTGATAACAAAACGTCTCGGAGGATTTTTTTCATGAATGAAGTTTGCATTAGCCTGGATAAGAACAGCAAGATAAAACTTTATAGGCAACTGTACGATAAAATTGTTGAATTTATCAACACAGGTATTTACAAACCAGATCAAAAACTTCCTTCAATCCGTCTTCTATCTGCTCAACTTGATATCAGCAAAAACACAATAACCAAAACCTATGATGAGCTTGAAAAAGACAACTACATATACTCATTGGTCAAAAAAGGCTATTTTGTTCAAAACCGAAATCTATTAAAAGATAATGTTGTACCCTCTTCTGAAGAGCAGGATAATGAATCTGAATCATCTGTACCCACAGTTGACTCAATTATCAAACAGCACAAGGAGCCTATTTTTTCAACAACTGCACTTGATGAAAGCCAGGAAGAAACTGATACCATAACTCCACAAACTGTAACCGTAAAACAAGAAGTAAAGCCTTCAATTACACAATCATTGCTTTCCTACTTAAAATCGATATCTACTTCAAATCCTAACACTTTGGAACAAGAATATCAGCCGTTTGGTCAATTGGAATTCCGTACAGCAATAGCAGAGCTTATGACCAAAATGTTTGACATAAATTGCACTCCGGAACAAATAATTATTTCCTCTGGAATCCAACACCTGATGCTCACTACCCTACGTCTTCCATCGATAAGCTCTCCTTCTTTTAAATCAGATGGAATGGGTCTTTTAAAACTTGGTGACCAAATTAATCAGGGTTCAATTCCACGTTCTAAACCGCTCTTTGCAATACCAGAGACAATCAACTCACTTGCAGAAAAAATAATAATGGAATCAAACATTCCAACAATTTTTATTCAGAATTATTCTTCCCTATTAAAATATAATTCAACAAAAACAGAAAGCCCTATATCTCTTTTGCTCGTTGACAATTCAATTTCCTTTGAATCAAATGAAGAAATGAATCAAATTCTTGAATGGGTACAGGAAATACCCGGCAGATACATTATTGAATATCCATCACAAATCAGTGAACTGTCACCATTTAAAGCTAATAAAGCCAATGATCGCATTATTTATGTCAATAGCTTCAAAAACATTATTTCCAATTCATGTACAGCATCTTTTGCCATTATGCCACAAGATTTACTTAATGAATATCAACAGAGGTTTAATCATTTTTCTTGTTCAGTTTCGTTATTGGAACAGTCAATTTTAACCGAATTTATAAACAAGGAATACCTAAATTAAGGAAATAAAATATGCCAAAAGCAAAAGCACAGACTAAACAAAACGACTCAGATATTTATCATAACCTCGTCAGCAAACAGAAGGAATTTTTTAAATCAGGTGTAACTAAACCCGTTAAGTGGCGTATAAAACAACTGAATAAGCTTTTTTCTGCTATAAAAGCCCACGAAACTGACATTCTTCAGGCTTTGATGACGGATCTTAATAAAACTGAATTTGAGGCTTATTCCACCGAGATAGGTCTTGTATATAATGAAATCAGATATCATAAAAAACATGTCAAAAAATGGGCCAAGATTAAAAAATCTCATGGAGAATTATTTTTCTTCCCAGGTAAAACAAGAGTATATCCTGAACCCTTTGGCTGTACCCTTATTATGTCACCATGGAACTATCCTTTTCTATTGACAATTGACCCCCTTGTTTCTGCCATTTCCGCAGGTAACACGGCGATTCTTAAAACATCTGAATACAGCACCGCTACTTCTCAGGTAATAGAAAACATCATTAAGGAATCTTTCTTGCCTGAATTTATAACAACAGTCCAGGGAGGATATGTTCAGAATCAACAACTTTTACATGAGCATTTTGACTTTATCTTCTTTACCGGAAGCAGCAGAGTCGGAAAAGTTGTCATGGAAAGTGCAGCAAAATTCCTTACACCTGTTTGTCTTGAACTTGGTGGTAAAAGTCCCTGTATTGTAGATAAAACTGCCAACATTCCTATTGCAGCCCGACGCATCGTGTGGGGAAAATTCCTTAACGCAGGCCAGACTTGCGTTGCTCCAGATTATGTTTTAGTAGATGAATCCATAAAAGAGTCGCTCGTCAATGCCATCAATCAGGAAATACTAAATCAATATGGTGAAGAGCCTCTTTCTAATCCCGAATTACCAAAAATCATTAATTCAACACATTTTTCACGCTTAGTTTCGCTTGTTCCTGATGCTCAGACTGATGCAGCAAACAATAAAATTTCACCTACTATCTTAGATCTTGGAGCCATCAACAGCAAAACCGTTTCAAATCATCCAATAATGAAAGAGGAAATTTTTGGTCCTCTTTTACCTGTTATATCATTTAACAACCTTGATGAAGTAATTGATTTTGTATATAATCGCCCCACTCCTCTTGCTCTGTACTTCTTTAGCAAAAACCGAAAATCACAAAAACAAATATTTACTACACTGCGCTTTGGCGGTGGATGCATAAACGATGTGATTTATCAATTAGTTTCTGAAAAACTGCCATTTGGAGGCTGTGGTGAAAGCGGAATGGGCCGTTATCATGGTAAATACGGATTTGATACATTTACTCACCTCAAAGGTGTTGTAAAACAGTCATCATGGTTCGATTTAAAAGTAAGATATGCACCACATGAAAAAAATTTGGAAACCGTAAAGAAGTTTTTAAAATAATTGTTTATTCACCGTATATTTCCTTACGGTGTTGTATTCCAATTTCAGAAAGGGCTTGCTCAATGGGCAGGTCCTGTTTTTTTAGATATTCCTTCAAGTCGACCAAAAATCTGTTCATTGAAAAATGATGGTACAAATAAACATTTTCCCAATATTTTTCTGAATAGCTTTGGCGTAATGTATCCCTATATTTACTGAATATTTTTTTCCCTTTTAACTCTGAATAACCTACTATCCATAGTTCTGGATTCTTATCCCCTTTCTTCTTTCCTTCAATTAATTTTTGATGGAGTTCAGCTGCTTTTTGAGCCATTAATTCCTGACTTTGAGCTATAAGATTCTTGATTTCATCACTTCCATTTTTGCACAAGTACTTAAGATGTTTGGTTTTTGCCGTATGAACAGGTGTTTTATTCATGATAATTACATTTTTTCTAAAATCAACATTAAGTTCTTTGTTTTTACGAAAAAAACCTTCCGCAACTTTTCCACTTTGTCCTACAAGATAGCGATTATTTTTTGCAAGCTGCTCGTCTTTTCCTGGATTATCACCTATTACGATTAACTTTATTTCATCCTGCGGCTGTACTTCATCATATGCTCTGTTATAAACAACCGCAGTTTCTAATGGATATTCTGGGGTATCATTTTGTGATGCTGCTTTTTGCAGAGGATATAGCTCTCCGGCAAATGCCATCCATTCATGACATTTACCTTTGAGCCATTCTCTGTATTCAACAAAAGCTGTCCACTGTTTTTCAGTCATATCTTAGTGCATTTCTGCATCAGTGATTCTGTATGAAACAACTACAGGAGTATTTGGAAGATCTTCCTGGGTTGCCTTTCCAACACTGAAGAATCCCATAACACCAAATGTTCCGTTTGGAAGGAATTCAATTCCATCTTTAATCAAGCGGTTGTTGATGTAAACATTATACTTGCCGTCCACAACCTGAATCTTGAGCTTGTTAGTAGAATTATATCCCTTGTTGATTGCTGAACTCTTGTAGAAGTAAGCAGTTCCCTCATCATTTGGAACAATAAGATCCTCATAAGTTTTACCATCCCACTTATACAAGGCATATTCTCCATCTGTGTTGATTTCGAATCTTATGTAATCTTTCAATTCCCCGTTTGACTTTGGCTTTGAATAACCGAATACAAATCCGTATGCAGACTTTATATATCCAGACTTCTTGCTGAACTCGCCTTCTATCATATCAAACTGTCCGAATTCTGGTGATGTATAGAAGTAACCACAATCCAACAGATTATTCAAAGAAGGAGATTCCCAGTCGGTGGTGAATTTTTCTAGCTTTGTAAGTGTTTCCTTTTTCTCTTCTGCAGTCTGAGGCTTTTTGTTTGTAACAGGCTTTGATGCAGCAGCTTTTTCTGCAGCAGCCTTTTTATTCTTTAAGGTATTCAATGCCTTAGTTGCAGATGTATCTCCAGGTTTACCAGCAAGAACTTCATTGAGCAGGGCTTCTGCCTGTTCATATTCTCCATTGTTCATTAATTCCTGTGCCTGGGCAATCTTGTTTGCACGTTCCTTTGCTTCTGCTTCAGCGGCAGCTTTCTTTTCTTGAGCCTCTTTAAGTAAAGCAGCGGCCTCTGCATCATTTGGATTTGACTTGAGCAATGCATTCAAAGTTGAAATGGCCTGTGCAGTATTTCCCTTGTCAATGTTTGCCTTGGCCTGATCGAGTTTCTGCTGACGAGCTTTTGCGGCGGCTTCTGCATCTGCAGCGGCTTTCTTTTCCTGTGCTTCCTTTAACAAGGCAGCGGCTTCTTTATCGTTAGGATCCGCCTTGACCATTGCATTTAATGTTGAAATGGCCTGGGCGGTGTTTCCTTTGTCGATATTTGCTTTAGCCTGTGCAAGCTTTGTCTTTTTTGCTTCTGCGGCGGCCTGCTCATCTGCTACTTTTTTTTTTGCTTGAGCCTGCTCAAGTAATGCCTTTGCTTCTGAATCATTTGGATCTTGTTTAAGCAAACCGTTCAACACATTAATTGCATTTGAGAACTTACCTTCATTTATAAAGGTCTTTGCCTGATCTATTCTCTTTTGTCTGGCTTCCTTTGCAGCGGCTTCAGCATCAGCAGCTTGTTTTGCCTTAATCTGTTCCAACAAAGACTTTGCTTCCTGGTCATCCGGGAAAGTCTTTAGGATTCCATTAAGAGTTGAAGTTGCCAGAGCATATTTTCCTTGACTGATGTATTCTTTTGCCTGCTCAATCTTCTGATCGCGGGCACGTTTTGCTTCATCAATTCTTTCCTGCTCCTCTTTTTCCTGAAGCTTCTTTATTTCTTCAAGCATTGCAAGAGCTTCTTTATCCTTTGGATCAACTTTCAACAAGCCATTAAGGATATTTGTAGCATTTGCATATTTTTTCTGATTGATGAATTCTCTTGCCTGCTGGAGTCTTGCCAAACGACCATCAACTTCTTCTGCAGCTTTTTTAGCAGCAGCTTCCTGAGCGGCTTTCTTGGCTGCGGCTTCTTCTGCAGCTTTCTTGGCTGCTTCTTCCTGAGCGGCTTTCTTGGCAGCAGCTTCATCTGCAGCCTTCTTTGCGGCTGCTTCTTGTGCGGCCTTTTTGGCAGCAGCTTCTTCAGCGGCTTTCTTGGCGGCTTCATCTTGAGCTGCTTTCTGCTTGTCCTGGGCTTCCTTCAACAGGGCCTGAGCTTCCTTGTCATTCGGATCTGTCTTAAGAAGTCCGTTCAACAGTGTTATTGCCTGTGAATATTTTCCGGTATCAATATAATTGCGGGCCTGTGCTAGTTTCTGTTCACGAGCCTTCTTGGCTGCCTCTTCCTGTGCGGCCTTGTTTGCTGCTGCCTTTTCTGCGGCGGCCTTTTCATTGGCGGCTTTCTTTGCGGCTGCTTCATCTGCTGCTTTCTTGGCGGCGGCATCGTTGGCGGCCTTCTGCTTGTCCTGAGCTTCCTTCAACAGTGCCTGAGCTTCCTTGTCATTCGGATCTGTTTTAAGTAAACCATTCAAAACTGAAATTGCCTGTGAGTATTTTCCAGTGTCGATGTAATTACGGGCCTGAGCGAGCTTCTGTTCACGGGCTTTTGCGGCAGCGGCATCATTGGCGGCCTTCTGCTTGTCCTGAGCTTCCTTCAACAGTGCCTGAGCTTCCTTGTCGTTCGGATCTGTTTTGAGGAGTCCGTTTAACAATGTAATTGCCTGTGCATACTTTTCTGTATCGATATAATTGCGGGCCTGTGCAAGCTTCTGCTCACGGGCTTTTGCAGCAGCGGCATCATTGGCAGCCTTCTGCTTATCCTGGGCTTCCTTCAACAGGGCCTGGGCTTCCTTGTCGTTCGGATCTGTTTTGAGGAGTCCGTTAAGGATTGTTATTGCCTGCGGATATTTTTCAGTATCAATATAATTACGGGCTTGTGCTAGTTTCTGTTCACGAGCTTTCTTGGCTGCCTCTTCCTGTGCGGCCTTGTTTGCTGCTGCTTTTTCTGCGGCGGCCTTTTCATTGGCGGCTTTCTTTGCGGCTGCTTCATCTGCTGCTTTCTTGGCGGCGGCATCGTTGGCGGCCTTCTGCTTGTCCTGAGCTTCCTTCAACAGTGCCTGAGCTTCTTTGTCATTCGGATCTGTTTTGAGGAGTCCGTTCAACAATGTGATGGCCTGTGAATATTTTCCATCATCGATATAGTCACGTGCAAGAGCAAGCTTCTGCTGACGAGCTGTTTCTGCGGCATCTTTTTCTGCAAGCTCCTGTTTTTTCTTTGCTTCATCCAATAGAGCCTGAGCTTCTGCATCATTTGGATCTGCTTTGAGGAGTCCGTTAAGGATTGTTATTGCCTGTGAATACTTTCCATCATCAATATTCTGCCTTGCCTGATCAAGTTTTGCCTGACGGTCTTTAGCGGCAGCTTCATCTTTCTTTGCCTGGATTTCATCAAGGAGGGCCTGAGCCTCAGCATCATCTGGATCTGCTTTAAGTAATGTATTCAAGATGGCAGTTGCTTGTGTGTATTTTCCCTCATCAATATATTTACGGGCTTGATCAAGTCTCTGCTGTCTGAGTTTTTCTGCGGCATCATCATCAGATTCTTTTGCTGTATTGACTTTGTTAGCAGATGGACCGGAGATATTGTTTGCAGTTGTTTTGTTTGTATCACCCTGCGAACCGGTATTTGTCTTTGAATCAGTGTTCGCTGTTTCAGTACCTTGATTTTTAGTTGAAGAACCTGTATTCCCTGCTTCGTTGTTTTTTGACGAAGGAATTTTTACGGTACTTGAATTGGCAGACGAACCTTTTTTGCTTTCATCTTTCGTAGCATTCTTTTGCCCCATGTTAACAACATCTGAAGTTTCAGTTGGCAAAACACGAGACTTTTCAACATTTACTGTTCCTTGATTTTGTCGAACAGAAACCGTATTTGGTGAAGTCTTTGCATTTTGTTTTGTAGATTCACATGAAATCAAAAACCAAGCTACACATAGTCCGAGGACGGCTAGAAATTTCATACTCTTTTTCATATTCTACTCCTTTGATAACTAAAGGCAATCTATAATATAATAATTATAACAGACAATTTCACATCTTTCAACAATAAAACGCTATTCTTTATCAGAAACAATGCGATAATCCCAATTATGTTTTGGATAGCGGCCTTTCATTTCCAGACATATTTCCGGCCAAGTCTGAGCCCAAAAATTCTCAAGATCTCTTGTAATCTGAAGAGGACGACGTGCTGGAGATAACAATTTTAACAGAACAGGAACACCAAGGATAGGATTAACTTTCATGCAGCCAAAAAGATGCTGAATGATTATTTCAAGAACAGGAACTATTTTTCCATTCTGATTCTCATAGGATAAATTTCTTTTTTTCCCATTTTCAAGAATAATTGTTTTTGGAACTTTTTTATCTATAATGTTTCCTTCCAGAAAATAATAAAGGGCATCATACACGAGTTTTTCCGTTATCTTTTTCCCTGACGGAACAAACGGAATTAACCATTCTCTGACATTTCCAGTAAGTGTATTATATTTCTGTTCTATTATTCTTCTTTGATGATCTTCCAATTCATTATTTTCTATATAAAACTGTACCCTTTGTAAAAACTCTTTTGTCTCTTCTGAAATTGGAAGAATATCTGTACCCTTTAATTCCACCTGGTGACAAACAGTCTCTAAATAATCCTCATCGGTAACTTGAACTTTTTTTGACTGAAGAATTATTTTTCCATAAGAAGTATATTCTATTTTGCTTAACCCATTATTCACAAAAGCCATTTCCACATAAGTCTTTGAATGTGAATAAAGATATTCCTCTGCAACAAGTGTATCAAGTATCTCATATTCATATATTCTTCCACTTGTTTCACCAGCATCCACTTCCGGAGCAACTATATATCTTGGATGAATATTACCTGTTGCTTTAATCCTTGCTATTCTTCCTGATGGAAACCTATATTCCTCTGAACCCGCCTCGATAATAACTCCAATTCTATCTGGATAACCGTAAATCAGTGCATAAGCTGTGGAAAAGTTTGTGCAATTCTTGGGGAAATATGTGGATAAGTCATATTGTGCTGTAACCTTCTGTACCCTTTCTTTTATGTTTTGACCATATAACTTACGTGTTTTAGAAATGCTGTTTTCCTTAAAGATATACCCAAGCACTAATTCTACACATTCGTCTAGATGCCTGTGGATAAATCCTGCAAGAATCACACACGCCATTCTGGGATGTATACCGAGAAAAAGACATGCCTTTCCCAAGGAGGTAATTTTATTCTCAGAAACACATCCCAGCATCTGTAGCAGCTCAAGGGCAACATTCCAAGCAGCTTCCGGAGGCTCATCCAGCCATTGCAAGCTTAACCTGTCCTTTACTCCCCATTCAGCACATTCAAGTACTAACGGAGACAAATCCGCATCCAATATCTCTGGATTCATTTTTTCTTTCAGGCGTTCATGCTCATTCCATAAGCGGATGCAATTTCCAGGACCTGTTCGACCTGCTCTTCCCATCCTTTGTTTTGCATTAAAAAGAGTTTCTTTTGTTGTCATAAGCTTTTGCATTCCAAGTCTTTGGTCAAAATGCATTACTCTAGCCATCCCACTGTCTATTACGGTTTTGATCCCTGGAACGGTTACAGATGTTTCCGCTATGGAACTGCTTAAAATGACTCTTGTATCTGTACCCTTATATTCAAGTATTCTCCTTTGATCTTCTATGGGTACAGAACTATGTAGTATATTTATCTCAACTCCAAGATTCTTTTGTTCAAGAGCTTCTTTTGCCTGCCTTATTTCCTTTAGACCGGGTAAAAACACAAGAATTGTTCCACCATCCCCAATTGCTTTTACCACCGCCGCCTCTGCTGACATTTGAGGACAATATTCAACTGCAACCGGAAATAATCTTCCTTCTGCTTTTATTATTGGACAAGGTTCATCATGTGTTCCCAAGAAAGCTGCAATCTTCTCTGCATCTATGGTGGCAGACATTACCAAAACAAATAGATCATCACGAATCTGCAAGGTTTCCTTTAACAATGTAAGAGCCAAATCCGCATGAAGTGATCGTTCATGGAATTCATCAAGAACAACCACAGAAACTCCCTCTAATGCTGGATCTGACTGTATTTTACACGTCAAAATCGCTTCTGTAAGAACTGTAAACCTTGTTTCCTCCGATGTTTTGTTTTCTAGATGCATCAAATAACCGCAAGTTTTTCCTGATTTTTCACCAAGCAAAAACGAAACCCTTTCTGCAATGTTCAAAACCGCAATACGTCTGGGTTCAAGCATAAGAATTTGGCCATTAAAACTCTGCAAAAGGGCAACAGGAACTGCTGTAGATTTTCCCGCTCCTGTTTCTGCAGTCAATACAAGAGAATGACTTGATGAGTTTTTTAATGCTGAACATATCTCCTGCAAATGCTCATAAATTGGAAGTTTAGATATTTCATCTGTATTTATGTTCATTTTTAGCCGCCTTCTGCCATACTACAATCTGTTATGTTCTGCAAATGTTCGTCAATAAATTGAATGATTCCCTTGAATTTGATTTTCCTCATCGATTGTGAAAACATTCCGTAATAATTAAAAAACTGCTGTATTCTGACACCGATTTTTCCAGGAAAATTGACTTTACTTGCCAATATCAGCTGAGAACAAAAAGTCATGCCTATAAGTATTCCACTTTTGCGTAATCCAGATTCCACGGCCCCCTGGGTTATCTTTATTAATCCTAGATCCAAATACACCAATCCATAAGGACTCAAGAGTGAAAATAAAATAATGAAAAAAGCTGTTAAAAACGGAGGCAATAACTTAACCTTTCCCTTTTTCTTAATTTCAAGTATTATAAAGAATAAACCTATAATTAACCAAGTGCAAATATTATTCCTTATTGACAATAATAAAATCAATAATAATATAGCTATTATAATAGTAAATATAGCCATAATATTATTCTTGTTTTTCCCTATTTCAGCCGGAATTTCCAATATTTCACAATTTTTTATTGATTTTAAATCAATTTTCTGAAGCCATTTAGACTTTTGCTCAAAATAATTGCAGAATAAACCCAGAATAAACCCAGTTATTACCGAAAAGACAGTCAGCAAGGGGACAATATAAATGGTATTTGCTCCAAACATTATGAAATATGCACAAATCAATTGGGCGGAACAGTTTGCCATGGCCCCAAAAAGAGAAAGCCCGACATTTGAGATTATCTTCTTACAATATAATAATTTATAAAGAACAAACATCATAATTCCGCTGGCAAAGCTTCCTGATACGCTAAAAATAAAAATATAACTGAACAAAGTACCGCTTATAATTGCCTGCCCCAGAACCTTAAAGAGAATAATCAGCAACAAATCTCGAAATCGAATTCTTTTAAGAAAAATTATTACGGGTAGATTTGTAAAGCCAAGTCTAAGAAAGGGTAGGGGTTTTGGAATGGCATATTCTATTGCAGACAAGAACAAACACATGGCTGAAATAAAAATCAAACTGTCCAGACTGCATTTGTTTTCATTAATCTCATCGGTCATAAATAAAGTCTATCATAATTCTACCGCTTATAAAAGTCACATAAATAAAAAAAGGGCAACCGTTGTGGCTGCCCCTAAATCCATAGCTTTCTATGATTATTTTATGTCAAGAAGCTCAATATCAAATGCAATATAGGTGTTTCCAGGAATTACTCCTCCAACACCAGATTCTCCATAACCATATTCAGGAGGAAGAATCACCGTACGTTTTTCTCCCAATTTCATATCTTGTGTCATCAAATCGAAGCCTGGAATCATCCTGCCACCTGCTGTAGTAAAGTCCAATGGATCATTACCCGGATCAAATACAGTGCCTTCAATAAAGAAACCCCTATATCCTGTTGTGACATTCTTGAATTTACCAGCCTTATTTCCTGTACCTTCTTTTTCAATCTTGTAATAGATACCTGAGGCATCCTTGGTAAATCCTGTGTAATTCTTTTCAATGTAATCTACTTGAGCTGCTATGTATTCTTTCTTTTCATCTTCAGCCCTTTTCACCAGATTCTGCTGTTCCCTGTTGAAGTCTGCCTGCTTTGCGCTGAATTTCTCTGCATCTTCACCAAGGCGATAAATTGTCACCTTTTTAATGACTGTACCCTGTTTGAGCGTATTTACTACCTTCTGACTCTGGGCATCTACAACCTGTCCAAATATTGTATGCTTTCCAGTAAGCCATGTTGTTGGAACTATTGTGATAAAGAACTGGCTTCCGTTTGTATTTGAACCTGAATTTGCCATGGCAAGATATCCAGGCTTGTCAAAAGAAAGGTCATCCACAAATTCATCAGCAAACTTGTAACCAGGTCCTCCAGTTCCGTTTCCCTTGGGATCTCCACCCTGAATCATGAAATCCTGATCGTCACCATTTGCACGGCTGATAACGCGATGGAATTTCAGACCATCATAAAATGGCTTTCCCTTTGCGGCATCCAGTGTACCCTCTGCAAGACCAACAAAATTCGTTACCGTCAGTGGTGTTTTTTTGTAGAACAGTTCTACTACAATGTCTCCATTTCCTGTTTCAATTACAGCAAAAAGACCCTTTTTTCCTTCCAAAGCCTTATTCATAGCAGGTTTGCATCCTCCAAAAGATAATAACGCGCAACTAAAAAGTAACGCAGCTATAAGTTTTTTCATCTATTTTCTCCCTTTATTAGAATTGCTTGATAAACCAGTTGTATATAGCGTTCAATCTTGAAGAAAATGATTCATTCATTGTGTTTTCCAAAATCTTGAGTGCAGGGAATTTGGCCTGAACCAGCATATAAACCATGATATCATCTCCACAATCAATGATTACCATGCTGATGCGAAGGTTGTCATCATTAATACCCTTGATTGGTCCTACATACAAGCCTGTTGTATTTGAGAATCCGGCACTAACTTCCTGAGCTGTCTGATGATATTCAAGGCGATAATTTGTCTTTCCAAATGAATTATCATCCTGCATGCAGTACATTACCTTTCCATCGGCACTGCCTTCTGTATTATCGGGTACTTTTGTACGGTCTTTTGGGCCGGCAATGCAGTGTGCTTCCTTATACAGTGTTTCCCACTTCTTGTCGCTGGAATAATACTGCATTCCCTTCATTTTGCTTACAGAACGAATAACCTTTGAGGCATAGTCTATGGTCGTTTTTGAAGGATCCCCTGAGCCAAGCTTACTTTTTGGCATCAGATACAGGTTTTCAACGATAAAACTCGGTTCTTCCGCCTTATTCCAGAATTTTGCGGCTTTTTTTGAAAGTTCAGTATCCGGAACAAGAGTCAACTTGACGTTTTTCTGCTTATAGTAATATTTCTGAATATTACCCTTTGCCTTAAGTTCAGCATAGGTATTTGCATCCACCAATTTACTTCCGTCATAAGCAAACGCGGTCAAAGATGTCAAAAATGCCACTGCGGTGACTAACAATGTTTTGGTAAGTGTCCTTTTCATATTTACACCCCCTAAAAATCTAAAATTCGGTCTCAGCGTACACCCTTGTAGATTACGCGTACCTGCTTATATAAACCATCACCTTCGCTTTTGGTTTCAACATCCGGGATATCATTTAAAGTTGTATGTATCAAACGGCGCTCAAACGGATTCATCGGCTCAAGAAGGATGGAATTCCTGTTCATGCGGACTTTGTCGGCAGTTACATAGGCCAAACGCACCAGGCTTTCTTCACGGCGGATTCTATAATTTTCGCTATCCAGAACAACACGGATATCCTCACGACCGAGATGACCTGCATATACATTTACCAGCAACTGCATTGCATCCAGATTCTTTCCCTTTCTACCTATCAAAATAGAAGAACTTTCGCTTGTAAGCTTGATTCCTATCTTTTTGTCTTCACGGAACATTACTTCAACAGCAACCTCATAACCCATTTTGTTGATCATTTCTGTCACAAAATCTACAAGTTTCTGCTCAAACTCATCCTGAGGCATTGGATTTGCCACGATATGAGGATTTTTTGCACATGTTGTGGCATTTGGAACTTTTCCGTCAAATTCCGGAGCAACATGGTCAGCAGTATCCACTGTATGTACCTTTATCTTAACATAACCTTTCTTAAAAAGTGATTTTTTCTGAGTCTCAAGTATTTCTACATCAAACTGATCTTTTTCAAGACCAAGCTCCTGTGCTGCCTTTTCTATGGCTTCTTTTTCTGTTTCTGCTTCATATTCGTATGTCATGTTAAATACCTCTCTTAAATTGTATTTGCTTGATAGATTCAACTCTATCTAGTTTTCTTTTTTCCGCCTTTGAATTTTATCTCATTCTTATTAACAATCTTTTTACCCTTTTCTAATTCAGCCCGTTTCTTGATCATTATCCTTTGAATCAAAATCTGCTGGAAAATCTGAAGAATGTTACTTATAGTCCAATAAAGCAAAAGTCCACTTGGAACACTGTAGAACATAAAGAAGAACAATATAGGAAGACCATACATCATGAAAGCCATCTGTCCCTTGCTTTGTGTGCCACCTGCATTACCATACTGTGTCACCTTTCCATTCAAGAGCTGTGACACCAAATAGATTATTGGCAAAATGCGCAAATGGTTTTGGGTAAAACTTGATAATAACGGAATCTGTTTGTCCCATGACCAAATGCTGTCTCCAACTGAAAGGTCATCAATCCATCCCTTTACAAAAGTTGCTCCACGGAATTCAAAGTAGTTGTTAAATACGTTATAAAGGGCAAACAGGATAAACATCTGCAAAATCATGGGAAGACAACCGGACATGGGATTATATCCCGCGTCCTTATAGAGTTTACCCATTTCCTCGTTGAGCTTTGGCTTATTGTCATTATATTTTTCCTGTAATTCACGCAATTTCGGCTGAAGCTGTTGCATCTTGAGGGTACCTTCGGCACTCTTTTTACTCAATGGGAACAACAACAACCTAAGGATGATTGTAAGGATGATGATTGCAATACCCCAGTTTTTAACTAGCTTTTGAATCATTTCCAAAGCCCATTTCAACGGAATTTCAAGCCAGACAAGGAAACCAGTTGACTGTAAGGCATAATTGAATCTTGCATTGGAGATTCCCCATCCGTTGTCTTCTGCATTATTATAACGTTTATATTCTGTTTCGCTGCGAGGTCCAATATAAACTGTATATGTATCTTCAACAGTAACTGGTTCCCCAGCATTTATTCCATTACGAGTCAAGAAAACCTGGGAATTAATATAGTCAGTTTCTGAATCTGTAGAACAGATAATGTTATTTGACATTGTGGAAGTATCTTCCGGCTTAATCAGTATAGTAAAGTATTTACCTCCGACACCTGCCCATTCATATTCCCAGGTATATATCTTGTTGCTGAGGGGTTTCTTTAACTTTTTCTTATTTCGTTCTCCAAGAACCTGTCTAACATCATAGCGGTTCTTTTTAATGTCATAGTGTGGTCCAATCTGTGGTGAAGTACGCAGGGTATAAGCGGCTCCTTCCAGATCCAAACCGAAACTGTCATAAGTACGAATGCCTACACCCATCTTAAAGGCATATTCACCCGGCATGAATTCATATCTTTTTAACAATGTGAATTTATGGACATTACCAAGAACATCCTTGTTTTCAAAATCCTTTGTAAATATGATTGTGTTTTCTCCGTCTTTTTTAACGTAAAATGTATCATTTATTATGGAATTGTCCTTACCACCAAATGACAAGGCAAATGCCCTATTGCTTGAGGTAATGCTGTCTGCCATTTGAATTGCACTGTCTGTATCCTTGTCTTTATGTTCAAGAAGCTTATAACTGATAATGTCTCCACCTTTATTTGTGAATACAGCTTCTATTTTGTCTGTTCTAATTGTGTATTGCTGTTCCGGTATTATCTCTTTAATTGTGGAAGTTTGATCCAATTGTTTTTCAACACTGGAAATCTGATTCTTGATTTGAGTCTCTTTTTCCTCTTTTTCTTTCTCTGCATTAGCCTGTTCAATTTGCTGCTGTTCTAATGCTGCCTGCTGTTTAGGAAGTATGACTACAAATTCTATTACAAACGTAACAATCAATACTAAAGCACTTAAAGCAATAGCCAACTTTGTATTTTTTTCCATTCTTTAATCCTCTGTACTTTGATCAATCAGGTACTGGATCATATCCACCCTCATGGTATGGATTACATCTTAATATCCTTTTGATAGCTAGATAAAGGCCCTTTAGGGGACCATGCTTTTTAATGGCTTCCAGTGCATATTGGGAACACGTTGGAGTATACCTGCAAGATGCCGGAAAAAGGGGAGAAATGCAAACTTGATAAAACCGTATAAATAGACATAAGAATTTTATAAAAAAATTCCTCAGTCCTTTAATAAACCAGCTTTTTGACATAATGTCTTAAATTGAACATACCGCGAGTGGAACGAATCATTTCCGGGATATACCAAAAACAGCATATCATATCCGGTGTTCAGGTATGTTTTAAAAGTTCGATATGTTTCACGGCTATAGCGCTTGGATTTATTTCTATCCACAGCACTTCCATAACCGCGGGGAAGAGTGAACCCGATTCGATTTATGTTTCGGCCATTCAGCATATAGAAGAGCTTTGCTCCGGCAATACTGACCTTCTTCCCTGTCTTAAAAAGTTTTTGGATGTCAGCAGGACGCTTTATATGTTCTTCTTTTGTAAAACGTCCTGTTTTTAACAAGTTTGCTTCCATCCCTGAATTAGAAAATTACATCTTTGCTGTCTGATTGCGACCATTCTGATATGGCTTCTTCTCATCAGAAATAGTCAACTTCCAGCGTCCCTTTGCTCTGCGGCGTGAAAGAACTTTGCGACCACCTTTAGTTGCCATACGAGCGCGGAAACCGAATTTTCTATTGCGCTTTACTTTACTTGGTTGATATGTACGTAACATAATGAACGACTCCTATATCTAAAAAATAATTTTCCCAAAAATATGTAGAGCGTATAATATCATTTATTTTCCGAATTGGTCAACATACTTTGCTTTAAATCTGCAAAAATTGCAGCAAGTTCCGGTGGTAATTTGACATTTTCGGTCAAATTTTCCGATTTTTTGGTAAATTCTGGGTTTTTCTGATTTAGGATTTCATTTTCTTTGTCTAGTTTTTTAGACATATCTTCCTTTATTTTCTCAACTGAATCAGTTTTTACATCTCCAAGAGTACCCCTATTTCCCTTTAATCTGAAAGCAATCGTAGATATTTTAAGATCCGGAGACTTCATGTTCATGCCACGGATAATGAATTTCTGATGCATCTGTAAAAGTGATATCCATCCAGGATGATCTGCCTCTACCAAAAGAACTCCATTTTTCAAATCAATAACCCTGCTATGATCTGCCAAATTCTGACCTTCATTTGGATTAGATTTTGAACCAGTAGAGTTGATATTTTTAAGAACAGAAGACCATAAATCAGTTACCGTATTTGCCCTGTCTAAATCCTGAACTTTAAGGTTTTTAAAAGTTGAATGAATTATATCATTTAGTCCCTGTATGTCACTATTCACTTTCTTCCCATTCTCCTTTTTTGATTGAATAAACCCTGGTTGTATCCCTTTTATATCTTTGATATGGTTCTCCAGGTAAAAATGTACAGAACAATTGATCATATTCAGGAAGCAATGCTGTAACTTTCTGCCTCTTGTCTGGATCAAGCTCAAGTAAAACATCATCCATCAGAAGTACCGGTTTTTTATGTGTTGTTTGTGTATAATAAACTGCCTGTGCAGTTCTAAGAGCAAGTGCAATAAGTCTGCGTTGACCTGTAGAAGCTGTTGGAACAAAAGTCTGTCCGTCCTTTGTGAAAACAATTCTGTCACGATGAGGACCTGATAAAGTTGTGCACATCACTTTTTCCATTTTCTGTTTTGACTTTACATATTCAATTATTTCATCAATCATAGGAAGTGAAGTATTTGCCATTAATTCTTCTTCTTCGTTGTTACCGGAAGTTCTTTTTTTCCATGAAGGTGAATATCTTATTGAAACTCCAGTAATTCCAGAAACTTGTTCATACAGTCGCCCAAAAATCTGATTAAATTGAAATATTGCATTTTTCCTTTTCTGCTGAATCTCAAGGCCGTTCATTACAAGCTGAATGTCGTAAGTTTCAAACAAATCATATTTGTGCTCTTTTAGGCATAGATTACGGTTTTTCAATATCTTTTTATATCTTCTCATTACATCGATATACATTACATCGTACATGCTCAAAGATTGGTCAATAAAAAAACGGCGCCTTTCAGGAGAACCGACTGCAAAATCCAGGTCATCATGATTATAAAGAATGCATGGCATTGTATTTATGAGCTCTTTCCTGTCATGCAGAATTTTACCGTCTTTTTCTATTTTCTTTTTGTTTTTATCAAGAATTATTGAAGTAGTATGAGTATTTCCATTTTCTTCCTTGAAAATTGTACGAAGACTCATGGCTTCTTCACCATTTTTTATTAACTCTGAATCATTATGTGTCCTAAAAGATGAACCGTATGCGGAATAATAAAGCGCTTCTAGTATATTACTTTTTCCTTGTCCGTTCTCTCCAGTAAAATAGACCTCTTTTGAAAAGAGATCCATATTTTTGGAATTGAGGTTTCTGAAATTTACTGCAGTTAAAGAAAGAAACGGCACTACTCTTTTTGCATCGGCATGATAATGTGGAAGTAATCACCGGCAGGTTCAGGTCTCATTGTAACTGCCTTCATCTCTTCGGTAAACTCAAATACAATTCTTTCTGCCTCAATCACGCGGAGAGGTTCTTCGATATATCTGTAATTGAGGGCCAGAGTATAAGATTGACCGGCATATTCACATGGAATTTCTTCGTCTGCACTTCCCATGTCAGATTGTTGTGAAGTGATCTTAAGAATACCATCGCTTATGTTAAAATACAGACGACCAGCTTTCTTATCAACCATAAGTGCAACACGTTTAAGTGCATTTGTCAAATCACTTTTTTGAACCTGGAATGAATGAGCCTGGTTTTCAGGAATTACACGAGCATAATTCGGAAATTGTCCCTCAAGTAGAACTGAACCAAATTTATATGTTCCAAATTTAAAGAAAATCATTTTATCAACAACAGCTATAAAAATGTTTCCTTCATCTGGAGATCTCTTTGATATGATATTCAAGATCTTAGGATGAACTATTGCAGCAGGAAAATCACTAACACCAGCAAGCAGACTTTTTGAAGCAAAACTCAATCTGCGGCCGTCAGTTGCTACAAGATTTAATTTGTCATCTTTCTTTTCAAAATATACACCGTTCATAAAATAACGTGTTTCATCTTCACTAACAGCAAAAGCAGTTTGACCAATCATTTCTTTTATTTCTTTTGCTGGAACTTCAAAATAAGGAACATCATCTGCAGAATCAAAATCAGGAAATTTTTCCTGTGACATGCTTTTAATCTGGAACTTAATTTTTTTACCAACAGGTTTGATTATTACTGAAACAGCCTGATCAGAACCATCACCGGCAGACTGATTAAATTCAATTTCACCTTCTGGAAGGGAAGAAAGGATACCCATGAATTTATCACAATAAATTGTTGTAGATCCTTCTTCTTCGATTTGAACAGGAATTTGAGTTTCAAAATTAACTTTAATGTCAGTAGCTTTTATATTTAATGTATTATTATAAGCAGAAATCGATATGTTAGAAAGAATTGATCCTGCATTTTTAGTTGAAATAATTTCCTGAGCAATTGAAACTTCTTTTATCATTGCATCCCGGTCAAAAGTGAATTTCATTTTTATCTCCTTTTATTCACAGTATCTAATATATATATAAATTTATAAATTTAATAATAACAATAATAAGGCATGTGAATTCGGTGAAAATTGAACTATTTATTTATAAATATTCAATTTGGCTTGTGTAAAACTTTTGAATTTTAATCCACAGGTTTTACACATATTCACAGCTATCATAGTTATCACCAAGTTATCCACAACATTGTATCAGATTACCAACAAGTTGTCTTTAGTTTTTGGCTACATAATGCTAAATTTTTCTCTTATACTCCTTTATGTTTCTTATTAACATTTGGATAGTAGAATCCAAAACAGAGTCTGTCTTTAGCTGGTCAACTACTTTTTCATAACTATGCATGATTGTAGTATGATCCTTGCCTCCAAATTCATTTCCAAGCTCAGGATATGAATAATCACAAAGCTCTCGTGCAATATAAATGGCAATTTGACGCGGTATGACTACTTTTTTTGGCCTTTTGCGGCTTTTCATATCACTTATTGATATGTTGTAATGATCGGCTACAACTTTTTGAATGGTATCGATGGTTATTGAACTATCAGATATCTGGCTTACTGTATTTCTTAGCTGTTTTTCTGCTATCTCTATGGTCAAAGGTTTTTTCATGAGTTCAGCATAGTTAAGCATGGTTATAAGGCATGCCTTCATCTCACGAATGTTGGTCTGAACATTTTTAGCTATGTATTCAACTACGTCCTGTGATATTTCTTTGTTCATGAGATTTAGCTCATTTTGTAGAATGGCAAGTCTTGTTTCATAGTTAGGAGGCAAAAGATCAACTGAAGTTCCACTCTTGATTCGTGAGGCCAGACGGTCAAACATTCCTTTAAGCTCAGTTACAGGGCGGTCACAGGTAAAAACTATCTGTGCCTTATTTTGATGCAAAGCTTCAAATGTATGAAACAATTCTTCCTGAGTTCCGTCTTTTCCTATAAGAAAATGGATGTCGTCTATTAAAAGAACATCAAGGTTTCTATACTTTGTCTTGAATTTTTCTGTTGTTTTGTCATTGATTGATTTCGTAAATTCATTAGTAAAATTCTCTGACGTAACATAGCAGATTTTTATCTTTCCCTGTTTCTTATGATAAAGGTAATTTCCGATTGATTGCATGAGATGTGTTTTTCCAAGACCAACACCACCATAAATCAAAAGTGGACTGTATAATCCGCCTGGATTTTCTGCTGCAGCCTGGGCAACTTTATAGGCAAAATCGGAATTTTCTCCAGGAATAAAAGTATCAAAAGTAAATAATTCATCAAGCTGAGGATGCTTTTTATACTCTACAGATGACGAGATAGTTTGACTTGATGCCTTTTCTTTTGTTTCATCTTTCTTTTGGGTCAAAATTGGATCAGATGGAACAGAAAAACTGTTTTTAGCTATATGAGTAATTGAAACATCCTGACCAGTCATTTCCTTTATTTTTTCCTGAACTGATTTTACATAGCCTTTTTGAACCATGCTGTTCCACATGAATTCAGAGGGGACAGAGACGGTAATCTCAGAAAGAGTGTCCTTGACATATTCCATGTTGAACCAGAGTTTGAATTCGTCTTCCTGGCCTTTTTGCTTGTATTCTTCGTGTATTATGTTTAGCACTTCATTCCAAAATGCCTGATAATTTTGTTCACTCATAGTTCTGACATTATAACCCGCCTTTACTTTTTTCTTCAATAAGGTTATACTAAATTTTCATAAATATTCTATTATGGGGATAAATTGCTCCTAATAATAAAGTGACTTTCAGTGGGGAAAACAATGTCTGACGAAGAAAACAACCAGTACTCTGCCAGTAGCATTCAGGTTTTGAAAGGCCTTGAAGCTGTAAGAAAAAGACCGGGTATGTATATTGGCTCTACAGGTCCAAATGGTCTGCATCACCTTGTGTATGAGGTAGTTGACAACAGTATAGACGAAGCTATGGCCGGTTATTGTGATACGATAACAGTTGCCCTGGAAAAGGACGACATTTGTCGTGTAGAAGACAATGGTCGTGGCATTCCGGTTGACATTCATCCTACAGAACATGTTTCTGCACTGGAACTTGTTTTGACCAGACTTCATGCTGGTGGTAAATTCGACAAGTCCAATTACAAGGTATCCGGTGGTTTACATGGTGTAGGTGTAAGCTGCGTCAATGCCCTTTCTGTATGGATGGAAGCATTCGTCTATCGTGAAGGAAAAAGATACGAACAGAAATATGCCTTGGGAAAGCCAAAGACCAAGGTTGAATGCCTTGGAGAAACAAACCTTCATGGTACCTGCATAAGGTGGAAGGCTGACAATACAATCTTCACTGAAACTACAACCTATAACTTTGACGTTCTGGCACAGAGGCTTAGGGAACTTGCATTCCTTAACCCAGGAATCACAATCAAATTCCGTGACGAACGTCTTGAAACCCCAAAAGAAGTGGTTTACAAGTTTGAAGGCGGCATAAAGCATTATGTCACCGTCATGAACGAGAATAAAAAAGTCATTCCTGATGAACCCCTTTATATTTCAGGTGAACAAAACGGCGTTATGATGGAAGTGGCGATGCAGTATGTAAGGGACAGCTATTCCGAAAACATCCACTCCTATGTAAACGACATCAATACTCACGAAGGCGGAACTCATCTGGACGGATTCAAGATAGCCCTGACAATAGTGCTTAACAGGCAGCTTGAGCAGGAAAGCAACTCACGCGACAAAATCAGGAAAAAGCTCCTGAATGCAAACCAAAAGAATCCAGAAAAGCTTTCAGGTGATGACGTAAGGGCAGGCCTTACAGCAGTTCTTTCGGTAAAAGTTCCGGAACCTCAGTTTGAAGGTCAGACTAAGACAAAGCTCGGTAATAGTGAGGTAAGGTCCTATGTTGATGAGCTGGTAAAAGACAAGCTTACACAATGGTGTGAGCAAAATCCCCAGCAGGTGGACATGATTCTTGAAAAGGCAGTAAATGAAGCTGTTGCAAGAATCGCCGCACGTAAGGCAAAAGAAGCAAGCCGCAGAAAATCCGGACTGGACAGTTTTGGACTTCCCGGAAAACTCGCCGACTGTTCATCCAAGCATCCAGAAGAATGTGAGGTATACATAGTTGAGGGAGACTCTGCAGGTGGTTCTGCAAAGCAGGGTAGGGATCCGAGAATTCAGGCAATCCTTCCTCTTTGGGGAAAGATGCTCAACGTAGAAAAGTCACATGCGGATAAAGTAATCAACAACGACAAGCTTCAGCCGGTAATTGCATCCCTTGGTACTGGAATCGGCAAAGACTTTGACATAGAAAAGTTGAGGTACCATAAGATTATCATCATGGCTGATGCTGATGTTGACGGAAGCCATATTTCAACACTTCTTTTGACATTCTTCTTCCGCTACATGCCGCAGCTGATTGAAAACGGATATGTTTATATAGCAATGCCTCCTCTTTATCGCGTAAGTTACAAGAAAAAAGATTATTTTACGTTTACAGATGAAGAACGTGACAGTGTGATTGCAAAACTTCATCAGGAAAACCCAGGTGACATCAAGCTGGATGTTCAGCGGTATAAAGGTCTTGGTGAAATGGAATGGCAGGAACTCAAGGAAACCACAATGAATCCGGCCAACAGAAAGATGAAGCAGGTTCACCTTACAGATGCCGAGGAAGCCGACAAAGTATTCAACATTCTGATGGGCGAGGAAGTTGAACCACGTAGAAAGTTCATCGAAGAAAATGCGGTTTACGCAACTCTGGATGTATAAGCAAAATATAAGGAAATAAAGAATGGAAGAAATAAAGACTCCGGAAGGTGGAACCCTCATACCGGTTGCAATTGAAACAGAAATGAAAAAGGCTTACATTGACTATTCAATGTCGGTCATTGTTGCCCGTGCTCTTCCCGATGTACGTGATGGTCTCAAGCCGGTACATCGCCGCATCCTTCATGCCATGAACGAAGAAGGCCTGCACATGAATGGAAAAACCCGAAAGTGTGCCACTGTGGTTGGTGACGTTTTGGGACGCTATCACCCGCACGGAGACGCTTCGGTTTACGATGCAATGGTTCGTCTGGGACAGCATTTTTCAATGCGCTACATGCCGATTCAAAAGCAGGGTAACTTTGGAGGAATAGACGGTAGTCCAGCCGCTGCATACCGTTACACTGAGGCAAAAATGTCAAACATTGCCGAGGAAATGGTAGCAGACATCAAAAAGGATACTGTAGATTTCCTTCCTAACTTTGATGATACAAGACAGGAACCGACTGTTCTTCCGGCTAAATTTCCATTCCTCCTTTGCAACGGTTCAAATGGTATAGCGGTAGGTATGGCAACCAACATGCCGCCACATAACCTGCGTGAAGTTGCTTCAGCCATTGGAGCTTACATAGACAATCCGGACATTTCAATTGATGAATTGGCCACACATATAAAGGGTCCTGATTTTCCAACTGGTGGAATCATCTTTGGTAAAAAAGGCATAAAGGATGCTTATAAAACCGGTCGTGGAAAACTGATTGTCCGTGGACGTTTTACAATTGAAGTGGACAAGCACGGAAAGGAATCTATCGTATTTACAGAAGTTCCATATCAGGTTCGTACCGATGACCTTTGCAAGCGTATTGGAGAATTGGCTCGTGAAAAGATCATCGATGGAATTGAAAAGGTAAATGACAGTTCAGCCGGAGATGACGTTCGCATAGTTATTGAACTTAAGCGTGGGGCAATGACAAAGGTTGTAGTAAACCAGCTTTTTGCCAAAACAGCCCTTCAATCAAGCTTTGGTGTAATCAATCTTGCCCTTGTGGATGGAAGACCTCAAGTCCTTAACCTTAAGCAGCTGATAAAATGCTTCGTTGACCACCGCAATAATGTAATCGTAAGGCGTACAAAGTTTGAGTTGAATGAAGCCCGCAAACGTGAGCATATACTCAAGGCTCTGATTATTGCCGTAGATGCTATCGATGAAGTAATCAAAATCATCCGTGGAAGCCGTGACGAAAACGAAGCCAAAGCGGGTCTCATGAAAAGGTTCGGTTTTGATGATGTTCAGGCCCAGGCAATAGTTGACATGAGGCTCGGTCGCTTGACAGGCTTGCGCATAGAAGAACTCCGACGCGAAATGGAAGAAATAAGAGTCCTTATCGCTCACTTGGAAGATCTTCTTGCCCACAACGAAAAGATACTTGCCTTGATTAAGACAGAGACAAATGAGCTTGCAGAAAAATACGGTGATGACAGGCGTACTGACATCGTTGCCGGTGAAGTTGAAGAAATAAATGTTGAAGATTTGATAAAAGAAGAAGACATGGTCGTTCTTATATCAAAACTTGGATACATTAAGCGCGTACCTGTAAGTCTGTATAGAAGTCAGGCCAGGGGAGGAAAGGGTTCGATTTCCGCCAAACTTGTGGAAGAAGATTACATTAATCAGATGTTTGTTGCTTCCACCCATGATTACCTTATGTTCATCACAAACGAAGGCAAGGCATATTGGCTCAAAGTTCACGAAATCCCAGAGGCATCAAAAATCAGCCGTGGTTCCCATATAAAGAGCCTGCTCCAGGTAAGTGCAAATGAAGAAATAACAACAACTGTAAGCCTTAAGGAATTCTCCGAAACAGAATATCTGTTTATGGCAACTGCAAACGGAATCGTTAAAAAGACTCCAACCTATGAATTCCGCAATGCCAAGTTCAGGGGAATGCAGGCCGCAAGACTTGACGATGGAGATAAGCTTGTAAGTGCAATTCTTTCAAGTGGCAAGGATGAACTGTTGCTGGTAAGCCGTAGAGGACAGGCACTAAGAATCAGTGAAGAAGAAGTTCGTGCCATGGGTAGGGCAGGCCGCGGTGTAAACGGAATGAAACTTTCCGACGGCGATGAGCTTTGTGCGGCAATTCACGTAGATGAATCTGCAAAGATTGTTGTTGTTACAGAAAAGGGTGTCGGTAAACGTGTAGACTTTACTGAGTTCAATTCTCACGGTAGAGGAACTGGCGGTCAGCGCATCTTTGGAAATGTAGATGACAAGGGAGAAATAATCGGTGCCCTTACAGTTAAGGATGAAGACAGTATAATGTGCATCACAAGCCAGGGTACTTCTCTGAGGGTTGATGCTTCTCAAATCTCTCAGCAGGGTAGGGGAAGCAGCGGCGTTAAGGTTGTGGACATCGTTGATCCAGATTATGTAGTAGGAATCGACAGAATCGCAAGTTCTGAGGAGGAAAAATAGCTAATTCTTTATAATACAAGGAATTAGAAATATTTTTGATTAAAACTGCATTTTTTCATGGACAAAAAATTATAAATAGTGTATAATAGGGGACATAATAGTTAAGCAACTGCTTATCCTAGAGATTTACCAAAATTGAATTAATTAAACTGGTAAATCAAACCCATCAGGCTCCGGACAAATATGATTTGTCCGGATTTTTTTTGTTCTTTTGAAAATTATTAGTCTTTAGAATATAGTAAACAATAGAATATCCACAGGGGAAAACACTATCTTATTATATTATAAGATATTAGCTTTAAGAGGTTTTTTCCTAGCCTGTGGATAACCTTTGGAAAAGTCTGAAATTTTATGAATTATTTTTTTTAAACGCTGTAATTTCTTATAAATTAAAGGAATACGAATTTGATCCAAATTTGATTCTTAAGATTGCTTGTGGAAAACTTGGGGAAAAATTCGCTCTATTAATCAGACTGTTCCACGTGAAACATTTAGATGAATTTATTAAATCTATTGCTAATCATTTGAAAGTTAAGGAAAAAACTCAGGCATATTAATAATCTACAAATCAATATACCAAGCTTCAATGATGAAATAATTTGTAATAAACAAAATCAGAAATGCATTTTATTTGATTCGAGAGAAAAAAACTTATCCCTTCTTTAATACTTTATGGGATAAGTAAATCCAGAGGTTCTATCTTACAGTTGAAAAATCATTTTATGTCAATGGACTTGACATTAAGATGAACTGTTCGCAAAACAGAATGAAAAGATCTTCATCCTTACATTTAATTATTCGTGCGGAGCGTTTAATACCTTGTCCATCTGGGGCGAAAAAAGTGTATTAAATTCGACTGCGATAAACACAATATCTCGTTGCTCTGCGGCGGGATATGGTGATTTCTAAAACAATAAATGAATAACAATAGAAAATGTTTCACGTGAAACAATATTGTTCTAGTATTTGCTTAAAAAATCAATGAGAAACAAACATTAATAATCAAAAGATTATTCTGGTTTTAATGATATTGAAGAATAATAATTGGAATATCTTATATTAAAAGGTTTCAAAAAGTTAAGTATCGATTTATGGGATTTCCTAGATTTGACATAATGGTGGCTTATTAAAAGAATGGTGAGGCAGAACCGTTTTATCTGAACATTTATAAAACAAAAAACTGGAAAGGAAAATAATCGCCAATTGATATCATTAATTGTAAAACAGATTTGATTCATATTATGCTGGTGTTTCCAACTTTCCTTCTTTCCATTTATTTCTCAGTGTATATTGATCACAAATTTATTCGTGTGGAAGGTTTAATAGTCCATCTCTTAGCTTAAACTACATTGCTATTAGGAGCGAAAAAAAGTATTAAATCCAACTGCGCTAAACATCATACTGTGTTGTTTTGCAGCGGGGTTGGTGATTATTTCATTGGTTTGAGACCTGAAGTTTCAGCTTGATGTTAAAACTGAACTATTAAGGTAATAGTTCAGGTGTAGATGAAACATCTTTGATAACCAAGAAGAAAATGTTTCACGTGAAACAATGGAGTAGTAAAAAAAAAGTTTAGAAACTGTAAATTATCCAGCCAGTCCCTAAAGCAGTAGGATATTAAACACTATGAAAAATAAACTTGGAAAAATATAGGGAATCCTTTAATTGGATATTTACAAAGTTAATTAAACAATAGTAATTACATTTTTAGATTCATCACAATTATGAATCTATTATTATAAATACTCATCAATTTGGAATTATGATTTGGATAAGAAATAGGGTAAAAAAATATATAAAAGCTCATAGGAAAGGAAAATTCTGGTTATAAAAATTCCTCTATATATAAAGCATTAAATAATAATTGTTTCACGTGAAACAATCTAAAGAAAAAAGGGAAGGGGAAATAGCACAAATGAGATATAGAAAATCGATAAGAGAATAGAAAGAATTGTTTTCTATTGGGGAGAAGAAAATGTTTCACGTGAAACAAAAGCTAAAGCTTAAGGGTCAAAACTTTTGAACCTCTCTCTGGAGTCCAGATTTTCCTTCTCTTTTCAGGAATTGATGAAATATCACTGGAAACAAAACCAAGACGCTCAAACCAGTCGGCAGTTTTTGTTGTCAGTAAGAAAACTTCTTTAGCACCTGATGTCTTTGCCCGTTTAATAAGATAATCCATCATCTTTGGACCTACACCGATGTGAGAGCAAGATTCATGTACTGCAACTCCAGCAATTTCCATTTGTCCTGATTCATAAGGAATTAACGAAGCACAGGCTCTTACGCCACCATCGATTTCGTAGACAATGTAATTATCCAGCTGTTCGATTAGGGATTGTTTTGTACGTGGCAACAATAATCCTGAATCTACAAATGGTTTCATCACACGTAGAACGGCTGCAATATCAGAACGAACCATTGGTCGCACTTTACCATAGTTGTTGGAATAAATCATTGTGCCAGATCCAAGGTCACTGAATATTTCACATGGAAGAGTTCCATCAACAGAACCATCCACAATATGAACTCTGGTTACATCGGATAAACATGCTTTTTTTGCCAATTCGAGTAGTGAAAGGATTTTATTATGTAAATGGATGTTAGCTACCGAACGTTCGGTAGTTTTAAAGCTTTTGTCATTATTTGATTCAGATTTAACATCCAACTGTTCGGTAGTTATAGGTTTATTAAGTTTCAGGAATGAGTCAACTTCTTCCAAATCCATAGAGGGAACAGTTCCTTCTGTTGGTAAAGATCCGCCTTCCTGGATAATGAAAGATTCTGAGCTAATGTCGGCATCAGGTATCATAAAGAAAAGTTTGTCTGCCTTAAGATGAACTGCAATTTGTTCTGCCAGCTCTATTGAAGAAATATTATAGGGTTTTCCGGCAACACTCCATCCAATGCAGGGGAAAATAGGAATGAAGCCGTTATCCAAAACCGTTTTAATTGAATCAACTTCAAGCTTGTCTATTTCTCCTGTTATGCCATAATCAAAACCATCTACGACTCCTTTTCCTCGGGCACGAACCCAGTTTCCTATTACGGCCGTTTTTGATTCACCGGCAAAAGCTGTCATAATTTGATTGGAAACATCAAAGGCTGCCATCTTGATAAGTGGCATTGCTTCTGCAGATGTAATGCGGCAGTTACAATGAAAAGACCAGGTAATGTTTGCGTCCTTTAAAATTGAATCAATGCGCTTGCTTGCTCCGGGAACTAAAATGACTTTAAGACCGGATTCATGGATAAGGCAAATGTCTTTTATATGGCTGGTAAAAAGGGGCGATTCAAGTAGATTGTCGTCCATGTAAATTATGATCAATGCATTTTTGAATTTGCGAAGATAACGGATAACGTCTCTGATTCTGTCGGCTTTTTTATGAATTAATTCTTTGTCCATAAATAAAAGTATTACGAACAGGAAAAAAAGTGTCAACCATTTAGCCGAAATATTATGAATAAAGAAAAGTAATGAATAAGTAAAATAACTATATATAATTATAGTTACAAAAAATGCCCATGAAAAGAGGATCTTCTAAACCTTGGTACAGTCTATTTAAAAGAAGCAATACCTCTTTTCACAGGCAGTAATATTATGTAATAACTGTTAATTAAATACAATGAATTGGTAGGAAAGATTTTGTTGAAAAAGAATTACTTGCTTTATGGTTTTCTTTATGTTGGACAACAATATTAATCCAAAGGTTAATTATTTTGGAGGAAAAAGAATGAAGGGTTAACAATAAGTAAAGATATTACGGAAAAATAGGCAAAATACAAATTAGTGTATCGTTCAAATATTAAAATCATAAGTATAGAATTTGCAGCTATGAGAGAAACGTTTAATACAGATTTTAACATTTTTGAGGCCGCTGATGAACAACGGGAAACAATCATTCAAAATATCAGGGAAAGACGAAAGGAACTCCATTTAACACAAGAATCACTTGCTGAAAGGTCGGGATTGTCTCTCGAAACGATTGGAAAAATTGAAAGAAAAAAAGTAGATCCAAGTATTGAAACAATGGTCAGAATTGCACATGCCCTACAAATCACACCGGGACTTCTTTACATCAATACAGAAAGGGATCGTGTATATTCCAGTGACCGGTTAATAGAAGCCCTGTCTACCGGGTTAGTTTTGCCGAAAGATGCCCTTTCCAAACCCAAAAAGGAAATATCATACCAACTTAGAAAAATAGTAAGGCCTCAGGAATAAGATCAAAATTCAATAATACATATTGATTTGCATAGTGTTTTCAAGGTTTTTTTTAAACTGTTTCTAGACATCATATATCTTTTTCGTTACAATAGAATTCACTGAATTTCATGTAAGAGGATATCATGCCAAAAGTAGAAGTCAACGAAAAATTATTTTTCAATCTGGTTGGAAAAAAATACCAGATGGATGATCTGTTTGAAAAGAAACTGACTCATGCAAAAGCCGAGTTGGATGAAAAACCGGATGTATCTCAGCCGGAAGCAGACCGTGTAATTAAAATCGAATTGAACGATACAAACCGTCCCGATCTTTGGTCAACTGGTGGAATAGCCCGCTGTCTTCGCGAATATGAGGGAGCCAAACATTCAAACTATGATTCCTTCCTGTCTCGCAAGGGAAACCTGATGGATTGTGGAAGTCGTGTCATAGACGTGCAGCCTGAATTAAAAGATATCCGTCCTTTCCTTGTTGCCTTTGTCATCAGTGGAAAACCAATTGACGAACCAATGCTCAAGGACATCATTCAAACCCAGGAAAAACTCTGCTGGAACTTTGGCCGCAAAAGAAAGACAATTTCCATGGGAGTTTATCGTCAGGCTCAAATCAAGTGGCCTGTGCATCAGACTGCAGCCGACCCGGATAAAACAAGTTTTGTTCCACTTCAAGGAACCGAAAAACAGACTCTGCGTGAAATCGTGGAAACACATCCAAAGGGAAAGGATTACGGCTGGATCCTCAAAGATTTTAAAAAATTTCCTCTCCTGGTAGATGACAATAAAGAAGTCCTTTCAATGGCTCCTATCATCAACAGTGCACATCTTGGTGCGGTAGAAGTTGGCGATTCAGATTTGCTGGTTGAACTTACTGGTGACGATATGGCAAGCCTGATGCTTAGTGCAAATATCGTGGCCTGTGACTTTTTTGACGCGGGTTATAAAATTCTCCCGGTTAAAATTCATCACGAATATGATACCGGCTTTGGAAAGGATGTTGTTACTCCTTATTACTTCCAGGAAACGACAGATGCACGATTGAGCGCAATCAATAAAAAGCTCGGTGTTGAATTGACTGAAAAACAAGTTGTTGAAGCTCTTGAACGTATGGGAAATTCAGTCAGCTGCAAAAAGGAAAATGATGATGTCATCTTTACCGTAAAGCCAGCTCCATACCGCAATGATTTCCTTCATGAAGTTGATGTAATTGAAGACGTAATGGTAGGCATGGATTTGGATTTCTTTGCACCTGCCGCTCCAAATGATTTTACCGTTGGCCGCCTTTTGCCGATTACAACATACAGCCGAAAAGTCAAGGAAATAATGGCAGGCATGGGATATCAGGAAATGATATTCAATTACCTTGGTTCAAAAAAGACTTACATCGACAACATGGGAATCGACGGAAAGAATGTCATAGAAATCGCCAACCCTATGAGCGAAAACTATCAGTTCATTCGTCCTTCGATTATTGCCAGTTTGTTTGAAGCAGAAGCACAAAGCGGAAATGCCGTTTATCCGCACAAGATTTTTGAAGTGGGAAAAATTGCATACATCGATCCGACAGAAAAACAGACAGGTACCAGAACAATTCAGAGCCTTGGATTCCTGACTTCCGCAAACAATGCAAACTTCAATGATGCCGCAAGCGAAGTAAGTACACTGCTATATTATCTGGATCACAAATATGAAGTTAAGGAAACAGATGATCCTCGCTTCATTCCAGGTAGACAGGCTGGTGTAATTGTTAAGGGAAAACAGGTTGGTATCTTTGGAGAAATCCATCCGCAGGTTTTGGAAAACTGGCAGGTAACTGTACCGTGTGTTGCAGGAGAATTCGACCTTGAATTCCTGATGGCAAACGAAAGCAAGGAGCATTCCCCCGAAGCACAGGCCTCAGCTCCCAAGGTAGAACAAAAGCCTGAAGCATCCAAAGCTCCGGCTAAAGAAGAAGGTCCAAAGCTGGCAGAAAATCAGGTAGAGCACTTTAACAAATACATCGAACTTAAGGTAGCTAAAATCCTGAGCGTTGAAAATAATCCTCAGGGAGAAAAACTCTATATCGAGCATCTTGATGACGGCAGCGGAACCGAGAGAATCATTCAAAGTGGTTTACGCCCATATCTTACTCCGGAAGAATTGCTTGGACAGCATGTAATCATTGCCGCAAACCTGGCCCCACGTAAAATGCGCGGTGTAGAAAGCCATGGTATGCTTTTGGCTACAGATTATCAGGAAGATGGAAAGGACAAGGTTGAACTTTTGACAGCTCCTTGGGCAGAACCTGGTACTCCAGTAATTCTTGAAGGTGCCGATCCTGCTGCAGAAAAACCTGCCAAAATCGACATCGATAAATTCTGCAAGGTGGAAATCAAGATAGCTGGAAAAACCGCTCAAGTTGATGGAGTCAAACTGGTGGTAGCCGGCAAACCAATTACCACACAGAAATCCGACAACTGCCTGGTTGAATAGGAAAAATGTTATGAAAAAAGGATTCTTAGCACTTCCATTATTGGTTGTTTTGGTTTTCTGGAATTCTTGTACGAGCACGAATGCAGAAAAATCTTTGGTTAATCCAATTATACAGGAAAACCTTGACAACCTTGTTCTAGTGGAAGGCTTTGAATCTGAAGGTACAAAATACAGTTTCAAGATTGGCCGTTATGAAGTTACTCAGGAATTCTATGAAGCTGTAATGGGTACAAACCCAAGTTATTATAAAAAAAATCCTCCTGCTGGTGAAAAGCAAAATAGAAGGCCTGTTGAATTTGTTAGCTGGTTTGATGCCCTATCTTTTTGCAATAAGCTTACAACCCTTATGATGGGCGAAAATGAATGTTGCTATACATTATCCAACATAGTCTATAAAACAGATGATGACGAGGCTGCCAAAGAAAAAGCTTTTAAAGAACCTCCAACATATGTGACTTTTATTAAAAGTGCTGATGTTGTAATTGATCATACAAAAAAGGGTTTCAGGTTGCCAACTAGGGAAGAATGGTATTTTGCTGCAAAAGGTGGATTAAAGTCTCTGAATTATAAATATGCTGGAAGTAATAATCTTGATGAAGTAGCCTGGTATTATTCCAATAGTGGCCGACATACTCATGAAGTTGGATTAAAAAAGCCAAATGAACTCGGTTTATATGACATGAATGGCAATGTTGATGAATTCTGTGAGAATTTGGCATTTTATACAAATACAAGAAATGAAGTTTTTCCTCGAAGAATTAATTGTGGAGGAAGTTTTTTTGCTAAAGAAAAAGAATCTGTATTAACAAATTATGAAGAAGGTCTTGAATCTCCTGGAAATGGTGGACGTGGTTTCCGTATCATTTGTGTTGTGAGCAAATAATTAAGCCTGCTTTTGCAATGATATTGTTAATTTTAGGAAGGGATATATGCGATGTGCAATAAAGAATAAAATCTTTTCTTTCTGTTTCATTATTTTGGCTTTGGGACTTGTGGCATATATTCTTTTTGGTGACAGACTATTTGCTCCAAAAGGGACAGAAGAAGGATACAGTTTCTTTTATGAGCAGGTAGAAAAAGGTACAGTTGAAAAAGTTACTATAAGCGAAAACAAAATCGAATATACTAAAAAAGGCCTGGATGAACTGTTTTATACACAAAATCCGGAAAGCCCCCTCTTAAAAGAATTCCTTTTAAAAAACAATGTCTCTGTTTCTGTTGAAAAAAACGGTGCAGAAATCTTTTCCCTCATAATTGACATTCTCTTTTATATAATATTTTTTGGAATCATTTTTCTTGTTTTCCGTAAATTCATAAGCCCAAATACGTTCAAGGTTGTGCATAAGACGGGCAAGACCTTTGATGATGTGGTTGGAATGGAAAGCTTAAAGCGGGATATGGAGCTGATAATAAAGATAATGCAGCATCCGGCTGAATATGCAAAAAAAGGGATCAGGATGCCAAAGGGTATTTTGCTGGAAGGAGCCCCTGGCAACGGAAAGACTCTTTTTGCAAAGGCTCTGGCGGGAGAGGCAAGGGTAAACTTCATTCCTGCAAAGGCAACAGATTTTGAAAGCATGCTCATGGCCATAGGACCTATGAAGGTCAAGCTTCTGTTCAAAAAGGCAAGACGACGTGCACCGTGTATCGTTTTTATTGATGAATTTGACGGCATAGGAACCAGAAGAAATTATTCAGGGTCCGGAATTGAAACAGAAAACACAAGAATCGTCACTGCCCTGTTAAATGAACTGGATGGATTTGAACCAACGTCTGGTGTATTGGTTATAGCGGCAACAAACAGCATAACGGCACTTGATGAGGCATTGATTCGTCCCGGTCGTTTTGATGCACGGGTATCTGTACCTTATCCGGATGAAAACGCAAGGGTACAGCTTGTAAAGATGTATGGAAACGGTAAAAATCTGGATTCAAATTGTACTCCAGAGCTTCTTGCAAAAAAGTTCAATGGATTCAGCTGTGCAAAAATTGAATCTGTGTTGAATAGGGCAGTTCTATTGGCAGGACAACGGCAGCATACAAATGTAACTCTTGAGGATATTGATTCAGCGGCAAAAGAACAGGAATCGGCAAAATAAATATTCTGCATAGGGTGTTGAGCAATTCGTAAAAAAAAAGTATCATAAGCACATGGCAAAACAATTATATGAACCTGGTCAGATGGTAGAAACTTCCATTGTGGCCATCACAGACGACACAATCTTTTTGGACTTGGGATTAAAATCCGAAGGAATTTTGGCAAGGTCAGAACTGGCGGATGAAAACGGGAATCTTTCCGTTCAAGTAGGTGACAAGATAAAAGTGTATTTCCTCAAGAACAATTATGAGGAATTGCATTTTACAACAAAGCTCAGCGGCAAAGATACAAACACTGATGTTTTGGAAAACGCCTGGAAAAACGGCATCCCGGTAGAAGGTCATGTCACTCAGGAAATCAAGGGCGGCTTTGAGGTAATGATAGGCAGCTCAAGGGCTTTCTGTCCGTATTCTCAGATGGGATTCAAGCAGCGCAAGGAACCTGCAGAGTATGTGGGACAGCATTTGACGTTCCGCATTCAGGAGTTTAAGAACGAGGGCCGGAACATAATCGTTTCTAATCGGGTCTTACTTGAAGAAGAGGCAGCCGAACAAAAGCAGAAACTTTCAGCTGAACTTACAGTCGGTTCTGTAGTAAGCGGTACGGTCCTGAGTCTTGAGAGTTACGGTGCATTTGTAAATGTAAATGGATTTCAGGCATTGCTTCCAATCAGTGAGATTTCTCATGCAAGGGTTAAGGATGTTGCCGACGTGCTTAAAGTTGGTCAGGAAATTAAGGCAAAAATCATCAAGGCAGACTGGTCCCGCGAGCGTGTATCACTCAGCATGAAGGAACTTGAAAAGGATCCATGGGAATCGGTGGCACAAAGTTTCCCTGCCGGAACAAGGATAGAAGGAACAATTTCAAGGGTTGCGGGCTTTGGAGTCTTTGTAAACATTGCTCCAGCCATAGATGGTCTCGTTCACATTTCAAAGCTGAATGTTGAACGAAATACAAACCTGCAGAAAGTATTCCACGCTGGCGATAAAATGGAAGTTGTTGTTGAGGGCGTTGATGTTCAGGAACACAGGCTTTCTTTGACACCGGTTGTCAGCAATGAAGAGCAGGATAATGCAAAAGAATATATGTCTTCTCATCAGGATGATGATGACGGAGAAACTTATAATCCGTTTGCGGCATTGTTAAAAAAGAACTAATTTTCCAGAGAGCGGAAATGGTTATAAATCAGTTTTCCGCTTTCTGTTAAATCATCTGTGCTCCAGGCGCTTGTTTTGGAGCATGAAGATTTGATTGCACTGGCAGATTCAGCTTTGTTTGAAAGGCTCCAGTTCATGTGGCTTATTCCATATCTTTCAAGTAAATCAAACCATTTAGCACTTTGATTAGAGTTGACTTTACCATTTCCACTGGCATCGCAAGTTCCAAATTCAGTTACAAAAATTGGAAGACCGCCTTTAATGGCATTTTCTACACGATTACGGAATACTTCTGTATGAGTATGGGCATAAAAATGGAATGTATACATTACGTTTTTTGCAGAGACTGGATTGGCGAGTGGACCTTCTATGTCCTGTGACCATGTGTTTGTACCCACGATAATTATGCAGTTTGGTGAATTTTTCCTTATTTCAGGAATCACTTTTTCCGCATAAGGCTTTAATACAGAATTCCAGTCAGAATTGGTAGGTTCGTTGCAGATTTCATAGATGACATTGGGACTATCAGGGTAGAGGGACGAAATTTCCGTTAAGAATGAAATGGCCTCTGCTTGGGTTTCAGAAGGATTATAGTTATGAACATGCCAGTCAACAATGACATACATGCCAAGTTCAGTTGCAAGATCAATTCCATCGCAGATAATCTTTTTGAGTGTATATTTGTTTCCTCCGTTTAGATAACCATTATAATCGCGTGGATAAAGGACAAGGCGAATGCAATTGGTATTCCAGTCATCACGTAAGGTTCTAAAGGCATCTTTGTTTACATATTTGCTAAAGTCAGTTCCAAAGTTCAGTCCATGAGTAGACATTCCGTAAAGTTGTACTTTGTTATTGTGTATGTCATAGAGATAAGCCCCGTTGACATGAAGCTGTCCGTGTTTTTCAAGAGGTGTTGAATTGGAAATGATCTGAGAAGATGAACTAGAATTAACCTCCATGTAAATTTTATTCAATTTTAGGCCATAGCCATGAACAATAAGACCTTTTGTAACTAGTAAATCAATTTCGTCCGGTGATGGTGAATAAGAAAAAGTGCCGTTTGAGTCTCGGGGAATAAAAACTCCCCCATTATTTGTGGCATCTTTGATTTTTCCCTTAAAAAAAGATTCCCAAACGCCAGAATAAATTTTTACGTTATGATAGGGTGCAGTTTGGATAGTATAATCAAAATAAAGGGTACAGCCTGAACCAGCATAGGAAAAAGAGGTTTCAGGAAAAGTTATGTTTGTATCCCAAGATAAATTGGTTGGAGTTGTATAAAGTAATATTGTTTTGTTCTTAGAAGAAGAATCAGAAGGTGATTCACTTTGTTTTTCAGAAGAACCTTGAGAAAAAACATCGGATGAAAGAATAAGTGAAAACATCAGAATCAAAAGAGTTCGTAAAAAGTGTTTGTTATTCATTAGCACCTCAAAATAATAAACAAAGAATAATTAATTAGGTTTCTAGATTTTAATGCCGTTCAATAAAGAATCTATTAACTGTCCATTTTTGTAGACAAGTTTTAAAGAGAAAAAAGGAACATTCTTGGTTAGCAAATCTAAAAAGATTTTATCGCCTTCCCATAATTCAAGAAAACAGATCTTTTCTATGGGAACCCATTCAAGCTGTCCCTCTTGGCATTCTGTGACTGTACCCTTAAAATGGTTACAGGTATATAAATGCATGTATTCTGCAGGATGATCGTCAGAAATAAAGGTAACAATTCCACGGAAATCGTAATCAATCAAATCGAGGCCTGTTTCTTCTTTAACTTCGCGAATCAGGCAATCTTCCGGGCTTTCCTGAAACTCAAAATGTCCGCCTATTCCTATCCATTTGTCATGGTTTTCGTCATTTTCTTTAGTGGTTCTGTGCAGCATCAGATAACAATTATCTTTTTCGATGTAGCAAAGTGTTGTTAGTTGCGATTTCAAAGCAGTACTCCAAAAAACTAGTTCTTGTCTCCTGCAACACAGTCAATGGCAGTGATAACGGCTAGGGCAATTATCTGGTTTACATTGTCCGAGATATTAAGTTCGTATGTATCGCTCCAAGTCATCCATTTTTTATGAATTGTAGCAATTATCTGGCCTTTCTTTGTAATTGTATAGTCATGGCTCCAGATGTTTCCTTCAATATCCCAACCAAGTCCAACAACTGAATATTTATCGTGAAAAAAAGAGATGTGTTTTTGGATTTCTGCAATTTGCTGATCACCAATATAAACATAGAATTTAGGCAACAGGGAAATCAGTTTTTTTTCGATTCTGGCTACTTCCTTGTCATTTTGATAGATGGTAAGCTTTTTTACGATGGAAAAGATTTTCCCCACTACAGAATAAATTATTGAGCCATTGACATCCATAACGGAAAATGAATCAGCCCAGGAAAAAATTTTCTGTTTGATATAAAGATTCATAAGTTCTCTCCTAAATTGTTAAAACTTAATAAAATAAATGATTTATAATTATAAATTTTACCATATAAATCAAAGTAATTCAACAGTAAATCTGATCAGATTTATCATAAAATGATAAATATAAGAGTATAATTGACCTTTGCTCATAGGCATGTTATAAATGATTTTGAGGTATCTTATGTCTAAGAAATTGATAAAATATTTTGTGTCATTGTTCCTGCTTTTGGCTGTGGCTTTTATTGCCATAAAGTTTAAGGGAAAACAGCAGCAGATCAATCAGACAGTTGAACCTGTAAGCATATCTGAAGTAATAAATCAAGATGAAAAACCAGATTCCATTGTTCAGCTTGAAATCAAGGAAGATGAAAAGCCAGTTGAAGAAATTCAAGAGAATACAGTTGAAGAGAATAAAATTGACGAAGATGGCTCTTACACAGACAAGAAAAATGTTGCCCTATACATCCATACATATGGAAAACTTCCTCAAAATTATATAAACAAAAAAACTGCTGAATCCATGGGTTGGTCGTCAGGCGAAGCAGTATCATCATTTGCTCCAGGAAAAAGCATTGGTGGAGACCGGTTTGGTAATTATGAAGGTCTTCTACCAAAGAAAAAGGGCCGCACATATTATGAATGCGACATAGATGCGTATGGGGAAAAATCACGTGGTGCCAAAAGAATTGTTTTTTCAAATGACGGACTTGTCTATTACACGGAAGATCATTATGAAAGTTTTGAATTGCTTTATGGTGAATGAACATGTCTGATGAAGAATACTTTGAATTTGAATGTGGATATTTCTCCGATAAAGTTGCCCAGGAAATTATTGACGGGATTCCAAATGAAGAAGATAGTCTGCTAATATTAAAAGAATGCAGACCGGACTTATTAACTGAAAATGATAAAACTAATCCACAGGAAATTGTTTATGCAGAATACTTGAGTATGGGTTTTAGGAGAAGTGACAGGTATTTTTACTGTGCGGAATGTCCTAATTGCAAAAAATGTCTGGGCATAAGGATAAAAGTTAAAGGTTTTGTTCCGTCCAAAAGTCAGAGAAAGGCATACCGTAAAAATCAGGACATTCAGATTCGGCTTGTAACAGATCCTCGTGATTTTGTAACTGAAGAAAAAATCCAGTTGTTAAAGAATTATGACAGGAGGCATAATCCGGATAAGGATGAAAGCTTTGAAGAGGCAAAGGATTCTTTGTACAGGTTGAATGGAGTTCGGCAAATTGATGAAGAATACCTGAAGCATTATCATGGAACGATGAACATTGACTTCCTGCTAGACGGAAAATTAGTTGGAGTGAGTGTTGTTGACAGGGCCAAAAATGCCTTGTCTTCAAATTATTATTACTTTGACATTTCTGACGAGATTATGAAAAGAAGCATAGGGGTTTTTTCGGTATTGGCCGAAATAGATGCATGTAAAGGGCTGCTTTTTGATGGTCAATTGAAAAGCGAGCTGTATTATCTGGGATATTACATAGAAGACTGCAACAAAATGAATTACAAACACAATTATAACCCACACGAATTGTTGATTGACGGGGAATGGATAAGGCAATAGGGAGACAGAAGATGAAAAAACTTTTCTTTATCCTGTTATTTAGCACAGTTGGACTCTTTTTATGGGCACAGGAAATAACGATTATGTCATATAACATAGCCCATAACAATGTCTATAAAAAAGCCAATTATGACGAGTGGATAGAACAAATCTGTACCCTAATCAACGGTAACAGAGCGGACATAGTTTTGCTTCAGGAAGTTCCGGTTGCCATGGAAAAGGGGTTTGAAAGCCATTTATATGGTGATGTGGAAATTCATTTTAAAAGGCCTCAAGAGCATACGATTCTTGATGATATTCATAATGTCCTTGGCGAAAACTGGGCTTATTTGTCTACCGCAAATTACCTGCTTCATTCTGGAGTGAACATTGATGGTGTAGAGTATTCTGGTGGAGACATGGCTCAAAACAATGCCGTGTTTTACAATACGGAAAAGACCTTTGCACAGGATATGGCAGATGAGTTGGGATTTACTAAATTTCCAGATTGTGAGTACAGATTTAACAAAAACAATGTCCAAGTACTGCATTTTTCGGTCGCGGATGATGACGGAAATGTTTCGTATTTTATCGTTTCAAATGTGCATCTTCAATCAAAAAATTCAATTGAAAAAAGGAATTCTGATTTACAAAATCTTGAGGACCTTTTACTGAATGAATTTGGTGGAGAGCTGTTTGATGTTCCGATAATTGTTGGTGGAGATTTTAATACATCAAGGGATGAATTTGACTTGGTGGGTTTCAACGGTTACATTATTGACGGTGGTTCAAGTCCAAAGACAACGCTTTCAACAACAGGCGACAGATTCAAATATGCCAATGACTATGACCACTTTGTTTACAATGTTGCAATGATGAAAAAAATCAAAACCGGTACAAGGCGGGCCGTATTTGGGGAATCTGGAACAAACCTGGAAAAGGAAAAAAGTTTTGTTCTTAATGGAATTGAATTCAAATCTTCAAAAGATATCCGGGAAAAACTGTCGGATCATGTGCCGATTGTCCTGACGCTTGAATTTTAGACATACTTTGAAATAGACCTTGTTGAATACAGGGTTTTGATATATACTGATTGTAATGACAATTTTGATTTTTACAGAATGACTCATGCGGAATTAAAGTGGGGTAGAAAATGAAAAAACTGATTTGTGTTTTATTTCTTGTAACAGAAATATTTGTTTTTGGATGTGCTACTAACAGTCAGACAGCTAAACCAGAAGCAGAAGATCAGGTGGAGAATATCCAGGAAATCACAGATGAAGTTGATATAAAAAAACAGGAAAAAACTCAGGTTGAAAATTCTATTGTAGTAGAAGAAAAAGAAGAAGAGCAAAAGCCTGCAGATACTAAAGATAAAAAGGAAAACACAAAAAAGAAGGATAAAAAGGCAGACAAAAAAGCTGAAAAACAGGAAAGCGAAAAAGCAAAAGCCGAAGAAGAACAGCAGGATGATGAGGTTCAGATTGTAGGCAAGCCAAATCCATTTGAAAAGAAATCAAGCCTGGATGCTGCTAACAAAGCTGCCGGTTTTAGTTTTATAAGTCCGTCAAAATACACAACTTACGAAGCCAAAGAATACAGAGCCATAAAAGATGAAATGGTGGAGATAATCTACAAAGATTCTTCAAATCCAGATGAAGACATTCGCGTAAGAAAGGCCAACGGAAACCTTGATATAAGCGGCGATTACAATACCTATTCAACAAATAAAATAGTAAACGATGCCGGTATTCAAATTTTGCTGCGTGGAGAAGATGACAGGTATCATGCGGCAACTTGGATTAGCGGTGATTATTCCTATGCAATTGATTCAAAGGCCGGTATTACGGAAAACAAACTCAAAGGCTTTGTTCAAAGAATATACTAAATTTGATATAGAGTTATTTTGAAAATGGTATAAGCACTAGTTTTGTATTGTCAGAAATTCCAAGTGCGGGATTGTTGCTGTCTCCACGAATTTCTGGCGATTGGACTTTTATGGTATCATATCGCTGTAAGTTAAAGAATCCGTTTTGTCTTGCATTCGAATCTCCATTTTTGGCAGAAAGGGGTATCCGTTTTTCTCCATCGCATAAAAGGTAGCGGATACGGCCTGATTTATTCAACATTCCATCTGAAACAACCCTATAACTTGCATTGTCAGGCTGTATGGGTACAGAATCAGCTTTACAAAATGCGAAAAAAGTCATCTTTACTGATTCCCTGTCGAGTTTGGCTGAACGTGCAATTGAGGCAACTGGTTCACATGGGTTCCATTGGATTTCGGCATGGCAGGTATGGTTGGGTCCTGAAGATAAAACTGGACATGGATGTGATTTCAGGCAGGGGGAAAGAATGCTGAAGCCGTTTTTTATCAATTCATCACGAACTTGAATCAAACTCCTGCTGGTTTCCAAAAGGGCAGGTTCGGAAATTAAAAGCAGACCAGTGGATTTAAGGTTTTCAGCTATATGATTTATAAACCCTGAGCGACGTTCTATCTTATCGGCTTTATCTTTCCACAATTCATTAATGGAATGGCTCATTACGATTATGTCGAATTTTGTGCTCACTGGTGGTAAACCTTGTTGAAGATCTGTTTTTATGGTCCTGACTTTTACGTTTGGATTGTCGTCTCCGTAGATTCTTTTTGCCAATTCCATTGCTTTTGTACTTGAATCGACTAGGGTAACTTCAATTTGATTTGTGGTAATTGAAGATAAAAGGTCACAGATAGCCATGCTTGCGGGTGCAGGTCCACTTCCAATATCAAGAATGGTGACAGTTGAGTCAGATGATTCAGGATATTGTAAAAAAGGGGTACAGGAGTTGATGGCATAAGAAATCTGCATGTAACTTACAGGCCAATAGTATAAAAGATATGCTCCAAGATGGTCTTTGTTGTCCATATAACCGGAACCGGCCAGTTTCCTATTACCGGTAAGGCCCCGTTGAAGGGATAAAAGAGCCTGTGAAACACTGGACAATTCCCTGCTGTTCAAGGGGGAGGTGTTTTTGTTTCCCCTCCAGAGTGACAAAAGAGTCGGAATGTGTTTAGTCAGGGATTTTTCAACATTCATATTTCACTGATGGGTATGCGGTAAACCGAAGAACAGTTTCTGCAGCAGACTTCCAGTGGATCAGGACCATTTTTGCGTATGTCGGAAAGCTCCTGTGCAGGAAGGTTTTTTATGTGATTAAGGTACAGATCTTTGGAACAGGGACAGTCAAAACGAACATCCCGATGTAATGCAATCGAAGGCTTGAATTCGCGGAATAGTCCATAAACCAAATCTTCAAGTTTCTGACCTTCGCTAAACCATTTGCCAAGGGAAGGCAATGTCTTGAATGCAATCTCCAGCTTGTCTATTAGCTGATCATCGGAAATGTCAGCGGTAGAAAGTTTGCTGCCCTTTGTTCCGCCCATGTCAGGCATAAGCTGAAGGAATAATCCACCGGCACCAATAACACGGCCCTGTTTGTCCATTTGGATTCCCGTGTTGAAAGCTGTTTTGGTTTGGACGCTCTGATCAAAGAACTGGACTAAATCCTGTGCGATATTTCTTTTGTCGATTTGAATGGAACTTACATAGGGGTTTTTGTCACCTTCAAATAATGTAGACATACTCATTGTACCTGTACCCAAAAAGGGTGACAGATCCCAATTTTCAAGAGGTTTTTCCACAGGTATGTTGTCGGTAAAAAGATATCCGCGAATATAGCCGGTTGAATCAACTTCAACAGAAAAGCCCTGGGCCGGACCATCAACCTCATAGCGCCATGTAACATGTTCCTTGCCTTTTAGCGTTGGAAGAAGCAACGCACCACAAAGGGTTGCTTGTCCAAGTACCATGGTCTCCAGAATTCCGGTATTATGCTGGGCACGCATCTGGTTTACAAAATGGGTTCCATGGAAAAGTGCACCCCTTGCACGACCATCGGCCAATACAAAAACAACCATGTCATCTTTTGGAAGACGCTGCAAATGGGCATTGAGTTCTTGATCTTGAATCTGAGCTTTTATCATGACGTAACTATATCAGATATTTTTGAAAAATAGAAGAGCTTAGTCATAGCAGGTTCTTCCGCCCCATTCTTTTGAATGTTCGTTTTCATGGGCAATGGCAGCATCAAAATCAACTTCCGGACTGCAATTTCGTTCGATTTCAAGTGCTGTTGAATGAAGCCGCTTTAAGCATTCAGATTTGTCGTTATAACCGAGTTTTGATTTTTCAATTGAATCGCCAAGGATGCGGATGCTTTCGTCATAGATTCGTGTGGGAACAGGGAAGGGGTGGCCGTCTTTTCCTCCGTGTGCAAAACTGAATCTAGCAGGATCACGGAATCGACTGGGTGTGCCGTGAATGACTTCACTGACCAAAGTAAGGGATTGCAATGTTCTGGGTCCCAATCCTGGTGTGAGAAGCAGGGATTCAAAGTCTTGGGGTTGTGCCGTATAAGCTGTGGCAAGGACTCCTCCCAATCGGTTCAAGTCAACATCCTCTGGTTTAACCTCATGATGTACAGGCATGATGCAGTTGCGGCTTCCATCATCCAGAATTATCTGGCGTTCAATTTCGTCTTTTGCATTTTGAATCGAAAGCTTGTTTTCCTGAGCAAATAGTTCAAGCTGGATTTCCTGTTCTTTTTGTGCATTGGGATTACCAAATTGCTGGATGTCTTTGATTTCCTTTATGATGTTTTCCGGTTTTTCATGCGATAGGGTAAGAATTGAAGAACGGGTTTTATCTGCCGAGTTGTCGGTAAGATTAAGAATGGAACCCTGATTTTCCCCTGTGATACCAGAATGCGGTTCTTCAATAAAAGAGCGAAGGTTTGCGGAACACCAGTGGTAGCGGCGGGCGGTTTTGGTTTTTGTATTCATGCCCTGCTGAACTACAGCCCAATCTCCGTTCTTGCTTAGGATAAAATTATGCTGATAAAGTTGAAATCCATCTTGAACCGCCGTGCTGTCTATCTTTGCGGAAAGCTTGCTTGCTCGTACAAGATCATCTCCGGGGAGACCTGTGTGTTCAGCTAAAAACAAGAGTTCTTCCGGTGTGCGTCTTGAATATTTGCCCCTTCCTCCACAAATGCAGAGGCCTAATTCATTTGCCCGGGCATTAAGTCCGCGCTTAAGGGCATACATGACGCTTGTCGTAATTCCGGAAGAATGCCAGTCCATACCAAGAACTGCGCCCAAAGACTGAAACCACAGCGGATCGCTTAAACGAACAAGGACTTCCTTTCTGCCGTATTCAATGAGGAGGGCTTGAATTATTTCTGTACCCAAATCCCGCATTCTGTCGGCAAGCCACTTGGGAACTATGCCATGATGCAGGGGAAGGTCTGCATGTCCTGTTCGCTTTATCATTTTCCTTAGGAAATATTAGCACATAAACTGACTTTGTTCTACTTTAATTATCAGTCCATAATATCCATAAAACTTGAATTTTTGAATGATTTTATGTTACTATAGATAATAATTTAACCTATATAAAGGAGTGAATGATGACAAGTGCAATGATTCAACAAATGATTGCGTTCATTTTGTATTTGGGCGCAATGATTTTTATCGGCATCAAATTCATGAAGAAAAACAACAGCTCAGCGGATTTCTTTCTTGGTGGACGCAAATTGGGACCATGGACTACCGCTCTTAGTGCAGAAGCTTCCGATATGTCCGGCTGGCTTTTGATGGGACTTCCGGGACTTGCATATCTTGGTGGAATTAAAGAGGCATTCTGGACCGCTGTGGGACTTGCAGTAGGAACATATTTAAGCTGGTTGATTGTAGCAAAAAGACTTCGCAAGTGTACGATTACTTATGGAAATTCAATTACCATTCCGGAATTCCTGAACAACCGCTTTAACGATAAAAAGAAAATAATGGGAACAGTTACTGTTCTGTTTAACATCCTATTCTTTACGATTTATGTTGCATCTGGTTTTGTTGCCTGTGCAAAATTGTTCAACTCTGTATTTGGCCTTGAATATCACGTGGGTCTTGTAATAGGTCTTGTTGTAATCCTTACATATACAATTACAGGTGGATATTTCGCAGTTTGTACAACTGACTTTATTCAGGGTACTTTGATGTTCATAGCACTTTTGCTTACTGGTGGTATCCTGATGTTTACTCTTGGAGGACCATCTGTGGCATTTGCAAAGGTAACCGAGTTTGGTCAGCGCGCCATGAGCGGAGAGTTCAACAGTTTAAGTGAAAAGATGCAGGCCACCTTTAGTGCCAACCAAAACTATGGATTTACTTCAATAATTTCCGCAGTTGTTTGGGGATTGGGATACTTTGGTATGCCACACTTTATCGTTCGTTTCATGGGTATCCGCAGCAACAGGGAAATCAAAATCAGCCGCCGCATTGCAGTCATCTGGGTAATCATCGCCCTGGCAGTTGCAGTATTTGTTGGTGCTCTTGGTTCAGTATATCTTCAGCCGACCATCCTGAATACATCTGCCGCAGAAACTGTATTCTCTGAGACACTCAAGCTTATGTTCCCGCCATTTGTTGCAGGTATTTTCCTGTGTGCAATTCTGGCAGCCGCAATGAGTACAGCAGACAGTCAGCTTCTGGTAGCATCTTCATCATTCAGTCAGGACCTTTATAAGGGCGTTATCAATAAAAAGGCAAGTGACAAATCAGTCCTTATGGTGAGCCGCATTTCTGTTTTGGTAATTGCAGCCATTGCTTTCTGTCTTTCACTCGATAAGGACAGCTCAATCTTTAGCTTGGTAAGTTACGCATGGGCAGGATTCGGTGGAACTCTGGGACCAATTATCCTTTTGGCCCTTTTCTGGCGTGGTACAACAAACAAGGGTGCGATTGCAGGATTCATCTGTGCGGGCATTACCGTTGTTGTGTGGAATAAGCTTGGGGCAGACATTCACCCGATCTTTGGCGTATATGAAATCTTGCCGGCCTTTATCATCAACCTTGTTGTTACAGTAGTGGTTAGCTTGTGTGATAAGAAAAAGGATCCAGAAGTTCTTGCAAAGTTCGATGAATATAAGAAAGCAGCAGACTAAAAGCCATAATATCTGATTAATTGAAACTGTCATGTCATTAAGGCGTGGCAGTTTTTTTATTTTAAAATATTAAAAAAATTGGGACCTGCACTATTGAAATAATACAGGTCCCGGAAGATTTATAAATAATTGTTTTTATTGAAGTTTTGGATACTTGTTAAAGTATGCCTTTGTTTCTTTTGCTACAATACCGGCAAGGACTATAAGGGCGATACAGTTAGGAATTGCCATGAGTCCGTTGAAGATGTCGGCGATGTCGAATACTGTCGTAACGGTAAAGTAAGGTCCGATTGCAACGGCAACGATGTAAAGAATGCGGTAAACCATTACAGCACCCATTTTTCCGTTTGTGATGTATTCAAGACACTTTTCTGAGTAGTAGTCCCATCCGAGAATTGTTGTGAATGCAAAGAATGCAAGACAAAGCATGAGAAGGAACTTGATTGAAACTCCATCGCCACCCAAATCCCAAGAAAGGGCGTTAGCGGTAAGCTGAACTCCAGCCCAACCGTTTGCCTCATACTGAGCGAAGAACTCTGAATTTGTCATGGCAAGAACAATTGCAAGACCTGTCATTGTACAAACAATCAAAGTGTCGATGACGGTTCCTGTCATGTTAACAAGACCCTGTTCAACAGGCTCGTTTGTCTTAACTGGAGCGGCGGCAATTGGAGCAGAACCGAGACCTGCCTCGTTAGAGAAGATACCGCGTGCAATACCTTTCTGCATGGAGTCCAAAACCTGTTTCATTACCCAACCGGCAGCACCACCAGCGGCTGCCTTCCATCCGAATGCAGACTTAAAGATAAGTGCAAAGGCGGCAGGGATGTCTGTAAAGTTCATGATGATGACAGAGAGTCCGAGGAATACGTAGATGATAGCCATAGCAGGAACAATCTTTTCCGCTACTTTAGAGATTCTCTTAAGACCACCGATGATAACAAGAGCGGCACAGAGAGTAACGACAATGCCACCGATTACTGTAGCCCAAGAATAAGAGTTGCCGGCAAATTCGAAAGCAGTGCCAGAATTGCTAAAGGCCATATTTACTGCGTCTGTAATACCGTTTACCTGGGTCATTGTACCGATACCCAAGAGACCTGCAAGGACTCCAAAAACGGCAAAGAGGATGGCAAGCCACTTCCAGCTTTTTCCCATACCCTTTTCGATTGTGTAGAAAGGTCCACCAAGAATATGACCGTCCGGCTTTACCTCACGATATTTGATGGCGAGCATACATTCCGCATATTTTGTTGCGGTACCAAGAATGGCGGCAATCCACATCCAGAAAAGAGCACCAGGTCCACCGGCTGCAATGGCTGTTCCTACACCGACAATGTTACCTGTACCGATTGTAGCGGAAAGAGCTGTACAAAGTGCGGCAAAACCAGAAAGTTCTCCGCTTCCTTCGTTTTTCTTGAAGATGCCCTTAAAAGCCCTTCCCAGTTTTGTAAACTGAATGCCTCTTGCAGCAAAGGTCATAATCAAACCTGTTGCAAGAATCAATACCATTGTCGGGATGCCCCAGACAACACCGTCAATTTTTGAAACGATTTCACTGAACGACATAATTGAACGTCCCCGTTAAAAAAAATAAGAGCAGGAATCAAACTTTAAAAGCCTGTACCCGCTCTCTGAAGAGGTAAGAACAATTCTACTTGTGAATGCTCTGTCCCTTGTACCTGAGATATTGGAAGTAAAACTTGAATGAACAAATCCGCCTTCCTTAAACCTTCGGTGCTCCACGGGAATGTGGAGACTCTCCAGAGAATTACCGCAAGACCACAATCAATACGGCAACATTATAACTCTATCATATTACGGTGCTTTGTTCAAGAGATGTATCATAAGATGAATCTTTTTCTTGACCGATGACTTTTTAGACTGTATTCTATAAATATGTTTGCAGGAAGGGATAAAGAACTAAAGGAATTAAAGTCTCAGTTTGACTCGACGGAAAAGACTTTTGTTCTGCTTTATGGAAAACAGGGGCAGGGGAAAAGTACGCTGATATCTGAAGCCGTAAAATCTTTTGAGGGAACAGTCATCAATCATCTGTGTGCCCAAACCACTTACGAAGGGAACGTCTTCCTGTTGAACAGCAGCATTTCTCAGGCCCTGGGGTTGGAAAATCCGATTCAGGGAAAGGGCCTGGAAGAAAGCTTTAACTATTTGAAAACACAGGATAAAAAAATCCTCCTGATAATAAACGAATATCATCTGTTAAGAAATTCAAAAAGGGAAAACGAAATTGATTTAATGGTTCACTGTTTTGTGGAGGAAATGCCCGAAAACATAAAAGTCATTTTGTGTGAATCATACATACCAGAAGCAGAGGCTTTGATAGCGGAAGAGAATCCTTTGTCCGCAGATTTTTCCCTTATTCAAGAAGTCAAAGAATTCAATTATCTGGAAGCATCAGCGTTTTATTCAAGGTATAACATTAGGGATAAAATTCAATTTTATTCTGTTTTTGGAGGAGCGCTTTATGTCCTGGACAAGCTGGATTACTGGAAAAGCGTTGAAGATAATTTAATCCGCCTTTTGTTGAATAAAAATGGGGACTTGAGGATTTATATAGAACAGATTGTTTTAGCCGGGATTCAAAAATATTTTGACGTGCGCATTCTTCAGATTCTGGCGGAAGGGAAAAAACGGTATAAGGAAATACTTGATACACTGGAAATTGAAGATTCCGGATTACTGGACAAGCAGCTTAAAATACTGTTGGGCATGGATGTTATTGTAAAAGCGGCACCGATAAACAAAACCGATGACAGGAAAAAACAGTTTTATGACATAAAGGACAATCTGCTTCGTTTTTATTTTCAATATGTGTTTGGTAAAGATGCGTTGATTTATTCCATGGGAGAGAAAAAATACTTAAAGCAGAACATTCTTCCTCAACTTGAAATGATTTATTCAAATGGGTTTAAAAACATTGTGGGAGAATACTTTGCGAAAGAGGCTTTCGGTTCATTTTGGTATGACGGCATAAGCACAAAAGAAAGCCGCCAGATTGAATGTGTAATGGAAACGGAAGACGGCTATGAACTGTATGTCGTAAATTATCGCAAAAAGCCAATGACCCTGATTGAATGTCAGACCGCAGAAAAGCAGATAAGGGATTTTTTGCCCGAGAGCTTTAGAAAAATCAATTTTATATGTTCTGCAGGATTTGCGTTTGAAAGTGAAGTCTATACGTTAATATCCGGAAAGGATTTATATCTTGTAAAATCTCGGTAATTGCTCTATACTTGAGGCGATGAAAGATTACTTTAAAAAGATATTCAGTTATAAAACGACATGGGCGCTTCTTGTAATATCTTTGTTTTCAATAGGACTTTCTCTTTGCCGCAAACTGATTACGGGGCAGGTATTCTACATGTTTCTTTTGTGGAATCTGTTCCTGGCCTTTGTTCCCTGGTTTGCCGCATCGATTGTTTACATAAAGAACATCAAAAACAAGCTTCTGCTGATAGTCATTATCATTTTCTGGCTTGTGTTTTTCCCCAATGCCCCATATATACTCACGGATTTGATCCATCTGGGAAAAGGCAACCTGATGCCTGTGTGGTATGATTTGATTCTGCTTTTGAGCTTTGGCCTTACCGGAATGATTTACGGTTTTGTGAGCCTGCAGATGATAGAGGAAAAGATACGCATTGTTTTCAAAATCAAGCATGCCTCGATAATCAGTTTCTTTTTGATTTACGTTTCATGTTTCGGCATCTACTTGGGCCGCTTCCTGAGGTGGAATTCCTGGGACATCGTAAAGAATATAGACAGTGTTTTCGATGACATTTTCCAGCGGATAATCTATCCCGGCGACCACAGGACGACATGGGTGTTTACCTTTTTGTTTGGCACTTTGCTGAACATTTTGTACATCGTGTTCAAGCAGGAAGAATTGAAGATTAAGCAGACGCAGCAATGACCGAGCTTGAAAAATACTACAATAAATTTGACGAAGATCACCGGCTGACTACCCGACATGGGCAGGTGGAATTCAACACCAGCATGAAATTCATCCACGATTACATTCCGGAGGGGGGGCATGTAAAGATTCTGGATGTTGGTGCGGGAACGGGCAGATATTCCGTGGCGCTTGCACAAGAGGGGCATGCGGTTACTGCGGTTGAGCTTGTTGAGCATAATCTTAAAATCCTTGAGTCAAAACATTCCTCTGTGAACTGCTGGCCGGGAGATGCACAGGACCTGCATTTTCTGGAAGACGGCACCTTTGACATTACGCTTTTGTTCGGGCCGATGTATCATCTGCATACTCGTGAAGACCAGATCAAGGCATTGTCGGAGGCAAAACGGGTGACCAAAAAGGGCGGAAAGATTTTTGTTGCCTATGTGATGAACGAATACAGCATAATCCAGTATTGCTTTAAGAAAAACATGATGCGTGAATGTGTGGAAAAAGGATGGGTGACAGATGACTTCCATACTGTACCCTCCGAAGACCAACTGTACACATATCTTAGGCTTGAAGACATAAATGAGATAAACAGCTGTACCCATAGCGAGCGCATAAAAATCTTTGCGGCGGACGGACCTTCCGACTATATGCGCCGGGAATTGAATGCCATGGACGAGCAGACTTTTGAGCTGTTCATGAAATATCATCTTGCCACATGTGAGCGACCTGAACTATTGGGGGCAAGTTCACATCTTGTGGATATAATTCAGAATTAGAGCCAATCTTACCGTGCAATTGGGAATTCGCTGACTCTTGTGGTGTAATTGGGGCTTTTAAAGTCGCGTTTAAGTTCCCAGTTGCCGTTTGTTGGTATGGAAACGGGATTGTTGATTCCTGCCGCCATCTTTACCGTTTGGGTGCCATAGCGGAGGTTTACCCTGTCCACGGCCTGCATTGCCAGATCCTGCTTGTGCTGCTGATGGGTTTCCTGAGTTTCAAACAGCCGGGGAGTCTCCACGTCCGGTTCAAGGGCAAGCAAGCTGACGGAAGCCTTTCGGTAACCGTAACCTTTGCGGAAGATATAGCCTGCAAGCTCAATGGTCACGGCTAGAATCTCAGGCATAAAGGAAGATGGCCTCTTAAGCTTTTTTCCGACACCGTTAAAGTAGTGTATTTTAGGGTTGAAATCGGTTTCTATGGGTGCAGCTGTACCCAATGTGACATAGATATAGGTACAGCGTTGCTTTTCATCCCTCATTTTCTTTACTGCAATTGAGCAGAAATATGCAAGGGCCTTTTCTATCTCTGCAAAATCATATACACATTCCCTAAAGCTTCTGGACGAGCAGATGTTCTTTGATTTTTCCCGCGACACAAATTCTATGGCAGATTTTTCATTCAGCTCCAATACAGTGTTCATGCCGGTGAGCGTAAGGTATTTTTTTGCCTTGTCTAGACCCATGTTCTTTAATTCCAGGCAGTTTTTGATACCGTGGGTTTTTAACCATTGTGCCTTTGACCTGCCTATGCCCCAGACATCCTCCACAAGATAGCCATTTAAGGTCTTGTCAGGATCACATTCAAGCCAGCTGAATACACCGCCGTTTTTCTTTGCCAGCTTGTTGCATATTTTTGCCAGCGTTTTGTTTGGTGCTATTCCCACAGACACAGGAATGCCGGTATATTGCCAGACCGTCTCCTTGAGTTTTTTTGCCACTGAGATATAGTCCTGCGAACTCATGTCGGGAAGGTATAAAAAACTTTCGTCAATTGAATAGATCTCATATTTTTCTGCAAACAGGGCATATATGCTGTTTAGCCGCCAGCTCATGTCCGCATAAAGGGTATAGTTGCTGGAGAAAATCTGTACCCCATTTGACTGACAAAAGCTCCTTACCTTAAAGAAAGTGTTCCCTCGTTTTAAGCCCAGGGACTTACATTCTTGGGTCAGGGCCACAATGATGCCGTCGTTGTTGGATAGAACCGCTATGGGCTTGTTCTTTAGGTCCGGCCGGAACAGGCGTTCACATGAGGCATAGAAACTGTTTGCGTCGACATGAAAAATCAAAGCCGTTTACCACCCAAAGTATGAATGCAATATGTCGCAATCCCGAAAATCTCGGTGACTCGTTGCCATCTGCCCTCTGTCAGAAAAACATAGCAGTTCCATTTCTTGCTGAATAAAATCTGCCTGCACAAAAATGAGTTTTCGAATACCACAATCGCTATGCAGCCGTCAAAGGGCTTTACCGAACGGTCTATGATAAGTAAATCTCCGTCCTGAATGTGAAAGCTTTCCATTTCATGCCCGCTGTACCGGAATTCATATTCGGAGGCTGGAAATGGCCGCAATGCACGGTTAAAATCCAACCTTTCCTCTTCGTATTCGGTGGCAGGACTGGCAAAACCCGTCGTCTTCATATAAACACCTATTATATAATATACTTAAAACTATCGGATTGTCAAGAAAATAGTTAAATAAATATTTTAATAAATGCGAAAATATGGAAAATTCCAGTGATTTTCATGACAATTTTAAAGAAAATACTTGAAAAATGATGGAAATTCATTCATAATATTTTTACGGCTATGGATATGGTTTTTCAAATAGTTGAATGAATACTTTGAGGGATTATGGAAGCGAAAATTTTCTGGACAAAGGTAAAACAGAGACTCTCCGAAATGAATAAAAAGCAGGGCTGGTTAAGCGAACAGACGGGAATCATCTTGCAGTCAATTCGCGACCAGATTTCAAAACAGCGGCTTCCTTCCCTTGATGATACGATGAAGATTCTGAATGCCCTTGAACTGACATGGGAAGAATTTGAACTGTACCCGGAAAAGCGATTAAAGCCGGATAATTTTGTCATTCCGGTAATGGATCAAGTGTTTTCTGCGGGTAGGGGACAGTTTGTTCCAGAAGAGGATACAGTTAAGGATTATATTACCCTTCCCAAAAACCTTCAGCGTTATGCGGACAATCTTGCGGCGGTTTATGTCAGGGGAGATTCCATGGAACCCACACTGTTTAACGACGACATAATCGTTACCGACAATCTTGGCTACGACGGTGAGGATGGGATTTATACGATTCTGTACAAGGGCTCAGGTTATGTAAAAAGACTTCAGCGGACATTTGACGGAATAAAAATCATCTCGGACAACAAGCACTACGAACCAATGAACGTCACGGCAGAAAACGAGGACTTCAAGATTATTGGCCGTGTGCGCTGCGTTCTGCATGAGTTTTAATGGCATTGTTATGGGGACAGCCAAAAAGTATGATTTGTCATTGTCGGTGAAACACGATGTCATTGCCGTACTTGATACGGCAATCTGAAAATGCCTGTCAGTCGACAGTGAGATTATCGGGTCAGGCCCGATAATGACGGGACAGCCTCATCTCTCTGTTAGATTCCGGATCAAGTCCGGAATGACAGTACGACTCAATATCCAATCTTTTTCAGGACAGCATCGATGAGCCTGGCATTTTTTAGCGAGAACTCCTCCGTAATATGGGGCTTTTCTCCGTTCATGATGCATCTGTTCAGCTGGTCAAGCTCCAGGGCATAATTCTGGGGTACAGAAACAGAGCGTTCTATAATCTGTCCCTGTGAATGAATTGTATACTTTAGCTCACCTTCCTGATTGTATTCCACATCGGATTTTATGCAGCCCTTTGTTCCATGGATGTAAAGGCGGTCAAAGCGTGAATTGGAAGTGCGGTCCAAAACCATGCCGACCGTAAAGGATGCCCTTGCTCCATTGGCAAACTTTATTACCGCAGTGGTAAGATGGTCAACTCCTCCCTCAAACTCGGCGCTTGCGTTCAAATATGATACATCGGAATCTATGAGTGACAGAATCATTGTGGTACAGTAACAGCCCAAATCATACATGGCACCGCCGCCAAATTCCTTGTGGAGACGGAAATCCTCCGCGTAACCCTGGGTGACAAAGGCGGTGTCAATAAAGTCAACCTTGCCGATGATGCCGCTTTCCACATCTTTTTTAAGGGATTCGACATAGGGGCTGTGGAGATAGGCATAGGCTTCCATCAGGATGACATTGTTTTCCCTTGCCGCATCGAACATTTTCTTTACCTCATCTGCATTCATGGCGAGGGGTTTCTCACAAAGAACATGCTTTTTTGCGTTGAGAGCCTTGATAACCCATTCACAGTGGATGTCGTTTGGCAGGGGAACATAAACCGCCTGGACTTCTGGATCCGCAAGAAGCTGGTCATAGCCGACATAGGCCTTTTTGAATCCGAATTTTTCCTTGAAGTCGTTAGCCTTTTGCTCAGTACGACCCGCTATGGCATAAAGTTCACAGTATTCGGATTTCATCATTCCTGGAATAGTGGCCCAACGTGCGATACCTGCAGTACCCAAGACACCCCATTTGATTTTCATAGTTTTCTCCTATAATTGAGTTTATCGTGGTAAAGGTTGGTTTGCACTTACCTTTCCGCTTAAAATTGCTTTATAATCTTCGTAATTCTTTTCCAGTAGCGTTGGAGTGTCCAGTTCATAGGGACAGTGTAGGGTACACTTTCGGCAATGGGTACAGTTTTCAATTTTCTTCATTTCTGCCTGCCAGTAATCGGAAAGCCACACATGGGATGGAGCACGCCTTACCATGAGGGATATACGCGCACAGTTGTTGATTTGAATTCCAGAAGGACAGGGCATGCAGTATCCGCATCCACGACAGAAATTGCCGGATAACTCGTCCTTTTCCTTTTGAATGAACGCCTTGATTTCGTCCGTCATGCTTGGAGGATTGTCCATGAACGAAAGCCATTCTTCAAGCTCGCTCATCCTTTGAATGCCCCAGATTGGAATCACGTTGTCATAGTCTGTCATGAACGCAAAGGCAGCATCCGCACGATTGATAAGACCGCCCGCAAGACCTTTCATTGCAATAAAGCCCATGTTTTTTTCACGGCATTTTTTTACCAGTTGAATGTCACGCTCGGAGGCAAGATATGAAAAAGGATACTGTAATGTTTCGTAAAGGCCGGATTCCACGATTTCTTCCGCCACACCGATTTTATGAGCAGTAATTCCGATGTGACGGATGAGTCCCTGTTCCTTTGCCTGAACAAGAGCCTCGTACATGCCTGTTCCGTCTCCGGGTTTATAGCATTGGCCTGCCATGTGCAGCTGGTAGATGTCGATGTAGTCGGTTTTCATGTTTTTTAATGAAGTATGAAGGTGTTCCCACAGGACTTCCGGTGTGGTTGCGGCGGTTTTAGTTGCGATGAAAATCTTGTCCCTTATACCCATGTCGCCAAAGGCATGGCCGATCTTTTCCTCACTGTCGCTGTAGGCACGTGCGGTATCAAAAAAACGCATTCCACCATCGTAGGCACGACGCAAAATGGCGACAGATTCTTCAACACTGTCCCGCTGAATCGGCAGGGCACCGAATCCGTTTTGGGGAACCGTGATGCCGGTAGTTCCAAGAGTGATTTGTTTTACAGTTGATTTTTCATCCATAGTTGAATCCCTTAAATCTATTTTTACATGAGAAGGAATATTTGTCTAGTGTTCAATGGGGAATATTGGGGCAAAATCAGCTGAACTTGAACTCTATTCCTCCCGATCCATTCGGTTGACTTCCTCAATGTCCACATCGTGCTGAACGTCATAACCCGCCATTCGGGCCATTTCCGCCACGTTATATCTCCACCGTGCGACAAGAGACGGAGGTTCAAGAGGAAGGGCATAGGCTTTGTTTTCGAAAACCCAATCCAAAATCCTCATGTCCTGCGCCGAAGTAAAGGTGATGATTGTCCGCTCGTTTTCGTCATCTTCCACTATTTCCTGGTCAGCCGCCCAGTTGCCGCTCCTTACTATGGGACGGGCCGCCTCATAAAAGGCAATTTTATATTGCTTTGGCCTGAACCGTTTGAATGCACCAAAATTTCCGCCACCTGTAAAGTTTTCAACTTCGAATTTCTCCGGTAGGTCAAAATGTTTGGAGAGCGTGTTTAGGGTTTCGATTTTATTCAGCTCAAAAAAACGGACGTCATCTTTTTCCTCAACATATCCAAAGAGATAGGCCCTTCCTTTTTCAAGCAGAATTTGATAGGGGTTTACGGTCCAGCGTTCAAAAATCTGCTTTTCCGTTGGAATCAGGGGTTCGGTTATGTCGTCATTCGGCTTTGGATATTTGAAGCTGATGACCCAATTCTTTTTAAGGGCCTCAGTTAAACTTTCCCAGATGTGGGGTTTTATGGGTACAGATGGTTCCGGGCTTGGTGCCAGAGCGATGCGCCTTAACAGAAGGTCATCATCGTTGTTTCGCCTGCGGTTTGCACAGAAACTGTCCAGAACGTCTTCCATGCCCTTGTAGACAGGTGTGTTCTTGAAGTGGGAGAGGAAGACTTTTGCCTCGGTTAAGAGTTGAAGCTGATCGCTTTGCAGGGTCTGCTGGAATTCAAATTCAAAAGGCCTGGTATAATAAAATCCCTTGTCGTCGGTTGAATATTCTATTGGAGCGTTGAATTCGTATCGGAGCTTATCCAAATCGCGGTGAATGGTCATCTCGCTGACTTTGAGTTCCTGTGCAAGTTTTTTATGATTCGGATATTTCCCGCTTGAAATCTGAGCATGAATGGCATACAGTCGCTTGATTTGTGCAACCGGTCCCTTTTCCGAATCAGTTGTTCGATACTGCCTCTTTTCTCTGCTTTGATTTTTCTTATCCTCTGACATCGGCATCTCCTTTGTTGTTGAACTACGTCTTAAAGTATAACATGCCAGTCTAACATTTTGTGATAGGTTTGCGGAAAAAGTTTGAATTTTTTTAATAATCCACTTGGGTTAAATATCTTTTTAACAAATTTGTCATCTTCATGATTCCCTAAAATGTGAGCGAAAATTTTGCAAAATTTACTATTTTATGAGGAAATTTACACCATACCAACACTATTTCATGAGGGATAACTGTCAGGCCCGAAAAAATGTAAGATTAGTGATGTTTTAGACCCGAAAAAATGTAATATTTCCTTGAATTCAGGCCCGAAAAAATGTAATCAACTGCACAAATGGGAAGGCATAAATTTGAAAGGTTGAAAGATCGGTATATTTGTTAAGAAGCAGGGTTTTGACCCCACAATGCATAATCAGAAGATAAAGCCCGAATATCAGGCCAAACAAAAGCACTTCCTTAACCATGTAGGAAACATAATCCCTTACGACATCGCCGGAAGATGGCAGCTGATTGAAATGACTGGAGAATTCGCCACGTCCCTTCCGCAGGACATCATACAGCTTTATTCCGATTCTTGCACCCAGCCATTTGTCTTCCACAAATTGAATGATGCCGTCATAGATATTGTGTTCCCTAAAAATCCAGATAATTAACGCACCGCCATTTTTCACCGTCACAATGGCATTCACCAGAGACCACAACGTCACACCAATGAAAACCACCGATGCCACAAGCTCACTTTTCCATTCCCCGAACGGCGAGAAAATCACGACAAAAATTGCGGCATAAATCAGGGCAAGTTTTATTACAGAGCGAACAAAGGTGTGGAAAAACCGGTTCCGTAAAACATCACGGAGAACAGTTTTCCCGGACCGCAGGGAGTAATCAAGTGCCTTGGACAGGGCTGATCCTGTGAAATCTTGGAAGGACATGGATATACCCCCTACGTTTTATAAAATGGTTTTGTTACACAAGACCCATTGCCTGAAACACACGGTAGCAGTATTCCCAAGAAAAGCCCGCTGACGGATGATGGTAGACTGGTGTTGCGATTACGGCATGTCCATTGGCAAGTGTGTATGTTCCGGTGGGATTTGGGTAGCCGTCCACCACGACAGGCTTCCCGTTTGTCCAGTTAACGTCGGGGATTTTTGACCAGAGGCGCTTTCCCCACACAATAAGGTAATCCGGCTCAAGCTGATTCAAAACCTCAAAGAAAGGTTCCACAGCAGCTTCATAATCCTCTTTTGTACCTGCAATGCGGGCATCTCCCATCGGCACCTGCAGGAAGTTATAAAAGGCAAGTGAATCCCAAATCCTCTTAGAATCGCTTTCATCGGTAATCCGACCGACAAGAGCCCTTTCGAATTTCCGAAAGGTGTTCATCCACCCCTCGCTGACATCATGGTTCAGGTATTTTTGAAGCACGTCATAGGTTAGGTTTTCGTACACCTCGCTTTCATCGCAATAGTGGCTTTCCCCAAGAGTGAGAATCCTTTTTTCGAAGATTCCTCCTGTGCTGTAGTTTGTGCCGACGTAGGGTCGGAAGGTGATGTTGGACATTAAAAGGCTCCTTTAATCAAGACTTCTTAAAAGTTTTCTACATTCTGCTACAAAGTCATCTTTTTTAGGAGCTTTTGCTACACGTATTCCTTCTGGGTTCATAAGTCTGATTTTTTTCCCAGATTTATGTCCTTGAAAAGTCCATCCGGCTTTTTCTACATAAATAAACCACTTATCATCATCATTTGTTTCTTTTTCTGTGTTACTCTTGAATTGTAAGTCCTCTATAAAGATTGTTTCATCTAAAAGAAGATCGATAATCTTTTCCAAGACTTTTCGTTCAGACAAATCACTTATATTATCCATATCTCATTCCCCAAAATTGATTTCAATATCCCGAGTCGCCAAATGGTATGTCTTAAGGATTTTCTGATATTTCAAGTTCAAAGTTAATTTTGTTCCCTTGAAACCAAAAACTATATCTCGAATCTTATTAAACTCACTTGTCATTTCAATTGAAATTTTATTCGAATTAATCGGATTTTCATTTAGAGGATTTCGTTGATCTATCAATCCAGATATATGAACATCATGAATCAAACCTGTTTCTTCAGCTATTTCTTTTGCACGTTCATATGTTTGTTGAGAATAAGTACCAGAAAAAATATCTTCTCTTTCAAAATTCCAATCTTTTTTCTGATATTTTCCTTTTACAGATTTATAATTGGCTCCTCGTTCTTCATTTTTTGCATTTTTATGCTTTACATCAACATCTAATGTGCGAGATTCTTTTTCCTTGAATTTATCATGAGCTTTTGTTACAAAAGACTTTGCACCTAAATTTTGCAGAATCTCAGAAATACACTGAGCTTTTGCATGGACAAAAAGGATTTCGGCATCTTCAAAATCAACGTATGTATTCTTAAGAAAAGGATTTTTAACAAGAACCGTTCCTTCTTTTAAGACTTTTATACCTGTAAGTTTAAGATTATATTTATGCATCAATTCTTCAAAATCTTCAACATAATACTTTTTGATACCAGTTGGTAAATTTGAGTTCTTGCTTTTCAAAAACTCTGCTTCAGAATTCCAACCTGTAATATAAATCACATCATTAATTCTTTCCACAGCCTATTCTCCATAATACCCATATTTTTCAGATAGTTCCTGTAATTTGTTTAAGAGACCTGCATTATGAACCCAGCCTACATAACCTCCAAAAATAAATTTACCGTCCTTGTCAGAGATGAATACATGTTCAAAACGTGCGGGATTTTGATAGCGGGATACAACAGTTCCGTCTTTTAACTTAAATATAGGGACAGAATCTTTTAGATCTCTTGAACTTGCTGGTGTCATACCTTTTACACGCGACAACTCATTTATAATTTTTGCCGCATCGGAAGAAAATACATACGTTTTCTCACCATCCGCCATTCTGTTACCAATTTTCTCCGAAATATCACTAGGTATGAATTTCTGAGCCAACTCTGATACAGTATCAATGCTTTTACCAACTAATTCCTGCATTATTAAATCCTCCTATCTCAACATGAATAGTTTTTATTATTTCTATTTAGAGTGTGCAATACGGAAACCTACTTTCCAGCTTTTTTTATATAATTACGCATATTGCAATATTATACTACGCACTTAGCAAAGTGTCAAATTCGCAGTTTGCGTATAGAATTAAGCTATGAACGCAGTGGAATTACAGGAATTGTTTTCCTCAAACTTAAAGGAGCTTCGCGGGCAAGCCAACCTGAGCCAAATGAAGCTGGCAGAAAAGGCAGATCTTTCTGTTGGATATATCTGCGATTTGGAAAGTGGCAGACGTTGGGGTACACCGGAGACATTTTCCAAACTTGCCGTTGCTTTGGATGTAAGTCCATTTGAATTACTGCTCCCAAAAGAAATGGAAGTTTCCGCTTCAGACATTCAATTCCGCCGTAATTTTGCTTCAAAAGTAAACAAGGCAATGCAAAAGAATCTGCGCACAGCTTTGGATGATGCGGTATCAAAAGCTATGACAGATTCCGCAAATTAATCCCTATTCACTCTTAATCATCATCTTCAGGAAGGGTTCTAGGGCGCTGGCCATCATTTTGCTGTCGTAGATGTAGTTGTCGTAGGTGAATGTCTTGGTCATTCCTGTGCTTGCCTGCAAAACTTCAAGCTCATAAACAATGGCATACCCATCCTCCGGGGAAAACATGATGGTGACGAAAATGTCTGCGATCTTGTTTATCTGTCCTTCTATGCCGGCTTTGTTGGCCACCGTCTTAAGCTCGTAGGCGAAAATGGCCGCTTCAAATTCAGGCATCACCTTGTAGCCAGTCAGTACGCCAAAGGTTCCGCCCGTTTTTACATCTTCTTTTGTAATAAGGTTTGCTTCATCAAATATTTCCCCGGCCGTCATATAGGCAAAGGGACTTGAATAAGACAAACCGTCGAGCATGCAACTCTGCCAGCTGGAAGGCAAATCTTTTTTTACTGATTCCGCATAGCCAAAAGAAAGCAACGCCGCCAATGTGAATAAAACAAAAATCTTCTTCATAAAGAATCCTCCATGTTTTTGATTATAACAGTCAGGTCTAACAAATTCTGTTAGAGTGAAAAAAATTATTGAATAAAGTATTTTGAAAAGTTCATGCTTCTTCGTCTTCAAAATCAAAGTAAAGTGTGGCTCCTACGTGGAAATTTCTAGGACGGAGGTTTATGAACTGCCGTTTGCTTAGATTGCAATGATCCCACAGCTGATGGAAAGAATAGCACAGATAATGGTCAGTAAATGGAGGAACAGCATAACATTCTATCCAATTGAAAACAAGTTTTTCATTGCTTTTGAAATCTTCTACGTCTAAACTTTGGCTTATTGTTTCTTCAATGAGTATTTCAATTATTTTTTCCTTTTGGGTTTTTATCCCCAAGAAATGCCGCGGTAAATGATGATGATTGTATACTAAGGTTGAACCTACTGTTTCTAATTCCTTGAAAACTCCACATCCCTGTCTTTTGAGTTCGGCAAAGTCTTGTTCAATTTTCCTGACAAGGCTTTCTTCTTCTAATTCCAATTTCAAAAGGGTTTTTGCAAAATGAAGTTCCCGAGTTTTTCCAAATAAAAATGGACCATACAAATATCTTTTTTTCAAATACTTCAAAATTGGATTCGTTTCTTTTTCAAGAAGTTCATAAGAGTGACAACGTCCGTCTTCCAAGCTGTTTCTGTCTTTACATGTAATGTTCTTTGGCAGGGTTTTCTTTCCTATTTCGACACTTACATGCATATAAAAATCGTTGGGATTTAATTTTTTAATCACTTCGTCTGGAAGTGTGTGCCATGTGGTATGAAAACCTTCATCATTTGGTTTTTCAGAAAAAACAAAATTGAACATCGGACAGCAGAAATAAAATCCAATACCTTCTGGAAATGCAAACTGATAGTTATTCCATAAATCAAGAGCCTTCATTTTTGACGGCATCTTTTTACCATAAGTTGTAGAAAGCTCCCAATCACATTCTGCAAATTCAAAATCCTCTCCATTGGCAAGCTTGAACTTTTGATCCTCTGGAGCATCATAGCAGATTGTTGCAGTTATTTCATAGTCTTTGTAATACTTCTTTCCTTGAGAAATAAAAGTATCCAGTATGTTTTTCAAATCGAATACACGATAGTATGCGTCGAACATGAGTTTGTACAATCGGGCATTAATGGCCTGAACATTGTTAAAGGGTGAATTCAAATCTAAAGGAAATGAGTTCTTTTTGCTTTTCTTGCTAACAGGGGGATTATAAGTCTTTGGAACAATCTTGATCTTTCTCATAATATCTACCTCTCATATAATTGAGTATAACAATGCAGGCTAACATTTCATGATAGAGTGAGAGAATTGTTTTATTTTATGTGGGAATCTAAATACAAAAGCTTGAATTGTAAGTAGAAACAGCCGGTTTTCCTGTGCTATACTGTTGGCATGAGTTATGATAAGAACAAATGTGCGATGACCCCTCCGATGGGATGGAACAGCTATGACTATTACAATACGATGGTGAACGAGAGTCAGGTTAGGGCTAATGCTGACTATATGGCAAAGAACCTTAAGCAGCATGGATGGGAATATGTTGTCATTGACATTCAATGGTCGGATGCTAACGCCGGTACGCGGAAGGACGTTCAGTATATTCCCTTCAGTCGGTTTTGCATTGATGAATGGTCGCGTCAGATTCCGGCTCCAAACAGGTTCCCTTCAAGTGCGGATAATAAGGGCTTTGCTCCCCTTGCAAAATACATTCATTCGTTTGGCTTGAAATTCGGAATCCACATTATGCGGGGAATTCCACGGTTTGCCTGTCACGAGCACCTTCCGATAAAGACTCACGATGGTCGGAAAATCACGGCGGACATGATTGCAAATCCGGCTTCTGTCAGCAAGTGGAACCCGGACATGTACGGTGTGGATTACAGGGCGGATGGGGCACAGGATTACTATGATTCGATTTTTGAGCTCTATGCTTCATGGGGCGTGGATTTTGTAAAGGTTGACGACATCTGCAATACCAACATGTACCCCAACAATCCGTATTCTGCGGAAAAAGAAATAGAGATGATTCAAAAGGCCATAGAGAATTGTGGCCGTCCCATGGTGTTGAGTCTGTCTCCAGGACCTGCGGTTATCGAAAAGGCCTGGCATCTGGAAAAGTATGCGAACATGTGGCGCATCACGGATGACTTCTGGGATTCCTGGGAGCTGCTCAAGGCAATGTTTGAGCGCTGTGAGGTGTGGCAGAATCATGTTGGACCCGGTTGCTGGCCGGACTGTGACATGCTTCCTCTGGGAAAGGTGGGGGCATGCTTTGAATGCTATGGAACAAGGGAACACACGACAAACCTTACCAAAGACGAACAGCGTACGATGATGAACCTGTGGTGCATTTTCCGTTCTCCCCTGATGATTGGGGCTGAGCTTACAAAGCTGGATGATTTTACACGTGAGCTCTTGACGAATGACGAGGTGCTTTCCCTGACGAAAAACGAGGTACAGGCAAGGCTTGTGTCTCGGTCGGAAGAGAGTGCAATTTGGGCAACGGTTTCCGATGATTCTACAGGTACAGTTGATTTTTATGCCGCATTATTCAATTTGAGTGATGAAAGCCAAAGTGTGTCTGTAAAAGTGGAAGAAGTGCTTAAAACGTTGGGATTGGCAAATTCTAGGGGTACAGATTTTACAGTACGTGATTTATGGCTCCACAAGGAAACTGTCACCATAAAAAGCGACGGCACATTATCGGAGGAACTTGGGGCGCATGCGTCTGTCCTCTTTAGGGTAAGTGAATAGATTAACAAGGCGGTTGTAGAATGACGGAAAATGAAGCGATGCAGAATGCGATTCAAGAGGCCTATGACGGAATAAATGCGGGAGACGGCGGACCTTTTGGCGCGGTGGTTGTAAAGGACGGAAATATTGTCGGACGGGGCCACAACAGGGTGATTAAGAATCAGGATCCGACATGCCACGGAGAGATGGAGGCAATTCGCGATGCCTGCAGGAACCTTGGGACCTTTGATTTAAGCGGCTGTGAGATTTACACGACCTCCGAGCCATGCCCCATGTGCCTTGGTGCAATCCTCTGGGCGAACATAAACAGAGTTTACCAGGGCTGCAATATTCAAGATGCAGAGGCCATAGGCTTCCGAGATAAAAGATTCTATGACCATCTGCAGGGAAATTCCAGCTTGTTGACGGTGACAGAATTGAACCGTACAGGCTGCAAGGAACTTTTTAACGACTACAAAAACCTTGAGGATAAAAAGGAATATTAGCCTTAGATTCAGCTGTTTTCCTTTACCGTAATCCTTCGGGCAATGTAGACGAATGGTGTGTCCAAAAGGCTTGTTGCGACGTAAATCACATAGCAAGAGCCGGTAATCGCCACAAGTTCCCTAAAGTTGTAGATTCCCCAGAAAGCGCCGAAATTGAAGAGCACGATGTTTACGAACTGGGATATCAGTGTTGAAAAATTGTTGCGGAACCAGAGCATCTTTGTATGGCTGCCCGTTTTCTTTTCCGTAAGGTTCCACCAGGCATGGTACAGGAAAACGTCTACGGATTCAGAGATGACATAGGCAATCAGGCTGGAAAGAAGCATTCGGGGTGTATTTGAAAAAAGTCCGCGTACGAATTCATTTGACCAGTCGCCTTCCGCCGGGATGTAGTGGACCCACAAGAACGAAAGGAGAATAAAACTCAAGCTGGTGAAGATTCCGGCAAGGACACCTTTTGTCGCATCTTTTTTTCCGTAAAGCTCGCTCAGAATATCGGTGCAGAGGAAGGTCGCCGCAAAGAGGGTGTTGCCCAGAGTCTGATCCATTCCGAAAGCGCGTACCAAAATCGTAACCTCAATGTTGGCAAGAACCGTACAGATTCCAATCCACGCAAAGAGACCGCCTTTCCCGAAAACTTTCAGAAAAAGAATTGCTCCACCAAACGAAAGTAAAAGTGTGATGATTAAAAAAAGTTCATTCATTTGAAACCTCCTGACAGAGAGATTCCATATCGTAAAAACGTTGACCTGGTTTTGTTTAACGACAGGAAGGACTTCGAACTGTCTTTTGAATGTAGGGGAAAGATACAACATTTTCTTGTTTTGTGCAATCGGCCCCGGGTTGATGCCTGTGGTGTGCAGGGGGTGTTTTTGTTGAAAATACGACTTTGTTTGTGTTATACTTGAAGAAGATTGGAGAACCACAATGGCAAAAACAAGTAAGTCAAAAATAAGCTCCGCCACAATCGGATTTGAACAGCAGATTTGGGACGCAGCCTGCGAACTTTGGGGACACATTCCCGCTGCAGATTACAGAAAAATCTTTACAGGACTTATCTTCTTAAAATATATCTCAACCGCATTCGAAAAGAAATACGCAGAACTTATTGCAGAAGGTGACGGTTTTGAAGACGACCCCGATGCTTACGAAGCAGACAACATCTTCTTCGTCCCTCCGGAAGCCCGCTGGTCAGAAATTGCAAAGGCAGCCCACACACCGGAAATCGGCACAATCTTA
>JAEEGL010263561.1_pt1 | contig 109440 bp, 103 predicted proteins | sample 9134231 | NCBI WGS metagenome assembly JAEEGL01 (sample SAMN16246548, study PRJNA631951) | gut metagenome | biome: gut microbiome; feature: rumen; material: fiber-attached | host: Bos | place: Iran: Karaj | collected 2018-10
CTCAACTTCGTCGCCGTGACGAATAATACTAACACTGCATTTACGATAAACTTTGATGGTAATGGCTTACACTTTGGCAACGACCCAAATAATACTGTAAATGTGGTGACTTATGATGCGACGAGGACGAGTAGCCAGGCTGCATCTTATTCGTGTTCTGATAATTTTTATTATGATGACTGTTATAGCGACAATGGTGCGCCAAGTTTTTATAATTACGGCTATGCCGTCAATGCGATAAGCTTAAACCCGGCTGAATCTACAACCGTCACTCTTAAATATGGTCTAGGTAGTTATAATGATGGCCATCCAGATTACTTATTTGTGCTAAATGGATATTATGAGGATGATGGTGCTATTTCTGATACCTTATATAACGTTCTAGTAAACGTTTGCAACCAAGATGTAAATTGCGCTAAGGAACGGATGGCACTCAGAAACGTTGAACTGATAGATGTATTTTCTGGTTCGGCAGTTGATGGTGATGCTACTGTGCCTATCACTACAAGTTTTGGTGTTGATGCTACCAATGCTTCTGGGCTACCACCTAAACCCGATCCATTTATTCCTGATCCTGGTTTACTGCCAGTTGAGAATTCCGGGATTACATTCGTGATTGCTGGTGAGCAAAACATATCTAATGGATATGGATACCGTGCGACTATAAAGCAGACTAATAATTGGGTTGATGGTCTTGAAAAGACAGTGATTTCTGGTGCGTATGCCGAGCCAGTTGCTAGCCGTGGTGTAGCGGAGTTTCTTGGCTGGAGCAAAGACCCGGAGGCTACGGTGCCGATTTATAAAAATGCCGATGAAATTGCCAATAATCTCAGCGCAGTGAATGGTGACGCGCCAGTGACGCTATATGCAGTATATCATCATGCGGAAATAGAAATGCAGAATTTGCATCCATCGCTTTGCACTGAGACTGGAACTTATGTATATGATAATCGTGATAATAAAATTTATTTTGTGGGGCGAACAACGAGCGAGGAATTCTCTTCTGTATGCGTGATGATGGAGAATCTTGCTCTAAATCTTGGCGATCCGAATATCCAGCAAGAATTGTCCGACACGAACACGAACGCCGATGATCACTCTCTGCAATGTTTGATTTCTGGTGAGTATAATGGCGAAGCATGTACTGATGGGTATGCTGTTTCTGGAGTGGTGGATGATTCTGCAACCTACGCATATGACAGTCCAGTCATAGAGACGAGTGGGGATAACTGGACTGCCGATGATATGACTTGGTCATATGGAGGGACTTATCGCAAGCACGGCATAGCATATAATTATTGTGCCGCCACTGCCGGGAGTTCATGTGGTGCCGAAAACGATTCTTCCTGGTATACACATATTAGGGGAATTGATATATGTCCAAAGGGCTGGAAGGCAGTGGATTGGGATAGGTTTGATGTAGACGGAGTGGGGGCGGAAAGGCGTTTTAGGGAGGAGATTTCCATTACCTCCAGAAGTGCGGACTTTTGGAATGTAGATTCATATCAATACAATGACAGTAGGAAAGTTAAAGTTATGCATCTTGGGCGAGATCTTAATCAATTTTCGGGTGGATACTACTCTAGTCCTGGCGAATATCGCTACCGTCTTAGCAAGTATTATATGCGTTGCCAGCTTAAGATTAATGATATTTTCATGGTGAACTTTGATGCTAATGGCGGTACTGGCACTATGGCACCACAGGAGATTGGGAGAAATATAGCCACCGCTCTTACCGCTAATTCATTTACTGCCCCGGCCGATATGGTGTTTGATGGTTGGAATACGATGCCGGATGGATCTGGTACGTCATATACTGATGGCCAGCAAGTGACTAATATTGCAAACGCTTGGGATACGATTACGCTTTATGCGCAGTGGAAACAAGGGGCTATTACTTTTGATAGGGCATACGAGTTGGCCGGCAAGACTAGACATAACGGTTATTACACTATGCAAGATGGTACTTCGACTATTTGTGCCAATGTGACTGTTGGACAAACTGGTATATTGATAGACGTACGGGATGATCAGACATATAATGTTGGAAAGCTGGCTGATGGCAGATGCTGGATGATAGAAGACTTAAATATTGCTGGTGGTACCACTCTATCGGCGAGCGATACTGACGTTACTAGTGTATATATTGGTGGTTTTGCTACTCAGGCTAACCTTACTAAGTCTGGCAATACTATAGTTCTTCCATCTTCTTCTACTGCTGGGTTTGGCAATGTTAGCGAGGCGTTTATTTATAATTCTGAAAATAAAACTGATTGTGGTGATTACGGTGAAACCACTCCATGTTATTCTTACTATTCTTGGACCGCAGCTACACTAGGTGGTATGCAAAGTACTGGTGCCGTTGCGGAAACGGGAGATGGTTACAATGCGGCGGCTAGCATTTGTCCTAAGAGTTGGAGACTTCCGACTTCTACTACTAGCGACGCGACCGCTACAAGCGATGGTAATTGGAAGACTGGCGATTGGTATGCTTTGGCTACTGCGTACGGAGCGAATTTGGAGAATGACTATAGAGATAGCAGTGTGTTTTCTGGCAGTAATTTTGCGGATAATGCTGGACCTTCGACTATGCCTGATTTCAGATTTGGTGGCCACTACCAGATTAGCGCATTTAACACTGGGGGTGGCGGTAGGACTGGGTTGTATTGGTCGGCGACATCATTATCTGGTACGCGTGCTTATAGTATGGGCTTTGCAGAGCAATTGACTGAGGCGGCTAAGGATTGGTCCCGTGGTGGTGGTTTGCATGTTCGCTGCCTGATGAGGTAGCGAACATCGTCATATATATGACAATGTCATACAGGGTAAACAATTTATGCTTGCAATAAATTAAGATGTTTGATAGAATGGATACTATCGTTCGTTAAATCCCAAATATTCTGCGAGGTGGGTAGCTAAACGGTTGGGTCGAAAAGAATCGTTTGGTGCGGTCGTGAACGATAAAACATTAAGGAGAACATTCGATACAATGCGTATCAAAAAGCTAAAACGTTCGCCAGAACGCAAAGCAAAGATTGCGCCAGCCGAATGGCAGCAATTCATAGAAATCTAAATAAACCCCCTTTAGGGGGTTTATTCAATGGGCGGTAAATTTATTGTTTTAATTTTAATTCGGTGATGCGAACTAGTAAATCTTCGAATTGTTCGCTAGTTAAAGTGGTCTCCCATGTAATCATTTCGCCATTGATGGTGACGGAGCCACCTTGTTTGTTGCTCCAGTCGATAAATTGCCCATCGACATAAAAGGCCGGGGTGCCTCCGACGTCGATGCGTTTGCCGATTGCCATGTCGAAGCTAATTTTTTTAGAAACTTCTTTAGAGGCAAGGTCAGAATTGAATTTGTCTAGGTCACCTTTGCCGTCTGTGACTTCGGTAAAGTATTGATTGAAAAGCACGGTGCGTTCAGATGCAGAGGAGTATTCCCAGTCGGCCTGATTTTTAAACAACAAATCAGCGTATGGTTTCCAGTAGCCTTGGAGGCCAGCGGCTTGAGCTGCAGAAGCTGCAGCGGTGCCATTCTGGTGATAACTCAAAATGTAATTACGATAGACTATGGCGAGTTTGCCATCTGCTTTTTCAATGGCGGCATTGATGCGCGGATTCAAAGAAGCACAACCTGGACATTGGAAGTCGGCATATTCCACTATAATAACTGGTGCATCTGGGTTTCCTTTGACGTTGTCGCCAATATTGCCGTTGTGCTCGTCCGGGGCAATAATGCTTGTAAAATCATAACTGCTATAATCTGTAGCTTTGCTGTTGCCATCGATGACGAGAAAAGCGGCAATGCCAAGAAAAGCGACGACGGCGATGACTGCAATGACGCCGAAGGCGCTGAAACCTTTATATTTAATCATAAACACTCCTTTAACTTAGTATTATTATAGCATAAAACTGGGGAAAATGTGGTATAATATTTTTTATGAGAGTTTTGACTGATAAATTAAGTGAATTTTTAGGTAAAGATGTAGAAGTGGCGGGTTGGGTAAATTCGCGACGCGATCATGGTGGATTGATTTTTATAGATCTGCGCGATAGTCGCGGATTAATACAACTAGTCGTGACACCAGAGACAGAGGAGGCCTTCAGGCTTGCAGAAGGCGTGAGAGATGAGTTTGTGCTAAAAGCGACTGGCAAGATGCGAGAGCGTGACCCGGAGCTAGTGAATCCAAATATCCCGACTGGTAAGATTGAGCTAGTGGTGGAGAAATTGACGTTGCTTAATCGCTGCGAACCTTTACCGGTAAATACACATGATGATGGCGTGGCTTCATCTGAAGAGATGAGGCTGAAATATCGGTATCTAGACCTCAGGCGGCCATCGATGCAGAAGAGGCTCGCAAGGAGAAGTGAGTTTTATCGGTTTATTCGGAATTATATGTATGATAGAGGGTTTACTGAGATTACGACGCCGATTTTGGCAAATTCGTCGCCAGAGGGAGCGAGAGATTTCTTGGTACCGTCGAGATTGCATCCTGGGAAGTTTTATGCTTTGCCACAGGCACCACAGCAATTTAAGCAACTTTTGATGGTGGGTGGAGTAGAGAAGTATTTCCAGATTGCGCCATGCTTTAGAGATGAAGACCCACGGGCGGATAGGCTTTATGGTGATTTTTATCAGTTGGATTTTGAAATGGCATTTGTGGATGACGGGGAAGTAGTGCGACGCGAAATTCAGCCCCTATATGAGAAACTTGCGACTGAGTTTGCTGGTAAAAAGTTGGTGTGTAAGAGTGAAGTTGCAAAGAAATATATCCCAGAAGGCGAGACGGTGCCGAGGTTGCCATTTACGGTGGCAATGGAAAATTATGGCGTAGATAAGCCGGATCTTCGTTATGGGATGGAGCTTATAGAGCTTACAGATGTATTCAGCGAGACTGATTTTAAAGTGTTTAAGCAACCATGTGTTAAGGCGCTTTGCGTAAAGGGCGCGGCGTCTCTTACTAGGCGTGAGATTGACGAATTTACAGAGCAGGCTAGAAAGCTTGGGGCTGGTGGCTTAGCATATATATTATATACAGCGGAAGGTGAAAAGTCGCCGATATTAAAGTTCATGTCCGAAGCGGAAATCAAAGCAGTGCGCGAGAGGACTGGAGCCAAAGAGGGCGATGCGGTGTTCTTTGGTGCGGATGAGCGGGCACGTGTCAATAAGGTGCTCGGGCAGCTTAGGATTGCCTTTGCTGACCATATGGGACTTAAAGATAATTCTGAGGTGGCGCTTATATGGGTAGTAGATTTTCCGTTTTATGAATGGGATGAAAAAAATAAGAAATTGGATTTTGGACATAACCCGTTTTCGATGCCAAAGGGCGGAATGGAAGCACTTTTGAAGGCCGAAAGTACGGAAGATAAGCTTGCGATTGTAGCTGATCAATACGACATGGTGATGAATGGCTACGAGGTGGCTTCTGGTGCGGTGAGAAATTACAATCCAGAAATTATGTACAAGGTGTTTAATATACTTGGATATAACAATGACTATGTAGAAGCAAGGTTTGGCGGGATGTTGTCAGCGTTCAAGTTTGGCGCGCCACCGCATGCTGGTGCGGCGCCAGGGCTTGATCGTATTTTCATGGTGCTAGAAGATGAAGAAAACATTCGCGACATTGTGGCGTTCCCAAAGAACGGAAACGGTGTGGATCTCATGATGAATTCGCCATCCGAAGTGGACCAGATACAGCTAGACGAAGCGCATCTTGCGATTGTGCCCGAAGAGTAATTATCTTATATCAAATTACGGAAAAAGGAATCGCATCCATTTGCTAAAATTGGAGTATTCTGGTTGCTCTTTGGTGGATGCGATGACCGCGTGTTTGTTTTTAGCGGCGTTAGAATTTTCTGGTAGGTAGACTAGGTGTTCTCCAGGTAATTGCTTGCTGGCATGTTTTCTAGCGAGGAGTTCTTGATATTCGTCGGAGGCATAATAATCGTTTTCAAGTTCCATGGTTTCAACTTCTAGGTCGAGGAGGGCGAGCTCGCGATTGGCCGTGGCGAGACGGTCGGTAAGAGTCCAGTTGCGAGACATGGCGGTAATGGACTGGTAGGTCCAAGTAAGACACATAATGACGGCAACAACAAGCACGATGTTTTCAATTGAAAGATCGTGCTTTAATTTGTAATTTAGGCGACGCAGTTTGCTCCTTAGGCCGTTCATGGCCTAATTATACTACAAAAAAGCTTGTGATTTGATATAATATATATTATATGGCGAAAATGGGTGGCAAAATCCGAGAAATTATTCGGAAGAGAAAGTGGCGCGTACATGTGAAGACATGGATGCTGCTTGTTGCTTTAATAATATTGTTGCCGATTGATGCAACGCTACTTCGGTTAGATCACATCAAAATGACAGAGCTACGAGACGCGGTGCTTGCGGTAGACGCTAAAATATCAAATGATGAGAGCGATGAAGCAGCGATGGAATCGGATGCAGAGCTTGCGGCAGCTTTAACTAAACTTAAAGAATTTGTTTTTTCGCACATCGTAGTAAATGTAGTGGAAGAAAATGGTACGCAGCGAGTAGATTTTGGTACGGGGCCATTTTATCTTGAGCATCAATATTTGCGGGCGGCGACTAAGGCGCTAGCGGAGGCCGAAAAGATGCAAGTGGATGATAAAAATCCATACGGCAATATCTATGCGGCCGCTGGTGAGTATTGCCGGGCGGAGGCGATTAGTCATGGATGGAATTGGAGTTCGCCAGAATATATTAATTGCATGATGACGGAAATTGCAAAATATCCGGCATCGGATGAACTTTCAGATAAAATTATAGCAAGGTTGCCGTCAACGGAGCTTTATCGGAAAAATTACGCTTCACCAGTATGGGCGCCGACGCTTGCCGGGTGGATGATACTTTTAACATTGATATTGATAGTAGTAATTTTGATAAGATTAATTTATTGGCTAGTACTTAGGATTGCGATAATCTTTATATAATTTTTCTTTAGAAAAGTACTTGACATTTTATTCTTGGGGTCATAAGATAGAATTATATTAACTTAAGGAGGAGCTACAAAATGGCTTACGAACATACTAACGCTAAGGGTGTAAAGTACTATCTGCACAAATCCGAGGTGACTCTTCGTGGTGGCAAGCCGCAGACAATTTATTTCTTTACTAAGGACGAAAAGGGTGGCAAGGGCACTCCATGTGATTTGCCAGCAGACCGCATGGTTTGCGAGAACCCACGCAACGGTTTCTTGACTCTTAAAAAGAAATAATGTGATATAATTAGATGGTCGGGGTATAGCTCAGTTGGTTAGAGCATGCGTCTTATACACGCAGTGTCCTTGGTTCGAATCCAAGTACCCCGACCAGACGAGTGAGCGAGCGAACAAAATAAGCTTGCTTATTTTGTTCTGAGCCACGAGGATGGTCTTTTAGACCATTTTTTGTTGCACAAAAACATTAAAAAGTGAATTCGGATCTCGCTGACGCTCGATGCGAACCCAAGTACCCCGACCAGACGATTAGGCGAGCGAAAGCTTGCTTTTTTGTTACGTTTTATTATGTTATAATGGTCGCATGAGGCATAAGCACAATGGTTTTACATTTATTGAAATTAGCTTATTTATTGCGATTTCTGGGTTAGTATTAGTTAGTGTGATTGGGATGGCTTCTGTGACAATTTCACAGCAGAGGTTTAATGATGTGACGCAGAATTTCGCAGAGTTTCTGAGAAAAGTATATTCTGAGGTTGAAAACCCGCAAGGGATTGGTGATGGAAGAAGTACGGAGTATGTGATTTATGGAAAGCTGGTGACGTTTGGGGAGGCGGTAGAATTGGATGGTGCGACCGAAGTGTCAGAAAAGCAGCAGAGGATTTTTGTATATGATGTGGTAGGAAGAGATGCTGGTGCGGGGGCGACCAGCATGAAGGATTTGATTGAGGATCTCAATATGGACGCGGTTCTGATTCAGAAGAATTCCAGCAACGAGGATGTTGTGGTGCGGGCTGGAATGGTGGAGAGTTATACGCCGAGATGGGGGTCGGTGATTGATTCTGAAGAAAATGGCGTCCCTTTTAAAGGCTCGCTTTTGATTGTGAAAAATCCACGTTCTGGAATGATTACGACGCTGGTGGCTAAAGGTGATAATGGTGTGGTGCAGATAAACCAGTCTTTGATGAATGGTATAGCCAATGTGAATTTCGTGAGGGAAAATAGTTTGATAGTTAATAAGTTGAATTTGTTTAATGTTGAGAAATTAGATTTTTGTGTCAATATGAATGGCTATGGTGAGACAAGCGGAATGCGACAAGATGTGAGAATAATTGAGAATGCGAGAAGCGCTTCTGGGGTATCAATAATTGAAATGGATGGCGAAGAAAATGTCTGTAATGAATAATTGTTATGGTATAATTTAAGTATGAAATTGTCGTCACGTCACGGGTTTACTATGGTTGAGCTGTCGATATCGATTGTTTTTGTGGGGATTTTGTCGATTTCGCTTGCAGTGGTGATTAACAGTATGGTGGTGGCTTATCGTAAAGGCAATATGATGGCACATGTAAATACGACCGGCATTAATCTAGTGGATGATTTCAGGGCGGCAACGCAGAGATCTTCTGCAAGTTCGCTAATGGTTGTTTGTAGCAATTTGTACACGGGCGATACCGTCGAAAGGGATAAATGTCTTAATGATAGCGCCTATAATTATGTGTCTTTGACGCATTTTTCGAAAGTAAGTATGGACGGCGGGAGAGAGTTTGAAGCACCAATCTACGGGGTATATTGTACTGGCACGTATTCGTACATTTGGAATAGCGGATATTACGAGCTTAGCGGCGCTAAATTTGCTGAGAAAACAGCAAGTAAATGGGCGACGCTTGTAACTAGTGATGGCGAGATAAGATATCGAGAGGGTTCTAGTAATGCGCCATTTAGGATGCTTCGGGTACAGGATCCAAATAGAAGCGTTTGCACAGCGGCGTATAACAATGATGGCGAGTACTCATCTGCGGCTGAAATGAATAATGTGATTAATATCAGCAGCCAGACGCTAGATGAAAGGCCAGAGCAGTTATTGACTACGCGAGGGGCTGGTGATTTGGCGATTTATGATTTAACAATAGCAAAGCCAGCGGTAAATTATGATAATAACTCAGTATTCTATCAAGGTACGTTTATCCTTGGGACCGTAGATGGCGGAGTTAACATCCTGTCGCGAAATAACGCGTGCGCTACGCCGAGTGGATATGATTTTGCATATAATTATTGTGCGATTAATAAATTTAGTTTCGCCGTAAGGGCGTCAGGAGGAAGTAATAAATGAAGAAGAGTAGATTTAAAAAGGGTGTAGCTTCGTTTTATATCGTGGCGTTTGCGGCGCTGATCTTGGTGATCGTAGCATCGAGCTTTGCGATGGTGGTAATGTCGGAAGTCGAACGAACTTCGGGTAGTGATTTGTCGCGGTCGGCATATGATTCGGCGATGGCTGGTGTGGAAGATGCAAAGTTGGCGCTACTTAATTATCAATCGTGTTTAAAACAAGGCTATCGTACCGGCGTAGAATATTCTGGTAGCGGAGAAATTACATGTGAGAACATTATTTATTATATGCAGCACCCGGATTGCGACATGGTGGCAAAAATTTTGGGGCGGACGATTGAATCTAACGAGGTGAAGATTAGTGAAGGCGCAGGGTCTGGCAACAATATGGATCAGGCATATACGTGCGTGATGATAAATACTAAATTGTCGGATTACCGGGCGGATCTTGACCCATCGAGCAGTTATAGGATTATCAAGGTGGCTTTGGAAGATGAAAGCCAGATTAATCAGATAAAGTATGTGAAAATTAGCTGGAATCCGACGGAAGTGGCGGGAATCGGTACTTTCAGCAGTAATTTTATTGGAAGCGGAAACAGTGACAATAATAGTGGTCGGGTAGCATTTTGGACAGATAGTAATGGGTCAGTGCCTACTTATCCGACTTTGGCGCTTCAGCTAGTACAGACGGCTAAAGATTTTAAAATTAGCGATATAAATTCCCAGACTAATGGTAGCGGTCAGACTGATCGCGCGATGATCTTTTTAGTTCCAACTAATCTTGTGGGAGCCGCTTCTGGGTCAGGAGACACCTATATTGGGGCTTATAAAGGTGGGACTATTGGTAATAATATTTCGGCGGAGGAATTTGCGAAGACTAATAACTTGGAGAAAAATTTACCGTATGTAGTATATTGTAATGATGATTGCGTGGCGATGATCGGAATTCCTGAGCCGATTGGTGGCAATCGTAGTACTGATACGTTTATGTTTGCAGTGTCACTTCCGTATGGTCAGCCGGCAACGGGCTTTAGTCTTACTCTTTGTACGGATATATCATGTGAATCCGGTATATCTGGTTCTATGGCGGGTGAGGGGGATGCCACTGCTATAAGTTTGAGTAATATGCAGGTAGCGATTGATTCGACTGGTAGGGCAAATGATTTGTATCGTAGGGTAGAAGTGAGACTTGAAGGCTCAAGTTCTGGTTCGGTATATTTGCCGTATGTGATTCAGGCAACTGACAATGATGCTGGCGGTGAGGTGAAAATTGAAAAAGAATTAATCGTCGGTAGCGAATACGGACTCTAAAGTATTGACAAAATTTGGTGGTAGATATATAATAATACTGCTAGATTGCAGTAGTATCGCGGGGTAGAGCAGCCTGGTAGCTCGTTTGGCTCATAACCAAAAGGTCGTTCGTTCAAATCGAACCCCCGCCACCAAGTTCTGAAAAATATTTCAGAGTAAAAATCAGCCTAAGTTACCCCCCTAACTTAGGCTGATTTTTGTTTGACGGGCTATTTAATAAGCTGTCTAGTGGCGAGTTTGATGGCGTAACTATATGAATTGGTCATGTATGGGGTGCTAGCAAGTTCTAAAATCGTAGAACGATGGCGAATGGCGAGGCTAAGTTCTGTAGCCATGAGCTCGGCGTGCGGTGCGACGATGGTGGCACCAAGAATATGGCCAGTGCGTGAGCTAGCGATGATTTTGACAAATCCGCAGTCTAAGCCGTCAACAATGGCGGCGGGGAGATTTCTCAAATAAACAATGGAAGTTTTGTACTTGGCGCGATGGCGTTTCAAACGAGCTTCAGTAGAGCCGATGCAGACGACACTGGGGCAAGTATTGATGAAGCGAATGAAACCTTTGTAGTCGGCAAAGCCTTTGGAATGGTGGAGAATATTGTCGGCTAGGATTGAAGCCTCATATTCGGCGCGTTCGGTAGAAGAATGATTGCCACCGAGGCAGTCACCTATGGCGTAGATGTTTTTGGTGGTAGTCTGGAAGAATTTATTGGTCATGATGCCGCCATTTTTGTTAAGGCGTACACCAGCGTTTTCCAGGCCATAGTCGGTGTATGGTGTGGAGCCAGTGGCTAATACCACGCAATCTACGCGTACGACTTTGTCTTCGGAACCAGACTTGAAAATGACGCGTTTTGCGGTGCCGTCTTTTTCGAGAGCGACAACTTTGGAATCGGTGACGACCATGACGCCGAGTTCATTTGTAAAATAGTCACGTAAGGCATTGCCAGCTTCGGGGTCTTCTTTTGGAAGAAGGCTGGAGGCTTGCTCCATGATAATGGCTTTAGTGCCAAGTTTGGCAAAATATTCAGCGATTTCACAGCCAGTGGGACCACCACCGATGATGAAAACGAATTTAGGCTGGCGACGTAAGCGTGGCACCTCGTCTGGAGTGAGACATCTGACAGAGTCGAGTCCGATGATATCGCCAGTGGAAGTCTTTGCGCCAGAGGCGAGGATGAAGTTTTCGGCGGTGTATTGATTGTCTCCGACAGCGATGGTATGACTATCTAAGAAATGAGCATAGCCAGAAATGCAGGTGATGCCAAGGGATTTGTACCTAGTGGTGTCGCCAGCGCCAAGTAGGGTAGTGATAGCAATTTGATGTGAGGCGATGGAGGGAAAATTAAAATGTAGAGTCTGGTTGCTCATCTCAGGCGCGATGCTCAGATTGTAAAAATCGTGAGCGAAAGATTGGCTGACGAGGTGCGGGATATCGCGTGTGCAGAGATTACTGCCGCCAAAATCTTGAGCCTCTACTAGCCCGATGCGGAGCTTTTTATTAGCGGCGAGGAGGCGGGCAGCGGTGCCACCAGCTGGACCACTACCAATAATTAAATAGTCAAAATTATATTTTTTACCCATCTTTATATTATTGTATCACGATTTTCATAAACATAAGCAAAATCGGCATTATATTTTTTGAGGTTTTTGACTACGAGGCGAGTGAGGTCGGCAGAAGTGATGGTGGATTTTTTATTGAGGGATTTTTGGACGGATTTGATAGTCTCATTGATGAAGTCATCGGCGGCACCGGATGGAATGCCAAGCGCGCGAGCGTGAAGTTTTAAATCGGAGCGGAGAGATTTTAGAGTTTTGTCATCCATGGTTTGATACTCCTAAGTTTATTGCTAGTAGGGCGATGACGGCGTAGATGATGGGAATGATAATGCGAATAAAAGGTTTAAGTTTAGTACGAAAACGAGTGATAGAGGCGAGGTTTTGATCGTTGTGATAGGCGATGTGTATGGTAAAAAGCGGCAAAGTAGCGAAGATAATATAAAATACGATAATCGGGACGCAAGGTATGGACGGAGTGTTTAAGAGAATGACAGCGGAAATAAAATAGAGTGGAAGAGTAAAAATGAGCTCAGGGAGTCCTGCAAAAAAACCTAGAGCAATGGCGTCGGAGCGGGAGCTGGCTTTGCGGGCGCGAGTTTGTAATGTGGCGGCGATTTTTCGTGAAATAAATAATGATGTGCAGTTGCTGCGGCGGAAATAGAAAAGCAGGAAAGCGATGGCTTCGGCAAAAATGATGCCGGAAGTGACTAGGAAAACTGGCGCGGAATATATGTCGACTATGGGGTCGAGAAGCGACAGGGTGATTAGTAGTAAAATCCAAATGAGACTGACGAAAATTTCGGTGCCAAGGACGAAGCTGAGACTACGATCGCCGGCTTTTTTGGATGAAGTTTTACCAAGAGCGTAATGATAAAAACAAGAAAAAGTTCCCGGCACGAGTTGGAGTGAGGCGGTAATAAGCATAGACAGTAAAATAATTATGACAGAGGCGAAAATGGTCATGGTTTAATTATACCATAAAAAATGAGGGTAAGGGGTTGATTTTTATTTGGACCTATGCTAACGTTCGGCGCATGAAGAAAATTTATAATTTATTTAGTTTGGTGGCGTGTGCGAGTCTAATGGCGATAATTATGCCGCGTGGGATGGCGGTGGCGGAGGGTGATGAATTTGAGCTCCCGATTTTGTATATTCAGGCTATAAATCCTGGGTATAAAGTTGACGGGGTAAGTGATGTCGGAGAGATGATAGAGATTCGCAAAAACTCCGAAGATTTGGTTTCGCTCGCTGGCGTGACTGTGCGCTATACAAATTCAAGCGGGAAGGACATCGAGCTGGTGAAATTTCCCGAGAACAGTTACATGCTCGGCGAGAGTCTAATCCTTCGTTACGACAAATCCATGGGAAGCGAGTTGTCTAACGCGACTTATGGCGCGACGCTGGCCTTAAAGGCGGGGCCGGTGTCGCTCCTGGTCGGCGATGAGGTGGTGGATAGTGTGTGCTGGACTGGCAAAGGTGGTTGCGTGAAGTATTTTACGTCTAGTAAGCCGACGGCACTAGTGCGAAATTTGGAGACGGGTGAATTTGAACATGCGGAAGAGTATGAACCGGAGTTTATCAAGGATAGTTTGATGATAGAAAATCTTGTTGAAAAACCCGATGATGATGAAGAAAATGACGACGAAACAGAGGTGGAGGTGGAGGAAAATGGCGATAAGAACCCGGTGGAGGATGAAAAGCCGGCAAAGCAATGCGAGGGGCTTTTGTTTTCGGAGATTTTGAGTTATTACAAAGAATCGCAGGCGGAGCAGTTTGTGGAATTTTATAACAGCAGTGCAGAGGCGATAAAAATGGACGGATGCACGCTTCGATATAAAGGAAAAATATATCCGCTTGAGGGTAAAGTGGAGGCTAAAAGTTATGCAGTGAGGTGGGTGACGGATTTTAAACTAACCAAGAATCCGAAAAATTCAAATGTGCTTGAGATTGTGGATGTGGATGGCGAGGCGGTGGACGTGCTAGAGTATTTTAATGGTCAGAAAAAGGGAACGTCGTGGGCACTTTTTGACCGTGACTTAGAAGAAGAGGCTTGGCAGATGACATACGCAGTGACGCCTGGAGTGGCAAATGTATATCAGGAGTATCAGGTGAGCGATGGGTATGGTGCTGACGATGAGCCGGAGGCAAAAACTTGTCCGGAAGGAAAATATTTGAACCCTTTGACTGGCAGATGTAAAAAGATTGAAGACGAGGCAGAGGAGAGGATTTGTAAGGAAGGGTATTATCTAAACGAAGAGACGGGAAGGTGCAAGAAAATTGCAGCAGTTGAAGAAAAAACCTGCGAAGAGGGATACTATCTAAATGAAGAGACTGGCAGGTGTAAGAAAATAGTGGAAAATACGGGCGCAAAATACGAGCTAAAAGAAGAAACTTTTGAGGAGGATTCATCGTTTGTGGCGCTCTATGCGGTACTTTCAGTGGTGGGGGTGGGGGTAGCATATGTCGTGTGGGAATTTCGGCAGGAGATTAAGAAAATATTTAAGCGTTTGAAGAGGCGTTAGCTTTGGTGGCAATGGCGTAGAGGCTGTCTATGATTTCGGCGAAGACTGCGTCGCGGGATTGGTCGCCATTAATGCTAACGAGTAAACCGAGGGCTTTGTAATGCTGCAAGACCGGGAGGGTTTTAGTGCGAAATTCTTCGAGGCGAGTGCGAAAAGTCTCAATATCTTGGTCGTCTCGGCGGTCGCCACGGTCGCCGAGGGATTTAGCGGCAAACCAGCGACTTTCGACATCGGCTTCGGAGATGTTTAAGAGAATGACGGCTTTAATCTCATGGCCGGCAGCGGAGGCGGCAGACATGACTTCGTCTTCTTCGCCGGACCAGCGACCGACGGAAGAGAGGACAAGGGGCTTGTTTGCGATATCTTTGCGTGAGAAATATGGCAAAACCCATTCATAAAAGACATTAGTGGGGACAAGAGCGCCATGACCGGTAAGGTTTTTGTGGGTTTCAGCTTCTTTGGCGCGGATGATGATGCCGGACGAGAGAAGTTTGGCATCTAGGGATTTGGCAAGCATTAACCCTTGAGTGTCTTTGCCGGACATAGGTAGGCCAAAAATGTTGAGAGAGCCGGTGCCGAGCCAGGCTTTAATTGTAGCGATTTTGTCTTCCATAATGTAATTATAGCACATAATATATAGGTGATTTTTGCTGGATTTTCAAGAAATTAGGGATAAAAAGGCTTGCGGTTAACATCTGGCACTCTTGACGTTAAAGCGCTAATTTTGTATAATGAAAGTATGGAAATAACAGAGCGGCAAAAGCAAATTTTGTGGCAAATTGTGGAAGAATATGCTGAGACGGCGAGCCCGGTCGGGAGCGTGACGATGGCGAAACTTTTCAAAGTGTCTCCGGCGACGATTCGGGCGGAGATGGCACGGCTAGAGGCGCTAGGCCTGATTGCTCAGCCGCACACTTCGGCGGGGAGAGTGCCGACTGATGCTGGATACAGGTGTTATGTCAATCATCTTGAGGGTGGTTGCTTGGGCGAGCGGACTGAGAAAGAGCCCAGTCTTGACAGGGGTGCTCATGCGATTGAGGTGAGAGTCTCTTCGCAATCGCGAGCTGATGCGGCAATCCGTGGGGCGGTAGATGCGCTGGTGGAGCTGACTGGCAACTTGGGTCTTGCGACGATTGATGGACAGCTATACCTCTCTGGGTTGACGAGACTTTTTACGCAGCCGGAGTTTGTAGATGCGAGACGCGTGCAGGCGGTGGCGAGACTTCTGGATAATCTTGAGCCGTGGCTCCGGGAGACGGCGCCGGGAGAGGCACTAAATATATTTATCGGGCAGGAAAATCCGATCGGCAAGAACTCAGAGGTTTCACTCATCATCTCGCGTTTTAAGTCGCCGTTTTCGGACCGGAGTTATATTGGCGTGCTGGGGCCAACTCGGCAAAATTATGCGCGAGTGATGGGGCTGGTGAGACACGCAGGCCAGATGCTTGAGGATGTAATTTAAGGTTAAAGGAGAAATATGAAAGAGAAGAAAGCTGATGCAGGCGCCGAGCAAATTGCCGCACTAAACGCGAAGATTATAGAACTCACGAATGATTTACGACGTACGCGGGCGGATTTTGAAAACTACCGAAAGCAGATTGAGCAGCAAAAAGAAAATGAGAAAAAAGCTACAAAGCTAGCAACTGTGTATAAGGTCTTGCCTCTGCTAGATGATATAGATAGGGCGATTATGGCTTATGATACGTTAAGGCCACTAGGGAAGACCCTGGAGAAATCAATGGGGGAGCTAGGGCTAAAGCGGATTTTGTCGGATGCGGGGGTGGAGTTTAACCCGGATTTGCATGATGCGGTGATGGTGGAAGGTGATGGTGAGAAGGAAGTAGTGTCCGAGACTTTGCGGCCAGGGTATTATTACGGATCAGAAGTCCTAAGGCCAGCAATGGTCAAAGTGCAAAAGATGTAGGCTCAGCATTAAAAAGCCCCGCGTTTAGGCGGGGCTGGAGGAGGATGCTTCGATGACTTTGTCGACAATCTTGATTACGGCTTCGAAAACGTCATCGTCTTGATGGCTCGGGTTGGTGTATTCGAAGAGTGCGTCGATGGCAATCTCGATGGGAATCACTTGGGAGAGTCGCATCAGGATTGCCTTGGTTGTAGCTGCGCCGTTGATTTTGGTGTAGTTGTCGCTTTTTGCCGCTGGGTATTCCAGCAGCGTTCTCAAACTTTCCCAGTCCTGGGTGGGTCTGATGCCGGCGGAGTTTTTGGTAAAACCCAACCGGTCCAGTACGGCGAGGGCTTCGGACGGGTCACACGGGTTAAGGAAGGCCATGATGTCTTCCATGCTAATGCTACTGGTACTCATCTATGAGCACCTCCTTTTCTAAAATTCACAAGGGGCCGAATATGGATATACGGGCTTGCATATATTATTATAATATACAGTTGCTTAGCTGTCAACCGGAGCTTTACAATCTGACTCACAGGTGGTAAAATGATATAAAATAAGCAGTAAAAGGAATACAATATGGCTGAATATAAGTTGACACTCGAAAAACGTGAAATAGCAGGAAAAAAGTTAAAGGCTTTGAGGGCAAGCGGGATGATCCCGTCGGTGATTTATGGTGGCAAGACTCCAGTACTAGCCGCGTCGGAATATGTAGCGACGGAGAAGGTTTTGCTTGCTGCTGGGTATCACTCACCAATTGACCTAGACGTGGCTGGCAAGAAGCAGCTTGCGATTGTAAAGAATGTGCAGATTGATTCGGTCTCGAGAAAGATTGTAAACGTAGAATTCCAGGCGATTTCTACAAACGAGGTAGTGGAAGCGACGACGCCAATCGTGATTGTGAATTTTGAAGCAAGTGACGCGTCGAAGCTATATCATTTTGCTTTGAATCAGGCGATGGAAGAAATTGACGTGAAGGCAAAGCCAGCAGATTTGCCAAAAGAGCTTGAGATTAGCGCCGAGAAGTTGACAAATGTCGATGACAAATTGACAATTGCTGATATCGTACTGCCTAAGGGTGTAGAGTTTGCCGATAAAGAGCTTGATGCTGAGCAGGTAGTGGCTTCGGTTTATGACCCAGCGGCAGAGGCGGCAGCGCGTGAGGCTGAGGCGGCCGAGCCTGCAGTTGAAGCGGCAGATGTACCATCTGAAAATGGTGAAAAGCCAGCGGAAACTACCGAAGAATAATTTAAATAGATTGCTCTATCTCTGTGGGGGACAGAGTGGAGTCGAGATTGGAATTTTCGACATTAATTTTGGCGTAATGTAAGGATTTTGCGACGGTGTAATCCTTGATAAAGCAAGCGACGATAGTGGCGGAGATGATGGAATAGAAAGAGAGGCGCGTGAGCTTGTCGACGCGGTGGGCAGTGACAAGCTCTGAATCATCTCCAAAAGTAATGTCGCGGTCTGATAAATAGATGGTTTTGTCGTGGGGGAGATTTTGACTCCTGTCTTCGGAGAAGATGAGAGTACTTTTTTCGATTAGGTTTTGGTAAGGACCGGAAGGATTTTTGAAGTAGAGGATTAGCTCGGTCTTTGGATGCTCGTCTAGGTAGGCGGAGATTTTGGCCGAGGCGGACGCGTCTAGATTTGCAGAGCGATCGACAAAAATATAATCCGGCTGGGCATCGGGCACTGCGAAATGGGTGATAGTCGGGCGAGACGGAGTGAGATATGTGACATCATCTTCTGAGATGAGAATATATCGATAGGCTGAGGCGGGGGCGGTCTTTTCGTCGTAAAAATTGAAATCAGCACATGAAATACTAGCTGGAATTTTGAAATTTTGGAAGATTTCTAGTGATACGGCGGCGCCGCCAAAGATGCTAACACGGTGAAAAAAATGGTGGCTAGATGCGTCAAAGCTAAAATCTAGCCATCTAGTGCCATTTTTGTCGGTTTCAAAATTTTCGGTGCGGGAATCGAGATTTAAATAAACGTCTTTTAAGATATTGCCCACGATTAAAATCATAAGTATATTATAGCACACCTAAGATACCACGCAAGGCGTAGGCGGTGTCTTCGTGGCTTCGCACGGTGATAGTGTCGATACCCATCTGGACCACTGGGTAATCGTTGCCACCAGGCTGAGTCATGTCGCCAAAGTAGAGAATGTCGCTCTTTTCGACGTGGAGCTCTTCTAGTAGATGTGTCATACCAAAGACTTTGTTCATGCCAGGAATGAGGGCATTGATGGAGGTAGTGCCGCCAATTTCGTAGTCAAATTCTGGAGCAAGCTCTTTGCAGCGGGCGACGATTTTTTCGCGCTTCTTGCAGTCTGGATCCCAAGCGTATTTTTCTTCGGTGCCGGCTTTTTGGCCGAGTGCCGAGAAAGTAACCTGAGAGAGGCGATTCTCGATGATTTCGTCGCCCGGCTTTAGCTTATCTTCTTCCCATAGGTTTAGCTCGCGGGCGGCCTGCTCGATGGTCTTTGAAATCTTGGCAACTTGCTCGTCGGTCAGCGGGTAATTGTATACCTGCTCCCACTCGGTGCCATTGTAGCGGTAATATTGAGTACCCTGAGCGACAAATAGATGTAAGTGACTGAGCTGCTCCGCGGTAGGATTTGGTAGACGATCGACGATCTGAATCAAAAATTGCTCGAACTTCTGTCCGGAGATTGGGCAGATTTCAAAATGGTCGAGACATTTTATCAACAACTCGGCGATATCGTCCGTGATAGGGGTTTTTGCGATGTTTAGGGTTTGGTCTATATCGAATGCTAAAACTTTTTTCATAATAATTCTATTATAGCATGCAGTTGTGGAAAAAGCTAAAAAAGTATTGTTATATACCTTTAGCATGTGCTATTATATGTACAAGCATTAAGCTTAAAAGGTCATACAAAAATGAAAAATATAAATGGGTTGGATGCTCGTATTGGGCTTCGTAATATGGTACGCATTGTTAGGATTACTAGCGTACTGAGTTTTGTTGCACTTTGTGGTGCTACCGTGTTGCCAATATATCACGAGACGAATAATGCCGAAGCTGCTGCTGGCACTGCTACTGCGCCTACTCTTACTTTTACTTCTACTAACGCTATAGCTAGTGTCAGTTTGTCGGTAAATGACGTAGATGGTACTTTTGCTACTAGTACTGAGGCTCAGAAGGCAGCCTTTTCTATTGCTACAAATAATTACAGTGGCTATACGTTAAGCCTTACCGCTTCTGGTGACACTACTACCTTAAATGACAATAGCTCACATACTATATCGTCAATTGAATATGATGTTTCTGCCACAGATTTTGCCAGTGATACTAGCCTAAATAATAAATGGGGATTTATTCCAAGCCATTACTCTTCTGCGGCAAATACCGACGATTATTACTTCCCAGCGTCGACCAGTTCCTATAGCGATACATTGATGGTTACAAGTACCGCTAACTCTAGCAATGGTATAGATAACGCAGATAACTACACTATAGGTATTGGTCTAAGAGCAGATTATAACACCCCATCTGGCACCTATACCAACTCTACTTTCCTAATCCAATATGTAGTAAATCCAGTAGAATATGCTATTACTTATTCAAGTGATGACATTTCTGGAGTCGGTGGTCTTCCAGCTAGTCAGGGTGGTAGCGTTCATAACGATACTGCTGCTGAGAGCATTACTTTATCGTCAACCATTCCGACCAGGACTGGCTATACTTTTGCTGGCTGGTGTCTTGGCACATTGTCAAATGATGGTACTACTTGTACCGGTACTACCTTTGCCGCTGGTGGAGAATTTGGTATAGATAAGACTGCAGATAATACCGGTGTCACCTTGAAGGCTCTTTGGACAATAAATACTTATAGCCTCACGGTTAATTTTACGAGCGCTGACGTAGTTAGTGTGACAATTTGTACGGTTACTTTTTGTCCACCGAGGAGCGTCGTGGGTATAGTGTCTGTTAGTGGCGGTAGTGTATCCGGTCTTGAGTATGGCAGAAATTATTATCTTCGTCCGGTATACGTTAGTTCTGAAATAGAGTTTGTAAGTTGGACTAAAAATGATCACGCCACGGGCTCATCTATTAATTCTACTAGTACTGAATACACTTATTATACGATTGGTTTAGGAAATGGGTCTATTACGATTACTACAAAGTTGGATCCTTGCAAGGATGAAATTACCCTTTATGGCTTAGTGTCTTGTCGGAGTAAGGGTACGCAGACTGCCGCCGATCTCAAGGCCGTGATTACGGTTCCAACTTCTTCATATTCATACGAAGATACTTCTAACTCTGGTGTTTATGAGTATGACGAATCAGTGTTTGGTGCGGCTGCTGATTCTAATAAGGGCGATAATACTAGGGCTAAAATATATTATTATCGTGGTATATTAGATAGCAACCTAGATGGTACGTCTGATACTTATGGCTCCAATGGTGATGGAGCTTATTACCCAAATTACGTGAAGTTGGGTAGTACCTGCTGGCGTATTTTCCGAACTACCGCATCTGGTGGCGTAAAGATGATTTACAATGGAATTTATTATGAAAACGCTAAGAGTGGTACTTGTGCTAGAGCGCAAGCTGATGCACAGATAAGTACGGGCGCGTTTGATGGCAGCGATTCTGCAGAAGCACGACAGGTTGTACGGGCTGGGTATACTCATAATAGTACGTATGCCACCAGCACGAATCATACGGCGAAGATTAATGCTGTTTTCGGTAGCGATTCTAATTATGGTGTAAATAATACGGATTCTAATATCAAGAATTATCTTGAAAATACTTGGTTTATGGGGCTTGATGGTGTGGGCGCTTATGAAAGCATGTTGGAGTCCAATGCTGGTTACTGTAATGATCGCACGGTCTATGATAATACTGCGCCATATACGCAGCTAGATGGGGCGACAACGGATATTGAAACGCTGGGAGGGGCATCTGTGTATAATTTTGGTGCGTATGTTCGAAATAAAGTGGCAAATGGTACTCACAATGTCACGCTTTCCTGTGCGCGTAGTACGGTAGATCTTTATACGACAAGTTCTGCAGGAGTCGGCAACGGTCAGTTAAATAAACCAGTCGCGTTGATCACCGCAGATGAGCTATCGCTCAGCGGTAGCGGTGGTAACGGCGGGTCTTCAGTGGCAACTATGGCTTCAAATTATAACGTCAATTCATTTATGCGTTCAGGCTCGGATTTTTGGTCACTTTCTCCATACCGGGTAGACTCTTATCCTGGCCTAGCGGAGATGGGTGTAATGGATGCCGGTGGTACGATTAACTACACTTCGGCAAATTTCAATTTAGTTGGTATACGACCAGTAATTTCATTTGTTGACGGTACGACGATTGCTAGTGGTTCTGGTACGGCAACTGATCCATGGGTGGTGGCGGCTCCATAAGACGAGTTGATTTCTATTGATTTTTTGAAGTTAGTAGGGGATAATGTAAACATGAAGATTCTTTGGACAGATGGTAGCGCCAATCCAAATCCTGGACCTGGCGGTTATGCAGTGATTGAGGAGCAGCCGGATGGCTCTGGTAAGCCGGCGGTGCTGGGGAGCGAGATTGATAGCACTAATATTCGGATGGAGGGGCTTGCGATGATTGCGGCGATAAAATATGCTGGTGAGGAGCCCTGTGTGATTAATTCGGATTCTGAATTTTGGATTAACGTGTTGACAAAGTGGGCGCCTAGCTGGGAGAAAAAAGGCTGGCGCAAAGCTACCGGCGAGATTAAAAATCTTGACATCGTAAAGGAGCTTTATTCACTCTATGAGTCTCATGATGTTGAGTTAAAATGGGTGCGGGGGCACGTAGGGAACGAGCTAAACGAAATGGCCGACGAGTGGGCAAACAAAGCGCGCAAAATGCGCTCATGACTAACTACTGGAATTTTTAAATCCATGATATAATGGGGTCATGAAAACTTATATTGTGGGCAACTGGAAGTTAAACTTTAATGTGGGTGAATCGTCGATTTATCTCCACAAATTGCAGAAGAATTTACCGAATTACCGAGATATAGAAGTAGTAGTAGCTCCGTCTCTAGTGGCCTTGCAGCCGTTGTCTTTACAGATTGACCGACACAAGATGAAATTAGCAGCACAGAATGCGTTTTATCGGGATTATGGAGCATTTACCGGGGAGGTTTCGTTTGCGCAGCTGAAAGGTCTGGTGGACTATGTGATTATCGGGCATTCGGAGCGGCGGCATATCTTTGGCGAAGACGACAAAATGGTAGGAAAGAAAGTGGCGGCAGCGCTCAGAAATAAATTGACGCCGATTTTATGTATTGGTGAGACGGAAAGTGAGCGGGCGTTTGGTGAGACGGCGGATGTGATTCGGGACCAGCTACTATCGGGCCTTCGTGATGTATCCGAAGAGGAGATTGACGAGGTGCTGATTGCTTATGAGCCAGTATGGGCGATTTCTACGACTGGTCATGCAAAATTGGCCTCACCAGATGAAGTGGCGGAGATAGTGAAGCTGATACGGGGGACTTTAGCGGATTTGTATGGTGAGAAAACGGCTGAAAAGATAGGGGTGCTGTTTGGCGGGAGCGTAAAACCATCTAATGCGGGGGCGTATCTCACGGTGCCTGGGATTAATGGACTTTTGGTCGGGGGAGCTAGCTTGATTTTGAATGAATTTACTGATATAATTGACGTGGCTAAGAGAGTGAAGTCATGAATAAAAAATATATCGATTTTGTGCCGGTAGCGAAAGAGGCTAGAAAAAAGCCTGAGCCTGTAGTGCATACTGAGGTGAGCGAGGTCACGGTGACAGAGATGTTTGAAGAGCGCGTGGAGAGACCACGGGCCGGTGTGACTACGGTGCGAAAACACGATATAGTGGTGCCGAAGGCAAAATTTGTGAATACTGAGAAGATTGCAAAGCGTCCGCTATCTAAGAGCGCTAAGAATGTGTATGTAAAAAAGATAGTGGAGCCGGAAGAAAAGGTAAATGCAAAGCCGGTGAAGATCATTGACAAGCCAGAAAAAGATTCCAAGGTGGGGATGGTGGTCGCGATTATCATTACGATTATCCTCGGTGCAGCAGCCGGGACGGTGGCGTTTCTCCTCTTGCCAAAATAGGTGCGGGAGTGTATAATATATAATATATGGTGGGATTAGCTCAGATGGTTAGAGCGTCTGATTGTGGTCCAGAAGGTCGTCGGTTCGATCCCGATATCCCACCCCAGTTGTTTATAGTCGTGCGGGTATAGTACAGTGGTTAGTATGCAAGTTTTCCAAACTTGAGATGAGAGTTCGATTCTCTCTACCCGCACCATTTTTTGTGGAACAAAAAACCCAAAAAAGCGAGAAGTCGTTGTTCCAAGCGATTCTCTCTACCCGCACCAGGGAAAATCACCTAGGAAAGGTGGTTTTTTATTGAAATTATGGTTTTAGTATTGACAAATTTGAAGTGATGTGCTATAATGGGGTTAAGTTTCAAACCTTATGGGTTTCGAACCTTAAAATATATTGAAAGGAGGAGCTGATCATGAGCGATCGCTCCAGACAGGGTACTAACCCTGGGCGGTATACATCCGCCAACAGAATTGCCGAGGCTAATGTAGCGGCGGAAGCCGCTAAGAAGGGCCAGGCAGAGGCCGAGAAGAAACTGGCGGAGGCCAAGAATGATCTCGCGAAGGAGCGTAAGCTCCGCGAGGCCGCTGAGGCCAAAGTCAAGGACTTTGAGGCCAAACTCAAGGATTCCAGCAAGTCCGATAAGGACGCACTGGACAAGTCCAAGGCGGACCTCGAGAAGGAGCGTAAGCTCCGCGAGACCGCCGAAACCGAACGGGACGACTACAAGGCCAAGTACGAGAATGAGCGTAAGCTCCGCGAGACCGCCGAAACCGAACGGGACGACTACAAGGCCAAGTACGAGGCCAATGTTAAGTCCGACCAGGATGCCAAGGCGAAGGCAGCCGAGAAAAAGGCTATTCTTGATGCCTTGCGCACCCCTGAGGAAAAAAGTGCAACACTTCAGCGTATTATTGAAGTGACAGCACGGTCAGAAGCACAGGAAGCTGAGAATAATACCGTTTTGAAGCGTTTCTCTGCGGCTGCTTATCTCCTCGGTGGCTAGTCCCTATTCGTTATTCACAAAAGTCGGATTTGCAGGGCACAACCAGTGTCTTGGCGATTCGCTATCACTCTTCCTTTCAAGCACAACAATGCCCGGCAGCCAGCCGGGCTTGTTTTTTTTTGCCATAAGCTAAATAAAGTGGTAAAGCTATTGACTTTTTCGGCAATGTGTGATATAATGAAAGTAGTCTGGGTTTAAGGTGTACTCAAGGACCGGAGGCCCATTAACAACCGAATCATTTCAGGTTTCATAAGAAACCTGTATATAGATGTCCAACATTCCCCCACAACTCTGGGGGCGTTGCCCCCCACAAAATCTAAAGAATAGGAGGATAACGAAAATGTTATCTGCTGTACTCGTATTCATCTTCGTTCTCCTGTCCGTTGCGACTGGAGAACATGCCCTGAATCACGGGTTTGAACCCGATGAGAATGGGGAGCGTCATCGCTTCTTTGCGATGACTGGCTTTAGCGGCTGGATCACCGCCATCATCCTCGCACTTGTTTCTGGGGTGACCCAGAAATATGTCGGCTCTGTTGGTACGTGGTCGGTGCTGTTCTGGCTAGCTATGCTGGCATGCATCGGCTACACTGCGTGGGAATTTACCTGCGCTGGAACCGAGTGGCGGGAATGGCTGCCTTTCGCGGTAGCAATTGCCGTCATGGGCATCCCGTTCATGGCAGCAAATGTCGCTATCCAGAAGACAGTGTTGGCTTCGGCTGGCGTTTTCTGGAAGTCGGTGTTTGACATTGTGTCTTGGCTGCTGCTTCTGGCGGCGCAGGCATGGATGCTTCAGCATCTGCTCTGGCGGCGCGAGTGGGATAACTGGGCGAAAGCCTTGGGTATCCTTGCGCTGATTGTGGCGCTCCTGCTTCTGATCTTCGGGATCGAGTGGGGAGCTCTGAAGGGTGCTGACACTGAGCCAGTAAAGACGGTGACCAAAACTCAAGCAACTGAGCCTAAGGAGACTAAACCTCAGGAGATCGAACCTAAGGAGACCGAGCTGAAGTACGTTCATGATCTTGTCCTGGTGGACAATGACCCCATGAACGATCTCAACTTCGGTCCCGATGCAATCTTGACCGTGGTGAATCGGAAGCTTGCCGATGGTAAGCTGACGAAGGATCAGGTCGAGGATTGCAAGGGCGATCGGGCTAAGCTCGCTGAGCTGATTACGGCTAATGATCTCATGGACGAACTCATGGAATCTATCCATGACCCAGCAGGTCTTGCGGCTTTCTGGGCGTCCTTGTCGGTCAGATTGCACATTCCTTTCGCGGATGATGCGGCCATGTTCTCCTTTGACGGAGAGAAAAACATGGATCGCACCAACGCGATGGCGAAGGTGTGGGATGCCGACCCGGAGAGATTCGAGCGGGACTACAAGAAACTTTGTCAGTTCCTCGCGAGGATTTACTCCGTGGAGATCAGGGAAGTGAAAAACATTTCAAACCAGATGTACATGTTTGGTTTTGATGTGGCCGAACTTCCTAATGTCGTTTTCTACGAAAGTGACGAGGATGAGGCGATCGTCTTGGTTTTGACCTGGGCGATCAAGGGCGAGTTGGTGAAGCTGGAATACAATACCATTTGTGATTTCCAGTTAATCAACGGAGCGGAAGACTTTGGCGTGACGCCGGAGCCCAAGCCCGTAAACCCTAATCCGCCGGAGCCGGCCCCCGTGCCGACTCCGGCTCCTCAGCCTGACCCTACCCCTGCGAAGAATCCTGCCGACGATCCTGTCAACCAGGGTAATGCTGATCAGGGTGGCGGTGAAAACAAGCCGTCCGATGGTCCTGGCGAAGTTCAGCCGGAAGATCCGAGAACAACGGAAACTCCGACTGGTTCTGCCGAGGATAACCATCACGGTTATTCTGACCCCGGCACGGTGACTCCAACTACACCTACGGCTCCGCCGGAACACGCAAACGACGATCCATCGGACGTGGTCGTGGATGAAAATCCCATGACCTACGAGACCGATCCGGTAACGGAAAACGGTCCGGTGGATCCAAGCGAAGAGCCTACTCCTTCGGAGGGGGATGGGGAATTTGCCCCTCCGGATTAGGCTAGGACATCTATATTTACCCAGCGGATGGGCCCATGAGCGGGACGGCTCAAGTACCTTAGCAAAAAAGTCCGGCAACTTCGGTTGCCGGGCTCATCCAGGATTTGAAATTTGAAATGATTTGGCTGTTGCAAGACGAAGATTAACAATTCGGCTAGTAATAATTATTGATTTATCAAAATATTAATTTATTTTTAAGAAGGGAATAATATTATGAGTAATATTTATAAGACTATTCTCAGCGTATCGGCTGCCACGATGGTAGCTGGTGCTACTCTGATTCCTGTAGGTGTACAGGCTTGGGGTAATGCTGGGGCAAATCGTAGGACTTATACGATTGCAGAGATTAACAGTGGTATACTTGGTGATAACATTGTATTTAACTCTATCAAGGATTCTAACGAGAATTTATCTGAAGAAAATCAGAATGCTGGTGTGATTATGCCGCTAACCGACGAAAGGAATTTCGTTGGCGCGCGAGACAAGTCGACCGGTAACAATGGTAAAAATAACGTGTGGGACGGTAATGAAATTATCGTTGAAGAAGGTAAAACCTATTTGGTTCGCCTTTATGTCCACAACAACAACCCGAAGGGTGAAGCTGCAATGGCGGAAAATGTGAAGGTTTCCTTCCAGATTCCAGAAATGATTTCAGCTACCCCGAGGATTAATGGTTATATCGACGCCCCTGGAACGTCAATTGATTCCTACTGGGATTATGTTGATTTCAAGAGCGCGGACGGTAGAGCTTTCTACCTTGACTATGTTGAGGGTTCAGCTTTGCTTGAGAACAACCATTATGGTGCCAACGGTGGTAAGACCGTTAGCGACGCGATTGTCTCTGGTGATGGCGTAAAGGTAAGCTATAAGGCCAATGAGGACGGTAAGGTTCCTGGCTGTTATGGTTTTGCTTCTTACTATACGATTGAGGTGAAGCCGGTGTTTGAATCGACTTCGATTGAGAAGACGGTTCGTAAAGAAGGCGAGGAAGATTGGAAAGAATCTGTCGACGCTAAGATCGGTGATAAGGTTGAATTCCAGATTCATTACAAAAACTTGAACGCTTCTACGGTCAATGATGTAATGATCCGTGATTCTTTGCCAGATAACCTTAAGTATGTTGAGGGTTCTGCAAAGTTATACAACGCATCTCATCCAAAAGGTTTGGATTACAATGATCCAACCGTGGCTGCAGTAAACGTTGGTAACTACAAAGTAGACGGTGATGCCTATCTTCGCTTCACGGCGGAAGTGGTTGACAACAGTTTGGAATGCAACAAGACCAATCGTTTAATCAACTGGGCAAAGGCGTCTGCAAATGGTTATGCGGTGCAGGATTCGGCGCAGGTGTATGTAGAAAAGACCTGTACGACTCCAGAACCAGAACCAACTCCGGAACCGGAGCCAAAGCCGGAAGAGCTTCCTGACACTGGTGCCACCAACATTGCTGGTGCTGCGCTTGGTGCAGGTTCAGTAGTAACCGCTCTTGGCTACTACATTGCTAGCCGAAAAAAGTTAATGTAAGTTGACCGCTTCACGGGTGGTCTAATGCAGAAAACGACTAGGAGAAATCCTAGTCGTTTTTTGTTGCGGCGTGAATGACGTGGTCGAAAAGACAGGTAACGGTGAGGGGACCGACACCGCCTTTTTCTGGAGTGATGGCGGCGAGGTCGGTGCGATTTCTAACTTCTGCGGCGAGGTCGCCTTTTAAGACGCCTTTATCAGAGGCGGTGCCAGCATCGATGACGACAGCACCTGGGCGTACCATAGAATCAACAATCAGTCCTGGTACGCCCGTTGCTGTGATGATTATATCATACTGGTTAAGCTTTGTCAAGTCGGAGCCACGGTGAAAGAGAGTGACGTTGTAATTTGAATCTGTAAACATCTTGTAAAGTGGGGCGCCGACGAGTTTGCCGCGACCAACGATGGCGATTTTGGCGTTTTGTAATTTAATGTCGTAGCCGGCGAGGAGCCAGTTGATGGCGGTGGCGGTGGCGGAATCGTAATTTCCGTTTTCAGAAAGGCCGTCAACGTCTTTTTGGGGAGCGATGAGGCTTGTTATTTCGTCAGTCTTGTCTTTATTGATAAGAGGAAGTTGGATGATGATGCCGTCGATAGTTGGGTCGCTATTTGCGTGGATGATCTCCTCTCGGAGCGCGTCGCTCGCGCCCGTCGCCACGGGGCGAGCGCGCTCATCCTCGCCTTGCCAGGCTCCGGAACTCCTCGAGTAGACATCCACGCAAACATCCAACACTTCGACGCCGATATCTTCGCCGTATTGCTTTTTTAAATTAACATATTTGGTAATCACTGGGTTGTCGGAATCGCGAAGGATGAGGAGCTTGGGCTTTTTGGACATCTGATGAACTTGGGCGGCCTGGCGCTCCTTAATAAAACCTGCGAGTTCTCTACCGTCTAAGATTTTCATATTTCGTTTGGCTCCTGCTCTAATTGATAGCCAAATTTATCATGGACGGATTTTATGATTTCGGTGCGGGCGGCAGCGAGGTCGTCGTAACTTGTGGCAGATTCATTGATGAGGACGAGGGCGGCAGCGTCGCAGACGCGGATGCCGTGGAGAAGCTTGCCTTTTAGGCCACATTGTTCGATCAGCCAGCCGGAGTTGATTTTGAGGCCGTCGTGACCGTGGTAGACGGGGATATTTTTGGATTCGGCAGTTTTGGCTTCGTCTTCGGTAAGGTAGATGTTTTTGAAAAATGAGCCGGCGGAAGCTTTCTTGGCTGGGTCGGGGAGCTTGTCGCTCCTAATAATGGAGACGATGTTGCGAATACCGGCAGGGGAGAAATCGGTACAGTGATGCTCATCGATGTAGCGTTCGATAGAGTTGTAAAATGGGCGGGACATAGTGCCTGGTTTTAACTCTAGGGTGATGGAAATGACGAAATATTGGCCTTTTTTGGTGGAATTTAAGATAGAACGGCGGTAGGAAAAGCCGAAATCGGATTTTTGGAGGGTTTTAAAAGATTTATTTTTGATGTCGTAAACTTCGGCGGAGAGGAAAGTGTCGGCGAGTTCTTGACCGTAGGCACCGATGTTTTGGACTGGAGCAGCGCCGGCGGTGCCGGGGATTTTGCTCAAGGCTTCGATGCCGGTGAGGCCACGCTTGGTCGTATAGGCTACGACGGCGTCCCAGTCGGTACCACCGAGGGCCGTCACCCGCTCCCCTAGGGATACATCCCGAATACCGGTCATGGTGTTGCGGATGATGACGCCATTAAAGCCGTTGTCTTTTGCGATAGTATTAGCGCCGCCACCGAGGATATAAAATGGGAGGTTTTTTTCGGCAACAAAATCAAAAGCAGGTGCGATATCGTCTAGTTTTTCGATATCGATGACATATTTTGCGGGTCCACCAAGACGCATTGTGGTGAGCTCGGATAAGGGTACATTTTCGCGAATTTTCATATGGATTAATTATAGCATAAATTGGGGGAATATTTTAGCACGAGGGAAGACATTTCGCAACCCCCCACTTGGATTCGTCGTGGTGTGGGGTTGACTGGTGATTTTTGGTGTGCTAATAAGAGTGCTAGGAAATAGGGCGGACGCTGTTTAAAAATATGGTTTGGAGAAAGGAGGTTTTATGAAGATTGGTATTGAAGAAATAAAAATTAATATCAAACTTAAAATCTCTCCTCGTAAGAAGAGAGACTAAAACCAACTAATTTAATCCTACCATACACCGGTGCTATAGTCAATGCCCTATTTCCTATTTTGGTAAAATATAATATAATTGTAAAGAAGAAAGGTAATACAATATGGCAAAGAAAGATGCGGTGGTGGAAAATGAGGGGAAGAATGACGGCAAGAATGAAGCTTTGAAGCTGGCGATGGCGCAGATTACAAAGCAGTTTGGCGACGGGGCAATCATGAAGCTCGGAGAGACACCGAGGATGGATGTGGAACTTTTGCCATCAGGGTCGCTTTCGCTTGATTTGGCGCTTGGTGGTGGTTGGCCAAAGGGGCGGATTATTGAGATTTATGGCCCGGAGTCATCTGGTAAGACGACTTTGGCGCTTCACGCGATTGCGGAGATTCAGAAGCAAGGTGGGCAGGCAGCGTTTATCGATGCGGAGCATGCGCTCGACCCAGCATACGCGAAGAAAATTGGTGTAAATACGGCAGATCTTTTGATTTCGCAGCCAGATAATGGCGAGCAGGCGTTAGAGATTTGTGAGACTTTAGTGCGGTCTAATGCGGTAGATTTGATTGTGGTGGACTCGGTGGCGGCACTTGTGCCGCAGGCTGAGATTGACGGCGATATGGGTGATGCGCAGATGGGCTTGCAGGCGCGGCTAATGTCGCAGGCGATGCGAAAACTCACGGGTATCATTTCTAAGTCGCGGGCGACAGTGATTTTCATTAACCAGATTCGGATGAAGATTGGTGTGATGTTTGGCAACCCGGAGACGACAACTGGTGGTAACGCCCTCAAGTTTTATGCGTCGGTGCGAGTGGACATTCGGCGGATTGGGCAGATTAAGGATGGGGAAAACATCTCTGGCAACCGGACGAAGATTAAGGTAGTAAAGAACAAAATTGCGGCGCCATTTAGGACGGCAGAGTTTGATATTATGTATAATGAGGGGATTTCAAAATCTGGCGATGTGCTAGATCTTGGCGTGCAATATGGCGTGCTAGAAAAAGCCGGTGCATTTATCAAGTACAACGGTGAAACTTTGGGCCAAGGACGTGAGGCGGTAAAGAAATTGTTCCGCGAAAAACCAGAGCTGATGCAAGAAATTGAGGCTAAAGTACGCGAAAAAGCCGCAATGGAGGGATAAATGCATCACGACGAGATGTGGCAGATTTTTAAGCCAAACGGTGAATTAGTGGTTGATAGAGGGTGGGATTCGGCTTTGGGGAATCCGGAAGAGACTGGGTCTGATGTGATTGTTGGTGTAACGGTGGTGTTTTTGTATCGTCGAAATAAAAATGGCGAACTGGAACTTTTGTGGCAGAAAAGGTCTGCGAAGGTTGATCGGTTTCCGGGAGATTATGATATTTCGGCGGGTGGTCATGTTAATTTTGGCGAAACATTGACTGACGCGGCTATTAGGGAAGCATGGGAAGAAATTGGCGCAAAAATTGATGCGGATGATTTAGATTTTGTAGCAGTGCGAATTTTTGGCAAGAACCGTTTTGCATGGGTATATTTGGTAGATTGGACGGATCGGGCGGAAGATTTTTGTTTTAATGATGAGGAAGTTTCGGAAGTGAGGTGGGTGCCGTTTGCTGAAACGGAAGAATTCCGAGAGAGGAATGCAAAAGCTCCGCTCAAAGAAGAAAAGCTGCTATTTGCAGCTATGGAAGAGTGGTTTTTGCGAAATGGATATCTATAAGATAAAGGATTTTAAAACGGCGAGCGGGGAGCTGGTTTTTGATTCTAAAGAGAATGATGATAAAAAAGTTGTCGGGCGTGGCAAGCTAATAATTACCGAGTTGAAGGCTGGCGTAAAGAATCCAGAACGAGTAAATGTATATATTAATGGGAAATTTTCCTTTTCGCTTGATATAGCGCAGGTGGTGGAATTTAAAATTAGGGTTGGTGCGGAAATTTCCGAAGAAAAATTGAGCGAGCTTAGGGCGGCATCGGATTTTGGGAAATTGTACCAGAGAACGCTTGAGTGGGTGCTTGTTCGGCCACGTTCAGTAAGGGAAGTGAGAGATTATCTTGCAAGAAAACTCAAAACATCTTTTTCGGACCCGCTCCCTCGCGCCCGTCGTTACGGGGCTCAGTCGCTTCAGTCGCGCCCCGTTGGGCGCGAAAATTCCTCAAAAGATGTTTTTGAGTTTTCTCAAGACATTATCGAGCGACTCGTCGAAAAAAAATATCTAGATGATAAGACTTTTGCGGAGTGGTATGTGGAAAATCGGTTTGTGAAGAAGGGGATTTCGAAGAAACGTTTAAGAATGGAACTTATGAAGAAAGGCGTGTCGAAGGAAATTGTCGACGAGGTGCTGGACGTGAGGAGTGATGAAGAAGAGATTGAAAAAATGATCGCAAAGAAGCGAGCAAAATACGATGATGAGAAACTAATTCAATATCTATGTCGGCAGGGTTTTTCGTACGATTTGGTGCGTGAAAAAGTGGCAGAATCAAATTAGGATTCGTCGTCAGTTTTGGCTGGTGAGGGGGAGAGTTCTGATTTACGGAAGGGGTTGACGAAATTTGGTATAAAATCTTCTTTTTCGGCGCGAGCACGGATGGTTTTTTCTTCGTCTCTTACGACGACTTTGTAGTCGGTGATTTCGACAATTTCGGAGCGAGGAATGGTAAGTTCTGGGCTAACGAAAGACTTAACTAGCGGGCGTTTGACAATAATTTGCTGGACGGTGAAATTGTCGTCGGTGACGGTGTAATCGATGATTTTGCCGAGCTTGGTACCTTTTTTGGTCTCGACTTTGAGATCAATGAGAGAGAAGTTTAGTTTTAGGACTTTTTCAATCTGTATGACGTCGGTGGGGCCGATGAGGTCGTCGGAAGAATTGATGACGCAGCCAAACTTGGAATACTCACGGATGGATTTGGCGTCGAGAATGTCTTCGTCGCGACTTATGAGGGGGCCGGAAAGGCGGAAAGCGATGATTTTAAGGCTATCCGGGTCTACGATGGGGGCAGAAATATATCCGATGGGTCCGGAAGATTGGATGCTTAGAATGTTGGTGCCGATAAGGCGAGAAGCTGTTATTAACATAACCTAATTATAGCACAGAAGCGTCTTTGATGTCGTATTTTCCAACTTTGGTGCGGCGAAGGGCGGTGAGATAAGCGCCAGTTTGTAGAGCTTTTCCGATATCTTCGGCGAGAGCTCTAATATAGGTTCCACTTGAGACTTCGCAACGGATTTTTAGTGTCGGATAGTTATATTCTAAAATTTCAATATTATAAATAGTGACTTCACGTGTCGGGGTTTCAAAATCTTTGCCGGCGCGAGCAAGCTTATAGGCTCTCTCGCCATTAATTTTTACGGCGCTGAAAGCTGGGACTTTTTGATTGATTTTACCAATAAAGCTCTGGAGGCAAGATTCAATTATATTCAGCTCGGGGCGCGTCGCTCGCTCCCGTCGCCACGGGGCTCGCGCGCTAATCCTCGCCTTGCCAGGCTCCGGACCCCCTTCGCTTGAATATAATTGAATCTTGCCTTCGGGGTCGCCGGTCGAAGAAACGTAGCCGAGTTTTAGCTCGGCGATGTATTCTTTGTCGAGCTTTAAGAATTCATTGGATTTTTTGGTCATTTTGCCAGTAAGGAGGATTAAAAGGCCGGTGGCGAAAGGATCGAGAGTGCCGGTGTGGCCAACTTTGACTTTGTGGCCGAACTCTGCTTTTAAGCGTCCGCGGATTTTGGCGACGACGCCAAAGCTGGAAATGCCGGCGGGTTTATCAATAAGAATTATTTGATTTTCATCCATTGCATAATTATAACAGATGTGATATAATGAGGCAATGATAACAAAAGAGAATAAAGATAAGGCTATTGCCAGCGTCGCTCGAAATAAGAAAGACGTTGGTTCTCCTGAAGTACAAGTGGCTATTCTCACGGCTCGCATCAAAGAGGTGACTGAGCACGTTAAGAATAACAAACATGACTTTATGGCCAAAAGAGGTCTGATGCAGATGGTCGGGAAGCGCAAGAAGCTTCTCAAATACCTCGAGACGACTGATTTTGAGCTATACAAGAAGACTGTCGCCAAGCTCGGACTTAGGAAATAGTAAAAAGGAAAAACCCGTCGGTAAAACCGGCGGGTTTTTGATTTTAATGTGCGGGCTTTTAGAAGCCGAGATTGGTATTGTCCATGGCTTCCTGAAAAGCCTCAAGGAAGTTTGATATGTCTCGATACGTTAGGTTGTTTTTTTCGAAACTAACTAACACGTCGAAAATGTCCCCTCTTTTGGGGTTTGGCTTTACCTCGAACGTAGCATTCTCGTCCGTGAGAATGGTCGTCTTAAAGAAGGCATTGCCAATGGTGGCAGCCAAAGGATGACCAGACAGAGTCTTTTCATTGTTTTGCTGCCGGAAGGATTTGATTTTAACCTCAAGTTTGCGGATTGTCCGCTTGTCGTCGAGGTGATACTCGACATGTACAACGTTGACCATTTTTTCACCTCCTTAGGATCAACTCTTTCTATTATATCACACTTTGCAAAAAAAGTCAAGGGGTGGTATAATGAAAACAACATTAACAATAGAGAAGACGGCAGATATGGGGCAAGGGGCCTATACCTGAAGTTTTCTCTAAGAAAGGATATTTTCATGGAAATTATAAACCCAATGGGCAAGAAGACTGTCCAGGTGTCTACCGATTGGTTGGGGCGGAAATTGACACTCGAGGTAAACCGAGTCGGGTTTAGGACGACTTCGTCGGTCCTAGTAACCTATGGCGATACCGTAGTACTCGGGAGCGTAGTTGTAGGGACGAAGCCGGTAGTGCAGGACTTTTTCCCACTATCGATTGATTACGAAGAGAAGTATTATGCGGCGGGCAAGATTTCGTCGTCGCGATTTATTAAGCGCGAAGGGAAGCCGGCGGATGAGGCGGTGCTCGTAGGGCGGCTAATTGACCGACCGATTCGGCCACTTTTCCCGAAGGGTTATCGGCAGGAAGTGCAGGTGGTCTGTACGGTGCTTTCGATGGACCCGAATTTTAGGCCAGACTGCGTAGCGATGATTGCGGCAAGTGCGGCTTTGATGAATGCTGGTGTGCCATTTGATGGGCCAGTGGCGGGGATTCGGATTGGAAGGATTGGCGGAGAGTTCAAAGGTTTCTTAAGTCCTGAAGAGCGAGAAATCTCGCCGATGGATCTCGTGGTAGCTTGCAAGGACGGTAAGATTATGATGGTGGAAGCTGGTATGAAAGAAGTACCAGAAGAGACGATTATTGAAGCGATGCACTGGGCGGTGAAAAATGTTCAGCCAGCGCTAGATTTGCAGAGAGAGCTTGCTAAGCTAGTGGCGGCGCCAGAGCAGGAATATGAATTAGTCTTGCCGGACGAAGCAGTGATTGAAGAGGTTGCTAAGTGGACCGAGGGAAAGTTTGGTTCAAAGATTCGTGGCAACGTGATGGAACGCGCGCATATTTTGGATGATATTAAATATGCAATGCATGATGAATTTGCGCTCTCTAAGGGTGAGGGTGAGACTGACAACGAGAAAGTTGCATGGTATGACGAGAATTTGCGTGATGTGTATGATCAGGCGTTTGAGCTTGCGGTGTTTAAAGAGGTGCGTCGTGGTATTGTAGAAGAAGGTGTACGTCCGGATGGACGAAAGCTGAACGAGGTGAGGCCTTTGTCGTCGCAGGTGTCGATTTTGCCGCGAGTACACGGGTCGTCGCTCTTTACGCGTGGTGTGACACAGGCGATGAATATTGTAACATTGGCACCTTTGTCGTATGCGCAGGAAGTGGATACGATGGAAGTGACTGATGGTAAGAGGCGCTATATGCATCACTACAATGCGCCGTCATATACGGTGGGTGAGCCAGGTCGGATTGGGTCGCCCGGGCGACGTGAGATTGGGCATGGCTATCTTGCAGAGCGTGCACTTTTGCCCGTTTTGCCATCTGAGGAAGAGTTCCCGTATGCGATTCGCTCGGTGACTGAGATTATGTCGCAAAATGGTTCTACCTCGATGGCGGCGACTTGCTCGTCTTGTATGGCTTTGATGGATGCTGGTGTGCCTCTCAAGCGGCCAGTGTCTGGCGTGGCGATGGGTCTCATGGTAGATGTACCAAAAGGTACGCCGATTGAAACTTCGGACATCGACAAGGCATATGTATTGACGGATCTTATGGATGCAGAAGATTTTGCAGGTGATATGGACTTTAAGGTGACTGGTACGACCGAGGGTGTGACGGCGCTTCAAATGGATATGAAAGTTCATGGTCTTCCGGTAGAAATCATGGAAAAGGCTTTGAAACAGTCGCACGAAGGTAGAATGTTTATCCTTGACCATATCCTAAGTGTGATTCCGGAGCCGAAGAAGCAGATTTCGGAATATGCGCCGCGGATTGAAAAGTTGATGATCAATCCAGATAAGATTGGTGCGGTGATCGGTAAGGGTGGTGAGACGATTAACAAGATTACTTCAGAAACTGGTGCAGAAGTAAATATTGAAGACGACGGACTCGTGACGATTTCTGGTAATGACCCGGAGAAGATTGCGAGAGCGCTAGAGTGGGTAAAATCTTTGACCGAGGAACCAGAAGTTGGGAAAGTTTACACTGGTACAGTGGTAACAATTAAAGATTTCGGGGCATTTGTGAATATTATGCCAGGGATTGATGGAATGCTTCATATCTCGCAAATCGTAGAGGGGAAGAGGCTAAAGAGCGTAGAAGAAGTACTCCACGTGGGCGATAAAGTAAAGGTGCGCCTAGTCGCTATTGACCACGGAAAGTTGTCGCTCAGTATGATTGGGGTGGAGCAATAATACTCATTTAAGAAAAAATAAATCGGAGATAACTCCGATTTATTTTTTTTGGGTGTGGTATAATAAGCTTAAGCTAAATAAGGAATTTGTATGGAAAATGGAGATAATATTGGTCAAGGAATGGCTCCGAGTCAAGCTATAGTGAATAATAGTGTGGTAGCTGAGCCGGAACCTGTGCAGGAAAAGAAGAAAGTTAATGTTCCTGCGATATTATTTGGAATTACTACTTTAATATTTGCAGGGCTTGCGGTGTATTTTGGGATGGAATATTTTAAGCCAAAAAGTGGACAGAATGGTGACGCTGGGAACCAAGGCGGGAATGATGCCGTGGTAGTAGAGACTGTCGACGTGGCGGAGGACTATAGGGAAGTTTATGATTTAATGAAAGGACTGGTCGCCGATCTTGGCACTGGGTTTGATAGAATTCAGGCAAGTTCGGATATTATATACAAGCCAGAAGGAATAAATTCATATATGCAGATGCGGTTTGGTTTGAGTGCGGAAATTTATTCAGACGATGAGATGGCCACAGTATCGGAATTGGGTACGAAGCTTGAGAATGATGGTTTTACGTCGATTGGGACAATACCGCACCTTGGTTCAGCTGGGCCAGTAATTAATGGGTACTTAAATTCTGATAAGAACATTATGTGCGAGGTGTACGGCGATGGGACATTTGTTACTCAGGATGTTTGGCGAGGATATGCGTTTTTGGGATGCGCAAAGACTGATTGGCACTGGATGACTGATGCGGAAAAAGAGCTTGCCGACAAATTGGAGACGGCTTACCTTAACAAAACTGGTAAATATCCAATAACTCTATCTGGTTTGGAATCTAAAATTAAAAATAGCCAGGTTTCACCATATCAAACATTGCAAGTAGCGATTGGTGGCGGATATGCTTTATTCTATAGAGTGAATCCAGACGCGGAGTGGCAGTACTTTGCTGGTGGGCAGGCACCATTGAACTGTGGTGATTATAATACTGAGGATTTGAGAAAGGCGTTTGCTGGCGATGTCTGCTATGACGGACAGACTGAATCGACAGTGCAGCCCTAATATGTTATAATATATAATATATGGAAAAAATCCGGAATTTTTGTATTATTGCGCATATTGATCATGGGAAGTCGACAATTGCTGATCGGATGATGGAGCTCACCGGCACGGTAGAAAAACGTGAGATGAAAGAACAGCTCCTAGATTCGATGGAGCTGGAGCGAGAAAAAGGTATCACGATTAAACTGACACCGGTGACGATGAAATGGAAGGGGCATACGCTGAACCTGATTGATACGCCGGGGCATGTGGATTTTTCGTACGAGGTATCGCGGTCGCTTCAGGCGGTAGAGTCAGCCGTATTAGTGGTAGATGCAACGCAAGGGATTCAGGCGCAGACTTTGGCGAATGTATATCTAGCACTTGAGCAAGATCTCGCGATTATTCCGGTGATAAATAAAGTTGATTTGCCAGCAGCAGACGTAGAAGGTACGGCGGCGCAGATTATGAATCTGCTTGGGTGTTCGCGAGAGGAAATTATTGAAGCGTCCGGCAAAACTGGACTCGGAGTAGATAAAATATTGGATGCGGTAATAAGTAGAGGGCCTGAACCAAGGGTCGTTTCTCGGGACGGTTCGCTTGGCCTCAGATCTTCCGTTGCTAAAGCATTGATATTCGATTCGTATTTTGATGATTATCGGGGGGTAGTGCTGTATGTAAGGATTTTTGAGGGGGAGATAGTGAAAAATGCGGAGATTCTGATGATGGCGGCGGGGACAAAGGGGCTGGCACTTGAAGTTGGGATTTTGACACCAAAGATGAAGTCGCAGGAGAAGCTAAGTGAGGGGCAGATTGGCTATATCGTGACGAATCTTAAGACCACGCGTGAGGCAAAAGTGGGTGATACGGTGACGCTAGCTAAAGGATTGACGATAAAAAAGGATGAGGGCGGAACGGAAGTATTTGATGCAAGTGGCAAAAAACTTGAACCGCTACCTGGTTATAAGAACGTGTTGCCATTTGTGTATGCAGGGTTTTTCCCAGTATCAAATGATCAGTATAAGGAATTAAAGGAGGCGATTGAAAAATTGTCGCTTTCGGATTCGGCGCTTCGGTATGAGCCGGAGAATTCACCGGTCTTAGGGTTTGGGCTTCGGATTGGATTTCTAGGTCTACTTCACATGGATATTATTAAGGAAAGGTTGGAACGGGAATTCGGATTAGATTTAATTGTGACAAACCCGAGCACAAATTATGAAGTAGTGATGAATAATGGTGAGGTGCTAGAAATTAAATCGGCGGCGGATTTGCCGGATGCGAGCGAAATTCGCGAGATTCGGGAGCCGTGGGTAAAAGGTGAAATTATCGTACCGAAGTCAATGATTGGCAATGTACTAAATCTCATTAATGCTAAACGCGGGCATCAGACTAGCGTGTCATATATCGAAGAGCGAGCAGTGATTGATTTTGAAGCGCCGATGGCTAATCTTTTGACGGATTTTTATGACCAATTAAAATCGGCGACTAGTGGATACGCGTCGTTTAATTATGAATTAAATGGTTACCGGGCGGATGATTTGGTGCGGATAGATTTTCTGGTGGCTGGACACAAAATGGATGCACTTTCGGTGATGGCGCATCGGTCGGAGGCGGATGGAATTGGCCGCGAAGTGACAAAGAAATTAAAAGAAGTGATACCGCGTCAAAATTATGAAGTGGCTTTACAGGCGGCAATCGGGGCCAGGGTGATTGCGCGTGAGACGATTGGCGCGTATCGTAAGGATGTGACGGTAAAGATTCACACGGGCGACCGTGATAGAAAAGCGAAGTTGCTTGAAAAACAGAAGCGTGGTAAAGCGCGAATGAAGCGGTTTGGTAAAGTAGATATTCCGAGCGAAGCATTTACTGTAATGTTGAAACGTGATTAAGTATGATATAATAAGCTTATGATAAATAAGCTAAAATGTAAGTTGAAACGTGGGGATACATTGATAGAAGTGACTATTGCGATCGGGATTTTTTCGATGATTGCAATTATGGCTGTGCTAGTGGTGAATACTTCGATTTCTGGTACGCAGGCTGCACTTGAAAACACCGTAACTAGAGAAGAGATAAATACTCAAGCTGAGGCACTTAGATTTATTCAGGCAGCATATGTGGCTGATAAGAATGAAAATAATGAAGAGTCTAGTAAGTACGGTAAACTTTGGCAGGAGATGGTGAGTCTAGCTAGGGAGCTAGGGAAAGATGAGGCCGATGATGCAAATTTCTTAAATTATCGTCCTGCAACTTGTAGTGATTTATATGGTGAAAATGGGATTAAACGGCAAGGGGCTTTCATTTTGAATGTGAGGGCGCTTGATTCGGATGATGTGGATGATATTCTAGTGTCTATTGAAAAGAAGCCGGATATTTTTCAGGCGACTACTTCGTATCCTAGAATTATATATAAATATGGTGATGGTACGGTGGACTATGGTGAAGTTTTGTATAGTCCAGCTGGTAGTGATGCGGCGATAGATGGCGTAGAGGGGATTTATATTGTGGCGGCGAGAGATAAAAATAGCACCAATATAATTTCCGATGATGGCGTAAAACCAGCGTCGGCATTTATTGATTTTTATATTAGAACTTGTTGGTATACGATGAATGCACAGCGTCCATCGACGATTTCGACTGTGGTGAGACTTTATAATCCAGATTATCAAAACTAAAAAAGCAGCCGTAAGGCTGTCTTGGTCTGGGATACCAGGCTCGAACTGGCGACCTCACGCCCCCCAGGCGTGCGCGCTACCACTGCGCCAATCCCAGTCATTTTAGTGGTCTGGGTGACCTGACTTGAACAGGCGACCTCGGCGTCCCGAACGCCGCGCGCTACCAACTGCGCCACACCCAGAAATAAATGGTCTAGGCTATTAAATGAAGTTTTAACAGCCTATCTAGGGAACTCCCCTATAAATATATTATAACATACTTTTTACAAGTATAAAAAATAGAATATGACGTGGCTGTCGTTATGCCGTTTTATGTTCCTCGTCATATTCTCTTACGATATGCGAGTAATCTATGCCTTGTTCTTGAAGCCATAGTAATAAACGTTCGGTTAGGTCAAAGAATTTATCTAGTTTTGCTTTTTCTTCATCTGTTAGTGATTCCATACTTTAATTATGTTAAATTCTCGCAGTTTAAGATAATTAAAGTATCATGAATAAATTAGTACTAATGAAATATCTAGACGCAAAAGGGCTTCCTCGCTATAAACGCATTACTGAGAATGAAGTCCATGGAACGGACGAATTCCGTAAAGAGTTTATGAACATAGAAAAAGAAGAAATGCTTTACTCTGGCGAAATGAGCGAACACCTATGGACGAAATGCCTTAATAAAGAGGAATATAAAAGCCTGATGGATTCAGAATCCAAAGTAAGGCTTGAAACGCTCGATAAACTAATTAGGGTGTGGGAAGAAGTCTAGACGAATAACTTATAATCTCTACGAAATGCCAGCCTCAACGGGCTGGTATTTGCATTATATCATGAGGGGTATATTTACTTTTTGACATAAAAACGGTATAATTATTCGTATTGACAGGAGGTTCAGAATGATAGAAATAGAAGATAAGAATTTGAAGGGGTACAAGTTTATTGACCTTTTTGCTGGTCTTGGAGGCTTTCGTCTTGCACTTGAATCTCTTGGTGCCGAATGTGTTTACTCAAATGAATGGGACATCCCTGCTCAAGAAGTTTATGCTAAGAATTTCGGAGAAACACCCGAGGGCGATATCACTAAAGTTGATGAGAAGACTATACCAGACCACGATATTTTATGTGCCGGATTTCCTTGTCAGGCATTTTCAATAAGCGGTAAACAAAGAGGTTTTGAAGACAGTCGCGGAACATTGTTTTTTGATGTGGCTAGGATTGTAAAGGAAAAGAAACCAAGAGTTGTTTTTTTAGAGAATGTTAAGAACTTTGCTGCACATGATGGTGGACGTACAATAGAAGTAGTAAAAAAGACTATGGAAGATTTGGGATACTCCTTTAATTATAAGGTATTGAGTGCAACAAAATATGGCATGCCGCAGAAAAGAGAAAGAGTATATATGGTATGTTTTAGGAACGATTTAGGAGTCGATAATTTTACTTACCCTGAACCTTTTAAGCTAGAGAAACATGTGGAAGATTTCCTACTTAGTGATGATAATGAAGAGGTGCAAGCATTATACGTAGAACGAGAAGACGTACAAATGAATGGCAAAAAAGATGATGAGTATGCTGACCATGCCATTAAACTCGGAATAGTTAATAAGGGCGGTCAAGGAGAGCGTATATATAGCACAAAAGGAATTGCGATTACTCTTTCTGCGTATGGTGGTGGAGTTTTTGCTAAAACTGGCGGTTATTTAGTGAACGGACGAATGCGTAAATTACACCCAAGAGAGTGTGCACGCCTTATGGGCTTTCCTGACACCTATAAAATTGCCGATAGCAAATGTCAAGCCTATAAGCAATTTGGCAATTCGGTTGTTGTAAATGTTTTGCAATATGTAGGATTAGAGATAGGGTATGCTTTGCAAGCGGCACGCGTTAAGCCCTAATATTATTCTCAAAATGCTTTAAATCTTCTGTATCTTGGTCTTTCTTGAGAGATATTGAAAAAATAACGTTTGCATTAGCGGTGTTTGATAGTCTTCTGACGTTGAAGCGATTGGCACTAACTTGATTAAGTTGGTAATTGTATCGAGTGCCCTCTATTTTGTCGCCATCGCTATAAGAAGATGACACGATAAGTAACTTGCCATCTTGCCAACTATGGCTAATTATCTTTCCTTTTGAATAATGTAAAATTTCTGGCAAATTATTAGAAGATGGATTAGTCGAACCACTCTTTTTTACTCTATAAGTTGCCGAGACGTCAAAGTATGCAGGAAATCTTTTCGTAGGGAATATTACATAATCATCTTTTTTGGAGATAAAATATTTGACGCCCTTTTTAGTATAATAATCCATGATCCAACCGAAGAAGATGTTATCAGGAAGATTAATCTTCTCTCCGCTAGTTCCAGCATTAGAGAATCTGTCAAAACTACGATTCATCTCAGATATTATTTTTTCCGTATAGGCATTTTGAGTGGTTTTATTATTTTGAGAAAAGACGAATTTACCATTTGAGGGTTTAAGGACAAATTGCCCACATTGTGCAACTGGCTTTTTGATTTCCATATAAAATTCATCGTGTGTTGCCCCTACTATTATGTCTGGAACATTAGAATTATGTTTACCTAAGTCAACAAAACTAGCGTAGGGGTATTTTGCTTTCAAGTATCTATAGCAATCTTCTTCAAAGGATTCCCAATCTTGGGCTAAATCTGATTCTTGTGCCATCATTCTGCTATTATAACACATTTTGGACCTCCCGAGACGGTAGCACTAGTATATTCCAAATTGCTTAAAACGACTACAAAGTCGTTTTTAATGGCCAAAGTTCGGCATTATATCACATTTGCTTGAAAAAGAAAAATCGGGAGAAAAATTTTACTTTTTTCAGGAAGTATGGTAGGCATATTTCATTTTCATGACAAACACATTTTTTTGCATGATTTACCCCTGTTATTTAAAGTGATTTTACTTGAAAAAAGCTATATGATAGCATGGAGATATGACCTGGGAGGCAGGTCTAGGCCATAGTTGCAGGATACCTTCTATCGGTCGCCATAACTGACCATCATTGGTTGATGGAGCGTATGAAAGGAGGTATTTTTTATGCGCCAAAATTTACCTCGCGGACAACCGCAGAGTAGCACATTATATATAGGCGATTTTAGTAAGGCTAGCCTAAAACGGCTTTACGAGATACTTGACCGCGAACTGGGGATTAGACTAGATGAAGATGCTCTAGTTAACGCCGCCAACCGAATAGTACAATATGTCGCCGCTAGCGAGATGGCTCAAATGAAACGATTTTCGCAAGCACAAGCTAGTCGTGCAACTAGACCACCATAACACGTAAAATAACAGGTGTCGCTCTTTAACAATTTGGCATAGGAAAGGCTTCGACGGTAGCCGAAAACCGTCTATATATTATTAACGGAAAGAAAAGGTATATATGGTTAAAAACCGTATTACGCAGCCCACTTCTTCTACCGCAGAGGCAGGAGATGGTGACTGCCAAAATGACGCTTCCGATAAAGTTCGGAGAATTGACATCATGAATATGCTACGAGAGCAGCATACGTATTTTATGGACCAGAACGAAACTCCGTTCTGTGCGCTATGGAATAACGGCGTAAATGTTGTCCCTACGGAGTCGAAAGAGTATAAACGATTTCTGACTACATTTCTCATGGAAACGTACAAGGACTTTTTTCCTAGTAAGAGCATGATTGAAGACCTCGTAAATGCGAGTTCGGCAATCGCTATTAGTAGTGGAGTGCAAAAGAATCTCAATGTACGGTTATATAGGGTAAATGACAGGAACGGAAACGTTTCTACTGTATATTACGATTTAAAGGGAGCCGTAGTAAGAATTGATGCTAATGGATGGAAGATTTTAGAGCCGGATGAAACCCCGATTTTATTCTTCCATACCAATGCAGAAAAGCCTCAGGTCTTCCCAAAGCGAGGCGGACGATTGCGGGAATTATTGAAACTCGTAAACATTAAGCCAGAAGATGAAGTACTTTTGATAACCTACATCATCTCCGGCTTCTTCAATAATACCCCACGACCGCTGTTTATTGCAAATGGACCAGCAGGTTCAGCTAAGACGACTTTACTCAAGATTATTGGGCGTATTATATCGCCTTCTAGTAATGAGTGTATGAATCTTGGCAACGTCAAAGATACTATAGAATTTGGACGTATTTTATACCGTACGCCAGTGGTTATTTATGATAATCTGACTTACTTGCCCCAGAAGACACAAGAATTGCTCTGTACTGCGTGTACAGGCTTTTCAATCGACAAGCGAGAACATTATGATAATAACAATAGTATCGTTTATGACGATATTAAACGCCCCGTGTTACTGAGTGCTTTAAACCTATCGCTTAATATAGATTTAGCCGACCGCACTTTGAGAACGGAACTTTATCGCATTAAAGATGAAGACCGCCGACAAGAAGCGGAAATTTGGGCTGAATTTAACGAAATGTTGCCTTACCTACTAGGGGCTGCCTTTGACGCCATACAAGGTGTGATTAGGATTTATGCCGACACAAAACCGCCAAAAACTGGCAGGATGGCTGATTATTATAGATTGGCATATTGTGCGGCTGAAGTACTTGGTTATGGCGGACAAGCTTTTGTAAAAGCGGCAGACAGGCAAGAGAAAGAGCGAATTGATAGGGCTATCGAATTTAACCCTATGATTACTGCTAGCCAATTTCTAGTAAAAGTGCATGGTGGACGTTTCGAGGGAACAGCACAAGATTTTTTGAACCTAAAAATGCCGGATGGCTATATGCCGTCATTAGAAGAACGTGAGAAAATCTTGTCTATTACGACAAATCCCAACTGGCCAAAAGCCCCAAGTTGGGTAGGCAGACGTTGGAATGAGATAGCGGGTATACTACTAGCATTAGGTATATCGCTTGAATTACCGCGTCAAAGATGGGTCTGCCTTACAGACCTCAATTGGGGGAAACATATTATTAATAATTTGGAGAAAAACGATGAATCGTAATGAGCTTATGCTATTTAATGTTAAAGTAATGTATGCTTCTTTGGACCCTGATGACGAGAATACGAAAAAATATGGTCCTAGTATTAGTATTCTTACTGGTGAATGCGGGGAACAAAACCCCGAACTTCATGAAGCCCTTGATAAATACTATGCTACATACCAGATTGGCAAAGAGGGCGATGAGGATGTGGGGATACCACGATATAAAGAAACTGAATCTGGTGCCGAAGAATATCTCACGTTAAAAGTTACTAACCATACGAAATTTGTCGGTCTTGGTAGGAAAGCTTTAGACGAAGACTCTAACGTTGATTTAATACTCACTTGGTATCCTTACAGTAACGAATTTGGTAAAGGAAATAGTGTTAGTGTGGCTATGATTAATATAAATAGTACGGGCAAGAATGCAATACGTGAAGACGAACTGCTTAGACAAAAGAAGATTTATGAGAAACAGCAGCGTATGCGTGGCAGAGAAACTGAGGCGGAGGCGGCAAGTGCGGCAGAGGCGGCGAGCGGGGCTGAGGCGAAGCCTAGCACAACGCCACCATTAGAAGGCAGGGATGCCGAGGCGGCGAGCGGGCAGGCTGGAGCCGCGAAGGCTCAGGGTACGAGCGAGCCAACTACTAATGATGACGCTATCGACTTGAGTGAAATACCATTTTAAGTAGCGGATTAGTGCCCCGTCATACAAAACTGGCGGGGCGAATATAAAGTAAACTATAAGGAGAAAAATATGAAGACTTCAAAGTCGGAAATTGTTTATTTAGTGAGCCCTCTATATGGCATAGATAGTAAACGAGCAACCGTTGCGTTGAGTACTAAAGCACATAGCGAATTAAGCTCATTAAAAGGTGTGGTAAGTGATATCGTTCCGAAAGATAGCCAAGACGTCTTAATAGTGCCAAAGAACAGAGCTTGGATGTACGCTAGAGTATGGTTGGGGCATCACCATGGACCTTGCCCGCAAGGATACCAGGTTGTGAAAGATATAAACGGACGGAGCATAATAATGCCTGACCAGAATTTTCAATTTATGGGGCGAATGTTTACGATTTACGCTAGGGGAGAATATACCGATCGCGAAATAGTAAACCTATTAAATATTTACGGATTTCGTACTAAGAATGGCAGGAAAATGACCTTGAGTAAAATGCGACGATTATTACGTAACCCTATGTATATAGGAAGAGTAAAAGATTTGCGAAAAGATTGTAGCCAATACTATGAAGGGCGATGGCCTGCCGCAATAGACAGTAAGACATTCCGCGAAGTACAACATATGCTAAAACGACGCGGACACCGCTACTGCGATGTCTATGCCTAAAACGGCAAACGACATCCACGAGAAAAAACCGAAGAATAAACGCCCTTGTGCCAGAAAGGGTGTTTATTTTTTGGTAGAAATTTATAATAATTATGCTAAGGAAGTATTATGAATATCGTAGATACCGACTATAGTTCCCTGAAATTTATTGTTTACGCACGTAAATCTACAGAGAGCGAAGACCGCCAAGCTGCCTCAATCCCAGACCAATTGGATGAGGTGCATAAAATCGTTAAACAGAACAATTATAAGGTCGTAAAAGAATTTACCGAATCAGGTTCAGCTCATTTACGCAATAATCGCCCAGTTTTTGACAAAATAATACAGATGTTTGAAAGAGGCGAGGCGAATGGCTTAATAGTGTGGCAACTAAACCGAATCGCAAGAAACCCATTTGAACATGGCTGGATACAACAGCTCTTATTAGAGGGCAAAATACAACTTATACATACACCTGGGCATTTATATCGTCCCGGAGATAACCTTATTGAATATAGTGTAGAAGCGAGTATGGCAGCCCAATACTCAATAGATTTAAGTAAAAATGTAACTAGGGGTATGCGCTCAAAGAATAAAAGGGGCGGAATAACTAGCCTCGCCCCACAAGGTTATATAAATGCACGCACTAAAGACCGACAAGCTATTATCGAACCAGACCCTGAACGTTTTGATATGGTAAAGAAAATATTTAAGGCTTATTTATCAGGGGCTTACTCTGGACCTGAACTACTTGATATTATAAATAATGATTGGCATTATACTACGCCAAAGCACAAGAAACGTGGAGGCGGAAAACTCAGTATAAATGGGTTATATAATATACTAGAAAACCCAGTATACATGGGGAAAGTTAGGGACCATGAAAATCCGAACCGTTTAATACAGGGGTACTGGGAACCTATGATAACAGAAGAAGAATACTGGCAAGTTCAAAGGATACGTGGTAAATACGGGATTGCTCATAATTTTAGACCTAAAACCGCCTCAAACTCAAGACGCTATGAGCTGAAAGGACTGATGACTTGCTCAAGTTGCGGTTGCTCAATTATTGCTGAGCCGCACCAAAGAAAACTTAAAAACGGTGACTACAATGAGCATATGTATTACCGTTGTACGCACAAAAGTCCGACTCGTAAATGTACTTTAAGGGGTGGAATTACTGAGGAAGAAGCATTTAGACAAATTGACGAAATGCTAGAGAAAACAAAAATACATCCGCTACTGTATGATTGGGGCATGGAAATTTTAAGAGATATCAAAGCTCGCGAAACTAATGAACGGTACCAAGTGGCTAAAACCCAGAACGCAAGCCTAGATGACTGCGAAAAGCAATTGCATGAACTGGTAAAAATGCGTACACGAGGGCTTATAAATGATGAGATATTTAAACAAGAATCCGAAGAACTAGAAAACCTTATAGACGCGATTAAGAGGTCTAACCGAGATACGGAAGAAAAGAATAAGAACTGGTATGAAGTTATAGGTAAAACTCTTGACGTGATGAGAAATCCTAGAGATAAATTTGATGTCGCCACTACGTCAGGAGAACGAAGAGCCATACTACAAGCACTTGGACCAACCGCTACTCTCACAGAGAAAGAAACAAAAGACGCCGACGGCAAGGTTTTAACGCGAAAAATCATAGAGGTAGAATTGTATCCATGGGTAGAATTATTGGAAAAATCCGCGAAAAAAATGGAGCCAGAATTAAACAAGGTTTTAACCGCCCCGCAACAGAGAAAAAACGACCTAAAACGGTCGTCATTTATCCTATGGTCTGGGTGACAGGACTTGAACCTGCGACCTCAACGTCCCAAACGTTGCGCGCTACCAACTGTGCTACACCCAGATATATTCATTATATCACAAAACTATAAAATATGGTAGAATAGAAATATTAAGGAGATAAAAAAGTGGTAAGACAAAAGCCGAATGTGAATGTAAATGGCAGTGCCCTAAATGCTGGCAAATCCAATACCGTACGAAGTACGATGTTTTTCTTTATAATGATTTTGTTTGCGGTGGCAATAGTAATAAATATGAACGGCAAAGGTACGGCTACAAAGACCGAGGTGCCAATTTCTGAAGTAATACAGCGCGCAAATGATCCGGAAGGAAATATTGCAAAGATTACAGTTTCTGGTGATGCGCTCGAGATTACCTTGAAGGGCAAAGATGAGCCAACCGAGACATCACGAAAGGATGCGTCTGGGACTTTGTATGATCAGGGCTTGAAGAACTATTGCGATGGTATGGACGGTGATGACCTGACTAAGTGTCAAGAGACTTATCCAGTGATTGAATATAAAGAGGATGTAAATGTGTGGGGAGCGGTGCTCGATGTGGCGTTGACGGTGTTGCCGATTATTGCGATTGTGATATTCTTCTCTTGGATGATGCGGCAAGCAAATGCGGCGGGCGATAAATCTTTGTCGTTTGGTAAAGCGAGAGCACAACTTTATGGTCCAGACAAAAAGAAGGTGACATTTAATGATGTGGCTGGTAATGAAGCAGCGAAGCAGGACTTGACTGAAATTGTGGATTTTTTGAAAAATCCAAAAAAGTACGAAAAGTTGGGCGCAAAGATTCCGCGAGGTGTTTTGCTAGCTGGTGACCCGGGTACTGGTAAAACTTTGATGGCGCGAGCGGTGGCTGGAGAAGCAAGTGTACCATTTTTCTCAATTTCTGGTTCGGAATTTGCAGAGATGTTTGTGGGTGTTGGTGCTTCGAGGGTGCGAGATTTGTTTTCCAAAGCCAAGAAAAATGCGCCGTCGATTATCTTTATCGATGAGATTGATGCGGTGGCACACAAACGTGACGCGAGGGGCGGAGCTGGTCGCGAAGACGAACAGACTTTAAATCAGATTCTCGTGGAGATGGATGGGTTTGACAATGATTCTGGTGTGATTGTGATGGCGGCGACAAACCGAGTTGATATGCTTGATAAGGCACTCTTGCGGCCGGGACGTTTTGACCGACATGTCAATGTGACTTTGCCGGAAAGGAAAGACCGATTGGAAATTTTGAAGGTGCATTTTAAAGGTAAGCCAGTAGAGGCGGATGTGGACCTTGAAGCGCTTGCAAAGAAAACGGCTGGGTCGAGTGGTGCGGATCTTGCAAACATTGCAAATGAAGCAGCTATCACGGCGGCGCGTGGTGGACATAAGGCGATATCGAATGCGGATCTGACGGAGGCGTTTGAGCGAGTAGCGATTGGACCAGAGCGAAAGTCTAAAGTGATGAATGAAAAAGAGCGCAAGATTACGGCTTATCATGAGGCGGGACATGCGGTAGTGGGGCATGTATTGCCAGATTCCGATCCAGTGCACAAGGTGACGATTATCCCGCGTGGTTCGACCGGTGGCGTGACGTGGTTTTTACCACCAGAAGACAGAAGCTATAAAAATATATATGAGTTGAAAGATATATTGGCGCGAGCGATGGGTGGACGTGTGGCCGAAAAGTTGATTTTTGGGACCGATGCGATTACGACTGGTGCGTCTTCGGACCTTAAGAATGTGGCTGAACTAGCAAAATCGATGATTGTGGAGGAAGGTATGGGTAAAGAGCTTCGTAACCAAGTATTCCCAAGCGAAGCGACTGGATATTATACGATTGCGACTTCGAAACCTTATTCCGAAAAGACTGCAGAAACGATTGATGCTGAAATTAAAGTACTAGCGGATGAAGCTGCAAAGCGGGCGGAAGAAGTTTTGAAAGCAAATAAGAAAGTATTAGATAAATTGGCGGAAGAATTACTTGCGCATGAAACTTTGGAAGAAAAAGAGCTAGAACCAATTTTGAAAGAAGCTAAATTACCAACGGTTGCTAAATTACATTAGGAGGTGCCATGGAAAGGCTACTAAAATATTTTGAGCCAGAGAAATATATTTTGAACCTTAAAGTTGATAAGCATCAAAAATATATTGGCGGCGAAGTTACGGTTTTCGGTGAAGCGAAAAATGAGCTTGTAAAATTTCACGCCGTGAATATGAAGATTAAAAAAGTCTTAGTGGATGATATTCAGACGAAATTTGAACATAAGGATGACTTATTAAATCTTAATATTAAGTTTTCAAAACATGATGATAAGATTTTAAAACATAAGATTACGATTTTTTATGATGGGAATTTGAATGAAAATATGGAGGGGGCATATTTGTCGACATATGAATATGATGGGCATGAAGAAAAAATTGTAGCGACGCAGTTTGAGAGCCACTATGCGAGGGAAGCGTTTCCGTGCATTGATGAGCCGGCAGCAAAGGCAGTATTTGAAGTTTCCATCGCCGTGCCGGATGAAGACGATATGGTGCTATCCAATATGTCTGCTAGCTCGACGGGTCCTGCCGCCGCATTTTCCCCCATCCTCGCAGAGGCTCGGCTGGGGGTCCCCCAAGCGGCGTCACCCGTCGATGTGGTAGACTCTTGGCGCACCCACAAGTTCTTACCGACACCGCGGATGTCAACTTATCTACTAGCGTTTGTAGTGGGGAAGTTTCATGGGAAGACGGTGACAAATGGTCATGGGGTCGAGATTACGACTTATGCGGCTTTGAATCAAGATGTGAACTCGGTGGACTTTGCAAATGAAATTGCGGCGCGGTCGCTCGAGTTTTATGATGATAATTTCGGGGTGCCGTATCCGCTTGAGAAATGTGTACAGGTGGCGTTGCCGGATTTTGAAGCAGGGGCGATGGAAAACTGGGGGCTGGTGACTTATCGGGAGTCGATGCTGCTTGCGGGGGAGTCGGCGACGATTGGTACGAAGAAAAGTGTGGCGCTCACGGTAGCACATGAGCTGTCGCATCAGTGGTTTGGCGATCTTGTGACGATGAAATGGTGGGATGATCTGTGGCTTAATGAATCGTTTGCGAGCGTGATGGAATATTTTGCCGTAGATGCGGCGCATCCGGAATTTAAAATTTGGGAAGGATTTTTCACGGGCGATGCGCTAGCGGCGCTGAGGCGAGATTGTCTTTCTGGTGTGCAGTCTGTACATCAGGATGTAAATGACCCGGCGGAGATTGCAACGCTGTTTGATGGGGCAATTGTGTATGCAAAGGGGGCGAGACTAATGCTAATGTTGATTCGGCTGATGGGTTGGGATGATTTTTGCAGGGGACTTAAGAGTTATTTTGAAAAATATCAGTATGGGAATACTTGTGGAGATGATTTGTGGGCAGCAATGCAACCGTATGCGAAGTTTGATGTGGGCGAAATGATGCACGCGTTTATTGATCGGCCTGGATATCCAGTAGTAAAGAATGAAGGTGTGGATTTTGACAAGATTTCACAGAAGAGATTTTTGCTGGATGGGGAGATGGTAAAAACGGATTGGCCTTTGCCGGAGATTCGTGAAGACATGAGTGGGCATTATATCTTGCAATTGTCGGAAGCGGAGTTCAGAGAGAGACTAGAAAGATTTGATGAGCTTGGGCTGGAAGAAAAATTACGGCTACTCATAGATAGAGACTTATTAGCGCGAGCGCTTGAGGTGCCGTATGAATCACTTTTGCCATTGATTTTGAAATTCCGCAAAGAATCAAATGCTGCAGTGTGGGATATTATTTTGACGATTGTGTCGGGAATGAAGATTTTCTTTGATGCGGGGTCGGAGGAAGAAAAAGAGTTTAAGAATTTTGTAGGCGAATTGGTAGCTTTCAAGTTGAGCGAAATTGGGTTAAAGACGCGTGATGACGATGATGAAAATACGATACGGCTTCGGTCTGTGCTTTTGGCGCTAGATTTTTATGCGGAAAAGTTGGGCGACCTAGAAAAACTTGCTGGAATGTATAATGAGGATTATACGGCACTCGATGCGGAAATACGTGGTGACATACTTAGCGCGAAGATGTATTTGGAGCCAGATATGTATGATAAGTATTTGGAAGATTACGAGAAGATGGCCGATCCGGAGATTAAGTTCGAGCTACTATTTGCTATGACTTTGTCACATGATGATGAGGTGTTGGCAAAAGCAATGGAGCTACTTCGTCAAATCGAAATAGTAAAACCGCAAGACCAATTGTATCTTTTCGTGTGGCTTTACCGTAATCCGATTATTAAAAAACAAGTGTTTGAGTGGCTGACGCAAAATTGGGAATTTGTTGAAGGTTTGGCTGGTGATAAATCGATCGAAAGTTATCCTAGATATACGGCAAGCGGTGTGAGGACGGAAACAGAATATGAGGCGTGGCATGAATTCTTTGAGCCAATGAGTAAAAATCCGGCACTTTCGCGAGCGATTGAAGTTGGCAAAAATGAAATCAGGTCAAGGCTAAAGCTGATTCGGAAAAATCAAGCTGCCATGCATGATGCGCTTAAAGAATTTTAAGATTTGACGATGGTGCCGGCGTGTCCAGCGAGAGCTGTTTTTAGGTTTTCGATATTGGTGATGATACCGACGCGGGATTTTTTGGCAAAAGCGGCGGCGGCTTCAACTTTTGGTAGCATGGAGCCGGCCTTGAAATAACCGTACTTTGTCAGATTTGCAATTTCTCTAGCTGTGACTTGATGTAAGGCCTGTTGGTCTGGCAGGCCATAATTAATATAAACATTTGGTACGGCGGTGACAGAGACGAAAATGTCGGCCTTTACGAGTTCGGCAAGTTTTTCGGCGGCAAAATCTTTATCAATGACAGCATCGATGCCTTTTAGACGCTTTGTGATTTTGGTGCGATAAACTGGAATGCCACCACCGCCGGCAGCGATGACGATGATGCCACTAGAAACCATTTCGGTGATGGCTTTTTTCTCGACGATGTCGATTGGTTTTGGCGATGCAACTACGCGACGCCAGCCGCGGCCGGAGTCTTCTTTTACGGTCCAGCCTTTTTCGCGGGCGAGCTTTTTAGCCTCGGATTCGGAATAGAATTGGCCGATTGGTTTGGTTGGGTTTTTGAATGCAGGATCGTTTCGGTCAACTACAACTTGCGACACTACGGTGGCGACTTCGGTAGATTTGCCGCGCTTTAAGAAAGCATTGCTGATGGCTTGGGTGAGCCAGTAGCCGATTTGACCTTGGCTCATAGCGACTGCCGTCTCGAGTGGCATGGCTGGAGCTTTGTCGGTCGCGGCGGTCTCTTCATGGATTAAAATATTGCCAACTTGTGGGCCATTGCCGTGAGCGATGACGATTTCATAGTTTGATGCTAGGTCGGCGATGATTTTGCCGACGCTTTCAGCAACTTTTTTTTGAGCTTCAGCAGTGGCTTCGCCGTTTTTTTGTAAGGCGTTGCCGCCGAGTGCGAGTACTACGCGTTTTTTCATTGGACCTCCATGAGTTTTTTAAGTTCGGATTTGTAGGTTTCTACTCCCGGCTGATCAAAAGGATTGACGCCGAAAAGTTTTGCACTGATGGCGCAGGCCATTTCGAAGAAGTAAATGAGCTCGCCGAAACCGTATTCGTCGTAGGATGGGACATCGAGGGATAAGACTGGGATGCCGCCGGCGGAGTGAGCTTTTTTGACGGCTTCTACGACTTTGGAATTTAGGTCGTCGGTAGGGAAGTCTATGATGGTTTCCCAAAGATTGCGCCGACCGTCTTGCATAAATTGACCGAGCGAATGTAAGTCGGTGGAGTAAACAACGCTGGCTGGCCAAATGCCTTGTCCGTTTTTGCCTTCACTTTCGCCAAAGAGCTGCTTTAGCCATTCGTTGAAATACATGGTGGCTGGCTCAAAACTGGCGAAAACTTCGGTGTCATAACCGCGCTCGCCAAGGTCGTGACGCATAAAAGCGTACTTTAAAATTGGGTTTTTGACGAATTTGGGGTCTGATTCGTCTAGGCTTTTAGCCATCTCGTAGGCGCCGCTAAGAAGTGCGTCGATATTTATGCCGGCGGCTGCGAGCGGAAGCAAACCGACAGCTGAAAATACCGAATAGCGTCCACCGATATCGTCTGGTACGACGAATCTTTCGTAGCCTTTTTCTACGGCTTCGTCGTGGAGGGTGCCGTGGGTTGCGTCGGTGGTGGCATAGATACGCTTGAATGCTTCCGACTCGCCATATTTTTCTACTAATTTTTCTTTGAAAGCGTTGAAGGCGATGGCTGGCTCCAAAGTGGTGCCGGATTTTGAGATGACGTTGACTGAAAAATCTTTGCCTTCTATAGTGGCGAGGGATTTATCTAGCTCGCGGCGGCTAAGGGAATTGCCGGCATAGATAATGTCGATGTCTTTTTCGCCAAGGGCTTCGATGATGGCGCGGTGTCCGAGGTAGGAGCCACCGATGCCGATACAAACTAGAACTTCAGACTCAGAGCGGATTTTTTCGGCGGCTTTTTTGATGCGCGCGAGTTCTTTTTGGTCTATTTCAAGTGGCAAATTGGCCCAACCACCCATCGGGTCGGCTTTGATTAGTCCGATGAGCTCTTTTGCCCTGACTTCATTAACTTTGGTTTCGAAATTTACATCTATCATAATGCCTCCATTGGTATCATTATAGCAGATTGTGGGGGTTTGTGGTAGAGCTTATATTGACTTTTTAGGCCAAATGTGATATAATGGAAAGATAGGGGCGTAAATTAACCAACGAACAGGGGAGGTGATAATATGTATCAGTTCATGGCAAGGTTCACTGGGGAATTATCGCCCAAGGAGGCGAAGTTCTTCCTGAAAAACAATTGTACGGTGTTCCTGAGAAATCAATACACCTTAGAGGATCGCGATATCAATGATTCGAGAAGGTGGGGGGATTCCGTCGAATGTCTGTATAATGGTGATGAGAAAGCATTATTCATTATGAAAAAGGCTCGCATGAGCCCGCATCTGATCGAATTCCACATCAGTTTTTTTCAGGATCCACGCCATCAAGAAGAGAAAGAAATTTAACCCCTTAGCCTCGGAGTGCTTTACCCCGAGGCTTTTAAATGCTATAATTATAGCATGCCCGCTTGGCGGAATTGGTAGACGCGCTAGCTTCAGGTGCTAGTGGCCGCAAGGCTGTAAGAGTTCAAATCTCTTAGTGGGCACCAGGTGATCACGCACTATGTGCGTGTTTTTTTGTGTTTCTAAAACTTGAAAAAAGCGTAAACGTGATATATAATGGAAGGTAAAAGAAGGGCATCACATGAAAATAAATAGAAAGGGTGGCAACGATGAATTTTAAGGGGCGAGATTTTTTAAGAATTCTTGATTTTAGTGAGGGGGAATTGCGCCATATGCTAGACGTGGCGAAGAGATTTAAAGAGATGAAACGCGCGGGGCAGAATCATAAATATTTTCCAGGAAAAAATATCGTGATTGTGTTTGAAAAGACCTCAACCAGGACGAGGTGTGCGTTTGAGGTGGCTGGGTATGACCTTGGAATGGGGGTGACCTATCTTGATCCGACGGGGTCGCAGATGGGGCACAAGGAATCGATCGCGGATACAGCTAGGGTGCTGGCTAGGTTTTATGATGGGATTGAGTTTCGTGGATTTAAGCAGGAGACTGTAGATACTTTGGCAAAATATGCTGATGTGCCGGTATGGAATGGCTTGACCGACGCGTGCCACCCAACTCAGGCGCTAGCTGATTTTATGACGATGGAAGAAAAATTGGGCGATCTAAAGGGCAAGACTTTGGCGTTTGTGGGTGACACTCATAATAATGTGTCGAACTCACTGATGGCGATGAGCGCAAAAATGGGCGTAAACTACATCGCGTGTGGTCCGGTGGATAGGCGGCCGTCTGATGAGATTATCGCGGCATGCCAACCGATTGCTGAGAAAAACGGCTCCACGATTACGATTACAGACGATGTGCATGCGTTGGATGGGAAAGCGGATGCAATTTATGCCGATGTATGGCTATCACTTGGTGAAGATAAGGAAAAATGGGGCGAGAGAATTGAACAACTGAGGCCGTACCAAGTGAATATGGAAATGATGAACCGAGCGCGGCCGGGTGCAATTTTCTTACATTGTTTGCCGTCATTCCATGATACAAATACTTCGATTGGGCAAGATATTTTTGAAAAATTTGGACTTTCGGAAATGGAAGTGACAAATGAGGTGTTTGAATCGGAGCGATCGGCAGTGTTTGATGAAGCAGAGAATCGCATGCATACAATTAAAGCGGTGATGTATTTAACTTTGTGGGATAAATAAAGGAGGAAAATGAAAAACGTAATTACAAATTTTAGCGAAATCGCACCACTCAAAAAAGTATTGATGCATCGGCCGGGTGATGAATTTTTAAATCTGACGCCGAATACTTTGGAAAGGTTACTATTTGATGATATTCCGTATCTGAAAATTGCGCAGCAGGAGCATGATGCATATGCGAATGCCTTGAGAGCGGAAGGCGTGGAAGTCGTGTATCTCGTAGACTTGGTAGCGGAAGCGATTGAGGCTGGCGGGAAGACTGTGCGACGTAAGTTTTTGGAGCAATTTATCGCGGAAGCTGGGGTGACTTCGCCAAAGATTGCGAGACATTGTTATGAGTTTTTGAATAAAATTCGTGACACGAAAGATATGATAAGAAAATGTATTGCCGGGATTGACATTTCCGAGCTTAAAAAACTTGGGAGCGTGTCTGGGTTTTATGCGACGAGAGATACAGGGCGAATGATAATTGATCCGATACCGAATCTTTATTTCCAGCGCGACCCGATGGCGACGATTGGGCATGGCGCAACGCTTCACAAAATGTGGTCGGTAACGCGGACGAGGGAGTCGATCTTCATGGAATATGTTTATCAGTATCATCCATTTTATGATGACGTGAAGTTGTATTACGATCGGAACGAGCCATATTGCATTGAGGGTGGTGATATTCAGGTGCTATCGAAAGAAGTGGTGGCGATCGGGATTTCACAACGGACGGAGCCGGATGCGATTGCAGATTTTGCGAAAAGACTATTTAAGGATAAGTCAAATACATTTAAGTATGTGCTCGCGATTGATATTCCGGACGAAAGAAGCTTTATGCACCTTGATACCGTGATGACACAGGTGGATGTAAATAAGTTTGCGGTGCAGGATGCGATTATGGATATTTCGACGATTTATGAAATCACGGCCGGTAAAGGTGGCGAGGTTGAGATTCTTGAGATTCATCAAAGCCTTGCAAAAGTACTAGAAAAATATTTACATTTAAATCATGTAGAATTAATTAAATGCGGAAATGGTCGAAGGATTGATGCCGAGCGTGAGCAGTGGAGCGACGGAGTAAATCTCCTTTGTATTCGTCCGGGCGTGGTGGTAGCGTATGATAGAAATTATGTTACGAATGAGACTTTAAGGAAACACGGAGTCAAAGTGATAGAACTTCCAAGTTCGGAGCTTTCGCGCGGGCGAGGGGGCTCGCATTGTATGTCAATGGCGCTGGTGCGGGAGGAGGTGTAAAGGTATTAGATCATATATAATTATTTATTAAAATATTAAAGTTAAAGGAAAAGGAAATGTTTAGAAAGAAAAATCGGAGTAAGAAGCGCAGTAGGGCGATGCTCTCAGCGTATTCGATTATTATGATTTTAATCATCTTGCTTGGGATTTTGTCGCACGTGTTGCCTAAGGCGCAGTACGCACCGATTGTAGATGGCGATACTGAAGCTAGCGTCGACGTAGGTCCTGGCGAGTGGGAAGGTGAGATGCCGGAAGGTGGGGCGGCTGCTTTAGAGGGTGACTTGACTGAGGAACCTGAGATGCCAGAAAGTTTGTCGCATGAAATGTCCGAAAAAGTGACACCATCCGAAGTGGTGGACGCGGCACCTGTGCTGGTAGACGAAGAAGTTACTGCCGACAAAGAGGCCGTAACCGAAGAAACGACGGCTGAGGCTGAAGTTTATGATTCGAAGGCTGCCTGTGAGGAAGTTTACGGTGAAGATGGCTGCGCAATCGTGGATGGCTCTGGTGTTGAAGGCGCGGAACTTTATCAAGTTTTGATGGCTCCAATACTTGGCTTTGCGGATGCGATTGATGTCTGTATCTTCATCATGATGCTTGGCGGATTGCTCGCGGTAGTAGCTAGGACCAAGGCGCTCGAAACCGGGATTAAGCTTTTGGTGCAAAAATTGCATGGTAAAGAATATTTACTAATTGTGCTTTTGATGTTTATCTTCTCGATACTCGGTACAACTTACGGGTTCCTAGAAGAAAGCGTTGGGTTCTACGTGTTAATTGCAGCAACGATGTTTGCAGCAGGACTAGATCCGTTAGTCGGTGTTGCGACGATTTTGCTCGGTGCTGGTGCTGGTGTGCTTGGGTCCACAATTAACCCATTTGCGACTGGCGTAGCGCTTTCGGCAATGAAAGATGCTGGGATTGAGTTCAATCAAGGTACGGTAATCTTGATTGCTGTGGTCTTGTGGCTTACGACACTTGCGATCGCTGCATTCTTTGTAATTAAATATGCAAAGAAAGTACAAAAAGATAAGGGTTCAACATTCCTCAGCTTACGCGAACAGGCCGCGGCTGAAAAAGCCTATGGTAAGTTCTTGAAATCTCAGGATGATGCCTCAAAATTAACTGGCAAACAAATTGCTACACTCATCGTATTTGGAATTACTTTCCTTGTGATGATTGTTGGGTTTATCCCATGGGGTGAATTTGGAATCACATTCTTTGATTCATGGACCGGCTGGCTCACTGGATCTTCACTCGGTAACTGGTGGTTCTACGAAGCGGCTCTTTGGTTCTTGATCTGCGCGATTATCATTTCGATTATCAATCGCCAGGGTGAACATGGATTCGTAGATGCATTCGTGGATGGTGCCGATGACATGATTGGCGTTGCCCTAGTTATTGCAGTGGCGCGTGGTGCATCGGTTTTGATGTCTCAGACCGCGCTCGATAATTTCATCGTGATAAATGCAGCGAATGCGCTAGCTTCAATGCCAGAAATGGCGTTTGTACCATTAAACTATTTGCTCCATGTGGTGCTATCGGTCTTGGTGCCATCATCATCTGGGCTTGCAACTTTGTCTACACCAATTATCGCACCAGTGGCTGCGCAGCTTGGTTATAGTACCAACGTAGCAGCGATGACAATTGTGTCAGCAAATGGTCTTGTCAACTTGATTACGCCAACTTGTGGCGCGATCATGGGCGGTCTTGCACTTGCGAAAGTTGGCTATTCAACTTGGTTTAAGTGGGGAATTAGGGTAGTTGCATGTATTGCGGTAGTAAATATCGTCATACTGTGCCTATTCTCGCTATAGAAGGCAGATAGCAAAAAAAAGAACGGGTTTAATAAAACCCGTTCTTTTTATCTAATGGTGATTAGTGATGAATCCCAACTTCGCGGAAGGTCTTGCTCAGTGAATCCAAAGAGATTTGCCAAAGTAGAAGCGAGATTGGAAAGGCCGGGATGACTTAGGCCAGAATAAATGTACTTAGTGCGGTTTGTGGTGTTGTCGTAAATGATGAACGGGACTTTATTAATAGTGTGAGCGGTCTTTGGTTGTCCGTTTTCGTCTAATAATTCTTCGGCGTTGCCATGATCGGCGACGATGACGAGTGCTCCACCTAGTTCGTCAACTTTTTTGGCAAGGCGAGCAAGGGATAAATCGATTGATTCTAGAGCTATGATTGTTGCATTGATGTCGGCAGTATGACCGACCATGTCGCCACCAGGATAATTTATGCGGATGAAACGAAAATCATTCATGCGTTTTAAGGCCTCGTCGGTGATTTCAGCGCTTTTCATCCACGGGCGAGTCTCAAATGGCTCAGTGTAAGATTCTATACAAACAGATTCTTCGCTAGGATGTTTTTCGTAGCTATTGCCATTGAAATAGTAAGTAATGTGTCCAAATTTGACAGTCTCACTGATGGCGAGACTAGGAATTTGATGGTCTCCAAGAAAATGAGAAAGTGTCTCGTCGAATTTGATAGGTTCAACAAGGCGATGCTCTGGGATGTGTGCGTCAGAATTATATTCGCACATACCGACGAAGTAGACTTGATTTGGGTTGTAATTTCCGCGACTAAAATATGGGAAATATTTACACGTGAAGGCCTGGGCGATTTCGACAGCGCGGTCGGCACGAAAATCGAAATAGATAAAAGCATCGCCGGGTTTGACTTTACCGATGGGTTTTTCGTCTGAGTCAACTATGACGAAGGCTGGCATGTATTGATCTTGCATATTTGGATCAATGCGACGCAAAGTAGTGATGGCTTCCTCGGCTGAGTGAAAATAATAATTTGCCTCGCCATTTACCATGGCGTCCCAACCACGAGCGACGACTTGCCAGTCATTTTCGTAGCGATCTGCGACATAAACCATGCGTCCGCCGCCGTCGGCAATTTTGATGTTGGCGTCTTCAAAGTTTCTGATGAATTCCTCGAACTTTTTTACATAGGTGAGGGAAGATTGTGGGGCAACATCGCGACCATCAAAAACAGGATGAATGCGAATGTTTTTGACGCCTTCTTCGTAGGCTTTAGTTATCATTTTGGTTAGATGACTCATGTCGCTATGTACTCCGCCATCTGAAAAAATGCCGGAAAAATGTAAAGTGTGACCATCTTGCGTTCGGCGAATGGCTTCTTTCCAGGCGGGTGAATCAAAAATTCGTCCAGTGGTGAATTCGTTATTGATCCTAGCGATACCTTGTGGAACGGCTTTACCGACGCCCATGGTATTGTGTCCAACTTCGGAATTTCCCATTTGATTTGGAGTGAGACCTACGGATTCGCCGGAGGCGTCAAGCGCGATATGAAAATATTCACTGGCGGCTTTACCGAGGAACGGAGTGCGAGCACGGGAAACCGCGTTGCCGGGACCATCGGGTGCAAGGCCCACTCCATCAAGAATTGCAAGAACTATCGGCCCATCATACGACAATTTATTCATATGTATTATTATAACATAAGTCTAATGGGTAAGGGATTCGAATTTGGAGATTTTGGTGGAGATCTTTTTGGGGCTACGATTTTTGATGGCAATATGGGACATCTTTGCGATGCGTTCTGGATGTTCTAGTAGATCGGAGAGGGCGGCAGCCATAGACTCTGATGACGGGTCTTTTGATAAAATGTAGCTGTCTTTTGGTAAAATTTCTTGCATGTCTGGGTCGGCAATGAAAGCCGGAGCGCCAGAAACGACAGACTCTACTAGGGTCATACTATAGTTGTCAAAATTATATGAGGCGAGAATGTCCAAATGTGCTTTAGTTAGGGCTTGCCAAACTTTGTCATGCGGGGTGACACCGTGAAAAGTGACTGGTAGTTTGTAATTATGAACATATTTTTTGGCTTTAGTTAAATCTGGGCCATCGCCATAAATATCTAGATGGAAGTTCGTTTTAGTTTCAGATAAAATTTTGATGGCTTGGAGAAATTCCAGAATGCGTTTTTCGCCAGAGAGGCGTGAATGCCAAATCATGCGAAGAGTTTCGTTGGGTTTGAGCATCCGTGGCGATATGTTTTGTTCGCATAATGCGTCGGCGAGTCCGTGAGGCAAAACCTCGAAAGGTTTAGTGACGCCGTAATGTTGGAGTTTTTTGCGAAAATGTTCGGATGGCGAGACGACGAGGTCGGCGTAGTTTGCGTGGTTTACCATAAGGGTCCACATTTTGGCCTTAGCAGTGGTGTCAGCGAGGTAATCGTCGCGATGGACCTTTATGCGGTGTGGAATATACCAAGAATGAAACCAGTTTAGAAGTGTAGCCACGATAGTGCGAAAACCGTAGGGAATGAGGCGGTCTTCACCCATATCTTCACGCCCGTGCATGACCTGGATGGATTTAATGTGATATTTTTTTGCGAGATGTAAGCCAGCAATGGAGCAACCGGCTTCGTAATGTATATAATATATGTCAAAATCTTTGATTTCTGGATGGGTGCGTGACAATTCGCATTCGATAATCTTTGGACGTCTAGCGATAGGGGTGATGCCACGCCCGATAATGCGACAGGATTTGACTGGGTAGATGTGATTTTTAGCGAGTTTTTTTAGCTCAGATTCGTTTCTGCGGTAGCCACTTGAAAAAACATAGACGGTGTGGCCACGGCGTTCGAGTTCTTCTTTGTCGGCATTGATTGAGCTGACTATGCCGCCAGTGAGATCTAAGTAACAGTCGGTGAAAATGGCAATTTTCATAGTTTGATTATAGCATATTGTTAAGATGGGGGTGTGGAAAAGTTTGTAAAATGCTATTGTAAAAATGAGATTTCTAGAATATAATGTAATTATGGTTAAGATAGGCAAGGTCATAGTCTATACATCGGTTATCGTGGCAGTTGTGGGGTTGGTCAATGTTGCTTGTGGGGTTAGTGATAATTTTGTTGAAGCTACAACGTCTGGACTTACGGCGACGGCTACAATTGAGCCATCGATGACGATGACAATAAGCAGTACGGATGAGGTTTTGAATATAAATCCGTCTAGTGAGGGGTCGTTTGGGGCGACCGATATTATGGTAGGAGTGTATAGTAATGGCTCGGTGGGGTATACCCTTACAATGACGCCGTCTAGCACTTCGCTTATTGGTGCTTCTAATTCTATACCGACATTGGCAGAAAATAGTAGCTGTTATGGTGGTTGGTTCTGCTCGAGCTACGATGGTTTTCCGGCTGGATATTGGGGCATTGCAATAAACGATGGTGCTTACGGGCCGGTCGAGACGACAAATTTGGTGACAGTACTAGATACGGACACTGATACTGCGGCAAATGAATATTCTATTTATTTTGGGGTAAATCTTGATCTAGCTACTGCTGTTGATAGCTATAGTACGACGATCGATTTTGCCGCGACGCCAACTATCAGGTCTTATAATGCTGCGTTTAATTTTGATAATGGTGTTGATAGTATAACGATTAAAAATCTTGAAGGCACTTCGATCATAGCAACAGTGTCGCCTTCTGGCGGCGATGTGGATTTGGATTATGCAACTAGCTATTTAATCGTACCAAATTATGCGAGTGGTCAGGGGCTTGATACTATGAGTGTGACTGGGGCTGGCAATCTTACTGGTAGTATATTGACGATGGGGGCTGGTGATAGCGAAGTCACAATATCCAGTAAAAACACTTCAACCACAGTGAAAAGTATTGAAGATATAAACTATATGCAGCAATTTGCGTCAATAACATCGGCTGAGCTTACGGCTGTAAAAGAAAGTATGGCTCTTAATACGCAATATCAATTGATGGACAATCGTGATAATAAGACTTATTATGTTGCCAAGTTGGCGGATGGAAATGTGTGGATGACGCAGAATCTTGACCACAGCATTGTGAGTACTACTGACTTCTATACTTATTATAATACGGATATTGGGCATGGAAGTACTCCAGATATAAATGCGACATGGACTGGTGTTGCTACGCGCGCGACTGATGATACGACTTGGAGCGGCTCGGCGAATTTGCCAGAATCGTATGATCCGGGTAATCTATGCTGGACCGGATCGCCACACTATAGTGTCTCCATAGGCGTTGGCGCAACTGAGGATTGTAATGGTGGTATCGCTGGTAGGTATGGTACTGCTAATCATAGGAAGATTGGAGAATATTACAACTGGACAGCAGCAGTGGCGATGACTAGCTTTGATTACCGTGATTACTGGCCCCATGAAGATGTAGATCAATCGATTTGCCCGGCAGGGTGGAGGTTGCCAACATATGAAGGTGATAAATCTTATAGAAATTTGATAGACGTGCTTAATGTCCGTAGGCCTAACGCAATGGTGCTTTATGATGCTCCGACGTACTTCATATATGGCGGCGACTGGAACGGAGAAAATAATTTAGCAGCCGAGAGTGGTTTCTATTGGACGTCAGCGTTTGATGGTGGTGACGGTGCGTTGACTGATGCGTATCATTTTAATTTCACTACTTCTGGAAGTAATAATCCCCAGGCAATCAAGAGTCGTGCTGCTGGGCTATCGGTGCGTTGTGTGGCGCGTTAGCTTTAGTATTTGTCCGTGATATAATGTAAAATATGAGATATCTAGCTGATATATTAACTTTTTCGCGACTAATATTAGCAATAGTGTTACTTATAATAGGAGTGTTTGATACTGGTGTTGATATTGGCGTGGGCTTTGTGATTTTTATGATTGCTGAACTTACAGATGCGTTTGATGGTACGCTTGCTACTAGATATCCGTTTCCGAAGAGTAAAATGCCGAAGTACCGTAAGTATGCGGCGAAGTATGATATGATTGCTGATGCTTTACTGGCGTTTGCTGTTATGGTGTTTTTTATTTTGCAGGTAAATTTAGTGGCGGGACTCATAATAGCTGTTTCGTACGTAGTGGCCGCTTTGATAATTGATCTAGTGGTGTACGGAAAAATATTTGGCCATCCGGATGACTGCACGCCTACTTCGCTGATGCAGCGAAATTTTATGCTTGCGAAGAAAATTATTATGATAAGACGAGCGGTGTATCTTTTGTTGATGTCGGCGGTAGCTGTCTGGATGCTATGTGTGTCGGGTTGGGATTTGATGGCAAAAATAATAATTGCCGTGATTGCAGTAATCATCACGATATTTTTGTGGTTTTTCTTGTCGGAGAGAAGACATCATATTTCGCGGGATGCGGTAGAGATTGAAAAAAAACTAGCTAGGAAAAACAAATAGATCTATACCCAAAATGGTATAATATAACTATGGATTTAGATGATGAACTAATGCAGTATGTTGCTGGTTACATTTTTCCTAAGTATGAAAAATACTATTCTCACGGAATGATTCATATCAATAGCGTAATTACAAATATGATGATGCTCGCCGACTATTACGGCCTAGACAAGAATATGGCCTACACGATTGCTAGCTATCATGATATTGGCTTAAATATAGATAGAGAAAACCATGAAAAAGAATCTGCGAAAATACTGAAGAATGATAGCGAGTTAAAGAAGTTTTTTACTGAACCGCAAATCGGAACCATGGCGGAAGCTGTTGAAGACCACAGAGGCTCAAGAAAAGAAAAACCTAGAAATATTTATGGAAAATGTCTTTCCGACTCTGACAGAGACTTCGATATTTCAATTCTAGCGAAGAGACAATTAGCCACCTCTCTTAAAAACTATCCGCAATTAGAGACTTTTGAGGACCACTTTGAGCGTTGTTATGAATATATATGTAGACGAATTAATAAGAGTGGCGTGTTTAACCTTTGGACCAGTAATCCTATTCTAATAGAGAGAAGAGACAAGTTTCAAAAAGAGTATCTAAATAAGAACTATGCTCGGAGTATTTATAAAAAAGAGTGGGACAGAATATCTAACGATGGAACAAAAGAAAAAATCATAAATTATTATGAAGATTATTAGTTAGAGTTTTTTTAGACAGAACTGCTGTGGATTTAACAGAATCGCAAAGAGTAGGAATAGATTGCGAATTATTTTATAAACCGTTTGGTGGGCGAGAAGGGACTTGAACCCTTACGACATTGCTGTCACTAGATTTTGAGTCTGGCGCGTCTACCAGTTCCGCCACTCGCCCGATTAGGAGTCGCTAAGGGGGGTTGGCGACTCCTGGGGTAATTATAGCACATTTTGCCTAGATATGCTATAATTTTGATATGGATTCTGATAATGGTGGGCAGATTTTGGATTCGCAGCGTAAAGCTGCGGCAGAGATTGCTAGGCGCAAGGTGCTTGCAGCTTATGGCAAGACCGTCAGTGAAGCCCAGCCAAATGTCGTAAATGGGTCTAGTGCTTATGCTGCACCTAATAGCTCACACATGAAGGAAGAGCCGATAAATTCGCGCATTAATTCGGAGTCGTGGAAGCGATATCATTCGGAGTGGCAAAACTATTATCAGAAATATTATAGTAATTATTATTCTAATGCAGCGAAGCAGTATATTGCGAAAGAGCGACTAAAGGACACGAGGGCCCAGGCGGAAGAAGATGATATCGTGTACGCTTTGGCGCATGCTGGTGGACGAGAAAAACCCACCGAGGGCTTAAAGCTTCGGGATGATATTCGTCGCAAAGCGACAGATAATGCTAAGAAAACTAGAAAACTTAGAAAATTTATACCAATCATGGCGGGAGCCATGGTGACACTTTTGATTTTATTTTTGCAATATAATCGTTTAATTTTTGCGCCAATTTATGCGTATGTGTCACCGGGTAATGCGCCGGCGAGCGAAATTGAGGCTCTGGATCCGACAATTACGCAAACCGTCTCGGCTGATCCGCGACTCATTATCCCAAAACTTAATGTTGATGTGCCGATTAGGTTTGGGGTGCCGCTTTCTGGCGTAATGGCGGCAATGAATAATGGTGTGGCGCATTATAGGATTGCTGGGGCGTCTGCGTATCCGGGTGAGATTGGTAATTTTATTATCACCGGTCATTCGGCTGGCGATGTGTATAGTTCGAATCCATATAAATATATCTTTTCTGGGTTGGAGCGGCTAGAGGAGGGTGATCTCATATATGTAAACTACGAGTCGGTACGTTATACCTATCGGGTGACGAATAAGACGGTGGTTGAACCATCCGATGTTGATGCCCTAGTGGTCAGTACGGATAAACCACTTATTACTTTGGTGACATGTACGCCGCTTGGCACATCACGATATCGGTTACTGGTGACTGGCGAACAAATATCACCAGACTACGAGGGGTCTAGTAAACAGGAAAGTGTAGTATCGGAGGAATCTTCCGAGTCGGAGGAGCTGCCGTCAAATGAGCCATCTTTCTTTGAAAATATCTGGAAATTCTTGACTGGACAGTAATTATTTAGTGATGACTTCGCGAATGATGTTGCCGTCACTAAAATAGTATAGCCATTTATTATCTGTGATGGTGACCGGGAAGTCAGCGGCGATGCCATTTGAAAGTTCGCGGCGATTTTGGCCATCAAAATCATAGACGATAAGTTTGCCGTCGTTGATGGCGTAGAGCATACCGCTAGTTAGCCAGTCGTAATCAGTAGAATCAAGCGACCAGTTAATGATTTTTAAGATTTCCATATCTAAGACAGAAACGTTGGTGTCGGATTGCATAAAGACAAAACTTCCGCCGCTACCAATTTTCAAGGTTTCGGGGACGAAGTCTAGCTTGGTGGAAATGATGAGCTCCGGAGAATCTTGGGATTTTTTATAAAGATTAAACAAGTCGTCCGTCAGTAACACGCTGTATGTTTCGTCGTAAAAATGGAAAATTTCTCCTGGAAGAACTGGCTCGTCCGCTGGCTTTTCTGGCTCTTTGACGAGGGAGATTTCTGAGTTATGCCAATTGATTTTGTAATGTTTGTCATTTATAGTGACGGCAAGATTGTTGTTAATGTCCCATTTTATGGCTGGGAGAGAATCGGCAGTGATGGGTGACTTGGTATCCGGATCGGTGGATTTTAAATTAAGAAGGTTTAGCTTGGTAGATTCTGGTCGGTCGGAATTTAGTTGTAAAATAGTATAACTAGCAGTATCGTCTCCGAGTAATAAATAATTATGGTTGGGTGAGACTAGAGCGGTAGTAAAATCTGTGGCTTTATAGTAAATACTTTTTTCGCGCTCTGATAGAAAAAGACGAGGATAATTGACACGGTAAAGTAACCCTTCGGAGATATTGATGGTTTTTTCCCATGAATCGTAACCGTCTTTTTTGAGGACAACATGATGTTCGCCGCTTGATAAGACTTTGCTTGTGTTGGTGCGTTGGAGCCAAGCGGTCTCACCATCGATTTCAATATCTGCGCCAGTGGGTACGGAATGAATTTGGAGCATGCCTTGACGTTCGACTTTAAAGTCGGCGTTTAGCCAGTATCCGGAAGCGAGAAATGCTAAAATAATCACCGTAACGATGACGGTTAAAAACATAATAATTTCTGAAGTAATAACCCGTAGGCTTTGCCGGCGGGCGCGAGCTTCTTCATCCATAATTACATCATAACACATTTTATAAATATTGCTAGTGTTGTGCTTTTTAACATAACCGTATATAATTATGTAAGATATAGATAGGGTTATATGCTGCAGGATATAAAACAACAAGGTACAGTGATGCGCCGGAAGGTTCAAGTTTCTGATGTGCGGCGGCGTCCTGATGTAATTTTGACCAAAAAAGATAAGGCGGAATGCGACATGGTGGCTAGTGTGCCGGATGAGATTGAGGAAACTTTTAATATCGTGAAACAAAATCCGCCAAGAGCGCATAGAAAGATGCTAAAACATACAGAATCAGAACTTGGGCTTAAGAAAATAGCTTTAGCACTTTTAGTTACTATTGTAATTGTGGTTGGGGTTGTGCATGTCGTAAATATTAGTACGCCAGATGTTTCACTCAGGATGGCGGCGATGCGGGATGATATTAATGCGGTTTACCCCAAATATACGCCGAGGGGATATTCATTGTCTGACATTACTTCGGAAAATGGCAAGGTGACGCTAAATTTTAAAAATATTGAAAGCGGGGCTAAGTATTCATTGATAGAGGAAAATATGGATAACACTATGATGCTGAGTGAATATGTGGATAGTGCGTTTGGTGGAGAATATATGAAATTGGATGAGCATGGAGTGGCGGTTTATATTGGAGATAATGGTGCGGCATGGACGAGCGGTGGAATTTTATTTAAGCTGAAAATTACATCTGGGTCTTTGACGCGGAAACAGATTATGTCGATTGCGACAACGAAATAATTGTGGTATAATTTTAGGCATGAAAGCTGTTACTCGTTTTGCGCCGAGCCCGACCGGCTATATTCACATCGGGAATGTTCGTTCTGCTATTTATCCATATTTGTTGGCGCGCCAGACTGGCGGGAAGATGATCCTTAGGATTGAAGATACTGACAGGGAGCGTTATGTAGAGGGTGCAACCGAGCTAATTGAAGATACTTTGAAATGGTTGGGACTAGATTGGGATGAGGGCCCGATCGTAGGTGGACCGAATGGGCCGTATTTTCAAAGTGAAAGAAAAGATTTGTATCTTGAATGGGCGATGAAATTAATGGAGAGCGGCAGAGCGTATGCTGATCCGACGTCGCCAGAAAAAATTGACGAATATCGTAAAGAATGCAATGCGGCTAAGCGACCATTTTTGTATCGTAACTATCGGCCGAAAGAGTTTGTGAAGTGGGAGCCAGGGATGCCGATTCGGTTTTTGTCGGAGCCACGCGAGTATGAGTGGACAGACGTAGTGATGGGCGATATGCATACTGGACCAGAAGTGCTAGACGATATAATTTTGATTAAAAAAGATGGATATCCGACGTATAATTTTGCACATATTGTGGACGATGCCGAGATGGGCGTAACTCATGTGATGCGCGGGGTGGAATATTTGTCGTCGACGCCAAATTATTTGGCTTTGTATGAAGCTTTGGGATTAAATCGTCCGAAATTAGTATCTTTGCCGCATATTTTGGCTCCAACTGGAAATAAAAAATTAGGGAAGCGTGATGGGGCAAAGTCGGTGACCGAGTATCGCAATGATGGGGTGCTCGCTGAGGCGATGCTGAATTACTTAGTGGGTCTTGGTTGGAATGATGGCACGGAGCAGGAAATTTATACGAAGGAAGAATTGATTGAAAAATTTTCACTAGACAGGATTCAGACTTCTGGGGCACGTTATGATGAAACTAAATTATTGTGGTTAAATGGGCAGTGGATTCGGAGAATTTTTGACACTGAGGGCGCGCAGGCATTATATGATCGCACGGTCAATTTCTGGCCGGAAGAAGCGGATGGATATACGGAAGAATATCGGTTGAAGGTATTGTCGATTATCTACGATAGGCTTAAGACTTTGTCTGATTTAAAAGAAATGACGAAATATTTCTTTGTTGATCCAGAGATTGATGTTAATATGATTGTCGGAAATAAGTTTTTGAAAAAGATGTCGGAGGTTGAAATTGAAGATTTGATGAAGGTGGTGATTCGTAAGCTGTCGGATGTAAAGGATTGGAATGCGGATGAGTTACAGAAAGTATTGAATGAGCTATTAGTTGAGACTGAGAAGAAACCGGCAGAGCTATTTTCGTTGATTCGGATTGCAGTGTCATTTGCGGCATTTTCGCCGGCGCTTCATTTGACTTTGGAAGTACTAGGCGAAGATGTGACGCTCGCGAGATTGAACGCGGTGGCGAGAGCGATATAGGGGGGGGCGGGAGTAAGGATTTTGCGGGGCAAAATCCTTTCCTTTCTGCGTCATTCGGCGTAAGAATAATAAATTATCTTACGCACTCATTTCCTTGAAAGGGCGAACCCTATGGGTTCGCCTCCCGGTCGAAATCAGAATTAAAAAAAAGAATCCGAAGGATTCATTTTTTAATTCTGGTGATTCCGGCGGGAGAGACTTCGTCACTCCCTTGTCACCACCAATAAAAACAAGCCACAAGTGGCTTCTTTTTATTGGTGATTCCGGCGGGAGTCGAACCCGCGATTTTCTGGATGAGAACCAGACGTCCTAGACCACTAGACGACGGAACCGTAATGACAGTCTACCTTACCATTATAGCACAAAATCTCTTAAAAATCAACACTTCCGTAATTTGGTACTGCCTCTATGAAAGTTTGACCTGGGGCTAGTGCGATTTCGACGCCGGACTCATCATAAAATTTGATTTGGTCGGCGGCGGTGTTTTTCTCCCAGCGTCCTTTGATGGCGTAACCATTTTGAAATACATAAGCTTCGCCTGATCCTAGCGTTGTGATATCTTCATGGTAGTTGTCCCAGGCTTTTTTCTCAGATACTACCATTGCGACTACTACGGTAGGTGAAAGTTGTTTCAATGTGCAGGCGCTTTCTGGGTTTACTTCGCCGAGGTCAGAATTTGGGCAAGTATATATTTCGTGAGCCATGCCATTTTCGTAACTTCTGAGATATGAATTAGTGGTTAAGTCATACTTGTAATTTACATTGAAGCTAGCAATACCGCCAAAACGGACTGAAATATCTGTCACTTTTGGCGTTAACGCTGAGGTGTCGGAGTCGGCTGCTTCGACAATCGATAACTTGGTAGCGATATTTTGATCGACTAGGTCTTGTTTTGACTCTTTTGGTGTCATCCTGGTGAAGCCGTGAACTTCTGAACTACCGTAACCGCGATCCGTATTCATGGCTGAAAGGAGTGCGGAGGTTGTGAAAAGATTATTCCACAGGCGGTTGCCGGCTGAACCGCGGTACATGTAGGTGTAATTTTCGGTCAAATCTTTGTAACCACCGTTTCGTACTGCAGCTAGAGCGTCGTCTGCGCCGCCGGCGTGTACGATTGTACAGTCAAATGGGGTATCCCATTGTAAATAATATAAACGGAGCGAACGGATTGGACCAATCACGGCGCTAGTAGGCGCCTGATAAATTGCCGCAAATCTTGTGATGCCGGCTTCGGCTATGGCTTCGAACACGACGCCGGCTTGGTCTAGGCCAGCTTGCGGGCGAGCGCCGTCCATGCCATTTGGTGTCTGTATGCAATAAGTTGGCGCGGTTTTTTGGTCGGCGGTGATTTTGAGGCCGGTCAAATCGCTATATGTTGAGGTATCGGTAGAGGTGGATGGTATTTGTGGGAAGGTGAGCCCCAAGACTTCTGGCTCAGGTTGTAATAATGCTACGATTAGGCAGATAATTCCACCTAGCAGACTTACTGTGCCGATGATTGTTAATAATAGCCATTTTTTACTCTTTTCCATATTTTTCCCGCAAATTATATAGTTCTTATTGTTATTTTAACACAAAAAATAAAAGTTGTGTTATAATAAGCTTATGGTCAAGGAAAAAATACTAAAGACGACAATATTTAGCAGTCTTGGAGTAGCTTTCTTGCTTCTTGGAGCCTTTGGTACTGAGTTTGCGCATGGTGTGTCTGAGGGGATTACCTACCAGGCGGACACGTCTTTTAATGTCAACATTAATGAGATGCTGTCGGTAAATATTTCGTATCCGGATTTTTGGGCGAGCGGTACTATTAATGAGTTTCTTACAAACAAAATAGGGATTAGCGTCATTACTAATAATCCGGCTGGCTTTGTTGCTTCTATGAAATCAGCTTCTTTGTCTCCGAATTTGATCAATTTGACTGATAGTTCATATGTTATGCCTACGATTAGTGATGTATCTGTAACCATAAATGATGCTACGGATAGTGGCGATGATTTTCCGGCTAATCATTGGGGTTATAGTGTAGTGAATGGTAGTGCTGCTGTGCCATTAACTTATTATCCGATGGTAGGAAGCGGCGATTATCCGATTGAGGTTGCTAGGTCCAATGTTGCCACAAACGAGATAGCCAAGGATATTTATTTTGCCGCGAAAACTGATGGCTCGGTGGCTTCTGGCACTTATGCGAATAAGGTGATAATTAGCATCGTACCAGGTGTTGCTCCTGATCCGATTGACGACCCGATTGATGAGCCGATTATTGATCCAGGTGAACCGATTATCCCTGGGCCTGATATACCTATTGTTAGTAAGAGCGTCAACCCTCAGCCGGGCTTGATGTCGGTTACTACTACGACTTCGTCGTCATATGCAAAGCCGGCTGGCGTAAATGATACTACTATATCTAATGTTAATGAAGGGGTGCCACTTGCTGCTGGGTTAGCTGTGGCGGCTGGTGTTTCTGCTGCGGCTGGTGCGATATTCTTTGTCGTTGCCAAACGTCGTCGCAAAGATGAAGATGATGATGGTACGGAAGATTATTAGGTAATAGGTCTGAGCTACGATACCTTTTTGGCATTTTCTTAAAAATATGGTATAATTAAGATATGAAAAAATTACCAATAGTAGCATTGATTGGCCAGACGAATGCGGGGAAATCTTCGCTTCTTAATCGGATGGCGCGGAAAAATATTGCGATTGTGGCGAGAGAAGAGGGCACGACGCGCGATAACGTGATGGCGACGATCGATGATGCTTTTATTTTGGTAGATACGGCTGGTCTTAAAGACCCAACGGATGATTTTGAGGCGTCGATTCAGGATCAGATTCAGGATGCGATAGAAGCGGCGGATGTGATATTGGTAGCACTAGATTCTACGAAGTATTTTGATCATCGCGATAAGAAAATTGCAAAAGATGCTTTGAAATCTGGGAAACCAGTGTTTTTGGTTCTTAATAAATGCGATCTCGGTGAGTCGTTGCCGATTGAGGAGTTTAGGGCTCTTGGTATAGCGCCAGAAAATATTTTTTATACTTCGGCAACAACGGGTACTGGAATTAGAGAACTTAAAGCGTGGGTGACAGATGTTTCTTGGCGAAGGGGGGTACGGAGCGCGGCAGCGCGAGTATTAGCGCCGGCCGCCCGTGGCGACGGGCCGGCCGGACGCGCCCCCGAGCGAGAAACATCTGACAGGACCCCCGCTCTAAAGATTGCTCTAATCGGGCGGCCGAATGTGGGGAAGTCGTCATTATTTAATACGCTTGGCAAAAAGCAACAGGCGATTGTGTCGAGCCGGCAAGGTACGACGCGGGATGTCAATCGGGTGACGGTGAAATATAAGGGTCGGGAGATTGAGATTTTGGATACAGCTGGACTTCGGAAACCAGGCAAACGTGAGGTGGGGATTGAAAAGTTTTCAGCAATACGGACACTTGCGGCGATTGAGGAAGCGGATATTTGTTGTCTACTAGTGGATTCGACTGAGCCGCATTCAAAACTTGACCAGTCGCTCGCGGGACAAATTGTGGAAGCTGGCAAGGGAATTATGATGATTGTGACGAAGGCGGATTTACTTGAAAATGCCGAACCGACGAATTTTTATGGTGAAGAGAATATTGGCAATCGGACGGCGGCGGATTTCTTACTAGATGCTCTCGAAAAGGATTATGATTTCTTGCCGTATGCGCCAGTGATACTTACGAGCTCGGAGACTGGGATGAATGCGACAAGGATTTTTGAAATGGCGCTTGAGATTGACGCGGCGCGGCATACGGAAGTGAAGACTTCGGAGCTAAATAAGATTTTGAATGATGCGATTGTTGCTCACGCGCCGGCAGGACTAAAAGATACTCGTCCGAAGCCGAAATATATCGTACAGACTGATACTTGCCCACCGTGGTTTGTGGTGCATGGGCATGAACTTGGGCTTCTCCACTGGTCGTGGAAGCGGTATTTGGAGCGAAAAATTCGGGAAAAGTACCCATTTATTGGTACGCCAATCATGTTTTCATACCGTTCAGATGATAAATAGTGTGATATAATTAGATTAAGTGGGAGCTTCAGGAGGTGAAAATAATTTCAAAGCTCTCATTTTTGCAATTTAAGTACTTTAAAAAGGAGTTGGTCAAAATGTTGGATCTGGACAGGAATTTTTTCGTGATTGATACGAATGTCCTAGTGTCTTATCCTGACATAATCCCCAATGGAGGTGGTGAGACGAAGATTTTCGACAATCCGATAGTGGACATGACGGATGCGCATATTGTGATTCCGTCGGCCGTAGTAAGAGAACTGTCAAGTTTTAAGAAGGAAAAATCTGAGCGTGGTGAAGTGGCTAGAGTGCTACTTCGGCGACTGAGAAGACTTGTGGAAAATGAGATTTACGGTATGGACAAAAACTATCATCTGGAATCTCCAGTGGAATTGTCGGATGGTAGACTGATGTCGATTTTGCCGGTACACGCGGATTTTAAAAAGCGATTTCCTTTCCGTCCATCCGAGGACGATATGGATGGGCAGATTATCCTAGCAACGCTCACGACGATGCATCTGGTGGAGAACCTCGAGTCGGGGTTTGATGGCAAACATGAGTCGATTGATCTTGCTGATTCATCTTCTCGGCTGGGCGTGACTTCGGATGAAGTTACATTGCTTACTAATGACAATGGACTTGCTATCAGGGCCAGAGCGCGAGGGATTAAAACTTCGCGGTATGGCTATAGCATACCGGATCCGTATACTGGTCGACGAGAAGTCGTAGTGCCAAACGAGATTTTTAACGAGTTTTGGAAAGAACGGCGGCTGGATCGTGATTTATGGGAAGCCTATTTTCCGGACGAAGCACCGTTGGTGGCAAATGAGTTTATCTCGATGAAGCCCGAAGATATGAAGAGCATCACTTTGCCCGAGGATTATGCTAGGGGAAATGATGAGTTTTTCTGTCATATCGGACGCTATGATCAGAGAGAAGATGCGATTATGGGGTTAAGGTATATCCAGGGTGCTCCATATGTAATTCGCAGCGAAGGTCAAGCTATGTACACGGAAGCATTACTGAATCCTGATATCGCGGTGGTTATCTGCACCGGGCCGGCTGGTTCCGGTAAGACTTATCTTCCAACGATATATGGACTTCAGGCCTGCGCACGAAAGATTTATATCGATGTTGTGGTGGTGCCTTGCTCGAACACTGGGAATCGCGGAGCTTTGCCGGGTGGCCTGAACGAGAAGATGATCCTGGATACTGGACCTATCAGGAACGCAATCCGGAATTATCTATTGAAAGAGACCGCGCATTTCAGAAATAAGCGCGAGAAGCAGATTGATTATTTCGCATATGCTACGGTCGATGATCTCATGAAAGACGTCGGTGATGACGAGGATGAATATGAGCATCCGATAGATGCCAAGGTGAATGCTATTTGGGCAAAGTATTTCCGGAATATCCCGGTAGAGAGTGCGCGCGGACTGGATTTTTCGGCCGAGTTGATTCTCTATGATGAATTCCAGGATCAGAGCCCCTCCCAAGCCGATATGCTGGTGAAGCGAATTGGCGAGTGGGGCAAAGTAGTCATCACTGGTGATATCAAGCAAATTCATGCTCCATACGTGGATGAGTACAACAACGGTATTACGTACGCGACTAGCTTACTCTACGATTTTCCGATGGTAGCAAGGGTGTCTCTGCTCAAGGACGAGGTCGAACGGCATCCTCTGGTAAAGATGATCGCGGAACGTCAGGCTAGACAGAAAGCGTTCTAATCCATTTTGACTCCTATTCCCCGCTTCTTAAAAGCGGGGAATTTTTATGGTATAATTTAGATATGAAACTAGTAGTAGGGCTTGGGAATCCAGGGGTGCGGTATAATTTTACGCGGCACAATATAGGGTTTTTGGCGCTTGATTTTTACGCAAAGAAGCATGGTCTGGAGTGGAAAAATGAGTTGTCAGCGCTGGCGTGTCGGGAGGGCGATACATGGTTTGTAAAGCCGCAGGATTATTATAATATGAGCGGAAAAGCGGTGGCGGAGTTTATGCGGTATTATAAAATTGCGGCGGCAGATGTTTTGGTGATTTGTGATAATTTTGATCTTGAGTTTGGGGTTTTGAGATTTCGGTCGAAGGGTTCGGCTGGTGGAAATAATGGACTAAAATCAGTAGACGCGGCGCTCGGGATTTCGGATTATCCGAGGCTTCGGATTGGGACGGGGAACGACGAGCTAAAAGCGAAGCTTGGGGCGGTGGATTTTGTATTATCGCGGTTCACAGATGAAGAGAAGGCTAAATTGCCGGAGATTTTGGGTGCGGTAGAGGGGGAGATTGAGAAGTTTGTGCGGTGAAGCGACGCTGAGGTCTATTTTTTGATGTCAAAAAAGCCTCAGGTAAGGGTGGGCATCACCTGAGGCTATTTTGGCCCTCTAACGCTTCTCTTTCTATACCGGGAGAGACCCCGGAGCGTAAGCCCACCTCACACAAATTGGGGCCCGCCGGTTAGAGGGATTGCTAAGCCTTCGAAATTGAGTCCTTTCAAAGTGGAGGTAATACTTATAAACAACAAACCATGAAGAAATTTATTGTCCGAAAGGGTTTCAAAAGCTCGCAATTTCTGCTATACTAGTAAAGTATAGCGAAATTATAACTTATTTAGGTGCGGTGTGATATGCTTTTTGCATATCAACTGTCCTTATTATATCACAGGAGAAAAAATATGTCAACACTTTTTTCATACTTTTTTGAAAAAATCAACCAAATTGCACCCCTGGAGAGTGATTTTACAGAGGTGTTAGAGTCCATTGCGGTTAAGCCTAAAACATTGTATTATTATGGAAAAATGCCAGAAAATGTGGTAAAAAATGGGGTCTTAACGCGGCCGAAGACGGTGGCGATTGTGGGGTCGAGGCATAATACGAAATATGGGGAGGAGGTGGCATATAAATTAGGGTATGAACTGGGAAAACGAGGTGTAGTGGTGGTGTCGGGACTAGCTTTTGGGATTGATTCGATTGGGCATCGGGGGTGTCTGGATGCAGGCGGGGTGACGGTGGCGGTTCTAGGGACGAGGATAGATAAGATTTACCCGAAGGCGCACACGGCGCTCGCAAAGGAGATTGTAGAGAAGGGTGGGGTGGTGATGAGCGAATACGGCACATCTGACAGTCTGGTTGCGAAAGTGAGTTTTTTAGAGAGGAATCGGATTATCGCGGGGCTAGCTGACGTGGTGGTGATAGTGGAGGCGGCGGAGCAGTCGGGGTCCCTCAATACGGCGGCGCATGCTTTGGCACAGGGGCGGGAGGTGTTTGCGGTGCCGGGGAATATTACAAGTCCGTATTCTAGGGGGTGCAATAAGCTGATTTCTCAGGGTGCGATTCCGTATATTGAGCCAGATGATGTACTAAGAGTGCTTTTTCCGGAGGAGTTTTTGAAGAAGCGGAAGAAGCTAAAACAGATGGATTTATTTGGGGATACAGATGCCGAGACGGCGGTGCTTACGGCGATGGCGGCGGGCATGAGGAGTGGGGATGACATTATGAAATGTGCGCTTTTGCCACCAGAAGTGTTTAATCAGGCGATTGCGATGCTCGAGATAAAGGGGCGGGTGAGGGCGCTTTCGATGAACAATTGGAGTTTGGCGTAACTAATGCTTATTTTGCGGTAATGTTTGACTGATGTGGTATTATTATATATATGGCTAAGAATTTGGTAATAGTAGAGAGCCCGGCGAAGGCGCATACGATCGAGAAATATCTCGGGTCGGATTTTAAGGTGCTGGCGAGTGTGGGGCATATTCGGAAAGATACGAAGGTTGATAAAAATACTTTTGATGTGACATATGAGATTGATCCGGGGCATAAGTCTATTATTGCGGAGCTAAAGCGTGAAGTGAAGGCGGCGGACAAGATATGGCTCGCGACGGATGAAGACCGTGAGGGTGAGTCGATTTCGTGGCATCTTTTGGAGGTGCTAGGGTTGCCTGGGGATACGGCGCGGATTACTTTTCATGAGATTACGAAGCCGGCGCTTGAGGCGGCAATCCTAAATCCTAGAGCGGTTGATATGAATATGGTATCTTCGCAGCAGGCGAGGCAGACGCTTGATATGTTGGTGGGGTATGATTTGTCGGACATAGTGCGACGAAAGGTGCCGGGGGCGATTTCGGCGGGGCGGGTGCAGTCGCCGGCGCTGAGGCTCGTAGTGGAGCGAGAAAAAGAGATTGAGAAATTCGAGAGTAAGTTTAGTTTTAAGATTTCTGGTGAGTTTATATCGGGTGCGAGTTCGATTTTCTTAGCTTCCTATGATGGGAAAGCGCCGGAAAATGAGGATGACGTAAAAGATTTACTCGCAAGACTGTCAAATGAAGAATTTGCGGTGACGGATGTTGAGGAGGCGGAGGGGGTGAAGCCGAATCCGGTGCCGTTTACTACGGCGGCGCTTCAGATTGAGGCAAATGCGAAGCTCGGATTTTCATCACGGACGACGATGAGCGCGGCGCAGGGGCTTTATCAAGCCGGGTTGATTACATATCATAGGACAGATTCTTTGAATTTGTCTTCGCAGGCAGTGGCGGCGATGGCTGGATATATCAAGGCAAATTTTGGTGAGCAATATCTAAAAACAAGGCATTTTAAGACGAAGGATGCTTCGGCGCAAGAGGCACATGAGGCGATTCGTCCGACGGATATTACACGGACGACGGCTGGCAAGAATGATTTTGAAAAGAGGCTTTATCAGTTGATTTGGGCGCGAACGCTGGCGACCCAGATGGCAAATGCCAAGGTGGCGAAGACGACGATTCGCTTGAGCCATGATTTCGTGGCGAAGGGCGAAGTGGTGGTGTTTGACGGTTTTTTGAAAGTTTATGGGAAGAGTAAGGATTTGGAGCTTCCGAGAGTAGCTAAAGGCGACGAAATGGAGTGCTTGAAGCTGACCGCGAAGCAGACTTTTGCGAAACCACCAGCAAGATATACCGAGGGGTCGCTAGTGAAGAAGCTCGAGGAGCTCGGTATTGGACGGCCATCTACGTATGCCTCGATTATGACGGCGATTCAGGCGCGAAATTATGTAGAAAAGGGTGAGTCGGAAGGCTCTGAGCGCGAAGTGGTGGAGTTTGTGGCGGAAAAAGGCAATGTAGAGCGAACTTTGGTGAAAGAAAAATTTGGCGCGAATAAAGGGAAATTGATGCCGACGCCGATTGGCGAGTTGGTGTCTGGATTCCTCACGGATAATTTTAAAAATATTGTGGATTATAAATTTACGGCAAATATTGAGAAAGATTTGGACCTCGTGGCAGCAGCGAAGCTGGAACGGGTGAAGATGTTGAAAGATTTTTATGGGCCATTTCGCGATACGGTACTAACGGCGAATGGAGTAGAAAGATACAATAACGCTCGGCTACTTGGTCATCATCCTGAAAATGGCAAGCCGATTTATGCGAAAGTTGGAAAGACTGGCGGATTTATCCAGCTAGGCGACAATGAAAAAGAGGCGGGCGAGAAGCCGCAATTTGCGCCACTTCCAAAACGAAAATCTGCGAAGACGGTGACCCTGGAGCAGGCTTTGAAGCAGCTGGCTCTACCTGCACTTCCGAGAAATCTCGGCAAGGCTCCGGATGGGGCGGAGATTATCGCGGCGAATGGACCGTTTGGACCGTATCTTAAAGGTGGTAAATATAATATACCAATTAAGGATTTTGACCCATATACGATAAGTTTGGAAGAGGCGCTACCACTTTATCAGAAAAAAGTGGATTCGATGATTGCGGACTGGGGCGAAGTGCAGATTATTAATGGTGCGTATGGGCCATACGTGAAAGGTCCGGGACGGCGAAATAATGTAAAAATTCCAAAAGACGTAGATCCAAAGACCGTGACTGAGGCACAGGCGCGGGAAATGTTAGCAAATAAACCAAAAACAGCTTCGAAAACGAGGCGGGGAGCGAGAGGTAAACGAAAATGATGCCGACACAAGCACAGATCGTGGTGATACAAGATAGATGTGATGCGATACATGAAGAGCTTAAAGTTTTGCAGCGGAATGATTCCAGGGCGCGGGTGTACCTCGGGCGGTATTATGAGACGATTTTAAATCGTTTTATTACGCCTTTAAATGTGAGACTGGTGGAAAATAATTTATCATCTACGAGTTTTATTAATAATCAGAATGATTTTAATAAGGCGCGGACAAATTTTATGATTGATTATGTGGAATATCAGAAGGGGCTAGAGGATTTGGTGGCGACGGATTGCAAGGAAAATCCAGAGCAGTTTTATGAAAAATTGGTCGATGTGCGGACGAAACGCGCGACGGTTGCAGATGATACGGCGAGACTTAGAAAGTTAGCTGGAAGGCATCTGGATCTTGTAAAAGAATTGAAAGTGAGTGGATTATGACAAAAGGCGGCAAAAATTTAGTAATACTCGGCGTGGCTTCTGTGGTAGTAGCGATTGCGACGACTAGTGCATCGCTTGCGATTTATCATAATTCGGGGGATATTTATCTAGATCGTTCGCGCCCAGGGTATTTACCGGACAAGGAAGAGATAGAAGAGGAGCCGGTGGAGGAAGATTATTCTTTGGAGAAGAGTGGTCTGGTGACAGAGCAGGTGATAGACGAATATTTAAAGGCCTACGAGATAGAGCTTGAGGCGATGGACTCTTATAAGGAGCCATTTACGTCTGACGCGCTTAGCGATGAAAAGTTGGGAATACCAGCGGCGGAATAGTAGCCTGATTGCTATATTTTATTGATTTGGTCGACTTATGATATAATGGTAAAAAATAAGCGAGGATTTTGTATGACTGCAAAAATTACGAAAGCGATTATTCCGGTAGCTGGATGGGGGACGAGGAGACTTCCGATTACGAAAGTGATTGAAAAATCAATGCTTCCGGTAGGAAACCGACCTTTGGTGGATTATTCGGTGCAGGAGCTGATAAAGGCCGGCGTGAAAGATATTTATATGGTGGTGTCCAATGTGGAGCCGTGCCAAGTGAGGGCATTTTATCAGGATAATTTGGCACTCAATCGGTATTTGGTAGATAGGGGTAAAGAAGATAAGCTCGAGAAGGCAAAGACTTTGCCGGATGATGTGAGAATACATTATGTGGCGCAGGATCCATCGGCAAAATATGGTACGGCGGTGCCGATTGCAATGGTGGTGGAAGAATTTAAGATTGACGAACCGGTATTAGTGTTTATGGGCGATGATTTTATCTGGAATCCAGGTGGCGAGTCGGCGGCGGAGGCGCTAGTTAAGGCTTCTGGCGGTACAGAAGCAGCGATTTTGGGTGTAGAAATTCCAAAATCTGAAGTAGAAAAATATGGTGTATTGTCGGTAGAAGATGGTAAACTTTCCTCGGTAGTGGAAAAACCGAAGCCGGAGAATGCGCCGTCAAATTTGATTAACGTATCAAAGTATGTAATGACGCCAGATCTTTTGCAGCGAATTGTAAAATATGTGAATGAAAATAATTTTGGTCCAACAGATCAAGAGTATATGGTGACAGACCCAATCGATGAGTTTATTCGCGATGGTGGCGTGATGAAAGTGGCTGCTACGTCTGGGGAATACTTAGATGGTGGTTCGGTTGAGGGTTGGGTGCACGCAAATGAAGTTGTTTGTAGATAATAGTAAATAAAAAATACAAACGGTTCGCTCACGTCTAACTAAGATGCTTCTGCAAGTTCTTTTGCCATGCGTTCGAGTTTTCTAAAGTCGGTTTTGTTGGCGCGAGTTAATGGGAGCTCGTCGAGGAAGACAACTTTTCTAGGAATCTCGTAATCTTTTAAGGTGATTTTGCGTTTACCGATGTAGAAAGGCTCGGTGGCGTCTTTGGCGATTTTGCGACGAGTGTCGTTGTTTTTGCCGATGCCGTCGTTTAGGACGACGAAAGCGCAGGAGGCCCAGCCGAGTTTTTTGTCTGGCATTTTGACGACATAGCAAGACTTGACGATTTCGTTTCTGGCGACTGCAGCGCGGACAACCTCGTAGTAGACTTTAGCGGGGATAGTATTAATAAAGAAAGTAGCGCGACCAACAAGGGTAATGAAGCCGGTCTCGGAAACCGAGGCGAGGTCGCCAGTGGTAATGAAGCGTTTTTTCTTGATATATTTGAATTTTTCTTCGGTGAGTTCGGGGCGGTTAAAATAGCGAGAAAGGGTGTGTTTACCGGAGACATGGAGGATGCCGGTCTGACCAAAGCTGAGTTCTTTGCCTGTCTCTGGGTCTATAACGGCGACATGTGCGCCAGGGACGACTCGTCCTACTGTGTCTGGGTGATAGGTGGAGCCGACAGCAACAGTGATGGAGCCGAGGCATTCACCGACGCCATAGCCGTTGCACATTTTAACGGTGGCACCGTGTTGCTTAAAGAACTCGGCAATTTCTTCGGAGGCTTGTTTTTCAAGACGTTCGCCGCCAGAGATGCACATTTTGACGCTTGAAAGATCTTGGTCTTCTGGTAGGACTTTGGGGAGTAATTCATAGAAAAGCGGGACGGTTTGGAGGACGCTGATGTCTTTACTTAGATAATATGGAAAATTGTCTTCGGAGATGTCTGGCGTAAGAATGACAGAGCTACCACCGATGATAGGCGTCATGACGGAAGTCCAAAAGCCGTAAGGGCAGTCGAATTTGACAAAGGAAAACCAGGTTTTGATGTTTTTGTCCCACATTTTAATGCCAGAGGCGGCTTTGGAGAAAAGAGCGGCGGCGATGAGGGCTTTGTTGGTGAAAACCATAGGCTTTGGACCGGAGGTGGAGCCAGAAGTGAAAGTGATAATAGCTTCGTTGTTGCCACCAAAAATATTTTTGGGAATGTGGCCTTTAAATTTCTCGGCGATTTTAGTGATAGGTTGTTTGCCAAGATGAATGTGGTCGAGAGCGGAAGTCTCGATAGCTTCGGTCTGAGTCTCGTCTGGGTCACCGTGGTCTATAAAATAGCCGTCGAGATTGATGACATTCTCGATGGATTTGGCGTCTTTCTTCAGCTCTTTGATGCGTTTGTCATTGTATTTATAGGTGACGACGAGTTTAGAATTGAATTCTTCAATGTAATGTAAGAGGACATCGCGAGGAGTTTTCTCGTCAAGAAAGCTAACGATGGCGCCGATTTTGTTTGTGGCGAGGAAAATTAAAACGTTTTCATACATGCTACGACCGGTGGCGACTAGGATGATGTCGCCTTTTTTAATGCCGAGCGCGAGAAAGGCTTTTGCAAGGATTTTGCGGTCGTGCTTTAACTCTTTTCTGGTGAAATCGAATTCTTTCTGATTAATGACTGTATTGTTCCAGTGGCGGAAACTTGATAGATTATAAAGCGCTGAAATACTTAGTGGCGGAACGATGGGGTCTTTTTTTTGATTCTTGATTTTTAGCATATTATCTCCGATTTAAAATGTACAGGACCATTTTAACATATTTGTGGTATAATAATAAGTATAAGCGTAATTTTTGAAAGGAAAATAAAATGGAACAAGGAAATGGTGTGGGGGCTGGTCAGACGGGGGCCGTCGGTGGTGCTAATCCGATGGGGGCTGAGCAGGTAGTAGCAGAGCAGGTGACAGTGGCACAGGTAGAGCCAGCGGCGCCAGCGGAGCCAGTAACTCCAGTAGAGCCAGTGGCTCCTGGGTCCATGGTGGCAGAGCCGAAAACATCAAAGAAGGGTCACGGAATGGCGATTGGGCTAATTTTCTGTCTTTTGCTTGCGGCTGGTGGGGTTGGTCTTGGTGTATGGGCATGGATGGATGGAAATACGCAGAAGGATGCGCTAAATTCGCAGATTGCAGAGCTCAAAAAACAGAACAACGAGCTAAGAGATAAGTTGAGCAGTAAGTCGGACGCAGAAGAGGATGTGACGGTTGATGTAGAGACTGATAGTGACGTGGATACAACGGGCTATATTTATGTAGGTGAGTATGGGATAAAGATTAAAAAACCTGAGAATTGGCGTGGCGTAGTGACAGAGTATAAGTATTATAATGGATACCCGATGGGGGCGGAGATGCTTGAAATTAGAGAGAGCTCAGACCCGGGTGATGGTGTCGGTATTTATATTAGCAGCGAACAATGTGGGGAAGAAGTTGCCGCTCATAGAACATGCTTCACGGTTGGTGATGTGAATGTGGTTGTGCAACAGCTAGTTGGTGAACTTGCGTCGGTTGACGATAGTACCATCTCTGAGGCTTTCTTGAATCATTTTATGAACTCAGAAAACTATTCAAAAATTTAAGGTATAACAGATATGATTTCGTGAATTAGCACTCTTGACGTGGGAGTGCTAATTTGCTACAATGGGGGTATTATGCAAGCGGAATTTAGTGAAATAATGAGTCATTTGTCTGAAAACGCGCGGTTTGCGCTACAAAAGGCAGATTACTATGCAAAGAGATATAATAACGGATACATGGGGACCGAGCATCTCCTCATGGGCATCATGGCGATGGATACTTCGACGGGTGCCAGGATGCTCCGCGATGAGGGGGCGACGATAGATGATGTCGAGAAATCACTGAACCGGGCTGCTGTGGAAGTGCCAGGGAGCGATATGGCGATGATGTCTTTGTCGGAGCCGGTGATTTTGACGTTTCGGATGGCGCAGAATTTTGTGATTGAGCAGGGTTTAAGTGTGATTGGGACGGAGCACATGCTTTTTGCTCTCCTATCGCAGCCGAACTCTAGAGCATCTTTAATTCTCCAGGGGCTGAAGGTTGATAACAATAAGGTGCTGGACGAGATTGAGTCGCTGGTGGAAAAGCAGACTAAGGAAGAGCAATTAAAAGCCGAGAAGGCGAAATACGTCAAGAGTTCGAATTTGAAGTTTTTGAAGAAGTTTGGTAAGGATTTGACGGAAGAGGCGAAGCTCGGGCATCTCGATACGGTGATTGGGCGTGAGAATGAAATTGAGCGGGTGGTGACGGTGTTGTCTCGGCGCACGAAATCTAACCCAGTATTGATTGGTGAGGCTGGTGTTGGTAAAACGGCGATTGTAGAAGGTCTAGCGATGCGAATTGTGAAAAACGAAGTGCCAGGTAATTTGATTGGTAAGCATATTTACCAAGTGGATTTGTCGGGGCTGGTGGCTGGTACGAAGTTCCGTGGGGAGTTTGAGGAGCGGATTAAAGGCATCATTGACGAAGCGGTGGGAGATGATACAGTACTGTTATTTATCGACGAGATTCATCTACTTTGTGGGGCAGGTAATTCGGAAGGTTCGATGGATGCGGCGAATATTTTGAAGCCGGCGCTCGCGCGTAACCAAATCAATTTGATTGGTGCGACGACGCTCGATGAATATCGCAAAACGATTGAAAAGGATAAGGCTCTCTCGCGTCGGTTCCAGACGGTGATGGTGGAGGAGCCTTCGGCGGCGGTAACGCTTCGGATTCTTAAGGGCATTAAGAAGCATTATGAAAAGCATCACGGTGTGACGATTCCGGATGAGGCGCTTGAAACCGCGATTGTGATGTCTGAGCGGTATATTAATGATAGATTTATGCCAGATAAGGTGATTGATGTGGTTGACGAGGCGTCGGCGATTTGTAAAGTAGCGGCCGACAAAAAAGGTGGTGGTAAGTATAAGAAGATGAAAATTGAGCTGAAATCTTTGGAAGAGAAAATCACCGAAGCGGCGGAGGCAGAAGATTATGAAAAGGCTGCAGAATATAAAACTGAGGCTGCGAGGTTGTCAAAAGAAATTAAAAAACTCGAAAAGTCTGGTGTGAAAGAAACCGTGACGCCGAAGCTTTCGGAGGAAAATCTGGCAACGGCGGTATCTTTAAAAACCGGAATTCCGGTATCAAAAGTGCATGGTTCGGAAATGAAGATGCTGATGGGGCTTGAGAGTGAACTATCAAAGTCGGTAATTGGGCAGCAAGAAGCGATTGATGCGGTGGCGAAAGCGATTCGGCGCGGAAGGTCTGGGATTGCGGATTCGAGACGACCGATTGGTTCTTTCTTATTTATGGGCCCGACTGGTGTAGGTAAGACGGAGTTAGCTAGAGTGATTGCGCGGGAAGTTTTCGGCGGTGAGAATGCTTTGGTAAAAATCGATATGAGCGAGTTTGGCGAGAAACATAATGTGTCGCGGCTCGTGGGTGCGCCGGCGGGATATATTGGCTATGACGATGGCGGAAAACTAACTGAAGCGGTGCGACGAAAACCTTACTCGGTGATTTTGTTTGATGAAATCGAGAAGGCGCATCCGGACGTGTTTAACTTGCTGTTGCAGATTTTGGAAGATGGCGTGCTGACGGATGGTCAGGGTAACAAAATTAAGTTTAATAATACGATCGTGATTTTGACATCAAATCTCGGGTCGGCGGACATGTACCGCGAGGGTGAACTTGGGTTTACGGCTAAGACGGCGAAGGACAAGAAGGCATTGGCGGAAGAATACGAAGAGAACAAGTCTTATGCGATGAAAGCGCTGAAGAAAGTGATGCGTCCGGAACTGATTAATCGGTTGGATTCGATTTTGGTATTCCATGCGCTAACTAGGAGCGACGTGGAAAAGATTTTTGACAATTTGATTGATGATCTTAAACGGCGTCTCGCTACGAAGGGCGTGGGGATTAAAGTAGACGAGAAAGCGAAGAATTATTTGATCGAGAAAGGTTACGACCCGAAAAACGGGGCGCGGCCGCTCAGACGTTGTATTGAGGATGAGGTAGAGTCGCTACTTTCCGAAAAGTTGATTGCGGGAGAGCTTACGAAAGGCGATATTCCAGTTCTAAAATATAGCAATGGTAAATTGAAGTTAGAAAAGGCATAATAATGAAAGGAGAAAATATGAAAGATTATCTAGTGCCGACGGTGGTGGAAGAGACCAATAAAGGCGAGCGGGCGTATGATATCTATTCGCGGCTTTTAAATGACCGAATTATATTTCTTGGCGAAGATGTGAATTCGCATACGGCGAATTTAGTAGTGGCGCAGCTATTATATCTCGCACACGAAGACCCAAAGAAGCCGATTAAACTTTACATTAATTCACCTGGCGGGTCGGTATATGATGGACTGGCGATTATTGACACGATGAATTATATCGAGCCGGATGTGGAGACGATCGGGATTGGCTTGCAGGCGTCGATGGGCGCGATGCTTCTTTCATGTGGCGCAAAGGGCAAGAGATATTGTTTGCCGAATGCGCGAATTATGATTCATCAACCATCTTCTGGAACGGAAGGAAAGATTACGGATCAGGAAATTATGTTGAGGGAAGGTGTATTCTTGAAAAAGCGGCTGGCGGAGATTTTTGCAAAGAATACCGGTAAAGATCTGAAGCAGGTGGAAAAAGATATGGATCGCGATAATTGGATGAGTGCGGAAGAAGCAAAAGCATACGGAATTATTGACGAAATTATAAAATAAGTTTATACTTAAAATATGAAAGCGCCAAAAATTCTAATAACAGCTGGAATAGCGATGGCGATTGCTGTGGTGGCCTTGATAGGTACTGTGGGGGCAAATACATCGCGGACGGTGGGGGAGCTTGATATTGCGTTAACCGAAATAGAAACTGATAAAGTAATCGCACGCACGAATAGTCTCGAGGCGGTAAATGATCCTAGTGGCACTGGGTATGCGGCGCCGCTTGGTGAGAATAGGACTGTTGGTTCCGGGATTGATAGATCGAGCGAGAGTAGAGTGCTTGCTACTGCGGTTGGCGTGCAGGGCATGGTGGCTGGTATGCTAGCGGTATGCTTACTGATTATTATTTCTTTGGTTGTGAAATATTGGCGGAACGCCCGTAGTCTGGGATTATAATTTGATGTTTTTCGCCGCGGTGGTCGTACAAGGGGATTTTTAGCTCGTGTGCTAAAGTATTAACGATTGTGGCACCAATGCGAAGACCAGTAAAAGAGCCAGGGCCGGACATAAAAGTAATTTCTGCAATATCTTGCCAGGTTTTATTATTCTCTTCAAGTTTATCTTTGATGAAAGCGAGGAGTTTTTCGGCGAGGTCGTGACCAGAATTCCATTCGTAGGTTTTGTCGTCTAGTTTTAGAATCGTCGTTGGTGTTGATGTGTCAAGGTAGAGTTTCATTTGATAGTGACCTTTCGAAAATTATCATCGGTATATTGTATATTTATAATGGTGTGATTTTCTGGAAGGAGATTCGCTACGGATTCGCCCCATTCTATGATGATAATTTTATTATTGTCGGCTAAATTTTCGGCGAGGTCGTCGACCATGAGTCCAGGGTCCGAGAGGCGGTAAAAGTCGTAATGGACGAGAGTTCTACCGTCTGGCAAAGCATAAGATTTGGAAATGGTGAAGCTGGGGCTGGTGATTTCAGATGTGATGCCGAGGCCTTCTGCGAGACCGCGTGTAAAAGTAGTCTTGCCGGCGCCAACATCACCGACGAGTTCAATGACGTGAGGACAATTTTTGGCGAAGTTTTCGCCGAATTTTAACATCTCTTGCTCGGATTTTATAATCATTATATAATTATACCATGAAAGTGTATATTTCGGGGATTTCAGGTACGGGGATGGGGCCTCTAGCGCTCTTTGCGGCGAATGCTGGTATAGAGGTAATGGGGTCAGACCTTGCTAAGGGGGCGATTTATGATGAATTAATGAGGGCGGGGATTCGGGTAAAAATTGGGGTGCAGGACGGAGAGTTTTTAAAGTCGGAGATTGATGGGCTAAATTGGTTTGTGCATACCTCGGCCTTGCCGGAAAATCACCCGGAGCTTATGGCGGCGCGTGAGGCGGGGGTGAAGATAAGTAAACGCGATGATTTTACGGCATATCTCGTGGATAAACTCGGTCTTAAGATGGTGGCGGTGGCGGGGACACATGGCAAGACTACTACGACGGCGATGACTATTTGGGCGTGTCTGAAATTGGGCTTACCAGTGTCGTATGTGGTTGGGACGACGCTTGGATTTGCAGTTTCCGGGGCATATCATGATGGGGATAAGTATTTTGTGTATGAAGCCGATGAATATGATCGGAATTTTTTGAAATATCATCCGTGGTTAGCGGTTATTCCGAGCGTGAGCTATGATCATCCGGACATTTATCCAACGGTTTCGGATTACGAGGCGGCGTTTTTGCAATTTAAGTCGCAGAGTGAGATGGTGATTGAAAATACGGCTGATGGGATTGTCGGTGGCGAAGTGATGTTTTTGCCGGAAGATTTTAAACTGGCTGGTGAGGCGCGAAGGATTGATGCGGCGATGGCGGCAAATGCAGTAATGAGGATGCTAAGATTGGAGCATAATGATGGACTTGTGACTGATGACGAGAAGATGGGAGTGATTCGGATTTTGAATGAATTTCCTGGAGTGGGGAGGAGATTTGAAAAATTAGCCGATGGATTATATACGGATTATGCACATCATCCGGAGGAGATTGCGGCGACGATTGAAATGGCGCGGGAGCAAGCGAAGATCGATGGCAAAAAAGGCGTAGTAGTGGTGTATGAGCCGCACCAGAATGCTAGGCAGATTGAAGTAAAGGATGGGTACCGTGAAGCGTTTGTGGGGGCGGATAAGATTTTTTGGTTACCGACATATCTAGTGCGGGAGCCGGAAGAGGTGCCGATTTTGTCTGCTGAAGAGCTGGCTGGTGGACTAGTGAATGAGGAAGATGTGTGTCTGGCGTGGCTATCACGTGGGCTTGCGATAGCGATTCGCGAAGAGTTGGCGGCTGGAAATCTGGTGCTTTTGATGACGGCGGGTCCGGCAGATGCATGGATGCGTAGGCTGGCGGCTGGCGAGAGCGTGGACGAGCTGGCGCACTGATTTTTGCGATCATTTATTGCAGTTATTTGGCTTGTGATTTTGAACGTGGTTATGTTATAATGGGGTTATGGTAAAACATAATAAGGTAGATGGCACAAAAACAAAAAGTCGTGTTGGTTTAATAGTGATGCTCGCAATGCTAGTCGTCGCGATAGTGGCGCTGGTGGTGGGGATTGTGGTGGTAAATCTTGATGGTAATAGGCAGGGTGATGTTGGGGAATTGTCTTCGACGACGCAAATGGAAATTGAACGGGAATTTCAAGATGTGGTAATGTCTGGCGATCTTAATTCTGGCATTGAATATTTGAATGACATATTGGAGTATGGATATACTGAAGGTGGAGCAAAACTGTCTGAGCGGGATGTTTTTGCGACCAGGCTTTCTCTTGCTAATTTATGTATAGATGCATTGCGATATGATGAATCGTTAAAAATTTTAAACGAACTTGAGGTTTCTGAGCTGCCGGAGCATGATTTGAGGCAAGTATATGGTGTATACATAAGTTTGTATAATACGATTGGTAAAATTGATAAATTAGAAGAATATATAACTAAGTTTGAAAAAATAGGAGGAGAGCAATGACGAAAAAGTTTTTTTTGGTGATGGGTTTTTTTGCTTTTGCGTGCCCCATATTCGTTGGTGGACTATTGTCGCAAAATGTTTTCGCTGAGGGTGCAGTCGTGCCTGGAAGTGGGGGGAATTTCGGTCAAGCGTGCGTAAATTATTGCACTACTCATGTTGCATGGTTGTATCATGAATGGGGTGAAGACACGGCTCTTTCTGACGTCTCTGAGCTAGCAAATGGCGACCACCAAATTATTGGGTATGCCGGTAGTGTTGGTGGGACTGGGGGGGCGGTTATTCCTACTTTATGCGCTAAGGCTGGTGGGTATTATAGGCTTGCGTTTTATAGACAGGATGGACCAGAGATGTTGAGCAATGGTATAGTTTATCAAAAAGGACAACAACTCGGCGTCTTAAGCCTCGAAGGTTTAAAAACTATCGCTCCGCATACATTTAATATTGATACTGGATATGTTACCGGCGTTAAGATATACGGGTGGGATGATGCGAAAGCGGCTTTTGAGCAAATGAAGGCGTACGACATAGAGCATGGTACCGATTACACTAGAGGATATGATTGGTCTGCAGGTAGTGAATTGGGTGCATTTTGTTTTGCTGAAAATCCTGATGATCTGAATGATCAGGTTTTTTATGGTAATTCAAATGTTGCAGTTGATCCGCCTAAAGATTCTGGTGGTGCGTGGACTGGGACTGGGATTGTGAGTTCATACAAAAAGGTTACTTATGGTCCGTCGATAATTAGTGTTGGTAGTACGGCAACTATGACTTTTTCACATAAAATTTTTGCAAGCAAGGAAGATGACAACGTCGCATGGAAAATAGATAGAAGTTGGGTCAATTCTGGCAATAGTGGGTATACTTTTACTTCACAGCCCCCTGTAAGTTCTGTTGGGACGGTTAGCTTGAGTACGAAAAGTGATGATTATTATGTTCCAGCGGGTGATTACGTTGTGCGGGACGTTTATAATGAGGTTAGGTTTAATACTCCGGGTACTTATGAATTTTGCGAGAGTTTAACGATTGATGAGCCATCGGTTGCAGATAAGCCCATCACTACGGCGTGTGCAGTAGTAGAGGTGAAACCGATTGAATATTATACAGAATCAAATGTGGCGGTAGGGATGCCTCACGTTGATACTACTCACGTAACAAAAATACCAACCGTTGTTACCGATCAATTAGCATATGTGAAGGTTGGAGATGAAGCCCCAGTTACATTCTCGCATGTGATTTTCTCTTCCGCAAAAGTTAATGAGGTCCAGTGGCTAGTTAATAGAAACTTTAATATTTGTAGTAATAATACAAATAATGATAGATGTACGCTTACTTCGCGGAGCAATGTCGGCGATGTAAATAATCCAAGCGCAGATCCAAAATTGAATAACGGAAATAGTGGATTTAGTAGCGTAGTGACTAATGCGTCAAAATTGACAGAAGCGAGTGGCGTGACCGTTGATGGGAAGGAGTTGTGGTACTCGCCTCAGAGTGTAGACGGTTCATATATCGGAAGGCCATATACCGACAATGGCGGTGGGCATTGGTTTAGCTGGCGAGATATTTATTGGGCAGTATTTAAGAAGGTCGGTAATTATAGCGGTGATGGCAATAATCTGTGTGAAAGATTGTCTATACCCGGAAGTGGTAATGAGATGACGGGGGCTTGCTCTAATGTTAAAGTACCATACAACTTCAAGAATAGCGCTTCAATTGAGCTTGGTGAAGACATGGTACAGGTTGGTGGCACGGTGGAAATTGAAAGTGCTACGGTTACGGTTGGTAAGAAGTCAAATCCTGATGTGTGGTGCAAGAACTGGGTCAGTACGGGTGAGAGGAGTGGTTATTGTCCTGATGAGTATGCTACTCAGGTAGATAATGCGACGGTAAAATTGATAAAGTATTCTGCGTCGTCACAGAGTGGCTCGGTGAGAGAGAATTATGGCAACTATGATTCTGATTTATGTGCTCAAGGTGTGATTGGCGGTTCGTCAACTGGATGTGAGATTGAAACTCAAGAAGGAATTTACCTAAATCAAAATAACAATACGGACGGGGTAACTAATGGTGTCCAAGGTATTGATTTGTCAGAAAGAACTGTCAATGCAGAAGCTGGTAAATATTATTGTGTAAGATTGGCAATTTACCCATACACTAGTGGCAACAATACCAATGTGGATGACAAAGAGGGGAGTCATTCTTGGTACATTTCCGCGCCGAGTTGTGTACAGGTTGGTAAGAAACCAACTTTCCAGGTGTGGGGCGGAAGTGTCTATTCGGCAGGGCCAATTAGTACAAATTCATTTATCAGGACGATTGAAGGTGAGAAGAAAATGTTTGGTTCGTGGGGTGAGCAAAGCGTAGTGGCGAGAGGGTTAGTGAGTGGATTTGCGTCTGGAGCCGCAACCAGTAAAGGCTCTGATATTAATTTCTGTAAATACCAGACACCACTTACATTCATGAATGCAAAGAAGGATATAGCGGTAACGGGCATGTGTAGTGATTATCAGATCGGAAATGCCAATATTCCAGCTGATATGTCTGGCAAGGATGCAATTAAAAATTACTGGTGGCTACCTACTGTCCCAGTAGGCGATGGAAACTCTTTTGTGGAAGGGATTACTACTGGTGGCGAAAAAATAAAATATAGGTATAGCTCTGGCGATATGACAATAGGTGGATATGACAATATAACTGACGGTACATATGTAGTACGCTCTGATAATGGAAATATCTACATAAATGGAAATATAAGTTATGCTGATAAAGTATATCAAAAAGCTAGCGAAATACCAAAGATGATAATATATGCAAAGAATATATATATTGGTTGCGGAGTGAATAGGGTTGATGCAATATTGATTGCGGATGGCAAGATTGATACCTGTGCTAATGGTAATGGGATTAATCCTGGCATAGATGAAGAAAGTCGCTCAAACCAGCTTAAGATTGATGGCATATTGATGGCTGGGCAGGTGGTATTTAACCGGACTTATGGCGGTGGTAGTGGTGTTGGTGCTACAACTCCAGCAGAAATCGTAAACTATGACACATCTGCTCTTCTTTGGGGTAGAGGCAGTGCCGAAGATAATGACAATAGCTTACTCACAGTTGTGTATCAGCAAGAGCTTGCGCCAAGATATTGATGTGATACAATATTTTATATGAAAGTGCGGAGTCAGTTTGTTTGCCAGCAATGTGGTGCTTCTTATGCAAAGTGGGTTGGACAGTGTACGAATTGTCAGTCTTGGAATTCGCTAGTTGAGCAGGTAGTGGATGCTGGTGCCAGTGGTGGGAAATCGGCGATTGAAAAAGGCAGAGCGTCCGGTAAGAAACTAGATTTTGTAAAATTATCTTCGGTAGTGCCAAGCGATGCGAAAGCTAGACTTTTGACTGAGTTTGAGGATTTAAATACGGTACTTGGCGGCGGGATATTGATGGGGTCAGTGTGTTTACTTGCTGGTCAGCCTGGGATTGGAAAGTCTACGCTTCTGATGCAAATTTGTGCAGAGATAGCGAAAGGTCATGATGTATTATATATCTCCGGTGAGGAATCGGCGGGGCAGGTGAAGCTTCGTGCCGAGAGACTTGGGGCGAAGTCGGAAAGGCTGAATTTTGCGGCATCGACATCGGGGAATGATATTGCAAAGACGATCGAGGGTGGTGAGTTTGATCTTGTGATTGTAGATTCAATACAGACGCTCGCAATGGATGAGATTTCTTCGGCTCCAGGTACCGTGTCGCAAGTGACAAATTGTGGGAATTTAATTATTCGGGCGGCGAAAGCTACCGATACGGCAGTGGTGATAGTGGGGCATGTGACAAAGGATGGTACTTTGGCGGGTCCAAAAGTGCTAGAGCATCTAGTGGACGTGGTGCTTCAGTTTGAGGGTGATAGATATGGCGGATTCAAGACGGTAAGAGCGGTGAAAAATAGGTTTGGTTCGACCAATGAGGTGGCGATTTTTGAGATGCTGGGAACCGGGCTTCGCGAAGTGCAGAATCCGTCGGCGGCGCTTCTAGCTGAGAGAACAAATACTGATGGATCGGTGATACTTGCGACGATGGAGGGGAATCGGCCGATTTTGGTGGAAATTCAGGCGCTTGCTACGTCGACTAATTTTGGCTATCCGAAACGGACGGCGAGTGGCTTTGATCTTAATCGGTTAAATTTGCTAATAGCGGTGCTTGAAAGGCGAACCAAATTAAAGCTGTCTGATAAAGATATATTTATTAATGTAGTGGGTGGAATGAAATTAAATGATTCGGCGGCGGACCTTGCGATTTGTATGGCGATTGCGTCGGCGGTAGCGGGGAGAAAATTGGGTGAAGAGTATGTGGTATTTGGTGAAGTGGGACTTGGCGGTGAGATTCGCTCGGCGTTTCGGGCAGACCAGAGGATTGCAGAAGCAAAAAAGTTAGGGTTTTTGCATGCGATTGGGCCGTCTACTGTGCATGATAAATTTGTAATACCGGCAAAAGATTTACGCGAAACATTAATAAGGTACGTAAAATGAGGATTTTAGGGATTGATCCGGGACTTGGTAGGTGCGGATTTGGATTAATCGAGACATCTTCCCGAAGTGGAGCCTCGGCACTAGATTTTGGTGTGGTGACGACGACGGTGGACATGGATTTACCAAACCGGTTGTTGGAATTATACGATTCTATTTTGGAGGTGTTTGAAGAAACGAAACCGGAAGTGGTGGCGATTGAGAAATTATTTTTCGCAAAAAATATTACGACTGGGATTGCGGTGGCGGAGGCGAGGGGGATTGTACTACTCGTAGCTGCTAAAAAAGGACTTCCAGTGTATGAGTATACGCCGAATGAAATCAAAAAGAGTTTGACTGGGTATGGGGCAGCGACGAAGACACAGATTTCGGAGATGGTGCGAGTGCATCTTGGGCTAGAAAAGAAGCCGAAGCCGGATGACGCGGCAGATGCGCTAGCGGCAGCGATAACATGCAGTTTCCTATACATGACTGGTAAAAATGATGGTTATAAGTTTTCTAATTCTAGAAAGGAGAAAAAATGATAGCACATATTAGGGGTGTAATTTCGGAGAAATTTGGGAATGCCTTGATTGTGGATGTGGGCGGTGTAGGGTATGAAATGACAGTAGCACTGTCGGATTTTGAGAGCGTTAATTTGGGCGAGGAGCGGAAATTTTATACGTACCATGCAGTGCGGGAAAATTCGGAAGAGTTATATGGTTTTTCATCTCTTACGGCGAAAAAGATTTTTGAACTTTTGATATCGGTGCAGGGGATTGGCCCAAAAGCGGCGATGGCGATTTTGTCTTTAGCTGAGGCGGAAGAAGTAAGGAATGCGATCGCGAATGCAGACACGGCGTTTATATCGAAAGCATCCGGAGTAGGGAAAAAGTCGGCGGAGCGGGTGATTGTGGACCTTAGGGATAAGGTTGGAATACCGAGCCGTTATGGTGCAACCGATGTGAAGACTGTGGGCTCTGCGACGGAGGCTGATGAAGCGCTGGATGCTTTGATTGCGCTAGGTTTTCCTTTGAAGGAGGCCTCGGCGGCACTCGAGGGAGTGGATTTGTCACTCCCGGTAGAAGAGCGGGTGCGGGTTGCGTTAAAAAATGCTTAATATTGTCGGCTCATTATGGGAAAACCTCTTGCTATTTTAGTAAAAGTATGGTAAACTTATGTGTAATTGATTAATATAAAGGTTAAAATATGAGTTTTTCTATCTTGAAACAAATCGGTGATGCGCAGAAAAAGAAAGCGGTGGTAGATGTGCGCTCTGGTGATACCGTAAAAGTCACTCAGAAAATTAAGGAAGGTGAGAAGTTCCGTTTACAGACTTTTGAAGGCGTGGTGATTCGCGTTGATCGCAAAGAGTCACATACTGCACGGATTGTAGTGCGCAAGGTGACTTCTGGCGTTGGCGTGGAGAAGTCTTATCTTATCCACTCGCCTTTGGTTGAGAAGATTGAGATTACAAAGCGTTCCAAGGTACGCCGCAATAATTTGAAGTACCTACGCGATCGTTCTGGTAAGTCGGCACGTCTTGCTAGCAAAGATTTCGATCGTGCAGCAGTAAATGACGTAAAAGAAGTGGAAGTAGTGGAAGAGCCAGCTGAAGCTCCAGCTAAAGAAGCTGAGGCAGACAAGGCGGCTGAGGCGGAGACGCCAGCTGAGGCCTAAGTGGCAATTCTTGGTATAGATGAAGTTGGACGCGGACCCCTAGCGGGTCCGCTTGTTGTGGGAGCAGTAATTTTGCCAGAAGAACGTCCGGAGTGGGTCTTAGAATTGAAGGATTCTAAGAAGCTATCGGTGAAGAAGCGGGAGGCCTTGTCTGAAGCTATTTTGGCGGAGGCTCTAGCGACTGGGCTCGGATGGGTGAGTTCGTCTGAGATAGATAAGCTGGGGATAGGCGAGGCGCTTCGGTTGGCGACCCGGAGGGCAGTGGAAGAAGTACGGGGATATAATGTGCCGTTCTCGCAAATTATAATTGATGGGAAGGTGAATTTTATGTCTGGGACGAGTCTTGGTGAATTTGTATCTACGGTTGTGAAAGCGGACGATTTAATAAAGGAGGTTTCGGCGGCGTCGATTATTGCAAAAGTGGCAAGGGATCACTATATGCATGAGATGGGTGAGAAATTTCCAGGTTATGGGTTTGAAAAGCACGTGGGGTATGGGACGGCGAAGCATATTGCCGCGATTCGTGAGTTAGGGGTGTGTCCTGAACATCGGCGGAGTTTTGAACCGATAAAATCGATGGTTGGTTTTGAGTGTCCTGGAATAAATGTTGTAAAAAATACAACATTTATTGGAAGTAGGGCTGAAGGAAAAGTTGCGGAATATTTGGTTGGACTAGGACACGAAATTGTTGAACGAAATTTCAAAACAAAGTTTTGCGAAATAGATATCGTGTCTTTATACGGTGATGTATTGTATTTTACAGAGGTGAAGTATCGGAAGTCTGGCTATGCGGGTGGTGGATTAGCGGCAATTACAGCCGAAAAAATAAAGCGGATGAAATTTGCGGTGGAGATGTTTTTGAAAATGCGGCCGAAATATAAACAGTACAACCCTGTCTTAGCGGTAGCAGGGGTGAGCGGAGAAGATTTTGTGGTGGGGGAATGGTTTACGGTCAATGGTGTATAATGAAAATATGAAAAATAGCTCAGGCAACAACATGAATTCTAAAGTGGATAATGGGGAGTGGTCTTCTTTAGGGGCAGAGGTGCCATTTCGATCGGAATCGATGCGGTCTATTGAGAGAATAAAAGAGCTGGCGACTGATATGAAGACAGCTCCAGAGGGTACTTTGTCGGAAGATTTTAAGAGTGGTGTATATCTTTTTCATAGTGCGAGGGTGAACGAGATTGAAGAGATTTTTGAGAGTGGAGAGATTTTAAATGCAAGTGAGATTTACAAACGAAAAATAGAGACTAAACGAAAAGAAATGCAGGAAGGTGGCATGAGCCAGCAAGAAATTGAAGGTGAGTTGAGGAAGATAGGAGTCGTACGCAATTCTGGACAAGAAGGCATCTCGTGGAGTGTAAATGGAATTGAAGCGATGCCTGGGACTCGTGGAGAAATTGCAGGATTTGTGGCGGCTCCAGAATTGGTATTGCGAGATGATAAATTGGTGATTCCGTCGCGTCCTGCACCGTATGAACTTTTGCAGGTCTCTAATAATATAGACACGAAGAGGTTTTTTGAAGCGAAAAAACAGCATGAGGTTTGGGGATATAAGGAACTATCTTTAAGCGAATCGGCAAACGTTGAGAGCGGTCTAATGAAGTTATATATGAATATAAAAAATGGAGATAAACCGGATCGGTATCAGTTGTACCGTTCGCGGTTGAAAGAGTTTGATGAGATGGGAGGATTATCAGCTGATGAGCTTAGAAAGCATTTTAAAATTTTAGAAGATGGTCATGTGAAACTCGATGAAGACTTGCATCAACAGCAATTTGATGAAAAATATTTGCCTCCAGCGGCAGTATATATGCAGGCGTTGATTGATTCTGACGTTTTTCGTGGTACATTGGGAGAAAACAAAAGTGTAGCCGAGCTAGTAGGGATGTGTGGGAAATATGAAAATTTATTGCCCTATATTTTGGGGCAGGCGCGAAAAGAAAGTAAACGCTATGCCGACATATACGAAGAGGAATTTGAAAAAGTAGAGAAGGTTGGTGCGAGGGTAGAGGATATGTATTTTGTGACGAATCGGAAAGATTTGGATAAGTGGATCGCGATTATGGAAAAAACTGGTCATGTGCCGCGTGGTATATTGTTGTATGATGATGCTAAGATAGTAAGGGAGAATTTTGCATCGGATGAGCCAGGAGATCATGCTGAGATGGCGGATGAGATTGGGCGCGTAGTGATGGTAGACGAGGGTTTTTGGAAAAATAAATTGGGGATGAACGTGGAGAACATAGCGCGCGCTGGGACACATGGACAAGTTTTGAAGGATTCGGAAGTAAACCATAATATAGAAGTAAAAATGGTGGATGGTAAATTGGAGGTTATTAGACTGTAGCAGCCTTGGTGCTAAGGAGTGGGTTTTCGGCTCTGGCGCGCAGCTTAGATTTTTAGACGTTGAATTTGAATTCGACGACGTCACCGTCTTGCATGACGTAAGTTTTTCCTTCGGTACGGAGTTTGCCGGCGGCTTTGACGGCTTGTTCGGAGCCGTATTCTTTAAGGTCGTCGTAGTTGCAGATTTGAGCAGCAATAAAGCCACGTTCAAAGTCGGTATGGATGGTGCCAGCGGCTTCGGGTGCAGTGGCGCCTTTTTTGATGGTCCAGGCGCGACACTCTTTTTTGCCAGCCGTGAGGAATGATTGAAGACCGAGGGTGTTGTAGGCGGCTTTGATGAGTTCGCCGAGGGCGTCTTCTTTGATGCCGTAACTTTCTAGAAATTCTTTGCGCTCGTCTCGATCCATGCCGGACATTTCTTCTTCTAATTTTGCGTTAACGAAAATAGTTTCATTTGGGTTTACTAGAGCTTTTAATTTTTCTTGTAAGTCTTTGTCTGTAAGGCCGGATTCGTCTACATTGAACATGTAGATTACTGGTTTATCAGTGAGGAATGGGATGTTTTCATCTGATGGGTCTTTTTTTCGCTTAGCGGCAATTTTTTCTTTGGTTTCATCGTCGGCGAGTTGGAGCTCTAGGTTGATGATATCGATATCGTCTTTGGCTTGAGCCACAATGTCTTCTTCGATCTTGTTGTCGGCGCGGACAATGTCGTTGTTTACGAAGGCGCGGACGACGTGGCAGATAGCTTGGCATTCGCGGATGTGAGCAAGGAATTTATTACCGAGGCCTTCGCCTTTGGAGGCCCCAGCGACTAGGCCGGCAATATCGACAAATTCTACCGTAGCGGGGACAACTTTGTCGGTTTCATACATTTTTGCTAGCGTATCCAGGCGTTCATCTGGGACCGGAACGATGCCGACGTTTGGCTCAATGGTAGCAAAAGGATAATTCGCCGCGAGCGCCCCAGCGTTTGTTAACGCATTAAATAATGTAGATTTGCCGACGTTTGGGAGGCCGACGATTCCTATCTTTAAATTCATAACCAACCTGTGATATCTGTTATTGTGGATATAATTATAACATATTTTGGTGTATAATATAAGATATGAGTAAAGAGAACGAAAAGACGATTGAGGTTTATGAGGAGTTTGGTAGTAAATATCTTGAGCGAAATGAAGAAGCGATAAAGAATAATCCTAGAGCCAAAAAAGATGATGAGCGACAAAAAGAATTGCTAAAAACTTATATGGAAGGCTTACCGAGGGACGCTAAGATATTTGAGGTTGGTTCAGCTGGCGGAAGGGATGCTAAATATCTCCATAGTTTAGGCTATAATAATATCACGGTCAGCGATGTGGCGGATTATTTTTTGAAAAGATTGGAGAGTGAAGGTTTTACGCCCGTGAGATTTAATCTGATAAAGGATGATTTTGATGACAAGTATGATTTTATATTATGTTGGGCGGTTTTAGTGCATTTTACTAAGGACGAAGCGAAGACGGCAATTTTGAAAATGTCTGAAGTGCTTAAAATTGGTGGGAGAATTGCGCTTTGCGTAAAACACAAAGAAGGATGTGAAGAAGATTGGGGAGATTTCTATGGACAGATTGGTGCAAAAAGATATTTTTCTTATTGGGGTAAAGATGAACTGGAAAGATGTATGGAAAGAAGTGGTTTTAAAAATATTAAAATTCAACAGCATGGTGGAGCTAGAGCTTGCTGGCTTGAGTGTTGTGCCGAAAAATAAAAAAGAAAAGCCCTGCACGGGCATATCCATCACTGCCTGGCGGACTTTCGACATATAAGATTCCGATTTTTAAATTTAAAACCAACCTTTCTATCTGTTATTATGGGCATAATTATAACGTATTCTGGTATATAATATAACTATGGAGATTGTTTTAGTTAGGCATGGTGAGACGGATTGGAATTTAGAAGGTCGTCTTATGGGTCAGAAAGATATTTCATTAAATGATAAAGGCCGCGAGCAGGCTGGGGTTTTAAGGAGCAAGCTAGCCGGCATGAGCTTTGATTGTTGTTATTCTTCGCCACTTAGTCGCGCAAAGGAAACGGCAGATATTATCTGTAAGGGTAGATGCGATGTCATTTGTGACAATAATTTAAAAGAACGTTTCGGCGGAGAATTGGAGGGGACGGTTGTTGATAATTGGGGAGATTATAAAGATAATAAAACGACTGAGACTGATGAAGAAATTCTGAATAGGGCCAGAAGTTTTTTGAAAATGTTGAGGGGAGCTAATATTCAGAGGGTGCTAGTAGTAAGCCATAACGGTTTATTGAAGAACCTTCGGTATTGTATTTTGGGAGAAAAAGGCGAGTTGGATTATAGCGTTGGAAATTTAGCAAATTGTGATTATGAAGTATACAGTATATAAATAGCAGATTGGTTTAGAAATTCAGGAAATTGATCTTTGAATTGGTTTATTTACCCCTGTTAATAAGCATTAGAATATTGACTTTTTTGGTGTTTTGTGATATAATAAAAGGATAAGCTGTTCTTTAATAAAAATTTTCCTAAGGGGGTAAGAAAAAATGAAGAAGATTTGTCAGCTGTATGTACCGGCATTTTACCGTTCGTACGGTAAAGATGCGGTCAAAGAGGCCACTAGGCTTTTGTCGAGCTTGAAAAAGGCTGGCTTTTCGGGTGTCTATCTGATTTCTTTGTGGGAAGATGGCAGATATGATAACGGCTTTGATGTCGTTAGATATTCCATTAATCCTAATTTTGGAACAGATGGCCAGCTCGAAGAGCTGATCCTAAAGGCTCATGAACTTGACCTTTCGGTGGGCGTTGACGTGGTTCCGAATCACGTTTCGGACAAGAATATCCTGGCTCAGAATTGCCTTAATGGCGTTTCTGGCTACGAAGATTGTCTGTACGTGGTTTCTGAGAACGACGCGATGCGCTTGACGGAGTCGGGGGTTCCGAGTTTCTTTGGCAAACTGGCTTATTCGGATTTTGGCGATAAGTATGTGAGGAGCACTTTTTCTGACTATCACCAGCTGAATCTGAATTGGCAAAGCCAAAAGGTTCAGGAATACTTCAAGGAAGTCTTCCAAAATCTCAAGAGTGTCGGGATTGACTTCGTGAGAGTCGACTGCGGCATGATGCTGCTCGAGGACGTATCGAAGGCCAATCCGGACAATCCGATGGCCTGCATGAATCCGGTCGAGTCTATCAATGCTATCCGTAAGGTGGCTGGCGGGATGCCGATGTTTTTCGAGTGGTTTGACCCTACGAGTGCCGGTCTGTTTGATGACATGCCGGAGTGCTATGCCCTAGATTGCTCTTATGTAATGACGGGCAGGCAAAACCTCGAATGGAATCACAAGAAGCTCATTCCTCTGGTGGGCGGACACGATCAGATGACTCTGGCCGACAGAGGTATTGATGTAAAGGGAGCCTTGGAAAAGATGGAAAAATCTGAGTACGGGTTCCTTGACATTCAGACGCTGATCGGCTGGAAGACGGAACCGGGGATTTTGCCGGATGACGAGAAGTACGATGTTGCCCTGGATAACCCCAATCAGCGGTATCGTGCCAGGAGGCCCATTGAGCCCGTTCTCGAGAAATTTCTTCAAAATTAGCTTAAATACCTTAGGCCCGCGAGAAATCGCGGGTCTTTTTATTGTTCTGGGTAGTTTAGAAAATATTTCCATTTATGCAGTTTACTAGTCTCTGTTTTTATGTTACAATATAACTTGTCCAGAATAAAAAATGGATAATTTATATAGAAAGGATGTGCTTTCTTGTTCTTTATTAGGTTATACGACGGGTAGGAATTGATTTAATATGGAGGAAGATGTCATGGGGATCTTTTCGCGCGATCGTTTCGACACGGCTATTCGCATCATTAATATGACGGATACTCCGATTTGCCTTTATGACAGTGTTACTGGCGAGATTGTGAAATTTTGTCCAGATATGAGAAGATTTTCTCAAAAAAGGCCGGAGGAGTTATTCCCGAAAGACGCCCACTATGTGTTTTTGCCAGAGATGACTGACGCCATAAAATGGTTTCAAGAGTATTGTGGCAAGGTGGCTATCATAGTTAGGATAGATTGTGGTCGTGGCGGTGCCAAAATCGCAAGACTACTTTCGATGGACCAAAAGCTGGTCGAATTTAGACCGCATGAATTCAGGCTATCTAGTCGTTAAATTACCCAAGTTGCCTCGGCTTTAAGCCGGGGCTTTTTATGCTATAATGTATCTATGAAGCTGAAAAAGCGGAGGTTACTGGCGGTGGTGGCGGCACTGATGGGTGTCATGTTGTGGCTCGTGATGAATCCTGAGAGCTACGACGCGATATTTGTGCCGGTGGAAAATACTGGTGCGAGCGAGGGGGTGAGTGGTGGTGCTAATGGTGGTGTGGTGCAGGATGCGGACGCGCCGCTGGCGAGTGAAATATTGGAGCTACTAGAAGTAAAAGGGCGAGCTCCGAAGACTGGGTATTCTAGGGACGAATTTTACTCTGGTTGGCCGACGGTGGAGGGGTGCAATCTCAGGCAGAGGATTATCAAGCGGGAGTTTGGCGAGTCGGCGGTGCTTGACGGGTGCTACGTGGTGGCGGGGGAGTTTGTGGAGCCGTACACTGGGAAACTTTTGAAATTTGTGGAAAAGGCGGAGATTTCTAAAGGTATACAGATTGACCATGTGGTGGCGTTGTCGGACGCGTGGCAAAAGGGAGCCCAGTATATGAGCGCGGAGTCAAGATACGCGATTGCAACGGATCCATTAAATCTGCTTGCGGTGGATGCGGCGGCGAATTCGCAAAAATCCGATGGTGACGCGGCGACTTGGCTGCCATCAAATAAAGCATTTCGGTGCCAGTATGTGGCGAGACAGGTGTCAGTAAAATATAAATATGGTCTATGGGTGACTGGGGCGGAGAAAGAGGCGATCTCTAAAGTACTGTCAGTGTGTCCAAATGAACAGGCAGTGGGGGTTGTGGAAAAGTCTGAATAAATAATGTACTTACAGTAGTTGACATAGTGCTAGAGCTTAGATATAATGGGAAATGTAAAAGGTCATTTATTTTACATAAAATATACAAACTAATTCCACACCAGTGGAGGAGACAATAAAATATGAAAAAAATAGCAATCGCAGGAGCGTCGGTTGTACTCGCAGCGTTGCCGGTGGTCGGCGCGTTTGCTGCCAACCCTGCCGCCGTGGAAGATACTCTCACGGTGACGGTGAATGAATCCTGCTTGTTTAACCGCACTACTGGTAATGGTGCTTACAGCAAGTCTATGAACATGAATGATGTTGATTTGGCTTTTGCTTCTAGTACATTTACTGCAAAGTGCAACAATGCGCTAGGCTATACGATTAGCGCAGCCTTTACCAGTTTAACTGGTGCCGGTGACGCGATTACGTATAGTGCCACTACTCCAACTCAGGGTTCTGGTACATGGACTGCACAGATTGGTAGTGGCAATAATATTGCCGCCACTAATGGTGTGCTTGGCGATACAAGTGCGGCTGACCCTGCCGCTGGTACTACCTATACCGTGAACTATAAGGTAAGTACACATGAATATCAGGCCAATGGCACGTATACTGGTACGGCTACGTATACCTTGGCACAGAAAGTTCAACCGTAACTTAGTAACATTAAAAATCAAAAACTCCCCGGGTGGGGAGTTTTTGATAGGAGATAACGATGGATGATACAAAAAAAACCAAGAAGCGTATAGGTAGCGAAGTATTCGTTGCTGCAGGGATGTTTTTAGTCATAGTGGCAGTTGTATTACTATTGGCATTCTTTTTGCGTGGTCAGACGACTGTGTCTGGCGAGAATCCAGACGTAAAAAGCACAATTTCCTTAAACTGTGTTTCGGATGATTACAAATATGACTTTTCTCCATACGATAATTCTGACAACAAAAACTTAAAAATTGATATTATTTTTGAAAACGAAAAAGTATCCTCGGCTTCACTGGTTTATATGTTGTATTATCAAAATGCGGAGAACATTACCGAGAGTGATGCTGAGAATCATGCGAGTATGAATATTAATTTTAGCAAAGACGGGCTAGAGGCGGATGCGTTGAATGCTAACTTTTCAAAATTAAGTGATGGACTAAAAATGAGTTTGTATGCTAATATAGAAGATATAAATGATGTTACGTCAAAATATTTTCTTTTAGATTATTTCGACAAGGGCTACACCATTAAAAATATTCAACGGATTTACGAAAGTAAGGGTCTTATCTGTAAATCTAATCATAAAGGAGGAAAGTGATAAAAATGAAGGGACGCGGTCTTAAAAATATAATTTTTGGTGTGGTGGCGCTTTTTGCTGGCCTTATTGGTGTGACCAATGGAGCGGCAAATGCGGTGTCGGAGATTTCTTTTAGTCTTTCGCCAATGAATGAAGCGGTGACACTAAATCCAGGCGACCATCATCGGAGCTCTTTCACGATTTATAACGTGATGCAAGATGCGGGGATACAATATGAAGTTACGGTGAAGCCTTATTATGTCAATGACGACAATGTTGATCTTTATGATCTGGATACCGATAAAAATTTAATAACAAATTGGATTACTGTAGCTGGTAGTAGAGAAGGGGAGCTTGCTGCGGGCGAAAAGAGAGTAGTTGAATTTTCCGTCGACGTGCCAGAGGGTGCTCCGGCTGGTGGACAGTATGCGGCGCTAGTCGTAACCTCTAAGAATAGCTCCGATGCGGATGATGATAGTGTTGGGATTAATGAGGAAATTGCTATTGCATATTTGTTTTATGCAGAGATTACTGGTGATGTAGTGCGACGAGGTGAGGTGATTGATGCGTCGTTGCAAGGGTTTTTGTTGTCCGGTGATATTAAGGGGGCGTCACTGATAAAAAATACTGGCAATGTGCATGGTTTTGCTAAGTATACGCTGCAGGTATTTCCGCTTTTTTCGGATGAAGAGATTTATACTAACGCAGAAAAGCCTGAATCGGCGGTCATCTTGCCCGACCGGACGCTTTATAATGAGACGATTATGCCGAATACGCCGGCGATTGGTATATTTAACGTAGTTTATACTGTGGAGTTTGAGGGGGTAAAGACGCAGGTCTCAAAAGTTGTAATCAAATGTCCAATTTGGTTGCTCTCGGTAATTATATTTGCAATTATTGCCATAGCGATATGGATTGTAATACGGATTAGGAATCGTCGACAAGGTATCGATCGGTATTGACTTTTGAAAACGCTAGTGTATAATTTAAGTTAAATAGAATATTAAAAATAAAAAAATGATTTGTATTCATAAGGAGGTCATACATGAATAAGAAAGTTGTAGCAGGTGCGGTCGTGATGACCTTATCTGCTGTCCCGGCGATGGGTGTTTTTGCAGACCACGTCGATACTATCAACGTAACGGTTAGCGGTAGCTGCACTTTGACGCGGCAAGCTTATACTACCGGTGGTGTAACAAATAATACATCACATAAGAATGGCACCGACGGTACATGGTCTACCACGGCGAATACTGACACTTTGAGCGTGTCAATGGCAAACGGTACGGTGAATGAGAATTTGGGTTCCTCGCAGTTCAAGGTAGTTTGTAATAATTTGAATGGTTATACGGTGAGTGTAGCTACGACGTCGCTTTCGGTTGCATCTGGCTCTCAGACGCCAATTCCAAACAATACAACTTATGATGCGACGACCTCTGGATGGTCGCCGATAGTCGGTACTACCAAGTTGACAAATGGCGGTACTGTGAAGACTGAGGCCACGACTACGGCTGGTACGACTTTTGAAGTTAAATACGGTGTAGGTATTTCTCCTGCGCAGGCGGCTGGCACCTATAGTGGTACGGCTACATACTCAATAAGCCAACTGTAATTTACAGAATCCGAAATCCCCTCCGCATGGAGGGGATTTTTGTGCTATTATATATAATATATAGTATATACGGGATATGGTGCAGATTATTCGGCGACATATGTAAGTAGAAAGGAGGTAAAATGAGGAAATTGAGGATGATAATACTTGTGATGACAATGAGTATTTTGGCGACCATTATGGTCGACAAAGTATATGCGGTGGGCGATATTAATATGTCGGTATCACCGATGAACGAGAGTATTATATTGAATCCTGGAGATATGTATAGGGGTTCTTTCATGGTGAGCAATCCTGGCTTTAGCGAGGGGGCATTGAGCTATCATACGACGATAAAGCCGTTTTATGTGAATGAAAATTATGATCCGGTTTTTGAAAATATGGGAAGCAATAGTCAAATTGTGGACTGGATTACGATAGTTTACGGTGGAAGTGGCACCTTGGAGCCAAATGGTTCACAGAGAGTGGAATATGTGATTGAGGTGCCAGAAGACGCCCCGGCCGGCGGTCAATATGTGGCAATCAGTACGGATGTTGATTTGGAGCCTGTCGGAGGGGGAGCTATAAATATTAGTGAGGGGATGGGGATTAACCATATAATATTGGCAAAGGTGACTGGCGATACGATGATAGATGGAAGCATAGTAGATGCCGGCGTGAGTGGTTTTAGATTTGATGGTAATATTAAAGCATATTCTACGGTGGAAAATACCGGTAATGTGCACGGGGTAGCTAAATATATGTTGGAGGTGTACCCACTCTTTTCGGATGAAGCAGTTTATAGTAATAGAGATATGGTAGAGACGCATTATGTGTTGCCGAATAGAAAGATATATAACGAGAGTCAGTGGCTGGACACTCCATCGATGGGGGTATTCAAGGTGGTGTATGTAGTGGAGTTTGAAGGGCTTCGAAGTGAAACAACCAAAATGGTTATCGTGTGTCCATGGTGGTTGGTATTCATGGTTGTATTTGGCGTAATAATGTTAATAATCAAGATTGTTACCCTGATAAGGTCACATAAAGAACGTAAATGTGAAAATTTATAAGGGAAAAAGAAGATTTTTCGAAAAAAGTTAAAAAAAGTCTAAAAAAGTACTTGCATTTGTGAAAAAAGTGCGATATAATGGAGAAAGTTCAGCAAGTCGCCTTTGCGACCTCTACAAATAGTAAGAAAGCGAGGAAATTTGAGGTCGCTTGAAAAAAGTGACTGGCAATATTCTTAAACGCTTCAATTAACAATTCGAAATTAACGATGAAAAGATTTTAAAGACGGAACTAACAGTTGAATTTCGATTGTTGGTTAAGTCAATGCATAAAAAGGTAATTAAGGGCACTGATAGTGGATGCCTTGACAATCAATACCGATGAAGGCCGTAGAAGTCTGCGATAAGCCTCGGGGATCTGACAGCAAGAATTGATCCGGGGATTGCCGAATGGGGAAACCTAATACAAGTCATGTTGTATTGACGCTACCTGAACACATAGGGTAGAAG